>Ga0209591_10004671_pt1 | contig 15440 bp, 8 predicted proteins | sample MAT01_FD_187207 | JGI IMG/M metagenome (GOLD analysis project Ga0209591, IMG submission 187207) | Freshwater microbial communities from Lake Fryxell liftoff mats and glacier meltwater in Antarctica - MAT-01 (SPAdes) (version 2) | ecosystem: Environmental > Aquatic > Freshwater > Ice > Liftoff... | reverse complement strand
TCCACCGGCAAGTATTCAGCTTGATCCGCTGCTTAGCGATAGCGTGCGCGATGATTTCGTGGTCTCCGGAATGGCCCCGGGCATGCGCCAGGTGCAGCTGGTGGTCGACGGCGCGCTTGGGTCTGCGCTGATCTCCAAGGTGGACGCGACGGGCCGATTTAGCGGCCAGATCAACACGCAAGGCATGTTTGATCCCGCCATCGAACATCAAGTCGTGGCCTACAGTAAGCCACAGCTGCAGGTGTCCGCGCCGCTGCGCTTTCGAGTCAATCGCGAATGGCAATTGCTTGCTGAACAAGCCGACCCCGCCGGCGACGACCACGGCCCAACGGGCACCTATCAGTACCCCAATGATCCAGGCTGGGCCGATCGCCAGCTCGATTTGCGCAGTGCGCGGCTGTATCGCTCGGGAGCGGCGTGGCGTTTGGATGTGCAAACCGCCGCGATCACGCGCGCCTGGAACCCGCCCAACGGATTTGACCACGTTGCCTTGACCGTGTACTTCGCGCTGCCCGGACGCAAGCTCGGCGCGCGCATGTTGCCGCTGCAAAACGCATCCATGCCCAACGGCATGCGCTGGCACTACCGGCTGCGCGCGGGCGGCTTCAGCAACGCATGGTTTTCCGCAAGCGGCGCCAGCGCAAGCCAGGAAGGCACGCTATCGATTCCCGGTGCACGCATTCAAACCGACCAGGCCCAGCGCACGATCAGTTTTTTATTGCCGCCAGGGGCATTCGGTGCAGGCATCACCCCCGACCACTTAAGCGCCTATGTCACCACCTGGGATTACGACGCCGACTATCGCGCCTTACAGCCGCAAGCCGGTCCGTATCAGTTCGGCGGCGCAAACGCGAACGCGCCGAAAGTGATGGACGATTTGCTGATCAGCTCGGGTGGCGTTGGGGAGTAAGCGGCGCGGTGATCGTGGGTCGGAATCTCCAGTACTTCGTGCGGGCGTCACAGAATCCGCTTCGTAGTGGCGCATGATTGCAATCATCGAGATTAGGCCAAGGTGTGCGAACACTCGCTGCGCCGATCGAACTTTAGCTGCAGCATGGAAAATTTATTTATGCACCTTCGATCAAATGCAATTCGGCTGTATCCGTCGCGGCTATTTCGGCGGCGCTGGCAGGCTGGCACTTTGTCCGGAGCGCTGCTGGTTGCGAGCGTGTTGGGCATGCTGGCCCCGAGCGATGTGGGCGCAGTAGATGGTAACGCGCACGAGCCTGTGTCCCAAGCGAACAGTGGGCCTGGCCTCGACGGGTTTCTGGATGCGGCGGGGCATTTGCAACTGCCAAAGGGTTTCAGCGGTAGTCTCGATCCCACTGGATTTCGGCTGGTTTCGGGCGAAGGCGAGGCGCTGCGCTTTGCGCCTGAGCCGGCCAAGGGCGGCGCAAGCCCTGACGGCGTCTGGACGGGCTTTGGTGGGATTGGGAATGGCTGCAATGGATCAGTGTTGGCCATCGCTTTCGGTGGTGCGGGCGAGGTCTACGTCGGTGGGGATTTCTCAGTCTGCGGAGCGGCGACGGCGAACCGCGTAGCGCGCTTCGACATCACGACTCAGACCTTCGCCAGCCTCGGTAGCGGCGCGACCAATGGGGTGAGCGGCTCGGTTCGCGCGCTCGCCGTGTCCGGCAGCAGTCTTTATGTGGGTGGGGTCTTCACCCGGGCTGGGAATGCTGGAGCAAACAATGTGGCGCGCTTCAACACCACCACGCAGACCTGGGTCACCCTCGGTAGCGGAGCGGCCAACGGGGTGGCGAGCCCGGTTGCAGCACTCGCGGTGTCCGGCTTAAGCGTGTTTGTGGGCGGTAGCTTCACCCAGGCAGGGGGTGCGAATGCGAACTATGTGGCGCGCTTCGACACCTCAACCCAGACCTGGGCACCACTCGGGAACGGGTTGGACGACTCCGTTACCGCCGTCGCCGTGTCTGGCAATGGTGTGTATGTGGGCGGAACTTTCACCCAGGCGGGGGGTGCGTTGGCGAGCCGTGTGGCGCGATTCGACACTTTGACCCAAGCTTGGACCAGCCTCGGCACTGGCGCGGCAAATGGGGTGGCCAGCTCGGGCTTGGTTTCAGCCCTCGCCGTTTCCGGCAGCAGCCTCTACGTGGGAGGGACCTTTACCCAGGCCGGGGGTGCAACGGCGAACCGTGTGGCGCGTTTTGACACTACGGCGCAGACCTGGGCGAGTCTAGGCAGTGGAGCAGCCAATGGGGTGAGCATCTCCAGGGTTTTCGCACTCGCCGTGTCCGGCAACAGCCTTTATGTCGGAGGAGACTTCGCTTTTGCCGGCGGCGCAACGGCGAACCGTGTGGCGCGCTTCGACGCTACCACCCAGGCTTGGGCCAGCCTCGGCAGTGGCGCGGCCAATGGCGTAAGGGGGAGCTTCGCTTCAGTTACCGCCCTCGCAGTCTCTGGCAGTAGCGTGTATGTCGGCGGGCCATTCTCCCAAGCCGGGGTTTCGCCGACGAACAATGTGGCGCGCTTCGTTACGACGACCCAGTCCTGGGCCACTCTCGGCAGCGGCGTGGGCAACGGGATGAATGACGGCGTTAAGGCCCTCGCCGGAATCGGCAACAGCCTTTATGCGGGTGGAAGCTTCACCCAGGCTGGCGGGGTGGCGGCGGGCAAAGTGGCTCGCCTCAACACCACGAACCAGACTTGGGCCAACCTCCCCAGCGGCGTGAGCAATGGGGTTAATGGCTTGGTTTTCGCCCTCGCCGTATCCGGCAGCTTTGTGTATGTTGGTGGGGACTTCACCTTCGCCGAGGGCAATTTAGCGCTACGTATAGCGCGCTTCGACACCACGAACCAAACTTGGACCAGCCTTGGCAGCGGGGCGGCCAATGGGTTAAACGACGATGTTTATGCCCTCGCTGTATCCGGCAACAGCGTCTATGCGGGTGGGCGATTCACTGAGGCCGGGGGTGCAATGGCGAACCGCGTGGCGCGCTTTGACACCACGACCCAGACTTGGGCACCCCTCGGCAATGGCGTGAACGATACGGTTGAAGCGCTCGCCGTCTCTGGCAATAACGTGTATGTCGGTGGGCGCTTTAACCAAGCTGGAGGTGCGACGACGGCGAACCGTGTGGCGCGCTTCGACACCACGACCCTGACCTGGGCCAGCCTCGGCAACGGCGCCGCCAATGGGGTGAGTAACTCGGTTTTTGCACTGGCCGTGTCTGGCAGTAGCCTTTATGTCGGCGGGTTTTTCAGCCAGGCCGGGGGTGCAGCGGCGCTCCGTGTTGCGCGCTTCGACACCACGACCCAAACTTGGGCCAGCCTCGGCACTGGCGCGGCCAATGGGGTGAGCTCCGCGGTTGTCGCTCTGGTCGTGTCCGGCACCGACTTGTATGTGGGCGGGAGTTTCGCCTTAGCCGGGGGTGCGGCGGCGAACAATGTGGCGCGCTTCGACACCGCGACCCAGACTTGGGAGAGCCTCGGTATTGGCGCGGCAAACGGCGTAAACGGCTTCGTTTTCGGCCTCTCCACATTCGCTGGTGGCATTCTCCACGTCGGCGGCAGTTTCGGCAGCGCCGGTGGCCAGGTTTCGTCCAACATCGCCAGCTACACCCCCGAGGTGATTTTCAGCAATGGCTTCGAATAGCCGATCAAAAGCCTTGTGCGCCCCAGCAAAAGCCGGGGCTGCCGATGGTAGCGGATAGGACTTTGTTAACTGAAAATCCTCACTAGCGACTTAAAGCAATCACCGTGCTGTGTGCTTTTAAAAAGCGCCCTCTGGAAGCGGCGTAATCCCACTGCTCGACCACAAACTCTTTCGCTGCGATCGAGCGAATCACGTTGACTGAGTTTGGCGCGCCGTAGCGCACGCGTTTTGAAACCGAGGTGCCCGCTTGCGCGCACCACAGCTCGCGCGGAAGATCACTAAAACGCTCCGATAGCGCGCGCACATAGGGCAAATGGATGTGCCCACCGAGCACCAAATCCGCACCGGCTTGCGCCCACGCGCGTGCGGCGGCGGCACCGTTGCGCAGCAGGTTCTTTTCGTCCTCAGCGCGGGTGACGTGCAGCGGTTGATGGGTGACCACCACGCGCAGCTGCTGATCGGACGCCGCGCGCAGGCGCTGCACGACGCGCTCAATTTGCGCGGCTGATACCGCGCCTTGCACGTGCCGCCAGCGGCGCGTGGTGTTCACCGTGATTAGCAAAAAATCACGGCTATCGATGATGCCTTCAAGCTCATTGCCGAACGCGCGGCTGTAGGCGCGATAGGGTGTGAATATCCGCGCAATCAAGTTATACAGCGGGATGTCATGGTTGCCCGGAATCACCAGCGTTTGCAGCACGCCCAAGCGATCTCGAAAGGCCCGCGCAGCGCGGAATTCAGCGCGTTTTGCACGCTGCGTGATATCCCCTGACAGCACACATAGCTGCGGTTTCAATTCGTGCGCGAAAGCGAGCAAGGCTTCCAAAACGGGCGCTTGCTCGGTACCGAAATGCGGGTCCGAGAGGTGTAGCAACACGCTCATGCAATCGCCACTCGATCAATTTCAGCAGGCAATAGCAGCTTCAGTGCGCGCGGCCCAACGCTAAACACCAGCGGCGTGCGCATCAGCTGCACCTCGCCATCGGCCGATACCTTTAAAAACTTGTCGCGACGCGGGCGCACCTGCATCCGTTTGAAGCTAAAGCTTGAAATATTCTCATCTGCAGAAAGCCGACCCAGTGCGCCACGCAGCGCAAGCGCGAACAGCCGCGCGCCGCTGGTCGGCTTGACCACGATGGCGGCCAGTCGTCCGTTTTCCAGCGCGTCCAGTTCGGGTTCGTCCAAGCCAATGCGGCCCATCTGCAGGCGATTGTTGGCGACAAACAGCGATGGCGTGGCGAGCACCTCAAAGCGCCCGTCGGTCTCAATCTCCAGCATGAGCTTGCGCGGCTGCGCAAGCAGCGTTAGCAAGCCCGCGAGCACCGCGGTGACGCGGCTGCGGCCAAACTGGCGTTTGTAAGTTTCGCGCTCTTCTTGCACCCGCGCGTACAGCCCGAGGCTGGCGTTGATCAAAAACAGCCGCTTGTTGACCCAGCCGACCTGCTGGCGCTCGACCCGCGCGCCGAGCAGCGCGCGCGTCGCGGCCTCGGCGTCCTGTGGGATGCCGTGTTCGCGCCCGTAGTAGTTGAAGGTGCCCTGCGGAATGACCCCGAACGGCACGTCGTGATCGAGTGCCGCGCTCGCGACCGCATTGATCGTACCGTCGCCGCCGACTGCGACCACTGCGCCGTGCTGGGTGCGCGCTTTAAAAGCGCCGAGCTGGGCGACGGCATTGATATCCTGATCGGCCCGGGTCAGCAAAAATTCGTGCTCGGCGTGTGCAGCCATTAGCACCTCGGCAATCAGCGTTTGCGCAGAGTCGGTTTGCTGGCGCCCGGCGCTGGTATTGATGACGATGAAATAGCGCATCAGGTGACCCGGCTTAAGCGCACGCGCAGATCAAACCACGCCGCTTGGCCGGTGATCGGATCGGCGTTGGCGTAGCGTTTGCTGGGCAGCAAATCGCTGATCACGTGGTTCAATAAAAAACCTTTGCGCGATTCCGGCGCGTCTGCTTTCAATGCCCACGCGCCGCGCTTTTTGCCGATCGCATTCCAGGTCCACACCGTGCCGGGTTCGACGCCTGCATGCAGCTTGATCGGCACCTCGATGGCACCTAAATGCGACTCCACGCGCACTAGGTCGTCAGGCTCCAGCGCGTGGGCGCGTGCGGTATCGGGGTGCAGGTACAAATAGTTGCGCGCTGCAATTTGCCGCAGCCAGCGATTTTGTGAGCCCCACGAGTGATACATAAACATCGGCCGCTGGGTCAGCGCTGAGATCGGATAGCGCTGAAGATCAAGCTCGTTCCAGCCCAGTGGCGCATACCAGCACGGCAGCGGATCGAAATGCGCGAGGATTCGCGCGCGGTCCTTTTCAGGCGGTTGAATGTCGCCGAATCCCAACGCGGCCAGTTGAAAACGGCGCAGCGGCTCAACGTACAGCTTCAATACGATCTGCTCAGCTTTCGCGATAAATCCCCAGCGCGCGGCGAGATCAAGATAGGCGCGATTGGCCATCTTGTAATAGCGCTGCTCGGGCTCGAGCTCGTGGACAAAAAAGCAGCCATTTTCGATGTAGCGATCGAGCTGTTGCGGATTCGGCGCGCCGCGCCCGTGCTCCGATCCGTCCGCACCGCGCCAACCGGCGAGCAGGCCAATGCCGGGCGCGCGCTGGTGGTTGACCATGTAGTCGGCATAGCCACCCGGATACTTGGGTTCGCCTAATTCATTGATCAGGCCCGGAAGATTCAGGCGCGCGCCGAGATCGAGCAGCACGCTTTGAAAGGCGCGTACCGGGCGATCGGGTTCGACCACCGGCTGGCGGATCGAATCACAAATCCGGTCGGCATCTGAAATCGGCCGATCCAGCAGGCTGATGCAATCGTGGCGCTCGAGATAAGTGGTGTCGGGCAGGATCAAATCGGCGTACTGCACCATCTCGGATGAATACGCGTCGCTATAGATCACATGCGGGATTTTATAGGCCCCGCTTGAATCGCGATCGGTGAGCATATTGATCGTCTCACCGGTGGCCATGCTCGAGTTCCAGCTCATATTGGCCATGTACAAAAACAGCGTATCGATCGGATAAGGATCGGCGTTCCACGCGTTGCGAATCACGTTCTGCAAAAGCCCGTGCACACTGAACGGAAACTCCCAACTAAAGGCTTTATCGATGCGCAGCGGCGCGCCGTTGGCATCGACCAGCAGATCATCCGGGCCTTGCGGAAAGCCCAGTGGGCTTGCGTCCAGCACGCCGTTCGCGCGGCGCGTTTTGCCGGGACGATTCAGCGGTGGCGTCGGCTTCGGAAACGGCGCTTGATAGCGATGCGAGCCCGGCGTATCAATCGCCCCAAGCAGCATTTGCAATACATGCAGCGCGCGGCAGGTTTGAAAGCCATTGGCGTGCGCCGAAATGCCGCGCATTGCGTGCATCGATACCGGGCGCCCGAGCATGGTCGGGTGCTCGCGCCCGAGCGTGTCGGTCCACGGCACGTGCAAGGTAATCGCCTGCTGAAACGCCGCGTGCGCAAGCTCGGCTGCGATGCGCTTAACCGTCGCTGCGGGTACGCCGGTCACCGATTCCTGCGCAGATGGCGCGTAGCGATCGTCGAGATAGCGCTCGGCGAGTTGGCCAAAAACCGTGTGCGCGCGCCGCCCGTGCGCCAGCGTGGTGTGCCCGATCAAGCGCATCGATGAGGCCAGATTGAACTCAACGGGCTCACCACTTTGCGCATCGATTACCCACGGCTCGCCGCTCGGACTGCGCGCAATCAACCCGTCATCGGCACTGCCGGGTGCATCGATCAGCAGGTGGGCTGCATCGGTATAGCGCGCTAAATAGTCGAAGTCGATCTGTTCGGCTTTCAATAGCTCGTGGATCAGCGCGAAGATAAACAGGCCGTCAGTGCCGGGCCGAATGCCGATCCATTCGTCGGCAATCGCGCCGTAGCCGGTCTTGACCGGATTGATCGCGACGATCTTGGCCCCACGGCTTTTGAGCTTGCTCAAACCCATTTTGATCGGATTCGAATCGTGGTCTTCGGCCACCCCAAACAGCAAAAAATACTGGGTCAAATCCCAATCGGGCTCGCCAAATTCCCAAAAACTGCCGCCAATCGAATACAAGCCCGCAGCGGCCATATTGACCGAGCAAAAACCGCCGTGCGCGGCGTAGTTGACCGTTCCAAACTGCTGCGCCCACCAGCCGGTCAGCGCTTGCGATTGATCGCGCCCGCTAAAAAATGCCAGCTCGTTGGGATTGCGCGCGCGGATCGCTGAAAGCCACTCGCTGGCCTGCGTGAGCGCCTCATCCCAGCTGATTTCTTCAAATTCGCCCGAACCGCGCGCGCCGACTCGCCTAAGCGGAGCGTGCAGCCGCGCTTCGGAATAGTGCTGCATGATGCCGGCCGAACCTTTTGCACACAGCACGCCACGATTGACCGGATGGTCGCGGTTGCCCTGGATGTAGCGCACCCGCCCGTTTTTAAGGTGCACCTTGATGCCACAGCGACACGCGCACATATAGCACGTCGTCGGCTTTACTTGATCGCTAGCTTCATTAAGGTCAATGACATGCATACGCCACACTATAGGTCGCTAAACGTGAGCGCGTGCGCATGGGCTTCCCTACAGACTTGCCGCAACGTGCGCTGGAAGAGTCTCCAGCGCACCGAACTACAAAACTACCAGGCGCTAGAAACGCGGCAGGACCGAAATAGTGACGCTGATACGCGCGGTCGCTGTGTTGCCAGCAGTGTCGCTGATGGTGTAGCTGAACGTGTCGGGGCCAGATTGCACACCGAATCGGCTGATGTAGCGAATCGCGGTGCCGCCACCGATGATGACTGCCGAGCCGTTAGCGGGCGTGGTCACCGAAATCACCCGTATGGGGTCGCCGTCGGGATCTTCGTCGTTTGAAAGAACCAGAATATCGGTGGTGCCGCCTTTGTACTGGCTGGCGGAATCGTCACGCGCAATCGGTGGACGGTTGACCGGGCCGATGATCACCTCAGCGATAACCGTAATGGTGACCGTCGCGCTCGCGCGGCCGCCGCGGGCGTCTTCAATGGTGTAGCTGAACGTATCGGTGCCGACAAAGCCCGCGCGTGCGGTGTAGGTGACCTGCCCAGCGGCGGTAAATGTAGCCGCTCCATTGTTCGGTGTGGTGACGCTGATCACACGGATTGCGTCGCCGTCGGGGTCGGAATCATTGCTCAACACCGCAACGCTGACCGGTGCCACACCGCGCGTGCTAGCGGCATCATTCTGCGCAACCGGTGGGCGATTGCCAAGCGCTTGATTCACCGTGATCGCGACGCTCGCCGTAGCCGTTAAACCGCCAGGATCGCGGGCGGTGTAGGTAAACGAATCCGGCCCGCTATAGCCTGCGCGCGGTTGATAAAGCACCGCGCTGCCGTTGTTGGTTACTGTGCCGTTGGCCGGCGGCGTAAAGCTGGCAACTGTAAGCCGATCGCCGTCTGGGTCGCTGTCATTGGCGAGCACATCAATGAGCGTAGCGGGCGCGTCGCGATTAACGCTGAGCGCGTCATTCTGTGCGTTCGGTGGGCGATTGGTGAACACCCGCGTGCCGTCAGTGACCACGGTTGTTGAGGTCGCGGTGCGGTAAGTATCCACTTGGCGCTTGTGATCAATGCTGCCGCGCAGCGCGCGTTCGATCCATGCGGGCGGCACTTTGACCGGCTCGCGGCGCCACGTCACTGGCGTTTCATCTGGCGTTGCGGGCGCTTCTTGCGCGACCTGCTCTTCGCTTAAGAACTCAACGTCGACACGGCGATTCTTGCGCCGATTTTCGATGCCGTCGTTCGGGTAGGTCGGGTCAATCTCGCCTTTGCCGGTGGTGATCAAGCGCGAAGCATCCACGCCTTTGTCGATCAAGTAATCAGTCACCACTTTGGCGCGACGTTCCGAGAGGCCCTGGTTATAGGGCGTGCTGCCAATGTCGCAGGTGTGGCCTGACACATTGATCGGGCCGACTGCTGCGGTGTTCGCCAGTTTCGACATAAACGCGTCGAGTTCGCTGACGCTTTCGGGTCTAAGCGTCGCGCGGTCAAATTCGAAAAACGTGTCGCAATCAATCTCGACGGTGTTTTTGACCATCGTCACGCTCGGCACCGAATCGCTCGCTGCGCGTGTGTTGCTTGCGTCGCCTTTGACTTCGACCATCTCAACTTCGTTTGAACGGTACAAGCTGCCAAAGTTGTAGCGCACGTAGGCCATCGCGCGGGTGTCGTTTTCATCGGCGACCAAATCGCCGCTTTTCTTAATCAGCGCAACGTCTGCACCCACACTAAAAGGCGTGTTGACGAAGAATTTCTCAGCGCCGACGGTTGCCGACAGCTGGTCATTATCAAGCTCGCCGCTTTCATAATCCAGGCCGCCTTGCAGCTGCACTAGCGGACTTTCAAGGAACTGACCCAGACGCAAGCCCACGCCCCGATCGTAGGGTTGTTCAAAGAAATTGATAATCGTCGTGGTGGTGCGGGTTTGCGTGAACGGGCGGCCGTTGTCGGAGCCGCTGAGCGTCTCGTTCAATACCGACGTTGTGCTACCCACAGCGCGCTCATCGGTGATCGCTTTGGAGACATACAGCCCGGCTGAAAAATTCTGCCGTTGAAATCCGCCGCCTAGAGTCACCTTGCGGTCTTCGAACTCGTTTTGATCGATCGCCAAAAAGACGCGGCTAACCGTCACCGCTTTGGGATTGTCGAGGGCGGCCAAAGGATCGACGCCGCCCCAAATCCAGTTGTAGTTCAGTTTTAAGCCGCCAGCGCCACCGTCGCCAAACCAGCCCTCACCAATCCACGCCGCGCGCGGGGTGTACTTAAACACCCAGGCTGCGTCCGCTGAGACGTCACCGTCATCGTCGATACCAAGGCCAATGCGCCCATCGCGGCCAAAGAAACTCACGCCACCAGAAGACGCGGGAGGTGCAACTGCGGCATCCTGTGCGAAGACAGACGCGCTGCAAATAAGCGCGATGGCGACAAAAAGGGGATTGCGACGCATGGTGTTCCTCATGAACAGAAGACTGAAAACGGATGAAGTCTAGCGAGTAACTTACTAATTTTACACATTTATTAAAAATACCCGCTTCGTTGCGAAAGCATCCGCAAGCGGAACGGTAACTAAATCTTCGCAATCCGGCGGATCTAATTTCACATTTACGCGCCGAATAGTGCCAAGCGCGTGACGTATCTCTCACTTAAATGCTCAAGGGCTTGTACCGATGTCTGACCTCCACCAGCGTATTTCCACTCTGATTCAATCGGATCGAGTGTTCCTATTTATGAAGGGCACCCCCACGCAACCGCGCTGCGGGTTTTCCGCTCAAACCGTCGAGGCGCTGAATGCGCTGGTGCCTGCATTTGGCTCGTTTGATGTTTTGAGCGACGAGCAGATTCGCAATGGCATCAAGGAATACGCCAATTGGCCGACGGTTCCGCAGCTGTATATTGATGGCGAGTTTGTCGGCGGCTGCGACATTGTGCTGGAGATGTTTAATTCCGGCGAGCTGCACTCGACGTTAGGTCTGGCGACGCCTGAGCGGGTCCAGCCGAACATCACTGTCTCCGATAAAGCCGCCGCCGCGATTCGCTCGAGCATGGGCGATGCTGACGAGGCGCTGCATCTGCGCATCGACGGCAAGTTCAACCACCAGTTTATGCTCAAGGCGGCTGGCAGCAGTGACATCACCGCTGAATCAAACGGCATCGTCGTGCATTTCGATATGACCAGCGCCACGCGCGCAGACGGCTTGAGCATCGACTGGGTCGACGCGCTGCAAGGTTCGGGCCTCAAAATCGACAATCCCAACGCGCCCCGACCCATCCGCCAGCTGGCAGTTCATGAGCTCAAAGCTGCGCTCGGTTCAACGGATGCACCTATCGTCATCGACGTGCGCGGCGCACTGGATCGGGCCAAAGCGCCCTTCTCAGGCGCGCGGATTTGGGAAGACGAGCGGCTTTTATTAGAAGGTTTGCCGAAAGATACGTCGCTTGCTTTCCTGTGCCATTTTGGCAATTCGAGTTTGCAAGCGGCCGAACATTTCCGCGAATTGGGATTCAGCAAGCTCGCCAATGTTCAAGGCGGGATTGATGCGTGGGCGCGCGCAGTAGATCGCTCGGTGGCGATCTACTGAGGAAATACGCAAAAAGTCTTAAAGTGACATCGAGATTAGTTGCTTAAGTGTCTGATGAGAAACACGTTAACTGCACCGTAGCCATGGCGCAGGGATTTAACTTCTGTTAACGTGTCCTTGAACTCGCTATTCGCTCGCCTCTCAGGAGAGCGATAGCACCAAATTTTTAGGAGGAACCATGCCCCAAATCCATCGTGCTGCCCGTTCGAATCCCATTGCCGCGTGGTCGTTTGCGATTGCGGCATGCCTGCTTGCGCCGAGTGTTTTTGCACAGACCCTCAACGTCGCACCAGGCGGCAGTAACGCTGGCAACTGTCAGCCAGGGCCTTGTCAAACGATTGCGTACGCGCTGATCCAAGCGCCAGCGGGCGCGACAATCAATATCGCCGCAGGCACCTACAGCGAATCGCCGCGCATCACCCGGAGCGTGACGCTCAACGGGGCCGCTGCGGCAAGCACAATCGTCGCGCCGCTGCTGGCCAATCAGCTGCCCGCACCGGCACCGATCAACTCAGGTTCAGTGATCATCGATATCAACGGCGCTGGGATCAACGTGGTGGTGCGCAACCTCACCGTGCGCTTCCCGAGCAACAATTATCCGGGCGTGGCGAACGCGCCGGTGCGCGGCATTTGGGTTACCGGCGGCGCCAACGCGCGCATCGAAAACAATATCGTGACGGAAATCCACGATGCGACGATTTCAGGCGCGCAAACCGGCGATTGCATCCGCGCAGGCGATCCGACGCGCGGCGGCTCGGGCACCTTTGAGGTGCTCAATAACCAGCTCAGCCGCTGTCAGAAGACCGGCGTTACCGCCAATCAAACCGGCACGCTCGCAACGATCACCGGCAACACCATCATCGACGGCGGCACCGGCGAGCGCAACGGCACAACACCCCGTCCGCTCGGGCAAACCGTGTTGGCGTCCAACGGCATTCAAATGGCTTTTGGGGCGCGCGGTACTATTACTAACAACATCATTCGCAACATGCAGTGCAATCTGCCTTCACCGCAGTGCGGGGGCAACATCGACGTCGATATTTCCACAGCGACCGGTATCTTGGTCCTCGGCCAAGGCGTGAATACGGTGGTTTCGGGCAACACCATCACCGCCAGCGACGACGGCATGTCGGTCGGCCCCAATCTGTTCGGCGTTGGCGCGCCAAATCCGCTGGCTGTCACCGGCAACACGCTGACCGATAACCGCTTCCGCGGCTTCACGGTGTTCTCAGGCACCACCACTTTCCGCGGAAATACCGTCACCGGCGGCACAGTAGGCCTGCTTGCGGCTAACTTTGGCGAAACCATTTCGGCCACAGCGTTGCTCAATGACCCAAGCGCGACCGTGGTTGGGTCCAATATTCTGCGCGGCGCCTCGGTGAATGGCATTTGGGTGCGCACGTTCCCACCCGCTCCAATTGCTGAATTCGGTGGACCGCCGATCTCGCCATCAGTTGACGGACCTTTGCCGCGCGCGCCATTAAGCCCAGATGGATCTACTCGCCCACTGGTCCAAGGCAGCTCTAACCAGTTTGTTAATAACTTGGTAGCGGGTGCAGATAACGATCCGAACGAAGGCGTGGCCAATCTCACCTGTAACTGGTGGGGCTCCGTGACCGGCCCAGGGACCAACGGTGCCAATCCGGCCACGGCAAATGTCACGCGCACACCATGGGCGGTGAACAACATCGATTTCGCCTGCCCGCCGGGCGGCCCGGTCGGTAACTTCACCATCACCAAAGCAGGCCCGGCCACCGCGACTGCCGGTCAAGGCATCAACTACACGATTACGATCACCAACAATGGCCCAGCCGACGGCGCAGGCAGCGTGTTTACCGACACTGTGCCCGCGTCGATCAGCAATGTCACTTGGAATTGCACCGCCAGCAGTGGCGCTGCGTGCCCAAATGCCAACGGCACTGGCAACGTGATCAATCAGACCATCGCGCTGTTCCCGCCAGGCGGCCGCTTGAATTACGCCGTTAGCGGCACGATCGCGCTGGGTACCACGCAGATTCTCAACACCGCCACGATCACCCCGCTGACCGGCGTGGGCGGCTCGGCATCAAGCTCAACAGTCATCACTTTTGTGAACAACATCGTGGTTGCGGTTGATGCACTGGGCACGATCAGCACGTGGGTGCTGCTTCTGGGCGCGCTACTGATTGGCTTTACGGTCCTGCGCCGTCGAACATAGGGGTCTGCCGAAAGAGCCGTCAGCTTGCTGCACACTAAGACCATCACGCCGCTTGACGATCAAGCTACCGATCAACGTAAAGCGGCGTGCCTCTCTCATCAAGCAATCAACCACTAGCCACTAGGCCCCAACCACTACCCACTACCCACTAACCACTAGCCACTAACCACTAGCCACTAGCCACTAGCCACCAACGCAACGCCTAATAGGCCAACGGTAAAACCAGCGCAAATTCGGTAGCCCCGGGCTGCGATTTCACCTCCACGCGACCGCCGTGTTCTTGCGCCACCGCGCTCACAATGCTCAAGCCCAGGCCTAGTCCTTCGGCACGGCCGGTAACCAGCGGCTCGAAGATGCGCGGCATCAAAGCGGGCGGCACGCCGTGCCCGTTGTCGATCACGCTCAAACGCGCGTGCGCTCGGCCGCCGGGATCGTTCAACCGGGTGCGCAGCACAATGCGCGTGGCGTGCGCCTGATCGGCGTTGCGCAACAGGTTGATCAGCGCCTGAATCAGCCGATTCAAGTCGGCACGCACGCTCGCTAGGCTGACATCGTAATCGCGCTCGATCACCACTCGCCCGCGCAGCTCAGCGGCCATCAGGCGGTGCACATGTTCCATGGCTTCGTGCAAGTTGATCCGCCGAAAATGCGTGCGCGCCTCGGTTTCACCCCAGCGGTCGATCAGCGCGCTGAGGCGGTCCACTTCGCGCTCGATCAGCTCGGTCAGCTCAAGGCCGTCGGTGCTCAATTGCTCGCGCGCTAATAGCTGCGCGGCACCGCGCAAGCCGGCCAGCGGGTTTTTGATTTCATGCCCGACCGCGCGCAGTAAAGCGCGCTGATCGGCCGAATCGCCGCTGGGTGGGCTCGGCTGAGCGCGCCGAGTTACTGCGTTGATCTCAACCAGCCACGCAGCGGCGGCATCCGCCGGTAGCGGCAGTAAGCGCATATCGACCACCTGCTCGTGGCCCAAAGTCACCTCAAGCAGCTGTAAATGGCGGCGTTCGCGCAGTGCATCCAGTGCGCGTGCACGCCACTCACAAGTCAGCGGCAGCAGATCCTCGAAGCGCTGCGCCCGTGCTCGACGCGCGCTTAAGTGCAGCAGCGCCTCGGCTTCAGCGTTCATTTCGAGCACGCTTAAGTTTGCGTCCAAAGCGATCAGCCCCACATTGAGCTGTTGGAGCAGGCTTGCGAGCACCTTCATCGGCGAAAGGGCAGCGCGAGCAGGTCGCGAATGCGTGTTACGGGGCTTAAGCCTTGCAAGCCCGGTGAGCTGGCACGATCGGTCCCGTCGTCTTTGAGCGTGCCAAAAAGCTGATCCCAAATGCTCAGGAACGACCCGTATTGCGAATGTTGCCAGCTTTCGAGTTGCACGTGATGCCAGCGGTGCATGGCCGGCGTCACCAGCAGCCAGCGCAGGCCCCGCTCCAGCGTCGGGTGCACTCGAATGTTAGCGTGGTTGAACAGCGCGCTTGAGTTTAAAATAATCTCGAAGATCAGCACCGCCTGCCAGGGTGTGCCTAGCAGCAC
>Ga0209591_10004668_pt1 | contig 15442 bp, 14 predicted proteins | sample MAT01_FD_187207 | JGI IMG/M metagenome (GOLD analysis project Ga0209591, IMG submission 187207) | Freshwater microbial communities from Lake Fryxell liftoff mats and glacier meltwater in Antarctica - MAT-01 (SPAdes) (version 2) | ecosystem: Environmental > Aquatic > Freshwater > Ice > Liftoff... | reverse complement strand
GTACATCGCTGTGCACAACAAAAATCCCAAACCTTTCATCTGGACCGCCAAGGCGCAAGACATCCTGGCAAAGGTCATTCGCGCCAACAGCCGCTTAAGTTCTAAACAGAACGAAGCACTACACTAGGTAGCGACTGGGGAGTATGCTTGCTTGACCAGCAGCGCGATATGCCGGTCAGGACCGGTGCACGGTCGTCGCGTAGGTCCCCCAGTCTTCCAGCAGCTTGAGCCGCCGCTCGATCATGTCGCCCCGCCAGTAAGCCTGCTATGTTTGATCACCCGGAAGGTGAGCCAGTGACACTTCGAGCAGTTCACGCGCGTGAGTCGTCTTCTCGGCGCCCCAGTCGTGGAACGAACTGCGGAATCCGTGCATTACCTCAGAATATTTGGCCTGTGGGAATGCAACTGTCAGCGCAATCAAGGCCGGATTCAGCTCAAATGGGGCCTCGGTGGCTGGAGCCAGAATGCTTAGAAATGTTAGGGTTCAAGCAGCCCTACAAGCCCGCCAATCTGCCGACGCTGCCCGGCTATCAATCCGCCGAGAAGACGTCTTGGCGGGGCTCCTGGAGGCTGTGAATCTCGCTCGTGAACAACGCAATCCTGCAGGTATGGTCGCTGGGCTGCGGGAGCTGTCGAAATTGCTTGGTTTCCGGGCTCCGGACAGGCTCAAGGTCGACGTAGAAGTTGGTGGCGTGGGCCATGCTGAGATGCGCCGTATGGAGCGGATGGGCGTGATTTCGGAGGAAGACTAAGGGCAGGCCGCAACCTTGATCCAGGATCTGCGCGGCCGCGTCAAGATGCTGGAGGCGATGCTACGGGCGGTCAAAGCCTCGCGCGACACGTACCAGGCCGAGAACGTGCAACTGCGCCTGCAGATCAATCGCCAGCGGCGCGAGATCGACCGAGTAACTGGACGCAGGACTGCCTGACATTGCGGTGGTTCTCAGGCTCATGCCGCGCCAGTTGCTGCCCGTGGAAGTACCGATCCGCGACTTAGTTGTAGATGCCATGTCCAACTGTCGAACTTGACCCCGTGATAGATCCTGTCAAGTTCGGCGAGGCCCAGAACGATAGCCGGTTGCCGATGGTCGACACTCAATACTACGGTCCAGTTGATCGCGCGGGATAAACTGGAGGCTCAGGAAATCCGACGAGCAACGTTACGATAGGGTCTGACCTTGCCTTCCCCCTCCCAAATCGATCGCCTCGAGGGTCTGGCCGGTCACATGCTCGACTCCTACCTCGCTCTCCGCGAGAGAAGTGCGGTGCTTGAGCCGCTGCTCTTCGACCAGTCAGTCATCGACTGCTATGGCTCTGGACGACGGCACCGCGGGTTTCACGCGCTCAGAACGTCTTTATTCATGTCCTGTGTTCAGGACATAGCTAAACTCGTTTCAGACAAAGATCAGAAGGCTCCCAGCTTCCGCAACTTCATCGCTGAACTGACCTCAGACAGCTTGGTCATACAGCTACGGAGCCGATACGCGAAACGCGTCACCCCACTTGCAAATGAAGAAACTGACCCAGAGATTCTCACCGCCCTGAAGCAACTCGATGCGCAGGCAGAAGAAGAGCGACGTATTGAGTTCGACCAGCACCTTCATACACTGAGGAAATGGTGGGATGCGAATGAGACGGGCAAGGTCGTACAGGCGTGCCGAGTCATCCGCGACAAGGTAACTGCCCATACGGAGATCAAGTTCGTCATCGACAAGTACGTGACCGTCGACGTCGCAGCGCTTGACCTGAAATGGAGCGACGTCAAACGCTTTAGCAAAGAGATGCAGGAGCCAGTCGCATCAATCGGACTACTGATTCGATGTGCCGGGTTTGCGTGGGAAATGCTTGATAGGCAGTTGGCGATTGCCACCAAGGAATTCTGGCGCACAGAAGAAGCAAACGCCTAAGATGTCGTTCATCCACAAACCAAAGGTGATAACCGTTATCACCCAGGAGCCTGAGAGACAGAGGCAGAAGTGGTAGCGGTTACCACGCTGGGGTCGAAATGCCCGGCGACGGCAAGGCCGACATGGCTGCGAAGGGCGTTCATCGTGGGCAGGCTTCAGGTCCCAATGTAGCCGTCCCCCACCAGTCAACACACACATCGAAAGCACCATGGCCAAGCTGCTGTTTGACTTCGTCGACCGCTGCGCCGTGCAGGGCTGGCGCGCCATCGACGACCGTGTCATGGGCGGCGTCTCGCGCAGCCGACTTCGGTACGATCCCGCCGGCCACGCCGTCTTTGAGGGCGAGGTCTCGCTTGACCAGAACGGCGGCTTTGCCTCGGCACGCAGCGAGGTGGGGCCGCTCGGCATGGACGGCGCTGTCAATTGCGTGATCGACGCCCGAGGTGACGGCAGGCACTTCAAGCTGAGCCTGTTCACTGACGTTGCCTTTGACGCGCTGAGCTACCAGGCCGAGTTGACGCCAACAGCAAACGAGTGGCATGCGATCCGTCTTCCGCTGCAGGCGTTCCGGGCTACCTTCCGGGGCCGCGAGGTACCCGGTTCGCCGCCACTCGATCCCGCCCGAATATGCCAAGTGGGCCTCATCATCGCAGGTCGGCAGGCGGGCACCTTCTCGCTGGACATCCGGTCGATTCGGCTCCAGTGATTCGTCCGCCGACTCGCGACCACCACGCAAGCGTCCCCACCTGCGCTGGATTCGTCAACCTCGTCGGCGATGTGCCGGAGTTGTTTTCGAAGCTGCGCAGCGCCGCCACGATCTCCTCGGGCGCAATCGCTGACGACGAGGCTTGCAGCGCCAGCACCAGGGCCGGTAACACTATCGCTTGCTTATCCATCGGGGAAATTGCCGGCGCGGGTCAGGGTATGGCAATGCGTAATGGGAAAATGACGCCGCTGGCTCCCGGCGGCCAGCGGCGTCCTAACTTTGGAGTCCACATGTCTGCACAGCCCCGTCCCGCCGGCATCTATCCGATGCTCTACGCCTTTTTCGGCCGTGATGGCGCACTGGACCGCGCAGCCGTCCGCCGCCAGGTCGATGCCTGCGTCGCCAACGGCGCCCACGGCGTGGCAGTGCTCGGACTCGCCACCGAAGTGTCGAAGTTGACCGAGGCCGAACGCCATACGCTGGTCGAGTGGGTCGCGGCCGACCTCGACAGGCGGCTGCCGCTGGCGGTGACCGTGTTCGGTGAAACGCCAGAGCAGCAGATCGCGGTAGGCCGCCACGCGAAGGACTTCGGCGCGCAGTGGCTGATACTGCAGCCGCCGCGATCGCTCGGCTCCGGCGATGCGGCGCCGCTGCAATTCTTTGGCTCGATCATGGACCGGCTTGACATGACACTGGCGATCCAGAACGCGCCCGAATACATCGGGGTCGGCCTGAGCGTCGATGGCATCGCCGCGCTCGCGAGAAACCATGCCAACTTCACCGTGCTCAAGGGAGAGGGACCGGTGCTGGCAATCCGGGAGGTCATCGAACGCACCGACGGCAAGCTCGCAGTCTTTAACGGGCGCGCCGGGCTGGAGCTCACTGACAACCTGCGCGCTGGCTGTGCCGGCATGGTGCCTGGTATGGATTTTCTCGATCGGCAGTCGCGAGTATTCGACCTCATGCGCGCCGGAGGCGAAGCTGAGGCCGAGGCGGTGTATCGCGAAGTACTGCCTGGCATCGTCTTTGCCATGACCTCGATCGAGCACCTGGTGTGCTACGGCAAGCGCATCGCTGCGCACAGGCTAGGCATTACGGAGGTCTTTGACCGGACGCCGGCGCTGACGCCGACAGCGTTTGGGCTGGGCTGCGCAGAGCGCATCGCTCATTCGCTCGGTGCGTTGCGCTGAGCGGAGTCGCTTGCACGCGCCGGTATTGCGGCTTTTTCGGTCGCGGTTGCCGACCGACCTGGCTGATGTGGTCGAGCAGGCCAAGGCCAAATTGTTGTCTCTGGGAGCCGGTGTCGCAGATGTCAGGGAGATCTTCGTGCAGGGCGTTTGCCACCTGGCGTCGGACACCAGAACGCTCATCGAGCAGGAGCGCAGGGCGGTCAAACTGGATGAGCAACAGCCTGGCGAAACTGCGAGGGAACCGGACCGCATCGCAAGTTTGGATTCGCTCCGTGCTCGGTTCTATGAGGTCTTGGGCAGAACGGTCGGTCAATCGGCGCACGCGCCACGACGATGATCTGAACGGCTGGAAATGGCAGAAAGCAGTCGTTCAAAAATGCAAGCGCGGCCAGGCGCTGCAAGAAGTGCAGCGGAGACATCACTATGTGCGTGGTGCCGTCGCGCCAGGCGGTCTTGAGCTTGAGCACCACCATCCCGGCGCTATTGATCTGCACGCGTTCGTTGGCCAGTGCTGGTCGGGTGATGTACCGGCACAGCTGTTCGAGTCGCTGGCGCTGGTCGGCATCGCAGCGCACCGCCGCATGTAGGCTGAACCCCTGATGGTCGGCACACAGCTCCTGGTCGCGCACAGCGTCGCGTGGCATCACGCCTTGCACCGTGAAAACCTTCTGGCCGGCGCGCGGGCCGAAGGCAATGCGGTAAGTACACGCCGCGGCCTGCAGCGGCCTGAGCGCGCGGGCCTCATCCGAATTGGCGTCGGCCTCGGCGTCGGCCAGGTAGCTCGATCCTCCCTCCTCCTCCTCTTCGACGAGCACGCCGCGGCGCGTCAGCAGCTTCATCAGCCGCGTGATGATCCTCTGCAGCAGCGCCTGCAACTCCTCGTCGGCGGGGGAATCGGCCTGGACGAATGCCGGCTCGCCGTCCGTGCGCCGGTACACGCCGTCCAGCACCAGGCAATGGAGGTGAATATTGAGATTGGCCGCCGACCCAAATCGCTGGATCAACGTGACCGCGCCGCTGTCGGCCTCAAAGGCCTTGAGACCGGTCTGATCCAGCAGGTGGCGCGTGATCACGCGGTGCACGACCTGCAGCACCGGCGTTACCAGCACCGGTTGTGCGGCCAGCAGCAGGCGCAGCGGGATGGGCAGTGACAGCACCCACTGGCGCACCGGTGCATTGCTGCTGTCAAGCACCTTCGTGAAAGGCGTCTTCCAGCTCACGAACTCGCGCGCCAGGCGGCCCCAGTAGCCTTCGAAATCGGCGTTGGCTTCATCGACCAGGGCTTGGTAGGCAGCCATGCCGCTGATGGTGGCCGCAGCCACCAGGCTGGCGGGCGGTTGATGAACCCTGACCTCGGTGCGTGCGCTCATTGCGGGTCTCCTGTCTCGTTGTGCGTTGGGGCGTCACGTAGGCCCAGCCGCGCTGGCGCGCAAGGCTCGACGTCCGGAAAAAACTTGCCGTGTTCACTGTGGCCCGCGGCGCTGACGAAGCCCTTACTTTACGTTCTGCGGGGCATTAGATCGTTGCGCGCGCCGGCAGGGGCATTCCCGCCCAAACGGGCAGGCCAATGTGAACCGCGGGCCGGCACGGGCACAATCTCGCCCGTTTGGCTGCCTGTCCAGCCTGCGGACCCTTCATCCGCCAGGGCGTCTGCCTACCCGCAACCCACCGGCCGCCTGCGCTCTGTCGATACGGCCGCGAGCCCCAACCCATCGTGACCGACCTGCCCACCCCCGCACTGCGCTCGACACTGGCTGCGTTCCTGGAGCGACCGAGGGTCCAGCATGTCATTTTGGCGCTGATCATCATCAATGCGGTGATCCTGGGCTTGGAAACCTGACCCGCGCTCATGGCTCGGTATGGAGACTGGCTTGTCGCGTTGGATAAATCGATCCTGGCGGTCTTCGTGGTCGAGATTGGCATGCGCATCTATGTGCACCGAACGCGCTTTTTTCGCGACCCGTGGAGCGTGTTCGACTTTCTGGTCGTGGCCATTGCGCTGGTGCCAGCCAGCGGGCGGCTGGCGGTGCTGCGCGCACTGCGCGTGCTGCGGGTGCTGCGTATCCTGACCATCGTGCCGTCGATGCGGCGCGTGGTGGGCGGCCTGCTGGCGGCCATTCCCGGGCTGGCCTCGATCGGCATGGTGCTGGCCCTGGTGTTCTACGTGTTCGCTGTCATCACCACCAACGTGTTCGGCGCTGCCTTCCCGGACTGGTTCGGCACGCTGGGCCGATCGCTCTACACGCTGTTCCAGGTCATGACGCTGGAGAGCTGGAGCATGGGTATTGCGCGCCCGGTGATGGCGGTGTACCCCTACGCCTGGGTCTTCTTCATTCCTTTCATCCTGATTGCCACCTTCACGATGTTGAACCTTTTCATAGGTGTCATAGTGAGTGCCATGCAAAGTTTCAGCGACGACGACAAGGCCGACCCCGCAACCGCGAACTCAACCGCAACCGCGAATCCAACCGTCACCACGACCGCAACCGCTGCAGCACCCTCAACAGCACTCGCAACGGCACTCGCAGCAGCACCCGGCCTGAAGTCTGACGCCACCCCTGACGCGACGGCTCAACTGCAGACCGAACTGCGCGCTCTGCGCGGCGAGATGGCAGAACTGCGAGAACTGCTGCGCCGCAGCCCCGCCCGCGGAGACGCCACATGCTGATGCAAACATTGCTATTCGTGGGCGGCCTGATCGGGCTGATCGTGGGCGCTGACCTGCTCGTGCGCGGCGCCTCGAAACTGGCGCTGAGTTTCGGTATCTCGCCCCTGGTGGTGGGGCTGACGGTGGTGGCCTTTGGCACCAGTGCGCCCGAGATGGCGGTTTCCACCGGGGCGGTACTCAACGGTCAAGTCGATCTGGCGCTGGGCAACGTCATCGGCAGCAACATCTTCAACGTGCTGTTCATCCTGGGCATCAGTGCGCTCATCACGCCGCTGGTGGTGAACGTGCAGCTCATCCGGCAGGAAGTGCCCATCATGATCGGCGCCAGCCTGTTGATGGCCGTTCTGGCACTGGACGGGCGCATCACCGCCAGCGACGCCGCGCTGCTGTTCGGGCTGGTCATCGCCTACACCGTGTTTCTGGTGGTGCAGTCACGCGCCGAGACGCAGGCTGCGCGCGACGAGTACGCAGCCGAAATCCAACCCGCACAGGCCGGCAGTTGGGACAGCCACTGGGGCGCACAGCTGGGCCTGATCCTCGTCGGCCTGGTCCTGCTGGTGGGCGGCTCGGAAGCGCTGGTCACCTCAGCCGTCAGCTTCGCGCGCGCCCTGGGCATCAGCGAACTGGTCATTGGTTTGACCATCATTGCCGCCGGCACCTCGATGCCTGAAGTGGCGGCCTCGGTGGTGGCGGCATTGAAGGGCGAGCGCGACATTGCGGTGGGCAACGTGGTGGGCAGTTGCGTTTTCAACGTGTTGGGCTGCGTGGGACTGGCCGGGCTGGCCGCGGCCATCAGCGGCGCCGGCGGCGGCGCCTTGGTGGTGCCCAATGCAGCGCTGAATTTCGACCTGTGGGTGATGCTGGCGGTGGCGCTGGCCTGCCTGCCGGTGTTCTTGACCGGGCGCGAAATCGCGCGCTGGGAAGGCGGCATCTTCCTGGGCTACTACTTCGCCTATGTCGCCTACCTTATCCTGGCGGCGAAGGACCACGCCGCCCTGCCCGCTTACAGCCAGGCCATGCTGGGTTTCGTGATTCCGCTGACGGTGGTGACGCTGGTGGCCTCGTCGATACGGCGGCCCAAGGCCTGAAGCCCCAGCTTCAGATTCAGAACATCAGCAGCACCGACACCAGCACACCCCCCAGCACCAGAACCACCAGGCAGGGAACGAGCGTACGGCGCAGGACTTCGGCTTCGCGCCCGGCCAGGCCCACGGTCGCAGCCCCGGCAACGATGTTGTGCGGGCAAACGATATTGCCCACGGCCGCACCCAACCCCTGCGCGGCCAGCAACCAGGCCACAGGCAGGCCCAGGGCCTGTGCGGTCTGGGCCTGCAGGCTGCTGAAGAGCACGTTCGACGCCGTGGCCGACCCGGTGACGAAGCTGCCCAGCGCACCCAGCGCCGGCGCCAGCAGCGGCCAGCCCTGGCCCAGGGCAGCCACAGCGGCGACCTGCAGGGCCTGCACCATGCCCGCGTCCAGCAACAGGCGCGACAGGCACAGCATCGTCAACAAGGCCACCGCCACCGGCAGCAGCCGCCGCAGCGCCAGAGACAGTGGCTCGCGCAGCGCGCGCAACGGCACGCCCTGCAGCCACGCACCGACCAGAAGCGCCATGAACAGCAGGCTGCCTGGATGCGTCAGTGGCTGCAGTCGCCCGCTGTAGCGGCCGAACAGCTGCCACTGCAGCACCACCTCGTTCAAAGCGGCGGCCAGCGGCGGCACGCCACGTGTCGCCAGCACGGCCAGCACCAGCACGGCGTATGGCCACAGGGCCCGGCCCAGCGCCGGCGCGGAGGCGGCGTCATCATCTGCTGCTGCTGCAGTAACAGCAGCAGCAGCGGGCAGTGGCCGGCGCCAGCGCAGCCAGGCCACCACGGCTGCGGCGCTGAGCAGCGCTGCAGCCAGCGTGGCCAGTTCCGGCCCCAGCCACCACGCCAGGCCCAGGCTGGGCAACAAGAAGCCCGCTGCCGCCAGCGTCGCCATGCCCGGCCCGACGCGCCCCAGCCCGGCGGCGCCCAGCGTGCGCACGAAGAAAACCATCAACACGCCGCCCAGCGCCGCGTGCAGCAACGCGGTACGCCAGGCAATGTCGATGGCGGGCACGCCAGTCAAGTCGGCCTGCGCCAGCACCGGGGTGCCGAGCGCGCCAAAGGACACCCCGGCCGCATGGCCCAGCAGGGCCAGTACCACGGCAGTCAACGCCGGCACGCCCAGCCCCACCAGCAGCGGCGCCACCAGCGCAATGGGGGTGCCGAAACCCGCCGCGCCTTCGAAGAACAGGCCCAGGCACCAGCCCAGCAGCAGCACCTGCAGCGGCCGCTGGCTGCTGACGCGGGCCAACCCGCCGCGCAATGCGTCCAGCGCGCCGCAGCGTTGCTGGTGTTCGTGCAGGGCCAGCGAAGGAAGCAGGATCCAGAGGATGCCCACAGCCAGAAATGCGCTTTCGGCGAGCACGCCGACGTGGCGGGCCAGCGCCGACACTTCCCCCACCGGCGAAGCAAAGTCGAACACGGCCAGGGCCAGCACCCAGGCCAGCAACAACCCCACGCCACCCGCTTTGGCTGCGGACCAGCGCAGGCCCAGCATCAGCGCCACGATCAGCGCGATCGGTGCAGCCGCTGCTGCCGCCTGCCAGGCCATGCCGGGTGTGCCTAGGCCAGCCGTTCGACCGAGACGGCGTGCAAGGGCACACCCGTGGCCATGAAGCTGTCGACGTTGGCCAGCGTCGTCTGCGCAATGGCGCGCAAGGCGTCTTCAGTGAAGAACGCCTGGTGGCCGGTCACCACCACGTTCGGGAAGGTGAGCAGGCGCGCGAACACGTCGTCCTGCAGCGCGCTGTCGCTCAGGTCGCGGAAGAACAGGTCGGCCTCTTCTTCGTACACGTCCAGCCCCAGGCTGCCCAGTTGGTGGCTCTTCAGCGCGGTAATGAGCGCGGGCGTGTCCACCACCGCACCGCGGCTGGTGTTGAGCAGCATCGCGCCGGGCTTCATCTGCGCCAAGGCTGCGGCATCAATCATGTGCCAGGTCTGCGGTGTCAAGGGGCAATGCAGGCTGAGGATGTCACTGTGCTGCAGCAATTCGGCCAGCGGCGCGTAGCGTACGCCCATCGCCTGGGCCTCGGGGTGGGGCCGGGGGTCGGACGCCAGCACCACACAGCCGAAGCCCAGCATGATGCGCGCGAAGCAACGGCCGATCTTGCCGGTGCCGACCACGCCGACCGTGCGGCCGTACAGGTCAAAACCCAGCAGTCCTTCAAGCGCGAAATTGCCCTCGCGCACCCGGGCATGGGCGCGGTGGATCTTGCGGTTCAGCGTCAGCAGCAGGGCCACGGTGTGCTCGGCCACCGCATGCGGGGAATATTCGGGCACGCGTCCAATGGCAATGCCCAGTTCGGCCGCCGTGGCCAGGTCGACCTGGTTGAAGCCGGCGCTACGAAGCACCACCAGGCGCACGCCCAGGGCGTGCAGACCGCGCAGCACTTCGGCACCCAGCTGGTCGTTGACGAAAGCGCACACCGCCTGGCAACCGCTGGCCGTGGCCAAGGTTGATGCGTCCAGGCGTGACTGCAGAAACAAAAATTCGTGCCGCTGGTCGGCGTTGGCCTGGTTCAGAAACTGGCGGTCGTACGATCGAGTGCTGAAGACGGCAACACGCATGGCGGCTTCAGTCGAGCGGCAGACCCGGCGGCACGGGCGCGGTCGAGGGCACACGCAGGTGCAACGCGGCCAGGGCCATCAGATTGGCCGACACCGGCGCAGTGATGAACACAAACAGCGTGATCAGCAGTTCATGCAGCCCGAGTTCGCCTTGCACCCAGCTCAACGCCATGCTGGCCAGCAACACGCCGCCCACGCCCAGCGTGCTGGCCTTGGTGGGCGCGTGCAGGCGCATGAAGAAGTCCGGAAAGCGCAGCAGGCCCACCACGCCCACCAGGGCAAACATGCCGCCCAGCACCAGCAGCGCGGCCACGGGCAATTGAATCCACAACGGCAAGGTTTCCAGGTTCATGCCAGCCCTTTCATTCGACGACGTCGCCGCGCGCCAGGAAGCGCCCCAGCGCCACGGTACCCACGAAGCCCAGCATCGCGATGATGAGCGCAGCCTCGAACAGCAGCACGGTGCTCATGCGTATGCCCAGCAGGATGGCCAGGGCCACGGCGTTGATGTACAGCGTGTCTAGCGCCAGCACGCGGTCGGTGGCGTGCGGGCCGCGCAAAAGCCGCCACAAGCTCAGCAGCACTGCCACGCTGAAGGCCAGCAGCGCGAAATCAAGGGCCCAGGCCAGGATCATCCGAAGATCTCCTTCAACGGCGCCTCGTAGCGCGCCTTCATCTCAGCCGCCGCGGCGGCCACGTCATGGCAGTCCAGCGCATGCACCAGGATATGCCGGCGTTCCGTGTCCACCACGCAGCTGACGGTGCCTGGCGTGGTGGTGATGATGGTGGCAAACAGGCTGATGGCGGTGGGGTTGTGCAGGTCCAGCGGCACCGTCACCCACGCTGGCTGTGGACGGCTGAACGGCGACAGCACGATGCGCGCCACAGTGAAGTTGGCCACCACGACGTCCCACAGCACGACGCCCGTCAGGCGCAGCACCGTGCCCCAGCTGCGCACCGGCACCGGCGCACCCAGGAAGCCGCGCAGCAGCCGGGGCACCAGCAGGCCCAGCAGCACGGCCGTGATCAGGTTGCCCGGCGCCACGCTCTGCTGCAGCAGCAGCCAGGCCGCGGCGAGCAGCAGCGACAACACCGGATAGCTGAACCAGCCTGGCTTCATGGCTGCCCCCCGGGCTGCGGGCCTCTGGGCAGCGGCTGGGGCTGCGGCAGTCGGTAAGGGCGCGCAGAGTCGGCCGCCGGGCCGCCCAGTTCTGGCAGCACGGCGCGGGCGTAAGCGTCGCGGTCGCTCAGCTGCAGCGCCGCGGCGGCGGTGTAGCGCTGGACGGGTGCGGCCATGACTGACAGCAGCACGCTCATGCCCAGCAAGGCCATCGGGGCCAGCAACAGTTTCGGGCTGGCGCCCGAAGAGCCCGAAGGCACTTCAGGCCGCACCGCCCAGAACAGCACGCTGCCGGCCCGTGCCAGGCCCACCAGGGTGAAGAAGCCCACCACCAGCACCACTGCCCACACCGCCACCGCCCAGGGGTGCCCGCTGGACGCCTGCAGCAACATCAGCTTGCCCACGAAGCCGGGCAGTGGCGGCAGGCCGGCGTTCGATGCAGCGGCCAGCAGCAGCAGCAGACCCAGGATCACCGGCTGCTTCACCGGGCTGCAGGGCTCCAGCCGGTCGGCCATCGGGCCACGCTGCGACGCCACCAGTTCGGCCAGCAAGAACAGGCCGGCGATTACCAGCGTGGAATTGACCAGGTAGTACATGGCCGCCGACCAGGCCGCTGCGCCAAACAAGCCGATGGCCGCCACGATGGTGCCCACCGACGCCACCGTCAGCCAGGCGATCAGTCGCGGCAAGGTGTGCGCCGCCAGCGCGCCCAGCACGCCCACCACACAGGTGGCCAGCGCCAACGGCAGCAGCAGCGGCTGCACGGTAAAGGCACTGGCCCCGGCGTCGGCGCCGAAGATGACACCGTGCACGCGCCAGATGGCGTACACACCCACCTTGGTCATGATGGCGAACAAGGCTGCTACGGGGGCACTGGCCGCGGCGTAAGTGGCAGGCAGCCACAGTGCCAGCGGCACCAGCGCCGCCTTGAAGCCGAACACCACCAGCAGCAGCAGGGCACCCGCCTGCAGCAGCGCCGCCTCGGGCGCCGGAACGCGCGGCACGCGCACAGCCAGGTCGGCCAGGTTGAGCGTGCCGGTGACCCCATACAGCAAGGCCATGCCCAGCAAAAACAGCGCCGAAGCGGCCAGGTTCAGCACCACGTAATGCGTGCCGGCGCGCAGGCGTTCGCGGCCCAGACCGTGCGTCATCAGTACGTAGCTGGCGATCAGCAGCACCTCGAAGAACACGAACAGGTTGAACAGGTCGCCCGTCAGGAAGGCGCCGTTCAGCCCCATCAGCTGGAACTGCAGCAGGGCGTGGAAGTGGCGGCCGTGCGAGTCCCAGCCGCCGCTGGCATAGATCAGCACCGGCACGACCACGGCCGAAGTCAGGGCCACCATCAGCGCCGACAGCCGGTCCACCACCAGCACGATGCCGAAGGGCGCCGGCCATTCGCCCAGGCGGTAAACGGTCAGAACCCCCGTGCCGGCCAACGCCACCAGAGCGACTGCGAACACCGCACCCAGCAGTACCGAGGCCAGCGCGATGCGGCGGACCCAGACGCGCTGCGCATCGCCGTCGCCAACCAGCAGCAACAGCATGGCCGTGAAGGCCGGCAGCAACACCGCCAGCACGGGCAGGTGGTCGAAAAAAGTCATCGACCGTCACCTGCGCCGTGTGCCTGGCGGCCGTGCGCGTCAGGCTTGCCGTCGACATGGTCGCTGCCGCCGTCATGGCGGCTGCGCAGCGCCAATTCGATGACGAAGCCGGTGGTCGCAAACCCGATGACGATGGCGGTCAGCACCAGGGCTTGCGGCAGGGGGTCGGCCACGTTCGGACCCGCGGTCAGGATGGGCGGCGCAGCCGACCACAGCCGGCCCATCACGAAGATGAACACGTTGACCCCGTAGCCCAGCATGGTCAGGCCCAGCACCACGGGGAATGTGCGTCCGCGCAGCAGCAGGTAGATGCCGCTGGCGGTGACCAGGCCGATGCCGGAAGCCATCAGGAATTCCATGCTCAGCAGCATCAATGCGCCCCTTCACCGTCGGCGGCCAGGCGGGCATGGGCCGGGCCTTCCTTGCTGGCTGCACCCAGCACCGACAGCATCAGCAGCGTGGCGCCCACGACGGTGATGTAGATGCCCAGATCAAACAGCGCCGCCGTGGCGAGCGGCACATCGCCCAGCACGGGCAAGGTGGGGTAGCCGGTGAAGCTGGTCAGGAACGGGCTGCCGAACAGGAAGGAACCCACACCCGTCAACCCGGCAATGGCCAGGCCGCTGGCAATCCAGCGCGTGTAGCGCTGCCCCCCGGCGCCATGCAGCAACGCGTCGGCCTTTTGCTGGCCCAGGGCCATGTACTGCAGCACCAGGGCCGCCGCCGTTACCAGGCCGGCAATGAAGCCCCCGCCTGGCAGGTTGTGCCCACGCCAGAAGATATAGACCGAAACCACCAGCGCCAGCGGCAACATCAGGCGCGCGGCCACGCGCAGCATCAGGGGCTGTTCGGCGAACGACCAGGCCCGCCCGCCCGGGTCTCGCGACTCGCGGCGGACGCGGAAGCGGTCCAGTATTGCCAGCACGCCTACGCCGGCAATGCCCAGCACGGCCACTTCGCCGAAAGTGTCGTAAGCGCGAAAGTCCACCAGGATCACGTTCACCGCATTGGTGCCGCCGCCCATGGGCACGCTGTTGGCCAGGAAGTACCAGCTGATGGAGTCGTGGTCGCGCGTCATCACCAACCAGGCCAGCCAGGCCACGCCACCGCCGGCGGCCAGGGCCAGCGAAGCGTCGCGGGTGCGGCGGGCGCCGCTGCTTTCGCGCGGCGTCAGCGCCGGCAGCAGGGCCAGGCCCATGAGCAGCAGCACGGTGGTCACGACCTCCACGCTCAACTGCGTCAACGCCAGGTCTGGGGCCGACAGGCCCAGGAAGCTGAGCGACACGACCAGGCCCACCACCCCGACCAGCACCACGGCGCGAAAGCGGTTGTGGTGCCCCAGCACCAGCGCTGCGCAGGCCACCAGCAGGGCCACCCACAGCACGCCAGCCAGCGGCGTGGCCGGCATCAGGGCACGGGTACCGGTTCCCAGCGCGGGCCCCTGCAACATCGGCCAGGCGGCCACGGCGATGGCCGCGGCCAACATCAGCGCCGCATAGCGCTGCAGTGAACCGTTTTCCGTGGCTGCGGTGAAGCGCCCGGCAACGCCGAACAAGCCGTCCACCAGGCCCGTGAACACGGCCTTGCCGCTGAAACCGCCAGGCAGATAGCGGTGCAGCCTGCCGCCACGCGCCAGCCCGAAGTACAGCGCCACACCCCCACCCACGGCAACGGCACTCATCAGCAGCGGCAGGTTCAGCCCATGCCACAGCGACAGCGAGAAAGCCGGGGCAGCCGTGCCCAGCGCCGCGCTGGCGGCCACTTGCACCAAGGGACCGGCCAGCAACATGGGCGCCAGGCCCACCGCAATGCACACCAACACCAACAGCAGCACCGGCGCTTTCATGCCCCAGGAAGGCTCATGCGGGTTCGCCACCGGCAAGTCTTTAGGCGGGCCGTTGAAGAACACGTCGTGCACCAGGCGCACCGAATAGGCCATCGAGAACAGCCCGCCCAGCGTGGCGAGCACCGGCATCAACCAGCCGGCACTGCCCCAGATGGCCTGGCCGGCGCGCAGGGCTTCATCAAGCATCATTTCCTTGCTGATGAAGCCGTTGAATGGCGGGATGCCAGCCATCGCCGCCGTGGCAACCAACGTGAGCGTGCCGACGATGGGCAGCACGCTCATCAGGCCGCCGAGCTTGCGCATGTCGCGGCTGCCGGTCTCGTGGTCGACGATGCCTGCGCTCATGAACAGCGCCGCCTTGAAGGCCGCGTGGTTCAGGATGTGGAATACCGCCACCACCTTGGCCATCGGGCTGCCCAGGCCGATGAGGAAGGTGATCAGACCCAGGTGGCTGATGGTGCTGTAGGCCAGCAAGCCCTTCAGGTCATGCTTGAAGATGGCCACGAAGGCCGCGAACACCATGGTGATCAGGCCCACCGTGGCCACCACGCCTTCGAACAGCGCCGTACCGCCCAGCACCGGGTACAGGCGCAGCATCAGGAACAGGCCCGCTTTCACCATGGTGGCGCTGTGCAGGTAAGCCGACACCGGCGTGGGCGCGGCCATCGCTTCTGGCAGCCAGAAGTGGAAGGGCATTTGCGCGCTCTTGGTGAAGCAGCCCAGCAGCACCAGGGCCAGCACCAGTGGG
>Ga0209591_10004657_pt1 | contig 15472 bp, 16 predicted proteins | sample MAT01_FD_187207 | JGI IMG/M metagenome (GOLD analysis project Ga0209591, IMG submission 187207) | Freshwater microbial communities from Lake Fryxell liftoff mats and glacier meltwater in Antarctica - MAT-01 (SPAdes) (version 2) | ecosystem: Environmental > Aquatic > Freshwater > Ice > Liftoff... | reverse complement strand
TTATTACCATGAATGACTGTGATATTATGCTCGCCCCAGGCTAGCTTAATTTCGGGACTTTTGCCGTAAAACTGCCGAAAATTGCACAGAGTAATTGAAATTAACTTCATACAATTGCTTCCTTAATTATTTTCAAAATATCATCGCTAATATAGCGGGGAGATTTCATGTAGAGTTTATCTTTTTCAATTTCCAATACGCGCTCGATAATTTGTCGGACTTCCGGCGGCGCGTTGGCAATTGGTTGCTGTACGTCGCTCAAATCTTTGTCAGTGTGATAACCAGAACGCTTTTCTGCTAAAATGCCGATCGCTACAGGTGCGATCGCACTATCTTCATATCTAAATGGTACAATCAGATTTTGACTCAGATTATCAGTCATATTTTTTAACTAATCTTAAAAACTACAGAGGTTACGCATGGGGCGAGAAACCCGGTTTCTACGAGTTTTGTGACGAAAAACGAGAGATTTAGTCAGAAACCGGGTTTCTGAGTTCGTAAGTGCGATCGCTAACGAAACTAGCAACTCAAACTGCAATAAAATAATTCTATCTTTTTAATATAAACTGAACCTGAATAAATGTCAAATATCTAATAAGCCGTACCGTCTCTGAAGTTGTAGCAATTTAACCCTAGCTTCTCCAGCATTATCAGCCAAATCGGCAAATTCCAAGAATCGTTTTAACTCTTTTCGGAGCAAGTTGCGTTCCACTTCTAAAGTTTCTCGTCCCAAATCTGGAGGTAAAACAATCATGTCAAATAAAGTTGCTCTTTCCTTCCCTGGATGTGGCCGCAAAATGCGTCCCCGGCGCTGAATAAACTGGCGCGGATTGCTGCTACTTGCTAAAATTACAGCATTGCGAATTGCGGGAATGTCAACGCCCTCATCTAAACACCGAATCGCTACCAAACCTTGCAATTCCCCACTCTCAAATTGTTGGCGCAATCTTTCTCTTTCTGCTGAAGGAGTGGCCGCAGTATAAGTGTTGACTCGATAGCCTAATTCTGAGCCCAATAACTTAGCAGTTTCTGTTAGTTGGCGGTTGTTATTTTGGCGCGTCGCACCTTCCACTGAACCATCACCGCAGTAAAATAAAGTGTGTGCGGTATCGAGACGGTGAATCATTAATTCTCGTAAAGCTATTAACTTATTCGCAGCCGCCCCAATTAACCGAGCTCGCTGCATTAATAAAGTTGTTAAAGCATCGTTTTCTTCTACTTTTTCATCGCCCGAAAGTGCCCAGCCAATTTTTTTAGTTAAGTAGGAGTATTTGCGGGTTTCGGCTTCGGTTAATTCTACTAAAATTGGATAGTATAAATAATGTACGAGTGCTTTCTGGCGGATGGCATCGGCCAAGGTGAGTTCCGGCTGCAAAACCGGGCCAAAATAATCTAAAATAGTTTCAGTTCCCTCTTCGTCAAAGTGTCTTTCTGGGGTGGCGGAAAGGGCTAGACGCAGCCCAATATTGCGCGGTAAACTTTGTCCTAAACGGGGCGCACCTAAGTTGTGAACTTCGTCTCCAATGATTAGGGTTTTTTCTGGGAAATAGCGCAGTTGCGATCGCAAACTATCTCCCATTAAGGTAGCATTAGTAGTGATAATCGTCAGAAATGCCCCATCGCCCGCTCGAACTTCATACAAGCCAGCAGCCAGCTTATTCTGCCAACTACGGCTATCTTCAAAAGCTAAAATAGGTTGTAAACCAAATTTCTCCGATTCACGCGCCCACTGATTCACGAGGTGGCAATAAGGGCAAATTACGATGAGGACTTGTAAGTTAATTTTGTGGTATAATTCAGTGGCGATCGCCAATGCAGTAATCGTCTTACCGCTACCAGTCGCCATCTTCAGCGTACCGCGTCCATTATTGGCAAACCAATTAGCAACCGCCACTCGCTGATACTCGCGCAATTGCAGCGATGGCGGCATTCTCGGAAACCCAAATTGTGAATTGTTTGCTGTTGAGTGATTCACCTTTAAATGCCGTTAGATGCAGTATTCCCTAAGCTAAACTGTAACTCATTTCTAACTAAAACTTAACAGCTCAAACAAATCATCCGCCGATAGTTGCAAACCAGACAGCACATCGAGCACAGGTAAAATATCCTGATTCTCTTTAATCTCAGGTTCCTGCTGTGGTTTGAAAACAATGACTAATCGTTCTTCCGGGTCAATCAGCCAGCCCAATTTAGTCTGATTTTTCATACAAAACAGAATCTTATTAATCACGCGAGTTGAACTTTGATCCGGTGATAAAATTTCAATTATCCAATCGGGCGCAAGTTCAAACCTATTTTCAATTTCTCCTTGAGAATTCAGGGGAATGTGCGGCCACTCGAATACTGCGATATCTGGAACAATAGAACTTCCACCAAAAGAGCAGCGCAATTCTGGAAACGCATAAGCTAACTTCTGCGGTTTTCCAATTCGATTAATTACAGATGGGAACTCAAATTGTAATGTACTATGTTTTCCTTGCGGGATATCTTTTTGATAAATTTGACCATCAAAATACTCGCTAGCCGGCTTAGTTTCTGGAAGCAGCAAAAACTCTTCCAGAGAAATCTTTGACGGAGACTGAATTGAAGTTAGCATAAGCCATTAAACCCTCAAAAACTCTTAAAAATTCAGATCGTTGTCGGCTTCCCAATCAGCACAACTCTCCGATTCCACACCAGTAGGGTGCATCGCACAAACCAACAAATTCCCCCCATAAACTTGACCATGATAATTGTGACAACCCTGACAAGCCGGCTGCTGAGTTGGTGAAGGGTCTACATAAGTCACCATAGACAAATCTATCTCATCAAACTGCGGATCAAACTCCCGACAAATTTCAATTATCGGTTCGAGAAATTCATTAAAATAACCGTCAAATTCCTGTAAATAACCATCAACTTCAGGAATTAGGTTATTTTGTACTTGTTCTGTAAACTCTTCCGAAATATGAGTCAAAACGTCCAACATTTCGACAAACTCTTCGCTGATGTCGGTGAAAAAATGCTCTACTTCAGAAGCAGCATTTTCCATTACTTCAAAAAAATCTTTAGACCAATCTTCCATGAATTTGACAGCTTACTATTGCAAAATATTTAACCGACAGATGCAGCCAGTCTCATACGAGCCGATCGCACCTACTTTCAATTCTATTACCTATTGCCTTAGATTCGTCCACATCTGACTGGGGAGATAGACAAAAAGGGAACTCAAGAATGTTTCTTGAGTTCCCTTAATGCTTGGCTGTGCGAGCTTTTTGTTAGTTAATCCTGCTTTAGGCGCCGCAATTCATCTTGTAAATTCTGCACCTGTTCACGAAGCTTATCTACGCCGCCGGTTTCTTTACCATCCTTTGGCGAAATATCTTCTTCCTCAGAAACAATTTCGATTAACCGAGGTTCAGGCGGTTTTTGCTGTTGGGATGAGTCCACCGGAGGCTGCTGCTGAGCCTGTTGTACCATATCGTCAACAAAGCGGCGGGCTTCTTCCGTTGACATCTCGCCCCGCTTCACCAATTCATCTGCCAGCTTTTGAGCTTCAGTGCGTAATTCAGTTAACTTGCTGCCAGCTTTTTCACCAGCGTAGGAAGCTAGCCCGACACCAAGGTAAACTGCTTTCTGTAAAATATCTCCGAAACCAGGCATAGGAGCTATACCTCAAAATACTGGGTGAACCGGAGACCACGCCTATTACAAGCATCCCGTGTTGCTGCTACCTTCCGGTCCTGACAAGATTTGGGCGTTGGAATCGCGTGGGTCCAGTTCATTTGTGAGTATAACACAGTTATTTACTCTTCAACCACACACCAGTGATAAATTTCATAAATAACGCAACCGTTCTTTACCAGGGGGTCTTCAGCGACGATCGCCTGCGCCTCATCCATCGAACCCGCCTCAAACATCAACATACCGCCACCTCTCCTTCCCCAGTAGCCAGTTTTGGCTCGGTGTCCTTTAGAAATCAACTCTCGGACATAAGCTCTGTGAGCTGGCACGTACTGGTCAAAGACAGGCTTTTCGACAATTCCTTGTTCAATTTTGACAAACCAAGGCATTTTTATTTTGGATTTTAGATTTTATATTTTAGATTGGGAATGGGCGATGAGGACTGGGGGCTAGGGCTAAGCTCTAGCCTTCCATTTTCCACCATCCTTTCTTAACTGCGATGTTATCCTATGAACTCGTCAAAACAGCGATTTTTTATAGCTCTAGTGCCACCTCTCGATATTGAACAGCAGATTACAAGAAAACTAGCGGAATGCGGAAAGCTCAGCGACTTTAGTCCGCTCGATGAAAGCGGGCGGGGACTTCAGTCCCCTTCAGTCTTATATTGTGAACTATTATAACAGGTTGTATCTGTTTTACACCAATTTTGTTATTGTAAGTATATCGTGATGAGGTCGAAGTCATGCTAGTTTTTGAATTCAAAACTTATGGAAAGCGACAGCAGTTTGATGCTGTCGATCAAGCTATTAGGACAGTACAATTTATCCGAAACAAAGCAATTCGCTTGTGGATGGATGGCGAAAAGATTGGTAAAAACGATCTAAGTAAATACTGTGCAGTATTAGCAAAAGAATTCCCGTTTTGTGATGAATTGAACTGCTCCGGGCTCGACAGGCGAGTGCAGAAAGATCGTGGTCGGCAATCTCCCGATTCTACGACAACTGCAAAAAGAAAACTCCCGGCAAAAAGGGATTTCCACAGTTCCAAAAAAGCAACCGCTCAGTCGAGTACAAGACTAGCGGTTGGAAGTTGGCAGCAGATAGGAAATCCATCACCTTTACCGACAAACAAGGGATTGGGAAGCTGAAACTAAAAGGGACACGCGACTTGCATTTCTACCAAATCACTCAAATTAAACGAGTCAGATTGGTAAAACGTGCAGATGGATGTTACGTTCAGTTTTGTATCCAGGTTGACCGTTCCGAAGTCGTAGAAGTAACTGGAAATGCCATTGGCTTAGACGTGGGATTAAAAGAATTCTACACCGACTCCAATGGTATTGCCGTAGAAAATCCACGATTCCTCCGTAAGGGAGAGCGTAGATTAAAGAAGTCCCAAAAACAGGCTTCAAAGCGCGTCAAAGGGTCTAACAACAGAAAAAGAGCTAGAGTGATTCTAGGGAAACGCCACCTCAAAATAAGTAGACAACGTAAAGATTTTGCTGTGAAATTAGCAAGATGCGTAATCCAGTCTAACGACTGTGTAGCCTACGAAGATTTGAGAATCAAAAATATGGTGAAGAATCACTGTCTAGCGAAATCAATTAACGACGCATCTTGGTATATGTTCCGAGTCTGGATGGAATATTTCGGCAAAGTATTCGGAAGAATCACGATTGCCGTTTCGCCCAACGGAACAAGTCAAGAATGCTCTAGCTGTGGAACGATTGTTAAGAAAAGTCTATCAACACGAACCCACATTTGTAGATGTGGATGTGTTTTAGACCGCGATCACAATGCAGCTAAGAATATCCTAAGTCGGGGATTAAGTACGGTAGGGCATACCGGAACTTGGGGTAACAATACCTTGAACGCTTGTGGAGAATTGACCGCTACCGATGTTGAAGTAATTCTGCATCGGCAAGTCGATTCTATGAAACAAGAATCTCAGCGGCTTTAGCCCGCTTGAGTGTCAATCTCTCCGGTTTTGCTGCTTTCGATCCCCGCGTCATTTATGTTGATGTTGTCAAATCGCCGGCATTGCTGGAGATGCAGCAAGATTTGATGAGTTATGCTGAGACAAATTTGGGAATTGTCGATCGACTTTCTCAGACTCGCCCATTTGTAGCGCATATAACTGTGGCGTTTAGCGATTTAACTCAGGAAAATTTTCAGACGGCTTGGTTAGAATTCAAAGATCGATCGCTCCACTTTCAGTTTACAGCTTCAACATTAACTTTGCTACTTCACGACGGCAGTCGGTGGAACATCAGCAAGCACTTCCCACTTTCAACCTAACTCTATGCCATTTCTTGTCGGGTGCATCCGGTGTTTTGCAAATATATTCGTAGGGGCTCTCGCATTCCGGCAGACAATTTATTAGCGATAGCCAGAGATTTACTGCCGGAATGCGAGAGCCATTACACTCATTGAGATGTACCCCGAAATATTTTCGTAAAAACCCGATTTTCGATCCCCGATAAGTAAGTCCTAAACTAATAATTAATATCAAATCCGCTCTTCGGAATAGTAAATTTGAGTTAACTGTTAACCGTCAACCATTAACCTGCATCACAGGAGATTTAAGCCCCCACCTTTAGGTGAATTGTTTTTAGGCTGGGGCTTAAATCCCCTGCCTAAAAACTTCGCACTCATCTGTCAACCGTCAACTGTCAACTGTTAAGTCTGACATTTGACAAAGCATCAAGCCGAACCACTGATTTGGATCTGTCCAAACTTGTACAGGCTTTAAACCGCGCTGCGAAAGTTCTTTCTCTACAGTATTCAGATTAAATTTACGCGAAATTTCGCTGCGGATAGTTTCTCCTGCTGCAAATTCAACCGTTAAATTGAGAGCTTGCAACTGAACTGTTTGAGCTTTTTTGCTTTTCAAGTGCATTTCAATTTGACATTTATCTATATTGTAAAAAGCCCAATGCTCGAACTGTGCTAAATCAAAATTTCCCTCATACCTCCGATTTAAATGCCTGAGCATATTCAAGTTAAATGCCGCCGTTACTCCTTGACTATCGTCGTAGGCTGGCTCTAAAATTTCCCGAGATTTGTCCAAGTCAATTCCTAGTAAAAAATACTCTCCCGGCTGCAATGCAGCGACTATTTGCGAGAAGAATAAGTCACATTCTTGAGCGTTGAGATTGCCGAGGGTACTGCCTAGAAAGCAAATCATTCGGGTTGGCAACGGCGACGGTGAAATTTTCGCTAAGGCTAGTTCATAAGTGCTGACAAGTCCGTGAATCTGGAGCGATGGATAATCTGCTAACAGTTGACAAGCGCTGCTTTCTAGGATTGTGGGGCTGATGTCGATCGGCAAATAGTGCAGCGGATATTCCAGTTTGCTGTAAGCATCGAGGAGAATCCGAGTTTTTGTGGAACTACCGCTACCTAGTTCGACGATTTCGCAGGGGCCCGTCACATGGGCGATCGCCCGCGCGCATCCCTGCAAAATCGCCGTCTCAGTGCGCGTTAAGTAGTATTCCGGCAACTGACAAATCAACTCAAACAGGTTCGAGCCGCGATCGTCGTAGAAATACTTGGGAGGCAGGGATTTGGGGTTTTGAGTCAACCCGCTAACTACATCGCTGCCAGCATTCATTTCTGCGGGTGTCAGCGCCTCAGCGCTCACCTGGTGCTCTAAGTGCAGGCGATTTTCCTTGATTGAGGCTGGGTTTGTCGTCTCGGACGGTCTTGGGAATTTCATAGACTAAAATTAGGATGCACAAATGGGTATAGCACACAGTCGCGTTGCCAAATATCACGCTCAAGCCAGATTTTTTTTATGCTGATCTCTATTCTGTATTCTCTCACCGTCAGGGCGATCGCCTCCATAATTAAAAATTTAAAAAATATCAACAAAAATTATTAATTCATTCACAATACTTTTTTAAGCTAATATTTTTACCTGGTAAAAATTTTGGCATTTAGCAAATAAATCTTGTCTAAGATTTCGTCTAAATCAATTTATAGTCTCTCCCTAAAATAACTATTGAAGGTTCGTAGTGAGGACTTTAGTCCGCATAAAATTAGAGGACTAAAGTCCTCACTACGAACCTATATGATTGTAGTTATAGCGCAGCGAAAACCAGCGATAATTTGCCGCACGCCCGGATAGTACCAATTCCGAAAACTCGATCGCAGTGCTTGGGGAAAAGTGGCCCAACTCCCGCCTTTCAAAACCCGGTGTTCTCCATCAAAATAAACTTCCGAGTATCCCCTGTAAGGATAACTTTCAAATCCCGGATAGGCGTCAAAGGTTGAAGCAGTCCACTCCCAAACATTGCCCAACATATCACAACAGCCGATCGCACTTGCTCCTTTCGGAAAGCTATCAACTGGCGAGGTATTTGTAATGTTATTTCTGTGATTGCACAGGCTGGCATTTGGCTGTGAATCTCCCCAAGGGTAGATGCGGTATGTTTGATTTTTGGCGTCCCAACTTGCAGCTTTTTCCCATTCGGCTTCCGATGGCAAACGTTTGCCGATAAAGTTGCAGTAAGCTTCGGCTTCGTACCAACTAACGCCACAAACTGGATGGTTGTTGAAAGCTGGGTTTTCTGACCAGTAAAGCGGGCGATCGACTAAATGAACTTTTTGCCATTCCCAGCCCTCAGCAGACCACCAATCGGGGTTCTGATAGCCGCCGGATGCCATAAAATCTCGGTATTGACTGCAAGTGACTGGATAGCGATCGATCGAGTATGCTTCTAAATAACACAGGTGGCGCGATCGTTCATTATCCAAAGCCTCAGCAGCATCGCTTCCGATGTAAAATTCCCCGCCCGGAATTTCAATTTCTGAATTGGGCATCGGGCATGGGGCATCTGGAATTGGGCATTGGGAATTGGGAATTAATATTGCTTCTTCCTTCTTCCTTCTTCCTTCTTCTTCCTTCTTCCTTCTTCCTTCTTCCTTTGGAATTGGGGATTGGAAATTGGGAATTAATATTGCTTCTTCCTTCTTCCTTCTTCCTTCTTCCTTCTTCCTTCTTCCTTCTTCCTTCTTCCTTCTTCCTTCTTCCTTCTGCATTTGCAACACGAAAGCAACTGTTTCGCAGTGCTGACTTTCGTGCTGAATTAGAAACCGCCAGAGACGTTCTTGATGTGCGATCGGCGCTACTTCCAAATAATCTAACACCTTTTTTCTGACCGCATCCAGATATAATTCAACTTCTGGAAAAGTTGGCAAAAAAACCCGTTGTTTTTTCGGTAAAATATCAGCAGCAAATAGTTGGTGATACTCAGGAAAGACGGGATTCCAACCTGCACACCGCTGCAACAGCCACAAATCCTCAGTATAAGCAATGTGACCTAAGTGCCAGCCCACGGGACTAAAATCTGGATGAGCTTGGCGGCAAAAAGTATCAGGATCGATGTCTGCAAATAGTTGGAAAGTGCCACGGCGACACTGCTGCAAATCGCGATAAATTGCCTCTCTACAAGATTGAATAGATTTCGATATCACCGTCTTCTCCCGTACTGATAATGCTTTGGGCTGGACACTCGTGCCAATTGCCGACAAATAAAGGCTCAGAAGCAATGATGACAGAATTTGGGAAAGTTGGATCGTCCCGCAGCCAATAAAGGGAGGGAGGGACTTTTTGGGAAGCAAAGCGAGAGGCAACGAGCTGGTGTCCGTCGCTGATAATGATATTAGCTGAAAATTCTACTTGGTGAAAGTTTGCTAGCTCTGCTAAAGTTTTCAGCGAGTTTTGCAAAGCAGCTTCTAGAGTCAGATTCGCGGCTGTTAATTCATTGACAAATAAGCCGAAGATATGCTCTGAATCTGTAGTACCGTTAATTGACTGATAAATGGTGTCGTTGAGTCGATCGCGAATTGGTCTGTAAAGAGTTTGCCGAAAATTCTGCACAAAGCCGTTGTGTACGAACAGCAGGCGATCGTTCCCAAAGGGCTGACAGTTGCTCAAATCTACAGGTTGTCCCACAGTTGCACTGCGAACATAGGCTAGAGCGCATCCCGATTCAATGTATCGACTAATACTCGGAAGGTTGATATCGCTCCAAATTGGCTGTATGTTTTTATAGGTAAACGGGTCAGTATCCAGGTGCGAGTGATACCAACCAATGCCAAAACCGTCAGCATTGAGCAGGCCAGAAGTCATTTCGCGGGGTTGGTAACTCTGCACAATTAAGGAATGTTCGGGCTTGTACAGCAGAGAATCAAGTAAAATCGGCCCGCCGAGATAGCCAAGCAAACGGCACATAAAATTAACGTTACAGTTAAAGCATAACCCTAACAGCATAAGGAGAATTTTGAATGTTCCTCGACGAACTCATCCCGGTGGTCAAAGAATTGTTCCAACAGCCGATCGCCTTTGCGGGCGGATTTTTTTCTGGTCTGCTTAAACTCAACCTTCACGAAGATCCCGTTAAAAGCTGGATCGACGACCAAGCTGGTTCGACTTCCTACACTGCACCCCCAGCCGAAGATACCAACGGTAAAAGCACGGGGCCTCAGTCAATCTCGATCGACTAAGCAAAAGCGGATATTGCTGATGGGACGATGATATAGAGGACACTCAAGATGCGGTGTCCTTACGCCAGATTAATCGTAGGGACACGGCACGTGCAGTGTCCTGATTTCGGGTAATATTAATTCCGATGCAACGGGAATTGATCTGATTTCCGGCAGATCCCCGACTTCTGAATCAAATTAAAAAATGTGAAAATCAGATTTAGGATCGCAAATTAAATAACTTACAATTCTAATTGTTATGTGGGATGGGCGTCTCGCCCGTCCAAAAAGGGCGGGCGAGACACCCCACAAACTTGTGGAAGTTATTTTATTCTCATTCCTTAGTAACAAACAAGTCGGGATCTGATTGATATTTTCATACTTCAGTTGAGCAACGCCAATGTTTGATCGTTCGGACTATCAAACATTTTCGCTCAGAATAAACCGGGTTGATGAGTGTCAGTTTTAAAAAGAATAAATTCGTCCCTTTTCATCAATATAAACTGACCTATCTTGCCTGCGGCCATCTGATGTGGTGATACGAATCGTCACAGTGTTGTTCTGAGAGTCAACGTTATAATCGTATTTCAAAGTTGTGGTTCCTCCTGCGACATTAATCGGAATATTCGCAATGTCTCCCGTACGGTTGCTAATGCGAACCACGATGCTTTTGCTAGCTCCGACTGGCAAGGATGACAAGCCAACACTTGATTGACCGTATTCTAGCTTTAATCCCGTTTCATTTAACAGTTTGAGGGTGATATTGCGAGTATTATCAACCTGCGCTTGAGGTTGCCAAAATCCTGATTTTACGCCGCCGTCAGTTGCAGGTTGTGATAATGCTGGATGGGGATTCATACAGCCGAGGGCGACAAGTATTGCTGCGGTTGCAAGAATTTTTGATTGCATTTTTTGTACCTCCAGGTCAAGTATTGGTGATATTTCTATCCTAGCTTGAAAATCGGATGTTAGCTGAAAGAAGAGGGAAGTTCGGCAACGGATGTTGTAACGGATTTAGCGGATAAAGGGAAGAGGGAATAAAAGCAATAAAAGCAAGGGTTTCAGAAATTAAGAATTTCCTAACAGTCAGGGCGGTTGCCATATCTAAGCTGTCGCGCATTTAAATTACATATTCGGTACGGGCTAGAAGCCCATACCACAAGAGTTTGATTGATTTTTCACACACAATTTAAATGTAGAACAGCTTACTCCAAAACCAGGGCTATTTGATTCTCAGGAAAATCAGGATTTTGTAGGGGTCGTGCCCCCGTGCCCACCCTCCTCCATCCAGGAGGGCAACCACGGGGCCAAGAGCCCCTACGAAGAATGAAATAGCTCTGACTCCAAAACTGGTTTGTGTAGGTAATCGTCTTGGATGCACGGGTGTCTAGAAACTCGGTTTTTGAGCGGTTAGCTGCTTGCTAAAGCTATGATTTAGAGTAGAAACCGGGTTTTTGAGGTAAAGTGCGTCCGAGAGTGTTTAATTGTTAATTATCGATCGAGCTGCTTGCATGAGCAGGCGCTGTTCGGCGCGGGCGATCGCCCTGCAAGTCTGTTCTACAGCATCAACATTGACTGAAATAGACGAAATCCCCCAGCGCACCAACGATTCAACTATCTCCGGATACAATGCAGTCGCGTCGCCACAGATCGAGCAAGGAATGCCGGCAGCTTGCGCCTGTCGGATTAATTGTTCGATCGCCCTCATCACTGCTCGATCGCGCCCATAGAAACCACTTGCTACCTGTTCGGAGTTGCGGTGAATGCCTAACAGAAATTGAGTTAAGTCGTTGGTACCAATGGAAATTCCTTGAACTCCTGCTTTTACATAATCTGGCAATAAAAATAACACCGAAGGAACTTCCGCCATGATCCACAGTTGAAACTGGGCAGGTCGATTTTTCCAAATTGTTTCTAAGCGCTGCTGGCAGTAGACAAACTCCTCAACAGAACGCACAAAAGGTAAGATTAAATTAACATTTTTATAGCCTGATTCACAGACTTTTTTAAGTACAGATAGTTCCCAATCAAATAACTCCGGTTCAAAGGTATAACTGAAACTGCCGTCGGTTCCTGATTCCCGTAAATCGAGAGATCGATAAAATATCGGCTGTGGCGAAACGGCAGCAGCAAATAAAGTAAGACAATCCGCCATGCGATCGACAAATTCCGATCGACGGCCCTCTTGCAGCAATACTTTGGGGTTTTGACAGTCCAAGGCTTCCAATGCCATTAATTCCGATCGCAGTAATCCAATGCCGTCTATGGGCAGATTTTTGAGGCGGTTGATCGAACTTGTTTGGCTGACATTCACTAACAGTTGAGTAGCCGTTGGTGCAACAGATTCGGCAGGCTGGGCCCGTCGAGATGTAGACTCGGAATTGGACGATCGATCTGAGCTAGAAAGTTGATAGTTGGCTATTGACATTTTGGCGGCTGTACTTTGTATATCTGCATTTGTTGCTGTGTCTCGAAGCTGGTTGCTATCTGGTTTCTCGATCGCATCCTGTTGCGCGGTGGCAAAAACTTGTCCGCTATCACCGTCTACCAACACCCAATCGCCTGTCTCGATCGCCCTCGTGGCCCCAGCAACTCCCACAACGGCAGGAATCCCCAATTCTCTCGCTAAAATAGCGCCATGCCCTGTCATGCCTCCTTGTTCCACAACCACCCCAGCAGCAACTTTCAGCCAAGGCAGCCAATTCGGCTCGATCGTGCGGGCTACCAAAATGCCTCCGGCTAAGAATTCGGCGTTTTCTGGGTGGGAATTTGTCATAACTTGGGCTATTGCTTCGGCTTTTCCTGATGCGGCAGCCAAGCCTCTGAGGATCGCAGGAATTCTGGCAGGGGCGATCGACTTGGACTCGATCAACGAGACTTTTCCCCCTTTCACCAGACGAACTTGAGTAAAATAAAACTGTGGTTCCTCGCTGTTTGCTGTTTGGTCGATCGTCCACTTCAAAATTAAATCCGAGTCAAATTCTGCCCTCACATTTTTAGTCAATTCAATGATTTTTTGCAGTTGCGATTGCTCTAAAACATATTCAGTTTGTGCTGTCTCTCCCAGCGCCAAAATTTCCACACAACTATTAGCAAAATCAGGAAGTAGAAATGCAGAATCGGGAATTGCCGAAGCAGTCCAATTGCTAGTCTGCGGTTTTTCTTTCGGTTCTTCGTCGCCTATTTTGAGATTGTATGCTAACGTTTTGTAACCGAGCTTTTGGAATTTTATCGCCCCTGTTTCCGGCTGCACTTGATAGTAATCAGGGATATTTTCTCCCCTAGTGAGGGACATTCCCAAACCGCAGGTAGCTTGGATTTCCCACGCTGCACCTGCGTTAGTTTTTACCTCGCCTGCGGCGATCGCACTGGCGATCGGCTGCACCAAAACTGCGGGATTGATTCGCTGCACCTTCAGCCCGCACCGCTGCCAGTAAAATAGACTTCGAGCTCTAAATAGTTCTGCCCAAGCTAGTTTGAGTCCGGCTTCAATGGCTTCTGGCTCTGCACGTACTGCGTGAGATTCCAGGATTCCGGTTGTTTTCGGGTTCCAGGAAGTCAGGGAAGGGCGAAAAATTAAGGCTTGAGAGTTGATGTTTGAGTTTGAGTTGAGTTGACAAACAGCAGACTCTAGGCTCAACAGCAGTGAATCTGGCAGTTTAGTGCAGAGGATTTGGTGGCGGATGCTACGGGCGATCGATTGCAGTTGTCTGGGTTCATCGACATTCAAGTGGAGGGAAGAGTGCGGCCAGTCAGCAAATAGGGGTTCTAGCCAGTCGATCGACTCTAAAAACTGCCAAAATGTTTTAGCAGGCACGACAAAACCCGGTACAACGGGATGATTTTTCTGGAGTAAGCAGCTCAAATAAAATGCTTTTTCTCCTACTGCATCTCGGTCTGAATATTGAATTTTGTCGAGCCAGTAGAAGTTTGTCACGCTGCGATCCTGTGCTTGGAAACTGATTTAATTTTGATAGTTTTTCCATTAATCACTTACCACAATTTTAGGATGAACAAGCCACAATGGACGGGATTAGTCAAATCTTTTCTGAATCTATTTCTTAAGTCTAGCTGTCCTCTTTGTCAGCGATCGACCGCCGGAGAGTTTTGTCCGTACTGTAGCAAGCAACTTCAGCGATGTCAGTTAGCCGATCCCGATCGATTTTGGGATTCAGAGCAGCGTGTTTTTGTGTGGGGCGAGTACGGCGGGACTCTCAAAAGGGCGATCGCAGCTTTGAAATATGACGGGAATACCCAATTAGCCAAACCTCTCGGCGGCTGGCTGGCCCAAGCTTGGCTGAGTTTTCCCGAATTAGCTATTGACAATCTAACAGTTGTACCGATTCCCATGCACAAAGAAAAGGTCAAGGAACGGGGTTTTAACCAGGCGGAACTATTGGCTGAAAGTTTTTGCGAGTTGACTGGTTTGCCTTTACAGCGGCACGGTTTGGAGCGCGTGAAAAATACTCAAGCTTTATTCGCTCTGACGCGACAGCAGCGCCAAGCGGAAATGGAAAATGCTTTAAGTTTGGGAAAAGACTTTCAGCGTCGGCGCCCGCGCGATCGAGTGCTGTTAGTTGACGATATTTATACTAGCGGTACTACGGTTAAATCGGCAATTAAAATATTGCAAGAGTCGGGAATTTCGGTTTATGGAACTGTGGCACTGGCCACTCCGAATAAGATCGATTTTCCTTCATTGAGGCTTCTAGACTAGGCTTAGCATTCACCCCAGACAAATCTGGCAGTGCGCACCTTACAGATAGAGTTTCAGGTACGAAATAATATCAATTTCAGTTAACAGTTAACAGTTAACAGTTAACTCGAATTTATTAAGCTGTCGCGCATTTAAATTGTATATTCAGGGCGGGCCACCTTGAGCCCACGCCACTCATTGTTTGATTGTTTTCTGATATACAATTTAAATGCAGAACAGCTTATTCCGATGAAGAGCAAATTTGATAAGCTGTTGTGCATTTAAACTGTAAGTAGGTGATTGCGAAAAAACAATAGTATTTTGTAGGGGCGGGTTTAGCTAAGAATCTATGATACCAGCCAGTTTTTGAAGGCAAAACCCGCCCTCCTCCCCATCTACTGTTTATTTGTACCCACCTACTTATAGTCAAGTTTGATAAAGTTCTTGTGGGGTTGGCTCTCGTAGCCCGCACAAAAAATACAATTTAGATGCCCAACAGCTTATAACCAATTAACAAATTGGTTTCTGTCCGGGTTTCACAGCATGAATGTACTCGCTTCCCGACGTTGGCCATCCCCGTTTGTAATAAGCCTCCTCCGGCTTTCCCCAACCCAATTGCAACAAT
>Ga0209591_10004654_pt1 | contig 15476 bp, 10 predicted proteins | sample MAT01_FD_187207 | JGI IMG/M metagenome (GOLD analysis project Ga0209591, IMG submission 187207) | Freshwater microbial communities from Lake Fryxell liftoff mats and glacier meltwater in Antarctica - MAT-01 (SPAdes) (version 2) | ecosystem: Environmental > Aquatic > Freshwater > Ice > Liftoff... | reverse complement strand
ACGGATAATGTTCACCTCGACAACGTTATGAGACGGTTTTGTGTGAACGACACGGTTGGCTCCCAAGCCGCCTGTTTAATCGTTCACCGCAGAGTTCGGAACTGGTGAGGCATCCCGAAGTGCCTATGTATTCGTCTCTAACGGAGCCTTTTCAGGCCAAGTCTGGTAAGCACTAGGGCTAAAAGCCCCTCCCTTCAGGGATGGGGATGCTTACTCCATCACAACATGTTCCTACCTCTCAGATTACGCAAGAAATATGAATAATGAATAAACAGGATCAGAGAAATTCTGTTCGGTGATATCTTGGCATCAAGGTTACAAAATACAAACTTAGAAGAATCTCATCTCCAATACTATCTCAATTTTGATCCTTCATGGCCTCTCCTGGCCTTGATATTACATTGTGAAATGAGTCGATAACCTCTTTTTAGATGGTTTTATCGTATCATAGCAATTTGGGATATTTGGGATTTCTTAAACAGGATTTGAACTTAACATAATATAAGGGCGTCTTTGAAATAGACCATAATTTGGGATATATTCCACATTCAAGGTGATGCTTGTTGTTTGGTTTTAAAACCACTTACCCTTAATGAAAGGGCAAAAAGTCCCCTGTTGAGGTTTAAAAAAACATCCGCTATACTGTCCATACCTACAAAGACCCTCGCCAAAAATAAGAGGGTTGGTGCGACTTCCCTACTCCCAATAGGCAAGCGCACAGATCAGTGATGAAACTCGATCATAAACATCGTGTATACACAGAAGCGGCTGGTTTTCCCTGCGTGGAACAACCAGAGATGATGCTCTGTCTCTGCCGACCCATCGTGTGATGGTGCGGTTTGTTTAGACTATGGCTGAGGGAAGGCAAGAACACCGTGACACCCCACGAAATCTGGAATACCGCACACCATCAACTCTCGCTGCTGTTTGATCGGCCCAGTTTTGATATGTGGCTGAAAACCGCAGTCTTGATGAAATACGAAGATGGTGTCTACGAAATCGGTGTGCCGACAGCCCGCGCGCAAGACATGCTGCAACATCGCTATTATCGCAATGTCCATCGCGTGATTGAGGGCCTGCAAAACGAGCCGATCCAGATCAAGTTCGTGGTCTATGTGCCGCCCGTGATTCCCCGTCCGCAGGATCTGGATGATGACGCGCCGCTGCTGCGCCTGCTGGCCCAGCATCAGGCCACGATCAAGAACGACAGCCCGACCTCGCTGTATGAAGCCATCCAGCCGGCACGCCTGCCAGATTCGCCCAACGTGGAGCTGAATCCGCGCTATACGTTTGAGCGCTTCCTGAACAATACCGCCAATCAACTGGCCTATGAAGCCGCCCTGTCAGTGGCCGAACATCCCGCCACCCAGTACAACCCCTTCCTGATCTATGGCGATGTTGGATTGGGCAAGACGCATCTGCTGCAAGCCATCGGGCATGTGTGCCGCGCCAAAGGTCTTCGCACGCTGTATGTGCCGACAGAAGTCTTCACCAATGAATTGATTAACGCGATCCGTCACCGCACCAATGCCATGTTCCGCGAGAAGTACCGCACGGCGGATGTGCTGCTGCTGGATGATGTGCAGTTCCTGATCGGCAAAGAATCGACCCAGGAAGAGTTTTTCCATACCTTCAATGCGCTCATCAATTTCAATCGCCAGGTCGTCATCGTGTCGGATCGTCATCCGCGCGAAATGACCACGCTGGAAGATCGTCTGCGCTCGCGCTTTCAAGGCGGGCTGGTGGCCGATGTGCAGCCGCCGGAACTGGAAACGCGCATCGCCATCGTGCGGATGTGGGCCAAAGAACGCCGCCTCGAATTTCAGTCAGACGTGGTGGCCGCGAAGGGGCCTTCAATCAGGTGGTGGCCCAGACGCGACTGGCCGGAACCAGCCTCCCATTGCAGCGTATCGCAACGACTTTGGAGCATTTTATGCAGCCCCGCGAACGGCCCAGTGTGAAGTATATTATTGAGCAAGTGGCGATTCATCATGATCTGACCCCTGCCGATCTCACGGGCAGCAAGCGGCTGGCACACATCGCGGAGGCCCGCCAGATTGCGATGTATCTGGCACGGGAACTGACGGACGACACGCTGTATATGATTGGGTCGGCGTTTGACCGCGCCCATTCTACCGTCCTGCACAGCCATAAGAAAATTGCTCAGGAGGTCACCCATGATCGCCTGTTGGAAGCCCGTCTCACCCGCATCCGCAAGAGCGTGATGGGCGTGGAGTAGGATTCATCCCAACACCTCTTTCATGTGTAATCATTCATCTATCCGTGAGAATCGTGGGTTTGTAGGGGCAGGATACATCCTGCCCACGTTGAATCCCCTACAAATCATCAGGGCGCGATATATCGCGCCCCTACAACGGCCTTTGTCGCATGGATAGCATCATTACCTTTCATGTCGTGATAGAGGTGTCGCAAAAGGTCACAGCGTTTTTGTAGGGGCGACCCATGGGTCGCCCCTACGACCATCCCACCTCAAATTGAATGAGTATCGACACAACCACGTTATCGTGTACACACCGACTAGCACGCTACATCCCTCCACAAACGCCTCTCCTTCAATCCCCTGAGAACCCTAACAAAAATTGCCTCGATTTTGTGGTACGATCAAACGCATACAACCCATAAAAAACGTTCTATCAATGGTGATGAGTGAGGGTTAAGAGCCGTTTATGTCCCAATTTCGTCATGTGACACGCATTCGTTTTTCCAGGGTTCTCATTCCCAATACGGTGACGGCCATTGCCATTTTTGCGGGCTATGTGGCGATCCTGATGGCCTTTCAGGGCCAGTACATCGCGGCAGCAGGCTTTATTCTACTGGCGTGCGTGCTGGATATGATTGATGGCCGTCTGGCGCGGCTGTTTAAAGCCACCAGTGAATTCGGCGTCCAGTTCGATTCGCTGGCCGATATGGTCAATTATGGTGTGGCTCCAGCGCTTATTTTTTACTTTCTTTATTTCAAAGAATGGAATTGGATCGGCATTGCCATCAGCTTTTTGCCCGTGTGCTGTGCCGCGATTCGTCTGGCCCGCTTCAACGAGGCCGCTGATCCCAAAATTACCATCACGCATTTTGTCGGGTTGCCCACCACGATTGCGGCGCTCGTCCTGGCAGGTTTCGTCATCTTCGCCCATGAGAATCACATCCCTGTCGAGACAGCACAGCGGCAGGCGGCGCTGCTGATTGGCGTGACCGCCCTGCTGATGGTCAGTACCGTGCAGTACGAGAAGAGCAACATCCTGTCGCTGCGCTACATTCGCAAAACACGGCGCGTCGTCACGGGATCGATCATTGTGTTCTCGCTGCTGTTATTCCCGACGGTGGCATTTTTCGCCTGGGGCCTGCTGTACATCCTCTATGGGTTGGCCCGCAGCGGCATTCGCACCATCCTTGAGGGCCGCGACGACGACCCGGAGGAATAAATTCGATTGGCATTTTGGGTGGCATATTCATTTACCTATCCATGCGACAAACGCCCTTGTAGGGGCGCGATGCATTGCGCCCACGCCAAATTCCCTACAAATCACCAGGGCGCGATCCATCGCGTCCACGCCAAATTCCCTACAAATCACCAGGGCACGATCCATCGCGCTCACGCCAAATTCCCTACAAATCACCAGGGCACGATGCATCGCGTCCACGCCAAATTCCCTACAAATCACCAGGGCGCGATGCATCGCGTCCACGCCAAATTCCCTACAAATCACCAGGGCACGATCCATCGTGCCCCTACAAACCCACGATTCTCATGGATAGATGAACAATTACTGGGCGGCATTCATACAAAAGGATTTTGTGCTCATGATGGGCCAAAGACGCGGCAAAAGCGCTTGCGCCAGGGACTGAAAGTCCCTGGCTCCCAGGTTGCAGGGTTGAAAACCCCGCCCAAACAGACTGTTTCAATGGGACTTTCAGTCCCGCAAAAGGCAAGGCAGGGGTTTTCAACCCCTGACGACCAGGGCATAAGAGAGATCAAGCAGGTTCGATTTGCTTAAGTTGCTGCATATGGGGCACGATATATCGTGCCCCTACATTTATTTAATGGTTCCAAAGCTGTCTCTATGAAACTGCTCTTCGTCGTCTCCTCGCTCGATCTCACGCAACCGTTCAGCGCCACGCCCGCATGGTGGATGCTGCTCAAGGGGCTGTATGAAATCGGCGTGGAAGTTGTCGCCACGCCCTATCAAGGGCCTGCGATTGAGTCGCTGTGGTGGCGTGCGCTGCCCAATCCCGCCAAGATGCAGGGCGATGTCTTCAAGGCCGCCCGCGATGTCATGCGCCGAATCATTCCCTCTCCACAGGGTGTGGAGGGCCAGGGAGGGGTTGGTGGGGAGGGTGAAGGGAGGGGTGATCGCCTCACGCGCCGTGCCGCCCAGACGCTAATCGCCCCCCTGTGGCGCAAGCATCTCGATACCATCCTGACCAAACAGCCCGATATCGACGCCGTGATTTTCCTCACAGTTCCGCTCAATCATCTGGTGGGCGTGGCCGATGAGTTGATTCGCAAGCACAACAAGCCAATCTTTTACTACGATGGCGATGTCCCCGCCAGCCTGCCCAATATGCGCGGCTTTGCGTCGGGGTTTCGCATTTATCAGGGCGCGGATGCAAGCGAATACACGGCCTTCATCAGCAACAGTACAGGCGGCGAAACGCTGCTCAAGGAATTGGGCGCAAAAGCAGTGCATCCGCTGTGGTATGCCGCCGATCCCGATGTGTACAGTCCGCTCCCTGTCATACAGGATATCGATGTGATGTTTTATGGGCATGGGCGCGAATATCGGGCGGAGTGGATTCAGCGCATGATCGCGGATGCCTCGCGTGCGCTGCCGGAGGCCCATTTTGCGGTGCGCGGCACGGGCCTGGATGATCTGGGACATACCAAGATGCTGCCGTATTTGAGTTTTAGCAAGCTGCGCGAGTATGCCTGCCGCAGCAAGATCAATCTGGCGATCACACGCGGCGCTCATGCCAATCTGTACGGCTCCTCCTCCATGCGCCCGTTTGAGCTGGCGGCGATGGGCTGCTGCATCGTGGCGAATCCGTATGCGGGCATTGAGCTGTGGTTTGAGCCGAACAAAGAGATCATCGTCATCTCCTCTGCCGAAGAAGCCCTGGAACGCTATCGCTATTTGCTCGCGCATGAGACCGAGCGCAAAGCCATCGGGCAGGCGGCCCGTGAGCGCGTGCTCAAGCAGCATACGTTTCGGCATCGGGCGCGGGAGTTGCAGGGGATTGTGCAGGAGTATTTGTAACCCCACCCCGGCCCTCCCCACTCCGTAGGGACAACAACCCCACCCCATATGCAGCAACTTAAGCAAATCGAACCTTCTTAATCTCTCCTATGCCCTGTCGTCAGGGGTTGAAAACCCCTGCCTTGCCTTTTGCGGGACTGAAAGTCCCGCTCAAACCATCTTTTTGGGCGTATTTGGGCGGGGTTTTCAACCCCGCAACACGGGAGCCAGGGACTGAAAGTCCCTGGCGCAAGCGCTTTTGCCGCGTCTTTGACCCACAATGAGCACAAAATCCTTAAGTTGGTGCATATGGGAGGGGCTTTTCTCCCTCCCATATGCAGCAACTTAAGACAGTCCATACTTTTAAGGACATTGCTCGCCGCGTTGTCGCAGGCTAAAGCCGTCCGCCTAGCGTGACAAAGCCCCATCAATGAGGCTCATGGCGAAGGAGCAGGCGCGTTTGTAGCCCCGTTTACGGGGCTTCTTACTCCCTAGACAGACGGCTTTAGCCTCTGATGAGAGCGGATGCCGCGTGCTGATCAGAGGCTACATATCCTTAAGTTGCTGCATATGGGAGGGAGAAAAGCCCCTCCTTGCGAAGCGGGGAGGGGTTGGGGAGGGGTTGGGGAGGGGTCGTTACGCCTTCGCCCGCACCATGTCATAGAAATACTGATGCACGCGCAGGTCATCCGTCAGTTCCGGGTGGAAGGCTGTGCCGAGCAGATGCCCCTGTCGCACCGCCACAATGCCGCCATCGGGCAGCGCTGCCAGCACATCCACATGGGCATCGGCATGAGTCACCAGCGGCGCACGAATGAAGATGGCCGGAAAGGGCGGCTCCTCTGCCGCACCAATGATTCGCAGCGGCGTGATGAAGCTGTCGAGCTGACGTCCAAAGGCATTGCGATTCACCGTCACATCCATCACGCCCAGAATCGGCTGCTGGGCGATACCAATATCTTTCGCCAGGAAGATCAGGCCCGCGCAGGTTCCCCATGTCGGTTTGGCCTGGGCAAACGCCCGCAGCGGCTCAATCAGCTTGTACTCCGTCGCCAGTTTGCCAATGACAGTGCTCTCACCGCCGGGAATCACGAGGCCATCCAGCGCATCAAGTTGGGCGGGCAGGCGCACCTGCACCGTCTCCGCGCCGAGGGCCTGGAGCGCCTTTTCATGTTCAATAAATGCGCCTTGCAGCGCGAGAATGCCAATCCGAGTCATTGCGAGTCAGCCTTGTCAGCAGCATTGATGGGTATCCTTCTCATCTTGGGCATTTTGCGCCGCGAATCAAGGCCACGAGTAGACCAATTGAGCGCCGCACCCTGGTATACAATAGAATAGCCCGTCCCACCGATCACAGAGGACACATAAGATGCCTGTCAAACGCTATGCCCTGTATCTGTGGATGATGCTTTGTCTCTCAGCCTGCAATCTCGCCCAGACAGAACCGACGCCCGTTCCCGCGATGCTCATCACGAATGCGCCGCATCTGGTGGCAGCCTGGGCCGAGGGCGGCAATCTGTATGTGTGGCAAACAGGCGAGGCGTTTGGGCGGCGCGTTGCCAGCGGCGGCGTGATTCAACCGTTTATCGCACCCGATGGCAGGCACATTGCCTTTACACGCGGGCCAGCGGGCGCACCTGATTCGCTGTGGCTCGTCAGCACTGATGGCACACTGGAACAGCAGTTGGTTGGGGAAGGCACCCCCACATCCTACCGCGAGTCGCAGATGGGACAGGTGGTGTGGAGCGATGCGACGACGCTGTATTTCAACACGCTCAAGCGGGCTGTGCCTGCGTCTTCGCCCAAGCATGATTTGTACCGCGCCAGTATCATTACGCGCACCATCTCGCTGCTGTTGGGGCCGGGCGAGGGCGGGCGCATCAGCCTCAGCCCCAAGCGCGACAAGATCGTCCTGGTGAGCGCGGGCGATTATGGCATCCACAACGGGCGCATCCGCGTGATCGATGCCCTCTCCCCGGAGACGCACGCCGATCTGCTGTATTTCACAGGTGCGGCGACAGGCTCACACAGCGGCTTTTATCCCCCTATCGCCTGGGTCGAGGACGAAAGCGCCCTGCTTGCCGCCATTCCTGATCAGGATTTGCTCTACAGCGAAGATAAGGGTGCAACTGTGCCGCCAACAACGCTGTGGCATCTGCCGATTGCTGCGCCGGGAGAGCGCAAGAGCATCGGCACGCTGCCCGTGAGCTTTTTCGGGATGCCGCGCTGGTCGGACGATGGCACACAAATGCTGTATCTGACGCGCACAGCGGGCGATGTGTTCCATCTCATGCGGGCCGATGCCACAGGTGCAAATCCCGTTGAGGTGGATTCGGGCACAGTAGGCGAGATCGAGATGCCGACGTGGATTCCCGACACAACCCAGTTTTTCTATACCAAAGGCACAGCGGGCCATGTGCTCATGGCAGGCCGCGATAATGCCCCGCAGCCTCTCAGCGAGACCGTGATGCTATCGCCGCGCTTTGTCACAGCAGATCGCATTGTGTCCTTTGCGCCGCGCACGGCGGACGAGACAGGCTATGAGTTGAAAACATGGTTCCTGGGCCAGCCCGCCCAGACCATAAGCCCGTTGAGTGGCCCAGTGGTGTTTGATGCGGTGTGGGTCGTGCCGTCTTAAAACCCCTCCCCAACCCCTCCCTACGCAGTGGGGAGGGCCAGTGAGGGGTTGAAGTTTGTCTTTTCCAACTTGTCTTTCTTGACGCAAACGGTTACGGCCTCCATGCTATACTGAGCACGATTGCATCCATCAAGAAACGATCATCATGCCCGACGACTCTACGTCCACCTCTGCCCAAGATTGGCGTGCGCTGCTGGCTGAAATCGACCCTGACAACCAGGAACGCCAGCAGCAGCGCCTGAATGAGACGCTCCAGCAGCGTGCCCGCCAGTATGCGGCGGCCATGATTCGCCCTGCGCCGCTCACAGAAGATGAAGCCTATACCATCCTCATGTTTCGCCTGGGGAGTGAGCGCTATGCGCTGGATATTCAGGCGGTGCGCGGTGTGCGGCCTCTGTCGCGCATGACTCGCGTTCCAGGGACACCCTCGTTTTATCGCGGTGTGGTCAATCTGCGCGGGCAAATTGTGAGCGTGATGGATTTGCGGGCCTATTTTGGCGTGCCGTTGCTGGAAGATCGGCCCCCCAAAGAACTCATTCTGACGCACGCGGCGGGCCTCGATCTGGCGCTGCTGGCACATCATATTGAGGATGTGGCGACTCTGCCCAAGACCGCGATTGAACCTGTCGAAATTCGCTCCGCACGGGGCATTGCTCCCGGACGGCTGATTGTGTTAGATGCTGAACAACTTTTTGCGGATGAACGCTTGATCGTGGGAGAAAATTTAGAATGACCCGCTTAACCTGGAATGCCCCGTCAACAATGGCCCTGCTCAATTCTCCCGTCGTCTGGCTGACGAGTGCGGCGGCGGTGCTGCCCACCCTCCTCTTGGCCGGGCTTGTCTATTTTGCCATCCCCGGCACGACCATTTGGATCTGGGCTGCGCCTGTGCTGGCTTTTCTGCTGATCGGGCTGCCGCTCGGATGGTGGAGCTACAATCTCAGCTACAACCGTCTTGAAGAGGTACTGCAATCCTACGTCCATCTGCTGGATCAGGTGGCCGAGGGCGATCTGCGCCAGCGCCTCGTCATCCCGAATGTGGACACGAACAGCCGCGATGGGGGCATGATCGTACATCTGGGCCAGGTGATTAATCGCACGCTGGAAAATTTTGAGCAGATTCTGGTCGGCGTCAATCAGGCCATGCGCCGCCTCGACGCCGATACCCATGCCATCCTCGAAGCCACCGCCCGCCAGATCAGCATGGCGAATGAGCAGGATGCGGTCGTGAATGAGACCACCGCTACTGTGAACGAAGTCCGCGCCACCGTGACCGAAACGGCGGAACGGGCGCAGAGCGTGGCGGAGACCGCGCAAACCTCCGTCAATATCTCGCGCACAGGCTCGGAGGCAGTGCGCGAGACCGTCGATGGCATGGAATTGATCCGCCGCCGCGTGGAAGACATCGCTGATAACATCCTCGTCCTCTCAGAGCATACACAGCAAATTGGCGAGATCATCGCCACCGTCAACAATCTGGCCGATCAATCGCGGATGCTGGCGCTAAATGCCTCCGTTGAAGCCGCCCGTGCAGGTGAAGAGGGCAAGGGCTTTGCTGTTGTGGCGATGGAGGTGCGAAACCTCGCTGACCAGAACCGCGATGCCACCGTGCAGGTGCGCGAAATCCTGGGTGAGATTCAGCGAGCGACCAACAGCGCCGTGATGGTGACAGAAGAAGGCAGCAAAGGGGTCGACAGCGGCCAGCAGCGCGTCAACAAAGCCGGTGAATCCATCGATAAACTGGCGAAAGCGATTGAAGAGGCGGCGATGGCAGCGATGCAAATTGCGGCCAGCACGCGCCAGCAGACCATCGGCATGGATCAGCTCACCGTTGCCATGCGGACGATCAAACATGCCACCACAGAAACCGTCAGCAGTACGATGCAGGTTGAGGCGAGCGTCCAGCGGTTGCGCGATGCCGCTGGCAAGCTGAACGAAGTCCTCAAGGGCCTGCAATTTGAGGCCTTGCAGACCCTATGAACGAAGAACTGCTCAATATCTTTCGTGAGGAGGCCAACGATCATCTCAGCGGCCTGAACGATGCCCTGCTCAATGTGGAGATGAGCGAGGGCGCGGCCCGCAGCGAACTCCTCAAAGAGATGAATCGGCTGGCGCACAGCTTGAAGGGCGCAGCGCGGGCCGTTGGCTATGAGGTGATCGAGCGTATCAGCCATGCGCTGGAAGAGATTTTGCAGGTCGCCCTCCATCAGGAGCAGGCCATCACGCCGGAGGCCGCCGACACGCTGTATGATGGCCTGGATGTGATGCAAAACATCCTCACAGGCACGCCCAATGATGAAGCCCTGATCTCTGAGGTCGTCGCCGCGCTGAATGCCCTCGCGGGGCTGCCTGCGACGGGCGCTCCACCGCCTGTTCGCCGCAGCAAGAAGAAACGCGCCACGCAGGATTCGGAGGAGATGCGCGTCGTCAAACCCACGCTGCCACCGCCGCCCGTCTCGCCCTTCACCAACGGCCATGACACGATCAACGTGAGCACCAAAGCCGAAGATGGCCTCATGGCAGTCTTTCGTGAGGAGGCGGCGGATCATCTGGCCTCGCTGAATGAGTCGCTGCTCCAGGTGGAAATGCTGGAAGGCGATTCCCGCATCGAACGCCTGAAGGACATGAATCGCTTTGCCCACACGCTCAAGGGGGCGGCGCGGGCGGTGGGCCTGGGGCTGGTGGAGACGATTAGCCATTATCTGGAAGAAATTTTTCTCGCGGCGCAGCAGGGCCGCACGCCCCTCAATCCCGAGACGGCGGATTGGCTGTATGATGGCCTCGATCTGATCCAGCAGACGCTTGATGGCAGCATGGCGAGTGAGGATGTCATCGCGGAAGTGCTGATGCATCTGGAACAGCTTGTACTGGCGCTGCCCACGACGCTGCCAAAACCCATCATGCCGAGCAACGGCACAGACACGCCCACTGTTGTGCCGAGCATCACCGCACCCGATAAGCCGCCCGCGCCCACGCGCAAAAAGCCGCCTGTGTCGCACAACACCACCGAGCGCACGCTTGAGGCGGCGGCTGTCCCGCCGTTCAGCGTCTCGCCCTCCGCCGACGCGCCCCATGCCGCGCCGCCCGCTGGCGCATCAGGCACGCAAACGCTGATGATGCGTCCGCCGGAGGAGACGATTCGCGTCTCGGTGAGCAAGCTGGACAGCCTGATGGCCGAGGCCAGCGAATTGATTGTGGCCCGTATGCAGGGCGAAAATCATGAGCGCTCCGTCACCGAACTGCGGCGGATGCACGCCCGCTGGCGGCGTGAGTGGCGCAGCGTTCGCACGGCCTATATCCGCATGACGCGGCGGATGCAGGATATCCAGAGTCGCGGCAATGCCACTGAGATCACGACGCTGTTTCGCTTTTTGCAATCGAACGAAGATTATGTGAATCAGTTGGGGCGCGAACTGGCCTCGCTGTCACAGCGCCTCACAGCCGATGATATGCATCTGGGAGCATTGGCCGATCATTTGCAGGATACCGTTGCCGCCCTGCGAATGATGCCGTTTGAGACGATTCTGGGCGGCTTTCAGCGCATGGTGCGCGATCTGGCGCGCGATACAGGCAAGCAGGTGCATCTCGACATCGCAGGGGCAAACGTCGAAATTGATAAGACTGTGCTTGATGCCCTCAAAGACCCGCTCATGCATCTGCTGCGAAATGCCATCGATCACGGGATTGAGATGCCACCGGAGCGCGAGTCACGCGGCAAGTCGCCTGTCGGTCATATTTTATTGAGCGTGGAGCAGCGCGGCACAGAGATCGTCATCCGCGTGCAGGATGACGGTCACGGCCTTGATCTGGGACGGATTCGCCGCAAAGCCATCAGCATTGGCCTGATGAGCGAGAATGAGGCCAGCCTGCTCAACGATGATGATGTGCGGATGCTGATCTTTGAATCGGGGTTCAGCACCAGCGATCAGGTCACGGCCATCAGCGGGCGCGGCCTGGGCATGGATATTGTGCGGGATCGCGTCGAGAGTTTGCGCGGGCGCGTGCATGTGCAGAGCAGTCCGGGCGGCGGCACGGTCATGATGTTGAATGTGCCTGTATCGCTCACGCGGATTCGGGCGATTTTGCTGCGGGCGGGCGAAGAGGATTATGCTGTCCCCTCAACATTGGTGCTGCGGATGCAGTCGCTGCCGCGCAGTGATATTTTCACCGCCGAGGGCCGTGAGATGATCGCGGTCAATGGCCGCCCGATGCCGCTCATCTCGCTGGCGGCCCTGCTGGAAGCGCCCGGTGCGCCTGAACGTGGCGACGAACTCAATGTGATGGCGCTGCAAACGGGCGATAAAGCTGTCGCGTTTGAGGTGGAAAAGCTCTACAGCGAGACGGAACTCGTGCTCAAGCCGTTGGGCCGCGAAATTTTGAACGTGCCCTATATCTCCGGTGCGGCGCTGCTCGGCTCCGGCGATGTGCTGCTCATCCTGGATGCGGGGGCGCTGGTGCGTCAGGGCAGCGGGGCCGGGCTGCAAGCGCGGCGCATCCCGTCCGGCTCCCTGAGCGTGGCAGCAGCAGCGCGGCGGCTGCGCGTGCTGGTGGTCGATGACAGCATCACGACGCGCACGCTGGAAAAGAACATCCTCGAAGCGGTGGGCTTTGAGGTGCATGTGGCGGTGGATGGCGCAGAAGCCTGGGACTATCTGGGCGGCTTCACGCCTGATGTCATCATCAGCGATGTCGAGATGCCTAAAATGAACGGCCTCGAACTTGCCCGCCGCATCAAGACGCACACGCACACCCGCGATATTCCGCTCGTGCTGCTCACCAGCCTGAGCAAACCCGAACAGCGCGAAGAGGGCCTGCGGGCGGGAGCCGATGCCTATCTCGTCAAATCGCGCTTTGATCAGGGCGAGCTGTTGGAGACGATTCGCAGCGTGATTCAGTCGTGATGAGGCGGTTGATCTGTGCGGCACATTGGCAGATGTAGCGGATTACGTGATGAGACATCGTGATGCGTAAAATCGTGTTGGTGTAGGGGCGACCCATGGGTCGCCCGTGTTGAAAAACCGTGTTTTGGGCGCGATGCGTACCTTACCTTCGGTGGCCTACGGCTCGGTGGCTTCGCTCGTGCCCCTACAACACCACGTCGTTCTGCACACCGATCAGCGTAATTAACCTGAGTTTTGGATAGGTCTTTCGCGTATTTTTTGCGTTTCACCCTCACCCCAACCCCTCTCCCACTGCGTGGTAGAGGGGCTTTACCCCACTCCCATCCTCGCCCCTTGTGGGAGAGGATAAGAGGTGAGGGGTAAAAAGCCCTTATGCAAGGGCGCAGCACGCTGCGCCCCTACCCATCATCGGTCTATCACATGTCGAGCTAGGCCCGCTTTTCCAGATGCGCTCCGGCCAATTGGCCCCATAGAGTCGTAGGCTCATCACGCCACAGGGCATAATAGCCGCGCAGCGCCCCATTGCGATCTCCAATGAACTCCAGCGCCAGCGCCCGTGCAAAACGCAGTTCGCCGCCGAGTTCGCGCCCGCCCGTGTTTTGCATCGTCGAGTCGATGATATCCAGCGCCGCTGTGGGGTTGTCCTGAATCAGCAGCATCGTCAGCGCATTGGGCGGCAGTGTCAGTTCAGCCTCAGAGGGAGGCGTGGCATCGGCGCTGATAGGAGCCTGCGCCCGCTCAACCTTATATGTACCATCGCGCTGGGCCGCAAACGCCCACCAGCCGCTGTTGACATAATCAAAGCGCACCACCGTCCGCGCCGCCTTGCCAATCTCGGTCACGATGAGCGAGTCAACAGGCTTGAAGCCCTGCGTCTCAAGCTGTGCCAGCAGATCCGAATCCGTCGTCAGCGGCGTGAGGGTGAGAAAATGTTCCAGCACCGCATCGATATCACAGGCCGGGTCTTCGCTGGCGCGGGTGAGCGCCTCGCAGATATTGAGCGCCGTGTTGCTGCTCACATTCAGCGCTTCGAGGAAGGCGTTGCTTTGCGCGGTGGCCCAGGGATCATCATTGTCCTGCGCCCGCGTCTGCACTGCCTCAGCCGCCGCCCGCGCCTCACTCAGTTGGCCGTTGAGCGCATACAGCATCGACAGCACCATCAGCGCTCGTGAACTGCCCGGAGCTTGAAGTGTGTAATCGATCAGCGCATTCTGCACGGTGTCAATCGCTGTGGTGGCAGGCTGGGCAAACAATGGCTCAGCGGCAAACAGGCGGCAGCCCAGCGAATCCTGCGGCTTGTAATCGCCATTGGCGGCAATTTTCGGGCGATAATAATTGTTGGTGTAGTTCCAGGCGACCATGACCTCACTGCGGCAGTCCCAATTCGGGGCGGCTGAGTCGGCGCGGAACTGCTTCACATCCAGCACCGGAATTGTCGGTGAGTCAGGCGTGATATCCCAGGAGGTCATCTCTCCGACGCGGATCTCAAAGGTAGGTTCGGTCAGATCGGTCATGAGATCATTGCGATTGGTGATGATGTACCAGCGGGTATTGACATCGCCATCGTTCACGGCCAGCACCACATCATCCAGCGTATCCGCGTTCACATCTTGCAGGCGTTCCAGCGTCAGCGACTGCACCGGGTCGATGGGCGCGGCGGGCAGATCGAACGCCTGCGGCAGCAGCTTGTAGGCCCCCTCCTGCGTGCCGACAAGCATGAGATATTCCTCATACAGCACCTTGCCCGGCTCATCGGCGCTGGCGGGATAGCGGATATGCAGCAGGGCATCCGCCGTCTCATCGCTGTTGAAGCGAGCCGCTGTCATCTCCACCTTAAAATTATTGACCTCAAATGAGGTGCTGGTGGGCTGGGCATTCACGGCGGTCAGGATATATGGGCGCACCAACCAGCGCATATCCACCTGTCCGCGTGGCGATTGCAGCATGGCCTGGATGAGCGTCTCGCGGGCTGTCGGATCGCTGGGCGCACCGGAGAAGCGCTGTTCCAATTCATAGGCCGTGAGTTGCAGGGCGCGACGAGCGGACAGATCGCCATTTTTTAGGGCGTCAATCTGCATGTTGAGCAGATCGATCATATCCGCCTCTAGCCAGAAGCGCAGCGCGTAATTCTCGATGGGCGCTGCCGGGCCGCTGCTGATCGGCACAGCGGTTGAAAGAACCTCCAACGTCACGGTAGGCAGTGGGGCCAGCGTCACGGTGGCTTGATCGGATGATTGGGTGGGGGCTGGACTGTCGGGTGTGTTGGTGACAAACTGCGCCTGTGCAGGCCGTGTGGGGATACTCAGCAGCAGCCCCCCCCAAACCAGCACCCCGACGACAGTTGCTCCAATGAGTTTTACGGCACGGATCACGATTCATAACCCCCTGGTGAGTTTCCTATGAGATAGATTGTACCGAAGGCTGTGACCAAAGGGCAAAAGGAAATTGAATTGTCTTTGGAGGGAGATCAACAATTGGGAGAATAGGAGGGCGACAACCGCCTCAAACGAAGCTTAAAACTCGTTTGAGGCAGCGCTGTTGAGGGGATTCCAGAGCGGGCGATAGAGGGACAGGCTGTCTGAATGCATTTCGAGGCGCTGGAAATGACATTAGAAGTCGTTTGATAATGCCATTCGTTACAAAAAAATGTATTTTGGCGTAGGGACAGGGCCTGCCCTGTCCATT
>Ga0209591_10004649_pt1 | contig 15490 bp, 10 predicted proteins | sample MAT01_FD_187207 | JGI IMG/M metagenome (GOLD analysis project Ga0209591, IMG submission 187207) | Freshwater microbial communities from Lake Fryxell liftoff mats and glacier meltwater in Antarctica - MAT-01 (SPAdes) (version 2) | ecosystem: Environmental > Aquatic > Freshwater > Ice > Liftoff... | reverse complement strand
TGAGGATTTCTGGGAGTACGGCGATGATTTTTTCTCCCAGATGGGCGCAGGTTCCTCGTTTGCGGGCTTCGCGGTCGATCGGGGTTTCGGGCTGCACGTACTCGGCTGCGTCGGTGATGTGGATTCCGACTTGCCAGCCGCCGGACTTCAGGGTTTCGATCGACAGCGCGCGTTCTATTGGCGGATCGGAGAGGAATGAGGCTGGGTCAAACTCGTTTTCGGCTGCGTCGTCTGAGAAACTTTCCGGCTCAGCTTGAGGGGCAGGATTTTCGCTGTTGGTTTCGCCCGGTTCATTTTTGCTGAAGGTAACAGTCAGGATGTTACGCAAATCTAACCGTTTTTTGATGTCGGTTTTTTTGAGTTTGCTGGGCAAGTTTTCGGCTGCTTTGATGACGGCGGCGGGGAAGGATCGCGGCAAGTCGTGTTTGCAGCATACGATGTCGAGGTCGTCTGCGGCTTCGGCGTCGGAGCCTAGTACCTGTACTACTTTGCCGACTGGGCGATGGGTTCCGAGGGGATAGCGTTTGACTTCGACGTGTACTAAATGGTCGATCGCCTCTTGCAGATTTGTACCATTTGCCAGCAAGTCTAGTTCAAACAACAGGCGATCGTCCAGGGGAATTGCTCTGTAGCTGACGCGGCCGGTGGGGGTGGCGGTTTGCTTGACTCGCGCCAGTACCGAGGGGTTGGCGCGTTCGAGGATCAGCATAACTTCGCCTTCGGGCGATCGACGGCGGCTACCTTCTTTGATAATTTTGACTAAAACTCGATCGCCATTCCAAGCAGTCGAGAGGTGACTTTCCCGCACATAAACGTCTTCTGAGCCTTCAGCGTCTTGAATAGCAAAGCAAAATCCTTTACTCGAACAGCGCAGTTTTGCTTCTACCACGTCCTCTTCAGCTACTCGACGATAGCGGCCTTTGTCTTTGACTAATATGCCAATTTTCTCTAGAGCTTCTAATGCGATTTGAAGTTTGAGTTGACTGGTAGCGTCATTGCAATCGAGTTTTTTCTCTAATGCTTTGGGAGCCACTAATTTGTCTTCTGTAAAATTTGCCAGCAGTGCAGCGATAGAAAATTCCATGTAGCGATTGATCCTCTTTTTTCCAGCAATTAGTCTAATTTTGGCGAAATCAGCCGCACCCTCTCTTGCCCTCGCTGTGCCTGCTTCCCAACAAATGCGCGGGTTAGTAGGTGGAGATGCCAGCACAGTCGGTGCTACCCGTGCGCGGCGATTTTTTCGGATTTTTTTCCCGACACCGGCGCTGCAAGCTAATTGTCTGCTGTCTATCTGCAACTGACAGATGACGGCGCAGACAAATGCCCCGCACCCTATTCCCCAATACAATTTTTTAGCGTTGGTTCCTTTGCTTTTTGCTTGCAGCGCCGAGCTCTTCGAGAAGTAGAAAGCCCCTGTCGGTTCTTAAAAGATCACTCTATGCTGAAAGCGACGGGTTGAGTCGGGGATTGGGAGACGGAGAGATGGAGAGGGAGAAAATTTGCATTTCTGTCTCTTGCATTTTTCCTTCTGCCTTTTTCCTGCTTTCTTCTTGTTTTTGAAGTGACTCTTGCCTTTTGCTAAAGCCAAAGAGTTTACCGGCGATTAGCCAAAATTGCTAGTAGCTAGCCGCAAGAAATGCCCCTGTTTTTTGCACTACGCGGTCTGATCTTGCGGACAGAGGTGCAACGAGCGGGTCGGGAGCAATCTGTGCGGTAGAAAGTGCAAGGCACACAAAACCGGAGACTTTACTACTTTTGCCTAGTTGCTGTGTCATCTCCTATAGGTAGAAATGACGCCCGCTGCTTGTGAGCTTAAACCGCCGGATGTGGGATAGGGTTTAGTGGCTTGAAAGGTTGCGCGGTTGATTCACCTTTCATTTATTGTATGTTGAATATGTGCTTTCAGAAAATTGTTTTCTCTGGGCTGTACTACACTTAAGTCGTAAGCCCCTTATGGTTTCGGGGTCAAAAAATTATGTTTGCTGAATTTCGCGCCCTTTATCCCGCTGGACAGTTAATTTGCGAGTTGCTGACTATTCATCACGGTAAGTTTGTGGTTCGCTGTCTGGTTCAGGTTGACGGCAAAACTCTCGCTACTGGTATGTCGGCTGCTGAATCTGTTGAGGATGCTGAAGACCGCGCCCGATCGCGAGCGCTCGCTGTCCTAGCATTTACTGCGCCGACTCCTGCGATCGCGAGTGTTTCTCCGGCTCCGGTTGCTGCTGCTGTTCCGGTTCCGGTTGCTGCTGTTGAGCCTCCTGCTGTTGTTCCGGTTGGGCCTCTTGCTGCTGTTCCCGTTCCGGTTGGGCCAGCCCTTGCTCCTCTTCCTGTTTTAGAAATGCCTGTTACCGACAAATTTGCATTACCACACCAAAGCGATTTTGTCAATACTGAAGCGACATTAAATGCAGAGCCGATCGCACCGATACCGGAACCGCTACCGCCCAAGGTCGATCGGGCCCAAGTTCCTGAATTTGTACCGAAGCAGATCGACTCGGACGCTTGGCTTTCTTCCAGCTACGGAGCACCGATCGAGGAACTGGAAGTCCCGAATAGTAGCCAAAGCGAACTGCCACAGGGTGCTGCTGAAGTCCGGGAATTACAACCGATCGCATTGGGAATTCCCAGCGATGCGATCGAGGATGATTCTGATACGATCGCCAAAATAGACGCTATCCTCAAACGCCTGAAATGGAAAAAACCACAGGAAACCCAGTGTCTGGAACACAATTACGGCAAGTCGTCGCAGAGAGAGCTTTCTAGCGAAGAGTTGGCAGATTTCCTAGAATATCTGGAAATCTATAGCAGAACCACTGAGGAAATCCAGCGGTTGGGCTGGACTGCCAACCAAGGAAAAGATTATCTCAAACAAGGTTACGGCAAAGAAGCGCGGCATTTCTTAAATAGAGAAGAATTGTTCGACTTCCTGCAATATCTCGAATCTTTACCCTAGAAATTCGGCAACTCAGAAGAAGACCGGGCGGTTGAAACCGCGTCTATAAAAACAAAACCCGCCTCCGCGGGTTGAATACCGGATGTTCATTCAGTTGACAGTTGACAGTTGACAGTTGACAGTTGACAGTTGAGGGCGACCTCTACCTGGAAGGAAGAGGATTGGAGTAATGAATAGTCTGCTTTTAATTTATCCCTACAAGGGAGAGGCTTTAACCCAATTCTTTCTGGTAAAAATTGCGTTATTCTCTTTACACCGCGGAGGCGGACATCGTTTGTGTAGTTTGAGCTCTAACTCGCATGACTGGCGCTTCGCCACATACGAGTTAGAGCTCAAAAGTGGTTTCAACCGTACGTCCGATCCTAAAAATCAAAAATGAAGAATATTTCTCCATTTTTGATTTTTAACATTTAATTTACGCGACGACAGCGGCGATCGGGCGGCTGGCGGAAGGACGGCGATCGATCACTTGATCGACTAAACCATAATCCTTTGCTTCTTCAGCGGACATGAAGAAATCCCGTTCAGTATCTTCTTCAATCCGGGAAAGCGGCTGGCCGGTATGATCTGCCAAAAATCCATTCAGGCGGCGTTTGTGATACAAAATCTCCTTGGCCTGAATTTCAATATCGGTTGCTTGTCCTTGAGCTCCGCCCAGAGGTTGGTGGATCATGATCCGGGAGTGAGGCAAACTCATCCGCTTGCCTTTAGCGCCGGCACTCAACAGAAAAGCGCCCATGCTGGCGGCTAAACCGAGACATATAGTGCAAATGTCGGGGCGGATGTGGTTCATTGTGTCAAAAATGCCCATACCTGCTGTTACCGAACCCCCTGGGGAGTTGATATAGAGGTAAATGTCTTTTTCGGGGTCTTCGGCATCTAAAAATAGCAATTGGGCAACGATCAGGTTGGCTAAGTCGGAGTCAACCTGTTGGCCCAAGAAGACGATGCGATCGCGCAGGAGTCGCGAGTAAATGTCAAAGGCGCGTTCGCCGCGACCGGATTGTTCTATAACTGTTGGGATCATTGGACAGGGCCTGCCTATTTACGTCTCTATTTTTTAATTTTAGCGGGTGGGGCTTGTTTGTAGTTAGGGATTCGTGGCGGGCGATCGACAAATCTGCAAAATCCTTGAGTTTGGGCGGGGTTGGGCTGTTAATTTGGGGGAAATGTGTCGGGTGTGCGATCGGAAATCCGATCGGGCGGGCGATCGATCTTGAGAAACCGGATATTAATCAATGTGATGTGGCGATCGTATCATTGCAAGAAGTGCGATCGCTCGATCGCGACAGATTATCAATATGCCTGTTTTGTATAAATCATCGAAATTAGCACAGCTTTCGGTGTAGAGTGTGCCACGCAGTTGTGATAACGCAAATTAACGGTAGCCTCAAATAAAATATTTTAGCCTTGATTATGACCACACCCGCTGAATGGCATAGGAATCAAAAGCCACATCGCGACTAATCAAAATAAGAGAATGATTCATCGCCTGTGCCACCAGAATGCGATCGAACGGATCTCGATGATGTAGGGGAATTGAGAGATAAGTAATTGCATCCTCAAAAGAAATGGGTAGTTCCTCAATGCCCAAATTTATCATGTTTAATCTGATAGTTTCAAAGGGAGCCATCAGCGTTAATTTGCCAATATTAACCTTGATCGAAATCTCCCAAAGTGAAGCCATACTGACGAATACAGATTCAGCATCCTCTATTTGTTGCTTTGTCGTCTCTGGTAATCGGGAATCTTTATTCAGAAACCAGAGTAACGCATGGGTGTCTAACAGCATAGATGAAATTACATATACTCTTTCAGGTCTTCAAGCGGCTCATCGAAATCATCTGCCATGATAATCATACCTTCCATTGTTCCAGCAACACGACGCTTTTTTGTCTGTTTTTCTTGAGGAGATTTTTGAGCATACTTCTCAATCAAAAATTCGATGTAATGAAGCACCTCTGTCTGAAAAGACTCTGGGAGTTCTTCTAACTTTTCTAAAATCACTGGCTGTATCATTGTTTCTTCTCCTTGGCTATCTTCAGTAAAAACATTTGGGTAAAATTGAGGGTTACTCGTAACGTGACTTCTTGGACTTAATCACCTCAATTACATTGTCGTGTCTTTGCCCTTCAATAATATCCTTGAGATGAATCTGTCCCTTGACGTACTGAACGTGAATGCGCCAGCCTGAGACTTGATCAATATCAGCACGATAAACTGCCTGTTTCACACCCTTAACTTTATGCAGTCTCGTTTTGGGAAATTGTCTCGTCCTGTGACATTCCTGGTCTTCAAGTTCTGCTAAAGCTTCCAAAAAACTAATTTTTAGTTCGTCATCTGGCAAAATTTTCAGAGCTTCGTAAATAATACCATATTCATCGAAAAGAGTAAGATTTTGCGCCATAACCAAGCTGATGATATCTAGGCAGTTTTTCGATCGCACTGAAGTAGGTCTTGATACAAAGACTCTGCTACACCCTTATACGCTCGATCGAGGTCATCGTGTTTGACTGCTCGAAAAAGAGTAAAAATAGCTTGCCCAAAAATAGGGTCTTCGTCAACTGCCAAAATCACTCTGAGTTTTTGAGAAACCCGTAGCGTGTAAAGTGAAGATTCATAACCATTCATTTCTGACGGTAGCGGAAGACGGCGCAACTTGCGATACACATCAGATTTTTGAGTAGGGAAAACGCTGGCACAATAGTTAATCTTTTCAATTACTGTGGCTTTCTGGTCTTCATTTAGCAGCGAAATATCTTTCTCAAATTCTTGAGTTGACTCAATTAAAATATCCACGTCAAAAACCATAATACAATAATACACCTACAATATACTACGAAATGCTTTTGAGTGTCAAGTCGTTTTCCTCATAACTTACCAACCAACCTACTTGTTAAACAATCCCAGATTCAAATTTTAATCTCCCAACCCCGGCGGTACATTCCATACAAAACCAACCACCAACACAATACCGCCGTCACCGCAAATGCTAGAGAACCATTCAGCGGCCCAGCCCAAGGCACAAACCAGTTTTCATAAATCCAAGTATAGGTACTTGGAGCAGTTTTACCATTGCCGATATGAGTTTTCAACAAAAATCTGGCAACAATCCCGGAGGCGACAAACAGGAAAATTGCATTCAATCCCATGATTTCAAATTGCCACCCCCATTTGCATTTTCGCACTTCTATTGTTTCGTAGCAAGCTGCTAACAATAGCAACGCCCAACCAGCGGTAAAAACTACATAGGAACTCGTCCAGAGTTGTTTGTTAATCGGAAAGGAAAATCCCCACAAACGACCGATTACTAAGCAACAGAGGCCGCCGATCGCTAAATTTAAACTGGTGCGGGTTTTGATTGGCTGTACGCGCAGCCATTCTCCTGTAAAGTAGCCGATCAGCACTGTCACGCTGGCTGGTAATGTGCTTAACAATCCTTCGGGATCGAAGGGGCCGCCTTTGTACAGATGCTGGCTACCGAGTATTAGCCGATCGACATATCCACCTAAATATCCTTCCGGCGTGAGTTCGTAGGCGCTGTACCCCCCTACAGCAAATACGAGTAATGCCCCCCAATAGCCCAAAAGCACCGCAACAGCGAGCAGTTTTTGATGGCGGGGGGAAAGGTTGAGAATCGCGATCGCACTGATGAAATAGGCCAAACCGATGCGCTGCAATACTCCCATAATCCTGATTTTACCGAAGTTTTCCACTGGGGCGCTGTTGAGAAGTACGTCAAGGGCGATCGAAGATGTATTTAGCAGCAATCCTAATACAAATAAAATAGCCGCCCGTCGCGCAATTCGCCAGTAAATATTCGAGGAAGGCAGAGGTGGTTTTTCTCTTGTTGTTTTTTCCTGTATTTCGGTAATTTCGGATGCTTCCGTTCCTATTTTTTGAGGATTTTCAGTATATTTAGACAGCGAGAAGGACATCGCGCAGCCCACGATGAACAGGAAAAACGGAAATACTAAGTCTGTCGGGGTGCAACCGTGCCATTCTGCGTGATCTAGCGGCGGATACACCTGTTTCCAACTGCCGGGGTTGTTGACTAGAATCATGGAGGCGATCGCAATTCCGCGAAAAACATCAAGGGATTTTAAGCGCATAGGAGAAGTTCGGCAATGGATTGTTTAACGAATTTAGAAAAATATTGCTACTACCGAAATTAGAGGATTTCATCCGTAGGGAAACGGCAATGCCGTGTCCGGCGGGGAGTTATGACTTCGGACAGATAAATTATATAAAAAATAATCATAGCAAGACTTTTTGAAATTACAACTGACAACTGACAACTGACAACTGACAACTGACTACTGACTACTGACCAATGACTACTGACCAATGACTACTGACTACTGACTACTGACCTAAATCTCAATTCCTTCTAAAGTCATAATCAGTGCATTCTTCATCAACATATCGCAGCGATCGGCATAAAAAGATGCAGCCTTATCATACTTGTTAACTTGCAAGACGCGCAGAAACATTTGCCTTGCTTGCGCGAATTGCTGCTGGTAGTGAAAAAAAATACCCTGTTCAAAATCAGTTTGGGTTTGCCCTTTGAGCTCGATCATAATATCCGAGTCGCCATCATAAATTTCAAAAACAGCAACCGGCGTTTGTTTTCCTTTTACTTGAACGCGATCGAGAAATCGGCACTTATAATGTTGAGGGTCGTCAATCCGGCACAAAGTCTGAACGCTAGCAACAATACCAACTCCGTAAAGCTTTGTCAATCCTTCCACCCTAGAGGCTAAATTTACAGCATCAGAAATTACCGTACTTTCCATCCGTTCCGCTTCGCCAATAGTACCCAACATTAAAGTTCCTGTGTGCAAACCAATCCCGATCGAAATAGGTTGATAGCCGCTATTTTGTCTATGTTTATTATAGATTTTAACTTGCTGCTGCATCTCAATTGCTGCTTGCACGGCATCTTCAGCACAGTTAGGAAACAAAGCCATAATCCCGTCACCAATGTATTTATCTATAAAACCATTGTACTGGCGGATAACTGGGCCAACTCGGCTCAAGTAAGAGTTGAGAAATTCAAAATTTTCTCGCGGAGACATACTTTCTGACAGACTCGTAAACGAACGAATATCAGCAAACATAATCGTCATTTCTGCCTGTACAGAGTCTCCCAATCTGGCATCAACAATGCTTTCAATTTTGAGAAATCTTAAAAATTCGCGGGGCACAAAGCGCGCATAAGCTGCTGCAATTTTTTCGAGTTCGGTTTTGCTGGCTTCGATTTGAGTCAGGGCGCTAAATGCTCTCAGCGCTGTTACTACCGTGGTAAATAACTTTTTGTTGGTCAGTTCTGTCTTAGTTTTGTAATCGTTAATATCGTAGCTGACAATTACTACATCTTCTGGGACTTGTCCCGGCTGTCCAGTGCGTAAAATAATCCGTACTATCTGATTGTCTAAAATATCGCGGATATATTTTACTACTTCCAAGCCTGCCTCTTCTGTTTCCATAACTACATCGAGTAAAATCAATGCTATATCTGGATGGGCTTGAATCATTTCGTTGGCTTCTTTGCCGGAAAAAGCGCTGACAAATGTGATGACTTTGTTTTCAAATATAAATTCATTTAAGGCGAGTTTTGTAATATTGTGAATTTCTATTTCATCGTCTACAATTAATATTTTCCAACTGGCTGCGATCGGCTTTTCTTGGGCATCGTCTTCTTCGGCAAATATTAATTCATCGTCGCCCGCCGCGATTAATTCGTCATCGCCCGCAGCGAACAGATTTTTATTGGCTTCTGACATTTATCGTTCTCCTAAATTAAATTATATTAATGCTGGCAGTATAATAACTAATTGCTAATTTTAGCGGGAAATTCAATCATAAACTTTGTGCCTTTTTCTACTTGACTTTCGCAGCGAATTGTGCCTTTTAGTTTTTGCGTGACCAGGTTGTAAATAATGTGCAGTCCCAATCCTGTGCCACCCTGACCTCTTTTGGTGGTAAAAAAAGGTTCAAAAATTTTACTGAGATTTTCTGGGGTAATTCCTTTACCATTATCGGCATATTCAAAGATTAGCCGATCGCCCTCCAGCTCGATCTCAAAAGCCATAATGCCCTCATCTTCTCCATCGTAAGCGTGAATTAGGGAATTCAACACCAGATTTGTCACAATTTGACACAGCACGCCCGGGTAACTGTCCAGTACAATATTTTCATCACACTTAATTTCTACTTTGTGCTTAGTTCTTCTTAGTTTGGCACTTAAGGATGTCAAAATCTCCTCTAGATAATTTTTCACATTAAACGTGCGTTTTAACTCGCTCGACTGATCTACAGCCACTTCTTTAAAACTGTGAATCAAGTCTGCCGCCCGCGTGAGGTTGGATAAGATCATATTACTGCTTTGCAGAGCTGTATCCAGGAATTTTTCTAACTCAGATCGTTTAATTTGGCCCTTGCTGTAAAGCTCAAAAAATTTTGTGACTTTTTCAGCCAGCAGCGAGGCGGCGGTGATACCGATGCCGATGGGAGTATTGATTTCGTGGGCAACACCCGCCACCAACCCTCCGAGAGCAGCCATTTTTTCCGATTCAACCAGTTTATTTTGGGCCGATTTTAGGTCTTCTAAAGTTTGGGAAAGCTCGCAAGTACGTTGCTGCACTAACTTTTCGAGATTCTGATTGAATTGCTGCAAATTGGTATAAAGTTGGGCGTTTTCGATCGAGATAGAAATTTGAGAAGACAGCAGTTTTAATAGTTCTAACCTGTCTGGCGTAAAAGCGCCTGTAGTCAGATTGTTTTCTAAATATAAAATGCCGCTGAGTTTGCCTTGATGGATTAACGGAGTGCAAAGAATTGATTTAGGTTGAACGGCAATTATATAAGGTGCGCGAGTAAATTGTCCTTCGCTGGAGGCATCGTTTAAAACAATACTTTCCTGGGTGCGGGCGACGTAGTTGACGACTGCAACTGCCAACAGCGTTACTTCTCCATCCTCTTCTACAAAATCTATGGGAATTGATTGCATGACAGAAACGCGATCAGCATCCACACATCCTGATGCTTCAATCACCCATTTGCCGGATTTTTCTAGGATCAAAAAACCTCTTTGCCCCCCAGCATTTTCAATCACAATTTTCATCAGTTTTGCCAGCAGTTTGTCTAGAACTATTTCGCCGGCCAAAGTTTGCGATGCTTTGACTGCTGTTGTCAAGTCTAGCACGCCTGCACTGTCGCTCGTAGTGCAAGCGCTGCTAGTAGATTTATGAATTTCGATATTAGTTGAAATCGAGGCTGAAGTTAGCAAGTTCGAGTATTTTGATTCTAAATGCGCTGCTTTCGCTTTCGCTCCCCAGCGTTGATAGCAATAACGCGCTTCTGTCAAGTAAGTTTTAGCAATTTTTGCTCGTCCTATGGATAGATAAAATGCTCCTGCTAGTTCTGCTGCGAGTGCTTGTACCTGTATGTATCCGTTTTCTTGTGCTCCGGCAATTGCGCAGTCGTAATATTCCATTGCTCTCACAATATCCCCCAAAATGCGCGCTTTTTCTGCGGCGATTAAATCGCATTTGTGCTGAAGATTCATCGGCGCATAAAGCGCTTTTTTTTGCAATTTTTTTAGGTTGGTGGTTGCGGAAAAAAGATGCTCTTCTTGTGCCTCTTTTGTTGCAGATGGATATGCTGCGAGTCGGGCGAGAGCATCGTAAAAATGGTATTCAGGAACATTAATAAAGCCTACAACTCCGTCTAAATAAACTTCGGCTTGCGCTGCATTCTCTAGCGCTAGATCGACATTACCAAATAAATAAGCTATTATTAATTTTTGCAAATAAAAGTGCTGGAGACCCACCCGATCGTTAACTTTCAACAGCAGCGGCAATAATGTTTCTTCGCTGTAAGCTTTACCTAACAAAATGTCTGGAATTTCCATTTTCCCCATCAATTGCCAAACTGTTTGCCGATATATTTGATTCCAAGTCAATACCGTTTCTTGCTTGAGTTGAAACAGCAGATGGTTGTAATTTACCATTTTCCGTTCCAGTTGCGGCAATTCTTGACCGATGAAGTACAAAGACTGACAAATATTTACAGCAGCATATCCAACCGATTCTAAATCACCATTTTCTAGCGCGCTTTGATAGGCTTCTTCTAACAGCGGTAAAGTGTCTTTAACGTGATGCTTGCCGTGCATCAAAATAAAGGCAACTAAATTAAGCGTCTTGCTTTTGAATTCTAAAGCATTTAGTCGATCGATCAAATTCAAGGCTAATTGACCAAATCGATCGCCAGATTCAATATCTCTAACTATTCCTTTTAAAATTGCTCCATAATTAGCATAACCGAAGGCAGAAAAAGCAGAATTTCCGTAGTTGATAGATAAATTAACTTGCTCGCAGACAATCAGTGGTAGCAGCACTGGTTCAACTATCAACGTAGCTGACAACATACTGGAAAGCACGCGCATAGTTGCCAATTTACGCGGATTGGTCATCATCGGCAAGTCTATTAAATCTTCTATCTTTTTTCCGGTTAAATAAGCTGCGGTTTTCGTAAGTGCTTGCTGAATGTGGAGGGGAATCGGCGATTCTGGAAAGTTTATTTCTAACATTGTGAGTGCTTCCCGACCAATTGTTACCGCTTCTTGCAGTTTGGTTTGCATCGCACAAGCTGTGATTCTGATTTCAAAAACTTTGATTTTGTCTAGTTCATTGGTGGCGTGTTGTAGGACAATTTTTGCCCATTTTTCCATTTGTTCAAAATCGGTATTGAGGTAAGCTGCTTCGGCGGCTGACTCGTAGAGTGCAAGAGTCAAGTCGTAGTCGGTTTGCCAACTTTGCATGGGAAGCAATTCAATACCTGCGGTTAAATATTTAACGGCGAGTTCGTAAGCTGCACTGCATTTTGCTTTGCGGCCCGCAATTAAATTTAATTGGCATAATTGAAAATTTTCTAATTCACTGTTGATAATTTTTCTGGCTGCATTTAGTTGGTTTACTGTATCAAAAACATGGTCTTCTAATTGCTCTGGAGGCGCGTTTTCTAGCAGAAATCTACCGATGCTGAGATGGGTTTCTTGTTTCTGAGATTCGGATATTAAAGCGTAAGCTGCTTGCTGAACTCGCTCGTGCAAAAATTTATAAGTCGCGCTAGCAGCATCAGCAACTGGTAGGGAAAATTCATCTGTAAAGTCTCTAGATATTTGGTCTGTTGCTTCTGTGCTTGCTGCTAGTGCGATCGGAATTTTGTAGGCGTTATTCACTGGCAAAATCAGACCGGAATGAAGTGCTTCCCAGAGGTCTGTTGCTGCGGAAGCCAGAGGTTGTTTGCTGATTTTGGAGAGGATTTTCCAATCAAATTTGTTGCCTATACAAGCGGCTAATTTGAGCAGTTCTTGCGTATTTTCTGAAAGTTTCTGAATGTTGTCTATCATTAATTCTACAACATTGTCAGTTATTCCTATTTCTTGTATTTGCTCGATATCCCACTGCCACTCGCCTGTAATTTTGCAGTTTTTCACAACTGGATAGGCATTGTTTTGGGTCAAGTCAGAAATGTTAGGTTCTGCTCCACCGACAGAATTATGGGCTGGTGCAAATTTAAATTTTAGCAAGTTTTTTGAGTAAAGAGACTTCAAAAGTTGAGTTAAAAAAAAGGGATTTCCTGCCGTTTTTTGAAAAAGCAATTCTGCTAAAGTTAGCGACTTTTCTGGGGCGCAGTTTAGAGTATCTGCAACGAATTGATTGACGCTATTAATATCTAAAGGCGAAAGTTCGATCGCACTTACAGTCCCTCCTGCTTTGCTAATTGCTGCCGCCGTCAGCATTACGGGATGATTTGCATCTACTTCCTGTTCTCGATAGGCTCCAATGATTAACAAGTATTGACTTTCTAAATCAGTTGCTAGCAGTTGGATTAATTTGAGTGATGCTGAGTCTATCCACTGCAAGTCATCGAGGAAAATTACCAGCGGGTGTGCTTTTTGGGTAAAGATGCGGATGAAGTTTTGAAATACTAAATTAAAGCGATTTTGAGATTCATTTGCTCCTAAATCTGGGACTGGGGGCTGCGGCCCGACAATTAGTTCTACTTCTGGAATAACTTCAATAATTACTTGGCAGTTGCCGCCGAGGGCGTTTAAAATTTTTTGCCTCCAAACTTGAACTTTGGTGGCTGTTTCTGTGAGTATTTGCCGCAACAAGTCTTGAAAAGCTTCGACCAAAAAAGCGTAGGGAATATCGCGCTTAAATTGCTCAAATTTGCTGTCAATAAAATACCCATTTTCCCGCATGATGGGTTGGTAAATTTCATAGACGAGCGACGATTTGCCCAAACCGGCAGAACCGGAAATGAGCAGGATTTCTGTATTCCCCCGCTTCATGCGATCGAATTTACTTAGTAGCAGATTAACTTCGGCTTCTCGCCCATAAAGTTTTTGGGAAATTTGCAGGTGACTCGATTGATCTTGCTCGCCGAGGGTGATGTGAGAAATTTCGCCGGTTGTTTGGAGTTGAGTGAGACAATTTTCTAAGTCGCACAAAAGTCCGAAAGCACTTTGATACCTGTCTTCGGCGGTTTTTGCTAATAGTTTCATCACGATATCGGAAACGGATTGAGGAATGTCCTCGCTTTCTGTTTGATTGATTCTGGCTTTGACTTTCTGCTTTCTATTTTCGCTAGGAGAAACGGGCGTTTTAGCAATATGGCAGTGGACTAATTCCATCGGATCTGTGGCATTAAAAGGCAATTCGCCGCAGAGCATTTCATAAAAGGTGATGCCGAGAGAATAAAAATCAGTGCGGTAGTCGATCGCCCGATTCATGCGTCCCGTTTGTTCAGGAGACATATAGGCGAGGGTGCCTTCGAGTAAATTGGGGTGGCTGAGGGCTGGGTTTTCGCCTGGTAGCAGGGAGGCGATCGCAAAATCAGCAATTTTGACATCCCCCGTTTCGATATTGACAATAATATTGCTGGGTTTAAGATCTTTGTGGATGATGTGGTGTTCGTGGAGTTGGCCGAGAGTTTCTGCTAGTTTTATGCCAATTTGCAGAAATTGTTGTAACTCTAGCTGGTTGTTGTTGAGAAATTGTTTTAGGGAAATGCCGCCAAAATCTTCTAAAATTAAAACAGGAAAGTGATTGTATTTTTCGAGTTTGTAAAGCTTGACTATTCCTGGCAAATTCAAATTTTTAAGGATTTCGGATTCGTGCAGGAGTTGGGCTATTTGCGCTGGGGTAGGGTATGGCGGCGTGAGAGTTTTGAGGATAACGGGTTTTTGTTCATCAAGCTGCATCCCTCGATAAATAACTGTGTGAGGGTTTGTATAAAGTTCTGTGTCAATGCGGTATCCCGGAATGGTAATCATGCTGTTTTGAGAATGGCTTGAAAGGTACGGTTATTAAGTAAGTGGAAATAAAAAATGCAGGTTGAGGGCGGTTTTTACGGCAGTAAACTGGCTGTTATTATGGATATTAAGTAAGTGGTTACAAATAAACATTAGATGGGGAGGGCGGGTTTTGTAGCAGTCTAGTCGCTGGTATCTTGTGATATTAGGGGAGAGGAGGGCGGGTTTTGTAGCAGTCTAGTCGCTGGTATCTTGTGATATTAGGGGAGAGGATGGCGGGTTTTGTAGCAGTCTAGTCGCTGGTATCTTGTGATATTAGGGGAGAGGAGGGCGGGTTTTGTAGCAGTCTAGTCGCTGGTATCTTGTGATATTAGGGGAGAGGAGGGCGGGTTTTGTAGCAGTCTAGTCGCTGGTATCTTGTGATATTAGCTAAACCCGCCCCTACAGGCTCATCCTCAATACTTTTTTGGCGTTTACTGAGTTATCTATATTATTTATTGTAGTATTGAAAAAATTAAAAGTTGCATTTTGCGATGCCGGCAGTGCCAAAATAAACTGGTGCTTGCAAATCAACAGGTAAAATCAAAAAACAATCATGCAGAATATAACTGCCTCAAATCCAGCTAATGCGACCGATCGCGCTTTGGGCACCGCAGACATTAAACTACTGGTACTGGATATCGACGGCACGATCGCAGGTTTGTCAAATGAGATCCGAGAACCAGTCAAGCAGGCAGTTTTAGCAGCCCAGTCGCGGGGCGTGAAAGTGGCTGTGGCTACGGGCAGGATGTACCAGTCTGCTTTGCGTTTTCATCGCGACATCGGCTCAACTTTGCCGCTGATTTGCTACCAGGGCGCGTGGATTCAAGACATGGCGACTCAAAAGCGGCTGCGACATTTACCACTATCGAAACAAACTGCTCTGGAACTGTTAGATTATTTTGAAGCACCGGATTTGCGGCCGCTCCTGTCGATCCATTTCTACATTGACGACAAACTTTATGTCCCGGAAATTACCACAGCTACCCGATTTTATGCGGAACGATCGGGCATTGAACCAATTGTGATTGAAGATTTGCGGCGAGACATTCCAGGGGAACCGACGAAAATTTTGGCTTTGTGCCAGAATTCGGAGGTACTTGACGGCTTGCAAATCAGTATGCGGGAGCGATACACACCTGCGGAGCTTTATTTAACTCGCTCGGTTGCTA
>Ga0209591_10004644_pt1 | contig 15499 bp, 11 predicted proteins | sample MAT01_FD_187207 | JGI IMG/M metagenome (GOLD analysis project Ga0209591, IMG submission 187207) | Freshwater microbial communities from Lake Fryxell liftoff mats and glacier meltwater in Antarctica - MAT-01 (SPAdes) (version 2) | ecosystem: Environmental > Aquatic > Freshwater > Ice > Liftoff... | reverse complement strand
ACGACACGCACCACTGGATGCGATTCGCCAACTCAGTCCGCGTGTACGAGGCGGCGGCGGCCTACTTCGACCGAATGCTCAAGCCGGTCACGGCGCGGGTTGGAACCGCGCGGTAGTCGTTGGAATGCCGCAGTCGTCGGCATGCGGCAGTGCGCGATCAGCTCTGCTGACGTGCAGGCCGGTGTTGCGTTCTGACCGCGCCGTGTGCAGCGCGGTCAGAACGAACGACAACGAATCACAACCAGCTACTTCGTTACCGCCAGACCGGTGACCGTCGCTTCCGTGTTGTGCGCGAAACGAATCCCGAAGACCCCATCGAGGCTCTTCAGCTTGCCTTCAGCCACCAGTGCGGCGCGGTCGTATGTACCCACCACCGTGCCGTTGATGGCACAGGTCACCTTGTCGCCCTTCACGGAGACGGCAATTTCCTGCGTGACCGGCTGTCCCTTCCCAGCGGCCTTGTTCACCGCTGCATTCGCTTCACCGCGACCGTTCATCTGAAACGGCGCCGGACCCATACCGCGCACGATGAAGTTGCCGTTGCCGTATGCCGCGCAATACAGATAGCTCTGATTGGGCGTGCCAAGGTCGTTCCCGCCAACCACGATTCCGTACGGATGCGGATGGTCGTTGATGTCCATGTACTTCGCTTCCGTGAACGTCGCCTTGACGGTGTAATTGCCGGTCGCCTTGTTGGCCGGGTTCCAGTAGATCACGGCTGGCCCGGTCGTGACCGTGAGCACCTTGCCCTGTGCGGACAGCTTCGAGTTGGCCAGGACCTGACCGGCACTGGTCTCCTTGGCATCGATGACGCCAGACCATCCGGGAACCGAGATGCCTCCTCCAGCGACCTTGCGAGACATCTCCGTCTCGCCCTGCGCAAGTGCAACTGCCGGGAGTACGACGACGGCCGACAGAACGGCCAAGGACTGAAGAGCGTGGCGCATGTGTGTTCTCACAGAGGAAAGTGACCTCAGCCCACCGGATGTCCGGCGGGGGCGGAATACTCCGCACCGAAAGTGAACGAGGCGCACCTCAGATTGAAAGCCTCGTCCGGCGACCGGAGGCTGAGGGCCGCTGATACGATACGGCCCTTCTCCGGCAGCGCTCCCGAGCTGCTGCCTTCTACAAGCCGACCATCCGCTCACTCAACGTCCACAGCGTGGCGGATGTCGCATCGTCACTGGCCTTCGCCGAGAGGGGCTGTGCAAAGGCGGCTCGTCCTTCACGCTGGCGATTACCCCAGCTCCAGTGCACACCGGAGGTTTCGAATCCGGCATCAGCGACGACCTGTGCGACGCGCTCGCCGGAGAGCGCCTGGGTGACATACCCCTTGGTGATGTTCTTCTGGAACCAGGGGAAGATCGTTCGGAACAGCGCCGGCGTATCGCGGAACAGCGCCGTGTCTGCGACGCAGCCGGGATAGAGCGTGCTGAAGATCACACCGGTGTCCTGATGATATCGCCTATGGAACTCGCGGCTCATCATCATGTTGCACAGCTTGCTGTCCTTGTACGCCTTCCCCGGTTTGAACGGCTTGCCATCGATCATGGCGACCGGCGCGAGAAAGCCTGCCGCCAGTCCGCGCAGATCGCCCAGGTCAGCCGGCGCGGGAATGGGCACCTTGCCGCCAAACTCCGCCGAATTCGCGGTCACGGTTCCGAGGGTGATCAGGCGCGGCGCCGGGCGTTCCGAGCTGCGCAACGTGTCCAGCAGCAGTCGGCAGAGCAGAAAGTGGCCGAAGTGGTTGGTCGCGACGCTGATCTCGTACCCTTCCGGAGACCGCGCCGGTTCCTTGAGGCGCGGGAGATAGACAGCCGCGTTGCAGACGAGTGCATCGAGCGGGAGGGCGCTGGCGTGGAACGCGTCGACGAAGGCGCGAACGGAGGTCTGCACCCCGAGATCGATATGGAGGGGCGTGACGTGGGTCGCGTCGATCCTGAGTTCCTGCACGGCGCGATTCGCCTTCCCGAGATCGCGGCAGGCCATGACGACGTGCCAGCCGCGCGAGACAAGTGCCTGCGTAGCGTACAGCCCGACGCCCGACGAGGCGCCGGTAATGATGACAGTGGGAGCCATGAGTGGATCGATGTTGTGTAGCCAGCGCTGCAGATATCTGGCGCAGGAGATCGCCTGACGAGCCCTGCAGCCATCCGCCAAATATGGCAGGGCGTCTCCGGCTTTGGACAGACACCGTCATCCGACCTCACCAGACCCCGAGTCGGCGGTCAGCCTGTAGTTGCGGGACAGCGCTGCCAGAGGCGTGGCAATCGTCAATACCCGACTGCCATCCCGTCCTTGCGCGGATCGCTGCCGGCGCCGTACCCCCTGGAGAGCTTCACGATCGCCTGCGCTCCTCCGAACGATATCGGCCGTTCGTCCACGACGGTGTGTCCCAGCGCACGCAGCGCCGTACGCACGGTGTCGCCGACCGGTGTCTCGATGGCGACCCGCAACCCAGTCAGATGGCGGAAGCGCGCCGCATCGATCGCCTGCTGCACATCCATGCCAAAGACGAACATGTTGAGCAGGAACTGCACATGCCCCTGCGCCTGCATACCGCCGCCCATCAGTCCAAAGCTCATGAACGGTTGCTCCTGCCCGCCATCGCGCTTCGTGACGAACCCTGGAATCAGGGTATGAGAGGGGCGCCTTCCGGGTGCGACGCTGGTGGGAAACCCCTCCGCAAGTGTGAATGCCGCACCACGATTGTGCAGCGCGAAGCCGAGCCCCGGCACCACGATGCCTGACCCGAAGGCATCGTAGTTCGAGTTGATCAGCGACACCATGTTGCCGTCGGCGTCGGCGGTGGAGAGATAGATCGTTTCACTCGCCGTGCGGAGCGGCGCCGGATCCACGCGCTCCTGCGCCCGCGTGGCATCGATTCGGCTGCGACGTTGTGCAATGAAGTCGTCGGTCAGCATCTGCTCAGCGGGCATGACGAGATGATCGGCGTCGCCGACGAACCGATCGAGATCGGCGTATGCGAGCTTCTTCGCTTCGATCAGCTGATGCAGGTATGGGGCGGAGTTGTGGCCCATGCCCTTGAGATCCATCGGTTCGAGAATGCGCAGCATTTCGAGCGCGGCAATCCCCTGATTGTTCGGTGGCAGTTCCCAGACGCGGTACCCGCCGAACGTCGCCGACATCGGCGTCACCCACGTGGGCTGATTCTTCTGCAGATCGGCCAGCGTGACGAAGCCCTTCAATGCATCGAGGCGGGCGACGATGCGGGCGCCGATCTCTCCGCCGTAGAACGTACCGATTCCCCTGGTGGCGATGGTCTGCAGTGTGCGTGCGTAGTCGGGATTCTGGAACCATTCGCCCGCCGCCGGCGCCCGCCCGCGTGGCAGGAAGGTGGCCGCGGCCGCTGAATCCTTCTGCAGGAACGCCATTTCATCTGCCCACTGCTGCGCGATGATCGGTGACACCGGAAAGCCGTCGCGCGCGTAGCGGATGGCGGGCTGCAGCGCCGCCGCCAGCGACCGCGTGCCGTAGCGGCGCACCAGCAGTTCCCAGCCGGCGAGGGCACCCGGCACCGTGACGGACTCCACACCCTGCTGCGATCCCGACGTGAAGCCACGCGCCACCAGCGCCTCGCGGGTCATCCGCGCTCCCGCGCGACCGCTGGCATTGAGGGCGACGAGTCGCTGCTCCTTCGCCAACCAGACGATCGCGAACATGTCGCCGCCGATGCCGGTCATGTGCGGCTCGGTGACGCTCAGCACGGCGGCTGCGGTGATCGCGGCATCGATCGCGTTGCCCCCGCGCTCCAGCACATCGAGCGCTGCGCTCGATGCGAGCGGTTGACTGGTGGCGACTGCGCCGCGAGGCGCGTACACCGTCGAGCGACCGGCCATGGTCGTTGGTCTTTGTGCCTGCAGGTCGCGCTGCCACAGCGAGAGTGCTGCCGAGATTGCGAGCATCGTTGCGAACTTGTCGATCATCGCGGACTTCCACAAAAAAGTGATGTTCGATGCGCTGTGACAGCGCGACGAGAAACGGAATCCGGTCGATGCTGGCGCGAGAAGCGATCGGCAGACATCACGGCAACCGACTCCTTCCCCAGAAGCCCTCAGGTGTGGCAGTCAATCGCTGCAACCCTGTGCGTGCGATCGCCGCGTCTGCCTCGCGCTGCGCCATCGAGAGCACATGCGCTTCGTTCACCGACAGCACGCGCCGATCAAGCATCAGGATTCGTCCGTTCACGAGGACGGTGTTGACGTCGTTGCCATTGGCGAAATACGCAACGCGATAAAGCGGCATGTTCATCGGCACCATGTGCGGACGGAACCAGTCGATGAGGATGATATCGGCCTTCTTCCCGGCCTCAATCGATCCGATTTCCCGCTCCAGCCCCAGGGAGCGCGCGGCGTCGATCGTGACCATCTCCAAGACCTTGCCCGGTGGCAGGACCTTCGTGTCGTGGTAGAAGCTGCGGTGGTAGTGCATCGCCTGAAACATGTGCCGGAACATGTCGTAGCTGCGGTCCGGGGCGACGCCATCGGAGCCGAGCATCACCGTGGCGCCGGCGTCGAGCAGTTCCGTCAGACGAAAGTGCTCGCGAATGGCGGCGTTCGCGCTCGGGTTGTGCACCACCTTCGTCCCGGTGCGTGCGACAATGCCAATCTCCTCGTCCGTCATTCCGGTGCCGTGCGAGAGCAGCACGTCAGGACCGAGAATATTCAGGCTGTCGTTGGCGAACTTGACCGAACCCTGCGAATGGCCGTCCTGCGTGAACAGCAGGCCGTACTGCTTTGAGAGCGCGCGCGTGGCACGCGCCTGTGTTGTGATCTCTGCCAGCTCGGCCGCCGTCCCCTTCCACGTTTCGGGGTGATGCGTGGGAAATGCCATCGCAATGTGCAGACGTCCCTGCCCCGCCCCGTTCCAGCGCGTGATGAGCGACTCCGACACGGCGAGCTGACGCGCGAACGTGATCGGGACATCTCGTCGCGTGCCTGTCTCCCAGCGCGCATACGTTTTGGGGAACGGAGGGCGGCGCGGCCCGACCGCCAGAAAGTACCGGAGCCCGACGGTGTCGATCGCAGCCATGTATGCATTGCCGAACACCGGGTCATCGGTGCGCATGACCATGTCACCGCCGCCGAAGAACACGAGCGACGTCGTGACGCCGAAGCGCAGCTTCTCGACGCCGGTGAGCAGCGCATCGGCGCGCCAGAATTCCGCCGTGGATCCGTTGGCGTAGATCGCTTCCGTCGCCGGGTAGAACTGGTCGGTGTCCATGCCCAGCGACTTCACCAGGCTGTGTCCGGCGTGACCGTGCCCATCGATCAGCCCGGGCATCACGATCTTTCGTCGCGCGTCGATCAGACGCTTCGGCGTATACCGCGCGACAAGGTCGGCGGTCGTGCCCACCGCGACGATCCGGTCGCCCACGATCGCCACCGCACCATTCTCCAACACTCGGCGCTGACCATCCATCGTGATCACCGTGCCGCCGGTGATCAGAATGTCGGCTGGGGCCCGGCTGGCGGGCGGCGACAGAGACGCGGCAGTCAGGGTGAGGGCGACGAAGGCTGCAGCGGGGAGGGTCGTCATGCGAGGCGGGGTGTGGGAGATCCGACAGACTCCCAAGCCTACGCAGCGACGTCACAGCGGAACAGTCCGGCGGGGCTTTGCGTAGAATGTCGCGCAGGATCGCGAGGCAGATTCAGATGAGGACCGAGGCCGGAGCTGGGGAAGAAGGTTTATGACCCCCGCCCTGCCTCTACCGCGCTAACCCCTGCCACGCTACTGGCGCGTACCTTCGCCGCTGCCTGCGCGCGAGAGATTCCGACTTAGTAATCTGCAGCAGTCGTCTTATTCCTGTATTTCACACCTCCGACGAATCGCCTGTGCGCTGCCCACTCTCGATTGCCACCATTCTGGGTGTTCTCGCTGCCGCAACGGCGGAATCGACACACGCGCAATCCTCGCCGATCGCCTCGCCAGCCGCGATCGCGCGCGCTCGTGTGGATTCACTCCGGCTGCCTTACACTGACGCGGATGTGACATTCATGCAGAGCATGATCGGCCACCACGCCCAGGCCATGGTGATGTCAAGGTTGGCGCCGACACATGGCGCTGACGCGGCGGTTCTGCGGTTGGCTGAACGCATCATCAACGCACAGGAAGATGAGATCGGAACGATGCAACGGTGGCTTGCCGCTCGATTACAGCGCGTTCCGGATGCAGCGCCGACGCCACACGCGATGATGAATCACGGGGGGATGGCCCACTCCGCCGTCATGCCCGGGATGCTCACCGACGTGCAGATCGCGGCGCTCAGTGCAGCCCGTGGCGCCGACTTCGACCGCCTTTTTCTGCGAGGCATGATCCAGCATCACAGAGGGGCGACAGCGATGGTCTCGACACTGTTCAGCTCGCCAGGCGCCGGTCAGGATGAAACAATCTTCAAGTTCGCCTCGGATGTGAACGTGGATCAGACCACCGAGATCGTACGGATGCAGCGCATGCTCTTTGATCTCGAGACGCGCGCACCAGGTTCGCAGAAATAGCACGGCGTGTTGCACGCTTGCTACGACGAGCAAATGATCGGTTGAATGCGTCCTGGGTAACGGCGCTGTTGACCAGATGAGCAGTCCTTTGCCACCAACACTTTTCCCCGGACCAGCTTTATGCCAGAGCAGTTTCCCGCCCGATCAACGTCGGCGCGACGCAGTGTGACACGCAGCGCAGCGCTCGCACTGCTCGCAGCCTTCGCGCCGCTCACCTCGCACGCACAGACCGGGGGAATGTCGGCGGCGCCACCGTCGCCGGACCCTCGCGTGGGACTTCGCGCCGGCCAGTACGACGCCGCCGAGGCGACGTGGAACATGCGCGTACTCTCGCGCACAAAGCCGTCTGAGAAATTTGTCACCTCGACGAACTCTGATCTGGCATTCACAGGCAAGTACGCCATTCAGGGCAGTTACAACGGATTTCAGGTCTGGGACATTTCGAATCCCGCTTCTCCCAGCCTTGCGATCGCATACTTCTGCCCGGCGTCGCAGAGCGATGTGTCTGTGTACAGGAATCTGCTGTTCGTTTCCGGTGAGGGCACCAGCGGCCGTCTCGACTGCGGCGCGCAGGGCGTGAAAGAGCCGGTGAGCAAGGATCGTCTTCGCGGCATTCGCATCTTCGACATCACCGACATCAAGGCACCAAGGTATCTGGGTAATGTGCAGACGTGCCGCGGCTCGCATACGCACACCGTGCTCGAAGATCCGAAGGACAGGGAGAACGTGTACGTGTACGTCTCCGGTTCGGCCGGTGTGCGTGCAGATGGCGAACTCCCGGGGTGCGTCAGCGTCGCGCCGTCCAAAGATGCCAATTCAGCGCTCTTCCGAATCGAAGTCATCAAGGTGCCACTTGCCCACCCTGAGCAGGCGGCGATCGTCAGCTCGCCGCGCATCTTCAACGATCTGCGCCGTCCGGCGGAGCATGCCGAAGCTGCAGCAGATCTCGCGGAATCCGTGAAGGCGGCGGCGGAGGCGCGGGCCAAGGGGCTCTTCACGGCCGAAGTCTTTGGTGCCGAGCGCGCGCTGCCGCCACAGATGACGAAGCCGATGCTCGCAGAGATCGTGCAGAAGCGTGGAGGCACCGGAGAGCCGACTGCCGCCGACAGCGCAGCGCTTCGTGCGGCGCTGCCGGGGATCATTGCCCAGCGGTTCGGCTACGAAGCGTACGATGCGAACAAGCCGCAGCCCGGCCCGACGCAGTGCCACGACATCACCGTCTTTCCCGGCATCGGTCTCGCAGGCGGAGCGTGTGAAGGGTACGGCCTGCTGCTCGACATTCGCGATCCGGTCAACCCGGTGCGAATCGCGGCCGCCGCCGACTCCAACTTCTCGTACTGGCATTCTGCGACGTTCAACAACGATGGTACGAAGGTGCTCTTCAGCGATGAGTGGGGCGGTGGCGGGCAGGCCAAGTGCCGTGCAACGGACCGCAAGGAGTGGGGCGCCAATGCACTCTTCACGATCGAAGGCGGCAAGCTGGTATTCCAGAGCTACTACAAGATGATGGCGCCGCAGACCGTTCACGAGAATTGTGTGGCCCACAACGGCTCGATGATCCCCATTCCCGGTCGCGACGTGATGGTGCAGAGCTGGTATCAGGGCGGTGTGTCGGTGTTCGACTGGACCGATGCGAAGAATGCCTATGAAATCGCATACTTCGACCGTGGCCCGGTGGATTCGACGCAGATGGGCAATGGCGGAACGTGGTCGGTGTACTGGTACAACGGTGTGATGGTCAGCTCGGAGATTTCGCGCGGGCTCGACATCATGGAGCTGACGCCCAGCGCACATATCTCGCAGAACGAGATCGACGCCGCAAAGACGGTGGTATTCGATCACCTGAACCCGCAGGGTCAGCCGAAGTTCGTCTGGCCGCCGAGCTTCGCCAAGTCACGCGCCTACCTCGACCAGCTGGACAGGTCGCGCGGTGTGTCAGCGGCGCGGTTCGCGTCCGTCAGCGCGGCGCTGCGCACAGCCGAAAAGGCGAAGGGTGCTGCGCGACGCACTGCACTGGTGAAACTCGGGAAGGCGTTGCACGGCGAGGCAGACGCTTCGTCTGACGCGAAGAAGGCGCACATGCTTGCCGGATCGATCGATGAACTGGCTGCGATGAAGTAGCCTCTGCCTTCTTGCACGCTGCTCGATCGGCGCGGCTGACCTCCGGGTCGGCCGCGCCGATCTTCTGTTCACGGTCGGGTTGCGACTCGCGTCACACGACGCGCGCGACACATCGAGGCCAATGACGTCACGTCCCCGGGCTCGGCACATGCTGGTCGACAAGAATCGGATTTCCATCCCGAGCTTTTCATAGAAGGTGCGTGACACCGCGATGTCCTTCACGGCAAGGCTGACGGAAAAGTTTCCGAGTCGCCTTCGCGTATCTCCTGATGGTCGATGGGTTTTTCCGCTGACGCCAGGCGCCAACGCAGCGCCGACTCACCGCGTTCAGTGGATCGCAGCCGTTCTGTACGCACATCGGCAGAAGAGGCCCCAACACCTCAGAGCCCGCGGTGCATGCGGCGAAGCGGCACTGCGGCTCCACCGCGATCATCCATCACCAACTCACCGGCGGCGTACCCGCAGGCGCGATAGAGGGGCTCACCAGACATCGTGGCCATCAGCTCAACGTTCACGAATCCTTCGGCTCGCGCGGCATCTTCGCATAACGTGAGGATCAGACGTCCCACGCCCTTCCGCACATGGACCGGATGGGTGTACATCGCGCGAATGCGCGCCGCTTCCGTGCACGGTTCCAGTAAGCGCATATCGCGCCCCGCCGATCGATCGCCTCCGTAGAGGGTAGCGCGACGGCTCCAACCACCACACCCGGCGAGGGCGCCGTCTGCCGAGACCATGAAATAGGTGCCATCGTCGATCAGCTGCGTATCCAGCCCCATGATGAAGCGACTCGATGCAATCTGTGCGGCGTCGAGAAACGGTACCTGCAACTCGGCGATTGCGGCCGAGATCAACGACGTCAGGTTGGCGGCGTCGTCGCGCAGAGCAAGGCGATGCGTCAGGACCGCCGGTTGTGCCATCAGTCCTTCAATCGCGCTTACGCGAAGCGTCGTCGCCAATGAGCGCGACAGATCTGCGCCATCCCTGGCGATCGCGCGCCGTTGCGCGGTCACGCTCTCGTAGCAGAGCGCCGTCCAACTGCGAGTCGAGCCAGTAGCGACGGCGCCACCAGATGCACCGGATGCTCACCCTGCGACCGCGCCAGAGCCGGTGTGCGCGGCTGCGGCTGCAGGAACGCGGTCAGCAGCGCCAGCGGTGTGAGGAAGGGGGATCATGTGCTGGACATCCTGGGACGTCGGTAAGACGGGTGGGCGTTCGGCGCCGTTGATGCGCAAAGAACACATGCGGGGTGGCTTATCGCAATCCGTGTGCACCGTCGCAGGCCCCAGCCTGCAACGCCTCAGACGCTGACGTTCCTGCAATCTCCGCGTGCTCACTGTCGCACCACCGGATTCCAGTGCGGCCTCCCTCCAATTGTGCATGCCGGCGCGGTGTGCACGCCTCACGGCGCGGCCGCACAGGCGAGTTCGTGAGGGTTTGGTGAGAAAGGTTCGTGTTGCGTGGTACCGCACGAGTAACACTGAATCTTCTGGAGGTTAGCACCGCCAATGGATGAGGCTGACAGTGCGCGCTAGCATCAACAAGCGGCAGCGATGCAACAGTCGGACGGGGTCTTCGCTCGATCGAACTGGTGAGAATAGAGGGGCTGTCGATTACAACCTGAAGGACATCGTCTCCTACGGCTCGATCGTGAGCGGCGGCGTCTTCGGTGCCAGCTATCCCGACGCCCGCGTGATCGTTGGCAGGACGGCGGATGGCACGAAAGTCGAGATCCGCATCTATGACGGCGGAGAACCGGGGCGCGTCGCTGACGCCGTCTACCTGAAGATCGGCACAACGACACCGCTCGGTGCGGCCGGCGCCAATCTTGACCGTGGCAAGATCCAGTATCACGCCACGTGCCGCGGCCCGAAGGGCTAAACTGGGACCGAGACACTTCTCGCATACAACGGCCCCGATCCTCGCAGATCGGGGCCGTTGAGCTTTACAGCGGCATATTCGGAGAGGCAGAAGCAGGTCGCGCGACGGTGTGATCAGCCGCAGCGGTTCGCGGGAGAAACGACCATCTGTCGATGTACTCCGCTACGGCGTCTTCGGCAGATCGAGCGCCGGATTCGCCTTGAAGAAGCCGACAGGGCGGATCACGAAGCTGTGCCACGCCACCGGCATCACCGGATAATCCTCGGGACGGGGGATATGATGGAACCCCAACGTCAGCCACGCCACCACGTCGGTGTTCGCCACGCTGCGATTGGCCCTGGTCCACGCCGGCAGACCGGCCCCTTCGGTGCTCACCGACGGATAATCGCCGGCGGCGAACAGTTCGTCGGCACGGAACGGCGTCACCCACAACGTGTGCTGCGTGAATCCGGCGCGGCGCTGCATGTAATCGTCGGGCGACAGCAGCGTCATCGCGCCATGCCCTTCGATTTCGTACCCGACTGGCGCACCGTACGGCCCCATCACGCCGGGATTCACGATCCGCCACACCTCCGGCGCGTTCATCGGTGAATGGCGCTGCGCCTCCGACTCGGTGCGAGCCGTGTTCGTCTGAACCGTCCAGATGCTGCGCCGCGGATTCGAGTCCGGCAGCCGCGTGGTCTGCAGCCGGTCCACCATCAGCGAGTTGTTCGGTCCATCCACGTCCATGTCGAGGCGGAACGAGAAGAAGTGGCTGTGGTTCACGCCGATCAACCGCTGTGCGATCATGCGGCCGAACTCCTCCTCGTTCCCCTTGCCGGTGATCCCCTTCATCTGGTCCATGCCCGTGGCGCCCAGATTGACCACCAGCGCGCCGTCCTGCTGAAACACCCAGTCGAAGAGGTAGTCGTAATTGCCGGCCGCCATGTACATGCGCAGCACCAGATCACGCTTCGGCCGCGTCTCGATCGTCGCCGTCGCGTCGCGCGCGTGACGCCAGGCGACATCGCCCGTCGACCGCTCGAAAAGGCAGGCCGTGCGCACGCGCTCACGTGGCCGACCCTTGTCTGTCACCACGAATGAATTGAACATCACGCCATTCGACGGGCATTCGATCCCGGGTTCGAGCGAACTGGCGATCCCACCGAATGACGACGGGTAGGTGCCGAGGTCAAAATAACCCTGATAGTTCCATGGATCGGTTGCATCCATGTACGGCACGAACAGCTCCGACAGCGATCCTTCGTACATGATCGAGCGATCCTTGCCGCCGTCGGTGTACCGCACCATCGACAGCACGATACCGCGACGGGGGTCCACGCGGAAATGGAACTTCCAGTTCTGCCAGCTCACCTCGTGCCCGTTGAGCGTGAACGACGGGCCGAGCGGTTGCACCATCGTGACGGGATTCTTCGTCACGCGCGTGACACCGATCGCCTCGGCGTCGTGCTCGGCGACCGGACCGGTGGACGGCTGCACGCCGGTATCCACCACGCGAAGCACCGTGTTGTCGGTCAGGTCCACCACGACCACCAGCCCACCGAACGTCTCCCCATACCCCGACACGCGATTGTGATCGTCACCGCACGTCAGGTGCACCACGCGATGCCCGCGCTCTTCCGGCAGGTCGAAGTAGCCGTGATTGGCAGGGTTGCACCCGACGTTGGTGAAGTCGGTGACGCCGCGGGCCTTGATGGCGGCACGAACGCGCGGGTCCTTCATCGCCAATCCGTCCGCCTGATCCTCTTCGCCGCGACTCGTCATGTACTGGCGGCCGGGGACCTCCTTCCACGTCAGCAGCTTCTTGCGCGTGATGTCCACGACCGCCCCGTAGCCACGACCACCCTGCACGAGATGCACACTCGCCTCACGCCGGAACCGCTGGCCAGTCCGCCAGGCGAGCACCTCCGCCTTTGGCGGCTCGTTGAGGCCCATGTAGAGATAGCGCGCGGTCGAGTCGGTCTTTCCCGACGCGATGAGCGCATCGTAGACCGTCCAGTGCTCGCGGGCGGAGAGCCCGTCGAGGGGGTGCACCGGCGTCTGGGCCTGCGCGGCGGTCACAATCAGGGATGCAGTCACGAGCCAGCGAACGATTCTCATCGGCTTCCGGGTCAGTGGGGAGCGGTCGGCGTGGAGAGGCGAATGTGAAGCGGTCAGCGCTGAGCCGGCGGCGACGAGGTCTTGGTCTCAAGTCGCGATCAGAACGCTCCGACCGTCCGAGGCTACCCGGTGGGTCACGGCGCGTCAACCATATGACGGAGCACTTCAGCACGCTGAACCCGATATCCCAAAAGTCGAAATCTTCCGACCGACGTGGCGCACTTGTCGCTTCGTTCCGGGGAGACGTGCGATGACTGCGCTGGAACCTGCGCCGCACATGAACTGCGGCGGGATCATCGAGCCACGGCAGTTCGTCGTCATTGCTTGGCGGTACAGCGGCACCTCAATGGCGGCGCCGCCGCATTGTATGCGGCGACGCATGCCCGATCGAGTGCGGCATAGATCAGGGCCGCCATCCTCAGCAGCGCAGTCGCCACGCCCTCGCTGGCGGGTAAGACTGTCACCGGCGGCCGGTTGAACGTCAGCGGGTTCTGATCGCAGACGTTGCACTGCATGTGGCGCGGATGTTCGATCGGCGGGGGCGGAATGCGTGTCATGCGCACTCCGCCCCCGCTGCGTTCAGCGCCCAACGATCGCCGCTGCCGGCAGACGGCCTGTACCATGGGAGACTGATCGTGACAACTGACAACTCCGAAACGCGTCGAATAAGACAAGTCCCAACCACGGATGCGTTGCGTTAACCTGCCTTAACCATCTTGCCCGAAAACGACGGCCATACGTCACGACGCGCAGCCTGGGCCGGTTGAAAGACCCACAAACGCTTCCCTTTTGCCCATGCCTCTCGAAAGCGCCTCGACCGGATCGCCCGAGGCTGCGCCCACGATCCGCGCCGACGCCGCGGCAGGTCTGGTGGTCTTCCTCGTTGCGCTCCCGCTGTGCCTCGGTATCGCACTCGCGTCGGGCGCGCCGCTGTTCTCCGGGGTGATTGCCGGCATCATCGGCGGTCTCGTCGTCTCGCTGCTGTCGTCGTCCGCAGTCAGCGTGAGTGGCCCAGCCGCCGGGCTCGCCGTGATCGTGGCCACCGCAATCCAGACACTGGGTTCGTTTCAGGCCTTCCTGCTTGCCGTGACGGTGGCCGGCGTACTGCAAATCGCCTTCGGCTTCCTGCGCGCCGGTCGGGTGGCGAACTACGTGCCCAACGCGGTGATCAAGGGGATGCTGGCCGCCATCGGTGTCGTCATCATCCTGAAGCAGATCCCGCACGCACTTGGCAGAGACAGCCGCTACGAAGGTGACTTCGACTTCTTCCGCAGCGAGAATGGAGCATCCACCACGTTCTCCGACATCGCGGATGCGGTGCTCTCGGCCAATGGTGAGGCGATCATGATCACGGCGGTGTCGCTGGCGATCCTGCTTTTCTGGGAGACCCAATGGGTGAAGTCACGCCGGATCCTGGCGATGATTCCAGGGGCACTGATCGTCGTGATCGTCGGCGTGGCACTGAACGAGCTGTTCCGCGGCATGTTCACCGACTTTTACCTGCGCGCCGAAGATGGCCATCTCGTCACCCTGCCAGCCGGCGGCCCGCGCGACTTTCTTGCACAGATCACGGCACCGGACTGGTCGCGCTGGGCTGACCGTCGGATCTACACGACGGGGCTCACGATTGCGATCGTCGCGAGCATCGAATCGCTGCTGTCGCTCGAGGCATCGGACAAGATCGACCCGGAGCGTCGCATCTCGAACCCGGACCGCGAACTGATGGCGCAGGGCGTCGGCAACATGTTGTCAGGGTTGTTCGGCGGCCTTCCGGTGACGGCCGTCATCGTGCGCAGTTCTGCCAATGTCTACGCCGGCGCGAAGACGCGCTGGTCATCGTTCATCCACGGCGCATTGCTGCTCACCTGTGTGCTGCTGATCCCGGGTCTCCTCAACCGCATACCGCTTGCCTGCCTGGCGGCGGTGCTGATCATGGTCGGCTACAAACTCACCAGGCCGGCGCTCTACCGTGCGGTCTGGCAATCCGGTGTCGATCAGTTCCTTCCCTTCATCTTCACGATCGTCGCGATTGTGTTCACGGATCTCCTGACGGGCGTCCTGATCGGCATCGTCGTCGGCATCGTGTTCGTGATCCGATCCAATCATCACTCGGCATTCACGCTCGTGAATCAGGATTCCATGTTCCTGCTTCGGTTGAACAAGGATGCCTCTTTCGTGAACAAGACGGAATTGAAGATGAAGCTCGCATCGCTGCCTGCGGGATCGAGCCTGATCGTGGACGGCAGCAAGGCAATCTTCATCGACAGTGACGTCTACGACGTCATCACGGATTTCCAGGAAGGCGCACGCCACAGGCAGATCGACATCGAGTTCAAGCATTTCTACAACAAGCTGCAAAGCTACCGCCGGAGGGCACGTTCAAATGCAGTCGTATAAAAAGCTGCTGCTCGCCAACAAGGCGTTCGTGGCGGACAAGCTGGCGGTCCGACCCGACTATTTCGAACGGATGGCCGACGACCAATCACCGGAGTTTCTCTGGATCGGCTGTTCGGACAGCCGCGTTCCCGCCGAGGAAGTGACCGGTACCGAGCCCGGGGAACTGTTCGTGCACCGGAACATCGCCAATCAGGTGATCCACACCGACTTCAACATGCTCAGCGTGCTGCAGTACGCCGTGGAAGTGTTGAAGGTGCAGCATGTCATCGTCTGCGGACACTACGGGTGCGGCGGTGTGAAGAACGCAATGTCCAACCGCCATCTTGGCCTGATCAACAAGTGGCTGCGCAACATCAAGGACGTCTACCGCCTCCACAAGCACGAACTGGACGGGCTGCCGGATGTCAACCGGCGCCTGCGCCGGCTGGTGGAACTCAACGTGCAGGAACAGGTCTGGAAGCTGGCGGAGACGTCGTTCGTGC
>Ga0209591_10004633_pt1 | contig 15512 bp, 11 predicted proteins | sample MAT01_FD_187207 | JGI IMG/M metagenome (GOLD analysis project Ga0209591, IMG submission 187207) | Freshwater microbial communities from Lake Fryxell liftoff mats and glacier meltwater in Antarctica - MAT-01 (SPAdes) (version 2) | ecosystem: Environmental > Aquatic > Freshwater > Ice > Liftoff... | reverse complement strand
ATCTCAAATAGACTAATCCATTTTAAGCAGGTAAATGTAATAAAGTAAAGTGTATCGTAGTTCGTATGCTGCTTCTTAACACTCATCTCTCTTGAAATTTTTTAATCTAAAATAATTTTCATTGAAAACGGCTATTCCGCTGAGTCCCCGCGTCAAAATAAATCGATGCTTAAAATTCTCAACAATGCGGGAGACTCTGCGGGGACAGAAATTCTGCCTCTATTTCTTCATTATTAAAATTCATGAAATTATCGGATTTCTTTTCTGTTTCAAAAAGCATTTTTGTTCTTCTGCAATCTTTACAAAATATTTTAGTTTTCGTAGGTTTCATATAGTTTACTAAGTCTGTTTATTTGTCGCCTTTCTTGATGGTTGGGAGGGTGTCCTAACATTGACACCAAATCTTCCATGTGAATACACTCTTGAAGGTTAATAGGAGCAACTCCCTGATGGGCACAAGTTTGATTATTGTTCACTATCTTTTGTTTTATTATTAATTTTTTTTACTTCCTTATCGAAGTCGGATACAAATTTTTGGTCTTGAGAAATTCTAAATTTCACAAACTCATTATCTGCTTTTTTGATTGCTTGTTCATGTGATATTTTACCGGCATTATCCAGCAATTCATAACGGTTGATTTTTAAGAACCCATCCAATACCTCAATCCATTCAGTCATTTTTAAAGGAATATTTCGTTCAGCTTGAAGTTCTGCGAAGTTCAAATACAATTCTACCAATCTGTTAAGTTCCTTGATTTCATTTTCTTCAAGATAATTTTTGGCGATTCCTGTATCTAACTTTAATATTTTTCCATCAGGAGAGTTTTTCCACGTTGACAATCCCATATTTGATTTACCTGCATCAGCTCTACTATGAATGATTTCAGCTGCAGTACTTCCCGTAATTGCCCAGTGAAGTTTATTTTGAACTGTTTTATAAAAATTTAAAGTTAATTCTGACTGAGCTTCATAGTCTATGCTGCATTGAGCGTAAATATCTGTAATTTTTTGATAGAATCGTCTTTCCGATGCCCGAATTTCCCGGATTCTTTCGAGTAGTTCTTCAAAGTAATCTTCACCAAAAACTTGACCGCCTTGTTTTAACTTCTTATCATCCAGGACAAATCCTTTTATGATAAATTCTTTTAAGGTTTTGGTCGCCCAAATACGAAATTGTGTACCTCTCTTAGATTTAATTCTATATCCTACAGATATAATAACATCAAGATTGTAATACGAGACTTCATAATCTTTTCCATCAGCAGCGGTTGTTCGGAATTTCCGAACAACTTGATTTTCATCAAGTTCACCTTCTTTAAAAATATTGCTAATATGTTCGCTAACAGTTGATTTTGACCTGTCAAAAAGTTCCTGCATTGCCTTTTGAGTAAGCCATACATTTTCATTATTAACGAAAACATCAACTCTGACTTCTCCATCTTGTGATGTATAGAGAATAAAATCTGAATTGTTTGACGGGGATTCTATCATTGCTTTTTTCCTTTTGAAAACTTAAGAATTGTATCATTTAGCTTACCAAATCCAATTTTTGCCAATTTCTCAACTGAAAAATTAGCTATCATTTCTTCGGCAGTTTTTAAAACAAAATTGGAAAAAGAGTCATTGTTTGTAAATGCGTTTAAATCTTTAATATCAATTTCAGTATTACAATGGTCATTATAATCCAAAACAATTTTTTCGGTTTTGTATAATTGATTGACTCTTTCAAATGCCTTTGAAATATTATTTGCTTTAACTACAATAGTTCTGGAAAGTGTTTCTTTTACTTACAATTTTAAATGTTTCCATATTTAGTTATTTTATATTTTCCTCTTTCAATAAATTCTAAAATTCCTTTATCTCTTAGTATTGGGTTTATCTATTTATATTAAATATTAATGCAATCCGTCGTGGCGGATTTACTCTCGCCTGAGTCGGGCAGGCACCTGCAACTTTGCTTTTTTGAAGTAAACAATTTCTACATACTTCCGTCCTCGCTTGGAATTTATTCTAACTTTAAAATTCATTGTTGCGGGAGATTCAGGGAAGACAGCAAACTTTTGGAATATCAACACCGGCAGAAAATTTATTTATCACCTGCGTTTAACTTATCCAGTAATTTCTCCGCTACTAACCTGGAAGAAGCCGGATTCTGTCCTGTGATCAGCAATCCGTCTTCCACTGCATATGGCTGCCAGTTATCTTTATTTGAATATACAGCTCCCTTTTTTTGTAATTCATCTTCCAGTAAAAACGGAACAATGTCAGTTAAACCAACTGCCTCTTCCTCAGCATTTGAAAATCCTGTCAGCTTTTTTCCTTTTACCAGATATTCCCCGTTCACTTTTACATCTTTCAATACACCCGGTGCATGACAAACAAAAGCGACCGGTTTGTCATTATTATAAAAATCTTCGATTAGCTTAATTGATCTTTCATCAGATGCCAGATCCCAAAGCGGACCGTGACCTCCCGGATAAAAGACCGCGTCATAATCAGACTGGTCCACGTCAGATAATTTTATTGTATTCTTAAGTTTATCCTGTAATTCTTTATCTGTGTCATATCTTTTTGTATCTTCAGTAGCTGCAGTCGGATCCGAACTCCTGGGATCTATGGGAGGCTGCCCTCCGAGAGGAGATGAAATATCGATAAGTATACCTTTGTCTGATAATGCATAATAAGGAGCAACTAATTCTTCGATCCAGAATCCTGTCTTTTCTCCGGTGTTGCCTAATTTTTCATGGCTCGTAACCACAAATAAAACTTTCTTTTTTATTATATTTTCATTTTGAGTTTGTGCTTTTGCAATATTACAAATACATAAAACAGTGCTGCATATTATTACCGCTATTAATTTAGCGGTTGTTCCATTTATTTTTTTTACCATTTTAAAATTTTTTTAATTTATAATCTGACTTTCGAAAAAGTCTGCTTTTTTTCTGTAAACATTTGACATAACTACAAAACTTTTCCAGATAGCTATCGGGGCATTGATTGTCAGTTGTGCATTAGTTGTCTTTGTTTGTCAGCAACACTTTGTCAATTCTTGCACCATCCATGTCTAAAATTTCAATTTCAAAATTATGCCATAAAAGTCTGTCGCCTGTGGATGGTATTCGTCTTAGTTCATTTAGTATTAGACCGCTGATGGTATTAAACGGATAATTTTCTGATAAATCGCCCAGGTCAAACTTCCGTAAAAACTCTGTAAGCGGATATTGTCCGTCAATAAGCCAACTGCCATCTTCTCGTTTTATGAACGAAAACTCACTACTGTAAAAATCGGAAACATCTCCTACTAATGCTTCTAATAAGTCGTTCATTGTTACAATACCCTGCATTTGACCGAACTCGTCCATTACAATTGCCTGATGAGTTTTTCCTGTCTTAAATAATTTCAATGCTTCGTAAGCCGATAAATTTTCTGTAATGTATTGAGGGTGCTTAATATGGTCAGCTATTTTAAATTCAGGGTCGTTAATATGTTTAAAAAGGTCTTTGATCAACAAAATGCCTACAACATCTAGATTATTATTTACAACTGGATAAACAGAGTGCATTTCTTTATTTACAGTTTTTTTGATTGCTTCTGCATCAAAAGTTGCATTTAATACAATGGTATCGTTTCGATGAGTCATGAGCGATGCTACTTTCCTGTCACCCAAACTGATAACACGCTCCATAATATCCTTTTCAATCTCATGAATTGCTCCGCCTTCAGTTCCTTCCTGAATTAGGGCAATTATTTCTTCTTCTGTTACTTTGCTTTCGGCAGAGGGTTTGATGCCAAGCAGTTTAATAATATTGTCTGAAGTAAAGGTGAGCAACCAGATAAAAGGGGCTGCAATAATAGAAATCCAATACATTGGAAAAGACAATAATTTTGAAATCCTTTCGGGCATTGTCAGACCAATTCGTTTGGGAACGAGTTCGCCCAGCACCAATGAAAAAAAAGTAAGCGTTATTACAATAACTGCTATTGCAATGGTTACGCTGTATTGTCTGAGGAATTCAAACCGATTTAAGTAATTTACTAAATCATCTTCAATTTTTTCTCCGCTGTAAATACCTGTAAGTATTCCTATAAGGGTAATACCAATTTGCACGGTGGAAAGGAATTTTCCGGGATTGAGCGAAAGTTCGAGGGCTTTTTTGGCGGCTTTATCGCCTCTTTTTGCTGCGACTTCCAGCCGTGATTTTCGTGAAGAAACCATAGCAATTTCAGACATGGCGAAAATGCCATTCAGTAAAATCAAAAAAAGAATAATCAGTATTTCCATTCAATAAATTTATTAATTAAGTGTTCTATTTGCGACTTACTCGCTGTCTCGTTACAATATTGTCTATTTCTCTTTGGTCACCTGTCCAAATCGTCTACTTTTTTCTGTTTAATTGTCTGCCTGTTAGTGGTTGTTGTGTTAGTCCGCTAAGCTTGCACTTAACGTTTTGCAGCTACCCGAAGGACGGGACTTTTACCACAAAAATTGATTTAAAAAATTAATCTTCCATTAACCACAAAGCTTTCTTTAGAATACGACCGCGAAGCAGTACCAAAGGAAACCACGCCTTTTGGATAGGTGCTGTTGGCAGCAGTTTTTGTATCTGCTAATTATCACTAACAACTCTTTATTGATGTAAATATTCAGCTCCATAAGGATTATCAACTAAATATACCCAGTTCCCGTTTGGTTGTTTTTTTAATATATCACTTGACGTACCTTTCATATCCAATTTTGTGCCGTCGGGTAAGATCGCTTTCATCGTCCATTCGTCAACCCAGGCAGTAATATTACCAACTGTAAACCCGGTACTTCTTTGTGCCTGCAAATCCGGTTTAAGACCACACACCTGCTCAAGTGCTTTGCGTATGTTTTCTTTACCCGTTACAAATGTTCCTATTCCGGTTATATATATTGCTTCTTCATCAAAACAATCCAGTGCACTTTCTACGTCTCCGTTGCGAATGCAGTTTTGAAAATACCTTGCCGAACCTTCTATGATTGTTCTGTCAAATTCCTTTTTCATATGTAATATTTGTTTTATGTTTTTTTAATTATTATCCGATTTCTATGACTTACTTTTTTATTTTACTTGTGTCTTGTTTGCGTATTAATGGAATTGCCCATAACGTTTTGCAGCTATAAGAAATTGGCGATTTCGAAGCACTAAAGAGCCTGCCCGTCCGCAACGAAGTGAAGGCGGGTCTGCCACCACAAAACTTAATACGAAGCACAAAGCTTCATTCAACCACTGAACCTCCTTTTCCTTGTAAGTGCTGTTACCACCAGCGCTATTCTTTCTGCCAGTGCTGGGGCGTATGGTTCACTTTAAATAAGGATTCATTTTTGCCACTTACTTTATCTGCTTTATCTGCTTTATCTGCTTTATCTGCTTTATCTGCTTTATCTGCTTTATCTGCTTTATCTGCTTTATCTGCTTTATTTGCTTTATCTGCTTTATCTGCTTTATCTGCTTTATCTGCTTTATCTGCTTTATCTGCTTTATCTTGCCCGGTCAAAGGAAAGCTTGGATACTAAGGGAAAGGTAATTCCGTATTTAAGTTTAAGTGCGATTATTAATGTCTTTTTACCTGCAGCTAATGGTTTGTAACAAAAAGTAGTGCGGCTTTTGAACGTTCAACTGTCTATAACGACAAAACTTTATTTATAGCTTAATGGTACTTTTTTTGCAGCAAGAAACATTTCACGGACAAAATATCGAACCAGTTACTATAGGACATTGAAACAATATCCGGCTTAAAGAAATACATTTTAAACCATTAGATTAATTTCTGGTCATTTTCGTTCATTACACCTTCGTTATGTGTTTTCAACTACCTACTTTTTTAATAAATCAATAATTTTTAAATACAATAATTTTTCATCAAGAGGTTTAGAAATATAATCATTCATACCTACTGCTTTGCATTTTCCTACATCAACTGTTGTTACATCGGCAGTTAAAGCTATGATTGGAATTTTTGATTTCATTGTGTTGCGGATATATTCTGTGGCTTCAAACCCGTTCATTTCCGGCATCTGCAAGTCCATCAAAATAATATCGTAAGTTTCTGTTTGCATTTTTTCAATAGCAATTTTGCCATTGTCTGCAATATCGTATTTGAATTTAAAATCGTCCAAAATTATTTTCATCAATAATTGATTGAGTTTAATATCTTCAACCAGCAATACTTTTATGACCTTAATTTCACTATCCAATGCCTCTATTTTTACTGATCCAATTTTTGTATTTGTTTTTTTAAAGATTAAAGTGAAACTAAAAGTTGAACCTTCATTAACTTTACTTTTTACTGAAATAGTGCCGCCCTGTTTTTCCACTAATTGTTTACAGATTGCAAGCCCTAATCCTGTTCCTCCAAATGTACTTGAAGTGGAACTTGTTGCCTGCTGAAAGTTTTCAAAAATGGATTTTAATTCATCTTCAGGTATTCCTGTTCCTGTGTCGGTAATTGCAAACTCAATGGTTGCTTTCTCTTTATCTTCATTCAACAAACGAACAGCTACTGTTATTTTTCCTTTTGAAGTAAACTTTATAGCATTACTCAAAAGGTTTAAAAGAATTTGGTGCAAACGCACTGCATCGCCTAACAATATTACTGGTATTTTGTTGTCGTATTCATTAACTAACTCTAAATTCTTTTCTTTAATCTTTAAATCAAATACCTGATGCATTGTTGATATTGAGAATTCTATTTTGAAAGGTTTTTCTTCAAATGTCATTTTCCCTGCATCTGTTTTTGCTAAATCCAGAATATCATTTATTAGCACAAGTAATCCATCGCCACTGACTTTTATAGCATCCAAATATTCTTTTTGCTTTGGGACTATATCTGTTTTCAATAGCACCTTCGTAAATCCAAGAATTGCATTCATGGGAGTGCGAATTTCATGGCTCATATTCGATAAAAATTGCTGCTTAGATTGTAAAGCTCTTTCGGCTAAACCTTTTGCATCTTCAGCCACTAACGTTGCCAACTCTGCCACCACTTTTGCCACGTTCAATTCTTCTGTAATTCTTTTTTGATCAGTAACATCTCTTGCTGCCGCAAACACGCCCAATACATTTCCTCTATCGTCTTTATAAACTGATGCGTTGTATAATACATCGGTCAATTTTCCATTTTTGTGGTGGATAGTAAGTGGATAATCGGAAACAAATCCTTTTTCAAAAACCTGCTTATATCCTTCACGTGCTTTATCAGGCTCGGCAGAATAGTCAGAGAAGTCAGTTCCAATTAATTTATCTCTTGTTTCTCCTGTTACTTTTACTAATGCTTCATTTACATCCATGATTTTTCCTTCAACAGAAATGGTAACAAGTGGGTCAAGCGATGCTTCAATTAAACTTCGTGAATATTGCGATGCTTGTTTAAGAGAATTACTGAGTGCTTCCAATTCTATATTTTCAATTTTCCGTTTTTCTTTCTCTTCGTTTTGAAATACAAGTTCTTTGTCGGCAATCACTAATTCTTCTGCCCGTTTTTCTTTTTCTTCGTTTTGAAATACAAGTTCTTTGTTGGCAATGATTAATTCTGCTGCACGTTTTTCTTTCTCTTCGTTTTGAAATACAAGTTCTTCGTTGGCAATGATTAATTCTGCTGCACGTTTTTCTTTCTCTTCGTTTTGAAATATAAGTTCTTTGTTTGCGATGATTAATTCGGCTGCACGTTTTTCTTTCTCTTCGTTTTGAAATATAAGTTCTTTGTTTGCAACGATTAATTCGTCTGCACGTTTTTCTTTCTCTTGGTCTTGAAATACAAGTTCTTTGTTTGCAATGATTAATTCGGCTGCACGTTTTTCCTTTTCTTCGTTTTGAAATACAAGTTCTTTGTTTGCAATGATTAATTCGTCTGCACGTTTTCCTTTCTCTTGGTCTTGGAATAAAAGTTCTTTGTTGGCAACGATTAATTCAGCTGCTCGTTTTTCTTTCTCTTGGTTTTGAAATACGAGTTCTTTGTTGGCAATGATTAATTCATCTGCACGTTTTTCCTTCTCTTCGTTTTGAAAGACAAGTTCTTTGTTGGCAATGATTAATTCATCTGCACGTTTTTCCTTCTCTTCGTTTTGAAAGACAAGTTCTTTGTTGGCTATGATTAATTCAGCAGCCCGTTTTTCCTTCTCTTCGTTTTGAAACGCGAGTTCTTTGTTGGCTATGATTAATTCATCTGCCCGTTTTGCTTTCTCTCGGTCTTGAAAGGCTAATTCTTTGTTGGCAATTATTAATTCATCTGCACGTTTTCCTTTCTCTTCATTTTGAAAAGCCAGCTCTTTATTTGCAATAACCAATTCTGCTGCCCTGTTTTCTTTTTCTTCATTTTGAAAAAGCAACTCTTTATTAGCAGTTTTTAATTCTTCTGCCTGTTTTATTTTCTCATCATTATCCACTAATAATTTATGTGCTTTTAAATATAAATCTACAAAAACTGCCACCTTCGCTTTTAATAATTCCGGATTAAGTGGTTTAATCATATAATCAACTGCGCCCGCCTGGTATCCTTTATAAATGTGCATAGAATTATCCATAGAGGCAGTTAAAAATATAATCGGAACATGTTTAAGTGTTTCAATGTCGCGAATTAATTCTACTGTCTCAAAACCATCCATCTCCGGCATTTGCACATCGATTAATATGAGTGCGAAATCTTGTTCGTGCAGCAGAATTTTTAATGCTTCATTGCCGGAATTTGCTTTCACACATAAATAATTCTTATTGGAAAGAATTAATTCTATGGCAAACAAATTTTCCGGTAGATCATCAACCAATAAAATTTTAATAAGACTGTTTGATTTCGTTTTCATTATAAATTATTCCAATCGTTTATTAATTATTTTTAACTCCTTATTTGCTTAACCACACACGCATCAATGACAGCAAGCGCTCTGCTTCAATAGGTTTAGTAATATAATCATTGGCACCTGCATCAATACATTTTTGTTTATCATCTTTCATGGCTTTTGCGGTGAGCGCTATTACAGGTAAATTTTTGAACTTCACATTAGAGCGAATTCGTTTCATTGCTTCGTAACCGTCCATTTCCGGCATCATGATATCCATTAATATCAGATCAACCCCGGGATGCAACTCCAGCATCTCTAAAGCGTTTTTTCCGTTTTCTGCTTTTATTATTTCCATTCCACGTTCTTTTAATATTTTTGATAATGCATATAAATTTCGCATATCATCATCTACCAATAATATTTTTTTTGCATGAAATACTGCTTCTTTATCGTACAGATTATTTATAATCAATTGTTTTGATTTAGGCATATTGCTAATCGTTCTGTGAAGAAAAAGAGCTGTTTCATCCAATAACCTTTCTTCTGACTTTACTCCTTTTATAATAATGCTCTCCGCATATTTCTGAAGCTCATTGTTTTCTTCTTTTGTAAGTTCCTTGCCTGTATAAACAATAATAGGTGGAATATTATGCTCTTTTTCCTGCCTGCCGACTGGCACGGTATTCTCCAATTTATGAATGAGGTCAAACCCACTCATATCAGGTAAACCAATATCTAAAATAATACAATCAATATGATTTTTTTCAAACATAGCTAACGCCTCTTTACCTGTTGCAGCTTCAAAACATTTTACATCACCATTCCCAATAAGTATACGCATTGTCTTTCGGGAATTTTCATTGTCTTCTATGATTAGCAGATTTTTTATTTTTCTGTTTACAAAATTTTCAATTCTGTTAAACGCTTCTTCCAAATCTTCTTTTGCTACCGGTTTCATCAAATACTCAACGGCTCCTTCTTTGATGGGTTCCAATGAACGTTCTTTAGCCGAAATAATATGCACGGGAATGTGCCTTAAAGAAGGATTTGCTTTTAATTCAAGTAATACGGTATGTCCGTTAATGCCCGGCAGACTCATATCGAGAATAATTGCTTGAGGTTTGTGTTTTGAGGCAAGCAATAAACCATCTTCTCCTGTTGCTGCCGATAAACATTTAAACCCTTTTTTGTTAGCTTGATTTAAAAGTATTGTAGCAAATTTCAGATCATCTTCAATAATGAGCACTGTTTTATCATCATCGGTTATCGTGTCTCTGTCATCATTTATGCTGGGATAATTTAGATATTTAGATTCATTTGATAAACGGGGCTTAAACAAACCGGATTCTTTCGACCGATATCTACCTGTCTCGTCGGCAGACAGGTCGGAAGTGTTTATACTTCTCTGTCCCTGCTCCTCATGTATTTCTATAGGAATAATGAGAGAAAAAACAGACCCTTCATTTAATTTACTGCTCAACTTAATTTCAGATCCTAATAATTTTGCAAGCTCACGTGAAATGGAAAGCCCTAAACCTGTACCGCCATATTTTCTGGATGTCCCCCCTTCGGCTTGTTGAAAAGCTTCAAATATTGCCATTTGTTTGTCTTCCGGTATTCCAATGCCTGTGTCTGTAACAGAAATAATAATTGTACTTTCTGTATTTCGGTCAATATTAATACTAACACTTCCTTTTTCAGTAAATTTTATGGCGTTTGATAAAAGATTTTTCAATATCTGATTCAAACGTTGCGAATCAGTGCGAATGAATTCAGGTAATTCTTTATCCAATTTTGAATTTAATTTCAATCCTTTTTGCTCAGAATGATGTTTAAATTCACGGATAAGTTCATTTGTAAAAGCTTTTAGTGATAAGGGTATAATATTTATAGACATTTTCCCTGCTTCAATTTTAGAGAGGTCAAGCACCTCATTAATTAATACAAGCAGATCACAGCCACTTTTATAAATTATTTCTGCACTCTCTACCTGAACAGTATCCAGATTTTTATTTCTGTTTTCAGATAGATCTTTTGACAGGATCAGCAAACTATTAAGCGGTGTTCGTAGCTCATGCGACATGTTGGCGAGGAACTCCGATTTATACCTGCTGCTTATTTCTAATTGTTTTGTTTTCTGTTCAATGTCGTTTTTGGAAGCTTCAATCTCTATATTTTTTACCTCCAATGATTGTGTTTGCTCTTCTAATTCCTCATTGGTCATTTGTAATTCTTCTTGCTGCTGTTTCAAATTTTGCGCCTGCTCTTCCAGCTCTTCATTCATTTGTTTCAGCTCTTCCTGCTGTGTTTGTAATTCTTCACCTTGCTTTGCAAGCTCCTCTATTTGATTTTTTGTAGTAGTAATATCAAATCGGATGGCAACATATTTTTCTATTTTACCATCTACTCCTTTGAAAGGTGTAATTGTAGTATCCACCCAATAAAATGTTCCGTCCTTAGCTTTATTTAATATTTCTCCCTTCCAGGTTCTACCGCTACTAATCGCTTTCCACATACCAATAAATAATCCATCAGGTTGCTTTCCTGATTTCAAAACACGATGGTTTTTCCCCAACAATTCCTCCATTGAATATTTGGAAATTTTACAGAAATTATCATTTGCGTATATGATATCTCCATTTGCATCTGCAATAGAAAGAATGGCTGCTTGATTCAGAGAATGAAGTTGCTGCTCTATTTCTAATGCTGAAATTTCCATTTCGCCTTTTTGGGCTTGTATCTTTTCTAGTAATTCTCTAAGTGCTGCCTGATTGAAAGCCGTATTTACTGAAATAGCAATACTTTTCATAGAGGCATTGATAAATTCTTTTTCTATTTCGTTGAAATCAGTAAGTCTGCCAATTTCTATTACCCCCATTGTTTTACCCTCAAACAAAAATGGAGTGATGAGTAAATGTTTTGGTTTTGCATTCAGAATAGATGATGTAATGCGAATATGCTCTTCTGCTATATCTGCTAAAGAAATTTGTTTTTGTTCCTGCGCTGCCTGACCGATCAGTCCTTCATTCAGCATAAATTTTTCTTTAATATCGGTAGCCGGTGCAAATGCATATCGTCCGTTTAAAATGAGTGCATTTTCTTTATCATTAAACAGATAAACTGCGCCAATTTGTGCTTTTAAATAAGTGCACAAAAAACTAATTGTATTGTTAGCCAATTCTTCTAAACTTTTATCTCCAATTAATTTTTCGTTAAGCTCCGTGTTACCGGTAAGCAACCAGTTTTTGCTCGTGGTTTCTGCTTCAGCTCTTTTCAGTGTTTTTAAATTTGATGTAACTATGCTGTAAACAACAATAAGAACGAGAATGATGATGCCAAATAAAATGACAAAAACCAAATTAAAATTGTTGGCATCGTCCTCACTTGCTTGTTTTCTTTCAGCAAGCAATGTATACTCTATGTTTTGTGCTCTACCAATTATTTTTCTTATTTCATCTTGTGATTCTTTTCCTACTCCCGAGACTACAAACGCTTTGGCTGATTCAAAATCTTTTTTTCGGAGATTAATAACATTATTTAATTGAATAAAACGTATTTTTATTTCCTTCTCAAGTTCATCAATATTCTTTTGTTGAATGGGATTGTCCTTTGTTAAATCTATTACTTTGTCAATATGTTCATTTGCATTCTTTTCAGCATTTGTATAATACTCCAGATAATTAGCATCGCCAGTAATGATAAAACCCCGATTGCCTGTTTCAGCATCAGTGGTAGCAGTTAGTATTTGGCTGAATTCATACAATACCTTGTTGGTCTGATCTACCAGGGCATTGGAAGCGATAAATTTTTCACTGTTTTTATAAGAGAAAATTGCTACACCTAAAAGTATCAAGGCACAAGCAATAAATCCAGTTAATATTTTTCTGGCAAGTGTCATTCTTATTTTGTTATTTGTTTAATTGGTTTGTCTATTTTTATCAGCAACTGAACTATTTTCTCCAGCGGTAAAATATAGTCTGGTAGAATAGCAGCAATTGCCGATGCAGGCATAGTAGAAGATTCAGCTGTTTCCGGATCCTGAATAATGGCTAACCCGCCGCATTCCTTTATTCGCTTTATACCTTTTGTTCCGTCATTATTAGAGCCTGTTAATACTATACCAATCAATTTGTTTTGGTATACTTCGGCTGCCGATTCAAATAATACATCAATGGATGGTCTTGCAAAATTTACGGGTTCATCAATTGTAAGTGAAAAGGTTCTATCCTTTTCGATCAGCAAATGATAATTAGCCGGGGCGATATAAACTTTTCCGTTTTCCCGCCCTAACGAATGTTCAGTCGGGCAGGCAATACTTTCTTTTTCATCTGCTTCTTTTATAGTAAGATTGCTTTTATCGTTTAACAGGTTTATCCATTCATTATCAGATCGGGCACTTACATGCTGCACCACAACAATTGGTATGCGGAAACCAACAGGCAATGTTGAAAATATATAATTCAAAGCATTCATTCCACCCGAAGAAACTCCTATTACAATTGCTTCGTAATTCATTTTTAGTATTTCTTTTTAAATATTCTTTGTTTTTTATCCAACTCAGTATATTTTTCAAAAAAGTCAGTAAAGCGTATACTTTCTTTTGACCCCAAACATAAAATGCCGGCATTGATAAGGCTGTCATAAAAAAGTTTTTGCACTTTGTTTTGTAAATTGCTATCAAAATAAATTAACACATTTCTGCATAATATCAGATGCACTTCGGCGAATACACTGTCGGTAACCAAATTGTGATTTGCCCATACAATATTTTTTTTTAGTGATTGATTCATGATAACGTTATCATAATTGGAGGTATAATAATTTGAAAAAGATTTTTTTCCTCCCGACAATTGATAATTGATAGTATATTCCTTCATCATTGCATTTGAAAATATTCCTTCTTTTGCCCTGTTTAAAGCATGTTGGTTAAAATCAGTAGCATAAATTGTTGTCCTGTCATACAATCCTTCTTCCTGCATAATGATTGCCATTGAATAAGCTTCTTCACCGGTTGCACATCCGGCATGCCATATTTTTATAAAGGGGTAGGTTTTTAAAACAGGAATAACATTTTCCCGTAATGACCTGTAAAAATCCTGATCACGAAACATTTCGGTTACTGTGATTGATAAATCCTGTAAAAGTTCAAACGCAAATATTTCATCCTTCAAAACTTTAGATTGAATTTGAGAAACATCTTCTATTCCTGACAGCGCTAACCTGTTCCTAATCCTTCGGTTAATGTGGGCTTTTGAATACTGCCTGAAATCATATCCGTATTTTTGATAAATAGCCTCCAATAATAAGGAAATTTCCAGTTCTGAAGTGTCTTTTCTTGTCATTTGCTCAAGCTTACACAACTTAAAAACGAAAGAGTTACACGATTTTCTATATAAGTTACATAAATCACACATTTCCTGATTGAGGAAAGAATGTTGAGTGTATTTATTATGGCTTTTATTTTGTCCATGTTGGTTTGTCTTTTAGCGTTACTGGTAAAGGTTTGAAGCTATAAGAAATTGGCGATTTCGAAGCACTAAACTTCCTGCCCGTCCGCAACGAAGTGAAGGCGGGACTGCCACCACAAAACTTTATACGAAGCATCCCGCGATAGCTATCGGGACTTCATTTAAACACCGAACTGCCAATTTCTTGTAGGTGCTGTTAGCAGTAGTTGTTCTTTTTCTGTCACGATTAATTGTTTAGTTGTTGTTGAGTCCAAATGAGTTTGTTCCGAGTTTGTTTTTAAAAAGTCGTTCTTTTTTAATCGCTTCGTCTGCGGTAATTGTCCGAGGTAACAACATTAAAATTGAAAACTGAAAGTTCTTACAGTGAGCTGGGTCGTCCGCAATTAGTTCTTTTAAAGTTTTGTTGTCACCGTGTCCTTTGGTTGAAACATATTTAGTCCACCGTCCCCAAATTCCTTCTTCTCCGTATGCTGAACCAACATACAGTTTACCCGTCTTGGTGTCGCTGATTAGATAAATACCTTTTGTTGCGGAAAGCATTTTTTTCCAGTCGCTGTATTGTTTATTTACGATTTCTGTTAGTTCGTCAAAGTTGAGAATGAAGTCGGAATAGTCCGTGAATTGTTTGTAATGAAGTCCAGGATGAATTTCAATTACTTCCATTTCGTTCTTTATCCATTGATGCCAAGAGATTGCGTTTTCCCAACGAATAATTACTCTTTCTTTTAGGTCGTCAAATTGTTGTTTTACTTCTTCCATTTGATATTCAAAGTGGTCATTTGCAATTTGTTTTCTGTTGGTTACTTTGTAGACACCAATAAACCTTGATAACAAACCTTCTTCGCCAATAAAGGAAACGATATAGTCAACGCCATTAAAAACATCTTTTGATTGAGAGTTCTGATTGGCTAAAAATTCAGGTCGGTTAGTCCGATATAAGTTATATAAGTCCCTTCTGTTGTCCTTGTGTCGAACAAGTTTAACTTTTGAGTTTGTGTCAAGTCCCCGATTATAAAGTAGTTCTTGGATTGTTATCATTTGTCTGATTGTTTAATGGTTGAACGGTCGTTTTACAATTACTGCTAACGTTCCTCGGCTTGGCGAAGGTGGCGATTTTACCACAAATACCAATGCAGAGAACCAATGTTTGATTAACCATCCCGAAACTCCGGGATCTGCGAAGCACTGATCCGCCACTTTTGCCAAACCGCTGTTAGCGGTCGGGGCTTCTTTAGTCATACTT
>Ga0209591_10004623_pt1 | contig 15528 bp, 11 predicted proteins | sample MAT01_FD_187207 | JGI IMG/M metagenome (GOLD analysis project Ga0209591, IMG submission 187207) | Freshwater microbial communities from Lake Fryxell liftoff mats and glacier meltwater in Antarctica - MAT-01 (SPAdes) (version 2) | ecosystem: Environmental > Aquatic > Freshwater > Ice > Liftoff... | reverse complement strand
TGGCTGAAAAGTTTTGTGCGTGTTACAAAAATAGACAAGCACAGGCATTTAATAAAATATGAATATCCTGAGAACGATCGTCGATTTGTTTTGTACCGCTAGCGAGCTGCCTTCAAACTGTAACTTTATATTGCAAATTTCAATTTTGTGCGATTAAAATTTTTGTACTTCAAATATAAACTTTGTAGAGCCTGTCTTGCAAGCTTCCTACCATAAATTATTAAATTTGTCAAGCTTAAATTGCAGAATCATTCAGATCGGACGTACAGTTGAAACCGCGTCTACAAAAACTTGCGTCCGAGCGAGGGTGTAAAGAAAATAAAGTAATTTTCACTGCCCACTCGGAAACCCGCGGAGGCGGGTTTTGTCTGTGTAGACGCGGTTTCAACCGCCCGGTCTTCTTCTTCTACTCAAAAAAAAGCTCCCGCCGTTAAGCAGGAGCTTTTTTAGATTAGACCATCAAATCAGCAGAAGCGCGATCGATTAGTCCAAATCAGGCATAGAAAGTACCGCTTCATTTTCGCGATTGATACCTCTTTCAAAGCCAGCGACAGCCGCGCGAGCGCGACCAGCGTGCCACAAGTGGCCGACCAAGAAGAAGAAACCCATCACAAAGTGGAAACAGGCCAACCAAGAACGGGGAGAAGTATAGTTAAAGGCATTAACTTCAGTTGCCAAGCCACCCACAGAGTTCAAAGAACCCAAAGGAGCGTGAGTCATGTACTCAGCAGCTCGGCGAGCTTGCCAAGGCTGAATATCGTTCTTGATTTTGTTCAAGTCCAAACCGTTAGTACCGCGCAAGGGTTCCAACCAAGGGCCTTGGAAATCCCAGAAACGCATCGTTTCACCGCCGAAAATGATTTCGCCAGTAGGAGAGCGCATCAGGTACTTACCCAGACCGGTAGGGCCTTGTGCAGAACCGACGTTAGCACCCAAGCGTTGGTCGCGGATCAGGAAGGTCAAAGCTTGCGCTTGAGAAGCTTCCGGGCCCGTCGGGCCATAAAATTCGCTAGGGTAAGCAGTGTTGTTGAACCAGACAAAGCAGCAAGCGATAAAGCCCATCAGGGACAAAGCGCCCAAGCTGTAGGACAGGTAAGCTTCGCCAGACCAGATTAAGGCGCGACGAGCCCAGGCGAAAGGCTTGGTCAAAATGTGCCAAACACCGCCAGAGATACAAATCAGGCCGAGCCAGATGTGACCACCGATGATGTCTTCCATGTTGTTGACGCTGAGAACCCAGCCTTCGCCACCAAAAGGAGAGCGAACCAAATAGCCAAAAATCACAGCGGGGTTGAGGGTTGGGTTCGTGATAATACGCACGTCGCCGCCGCCCGGAGCCCAAGTGTCATAGACACCGCCGAAGAACATGGATTTAGCAACCAGCAGCAAGCAGCCGCCACCCAATAAAATCAGGTGATAGCCGATGATGTTGGTCATCTGGTTCTTGTCTTTCCAGTCGTAGCCGAAGAAGTTCGAGTATTCTTCGAGAACTTCTGGGCCGCGAACGGCGTGATAAATGCCGCCCAAACCGAGAACAGCAGAGGAAATCAAGTGCAGAACACCGACTACGAAGAACGGGAAGATATCAATAACTTCACCGCCGGGGCCTACGCCCCAACCCAAAGTAGCGATGTGGGGCATCAAGATTAAGCCCTGTTCGTACATGGGTTTTTCTGGGATAAAGTGAGCGACTTCAAACAAAGTCATTGCACCAGCCCAGAACACGATCAAACCAGAGTGAGCGACGTGTGCGCCCAGCAGTTTGCCTGAGAGATTGATTAAACGAGCGTTGCCAGACCACCAAGCGAACCCGGAGGATTCTTGGTCGCGACCGCTTGCATAGGAATTAGAGAGCGTTACCACGCGGTAGAACCTCCAACGATGTTAGGTTTAGGTTTTGGATTTCGGTTTTTTTGTTCCCTAGTAGGGTACGGGAGTACCGCGCCTGCGCCGGGGAATAGGGATTTGGATTTCAATTTGAATTTAAAAAACTTAAATTAATCTGAAATCCAAATCCTGATTTTTTTAAAGTGCGTTACCGCGAGGCAGAACTTCTTCTGGGAAGATGAAATTTTCGTGGGGTTGGTCGGTCGGAGCCATCCAAGCACGAATGCCTTCGTTAAGCAGAATGTTCTTAGTGTAGAACGTTTCAAACTCAGGATCTTCAGCAGCGCGCAATTCTTGTGATACGAAGTCATAGGCGCGCAGGTTTAATGCTAAACCGACGATACCAATGGAGCTCATCCACAAGCCTGTGACGGGCACGAACAGCATGAAGAAGTGCAACCAACGTTTGTTGGAGAACGCAATTCCGAAGATTTGCGACCAAAAACGGTTAGCTGTCACCATCGAATAGGTTTCTTCAGACTGAGTTGGGTTAAAAGCTGGGAAAGTGTTAGCACCTTCGCCATCTTCAAACAGGGTGTTTTCTACGGTTGCACCGTGAATAGCGCACAACAGCGCGCCGCCCAAGATGCCTGCAACGCCCATCATGTGGAAGGGGTTGAGCGTCCAGTTGTGGAAGCCTTGCAGGAAGAGTAGGAAGCGGAAAATTGCTGCGACGCCGAAACTGGGGGCGAAGAACCAACCTGATTGACCCAAGGGGTAAAGCAGGAACACGGACACAAACACGGCGATGGGGCCGGTGAATGCGAGGGCGTTGTAGGGACGGATGCCGACTAAACGGGCTATTTCGATCTGACGCAGGCAGAAGCCGATCAGTGCGAAGGCGCCGTGAAGGGCGACAAATGCCCACAGACCACCGAGTTGGAACCAGCGGGTGAAGTCCCACTGTGCTTCGGGGCCCCACAGGAATAGCAGGGAGTGTCCGAGGCTGTTGGCTGGGGTGGAGACTGCGACGGTGAGGAAGTTGGCTCCTTCGAGGTAGGAACTTGCCAAACCGTGGGTGTACCAGGATGTGACGAAGGTGGTGCCGGTGAGCCAGCCACCAATTGCCATGTAGGCGCAGGGGAATAGCAGGATGCCAGACCAGCCTACGAAGACGAAGCGATCGCGCTTGAGCCAGTCATCGAGTACATCAAAGATGCCTCGTTCGGTCTGGGCGCGTCCGACTGCGATTGTCATAGCTCTTAAATCCTCTTGCTTGTTAAAAGACTAAGGTTTCTAATTAAAGTTAACATAACTATACATTAGAAGTTCATAAATTTTCCACATAATTAGCAGGAGTTGAGACAGAATCGCTATCGGTTAGTCGCGATCGCACCAGCGAAGTGTGACTCAGGTGGGCGACTTGAATTAAAATTTGGCTTTAAGGCTGTTTAATCTTATGACTGCAAAAACGACGACCTCGATCGATTCTGTCCTGCGCTACGAGGTTTTGGGCTCTCGTCGCTTCAGCAATTTCTGGTGGGGGACGATTGTCACCATTGGAGGCACTGGTTTCCTGCTGTCGGGCATTTCCAGCTACTTGCACGTGAACTTGCTGCCTTTTTCTGACCCGACTCAGCTTATTTTCATCCCCCAAGGCATCGCGATGGGTTTCTACGGTGTCTGCGGCGTGCTGTTGGCGCTTTACCTGTGGCTGACTATTCTCTGGGATGTCGGTGGCGGATACAATGAGTTCGATCGCAAAACAGGTAACATTCGGATCTTTCGCTGGGGATTTCCCGGCAAAAACCGCAAAATTGATTTTACTTGCCAGACATCGGACGTGCAATCTGTGCGGGTGGACATTAAAGAAGGTCTCAATCCCCGCCGCAGTATTTATCTTAAGCTCAAAGACCGCCGTCAGTTTCCCCTGACTAGAGTCGGACAGCCGATTTCTTTGTCTGATGTGGAAAATCAAGCTGCCGAATTGGCTCGATTTTTGCAAGTTCCCCTAGAAGGACTTTAGGGATTTTCGATTTTCGATTTTCGATTTTCGATTGGTAATGTCTTGTAGGGTGCGCTGCCGCGCACCAAATCGATAAATCTAAAGTGTGTACGCCGTGCATATTATCCCCGGTAAATCGATAAATCTCGGGTGCACGGCTGCACCTTATGTTGAGTCAAAGTGAAAGTCAAAGTGAAAGTCAAAATGCAAATCAAAATTCAGCGGTGGTTCTTCTCACTTTTAATAATTGGTGCGCTATTTGTCGGGGGATGCGGTAGTTCCCCTGCTGCGAACTCAACTCCGACGAACCCAGCGTCTGGTGAAAGCATTTCTCCATCTCCGTCTCCGTCTCCGCCTGCTGCTGTGGCGGCGGGTTCGCAATTTAGCAATTTGCCACGTTTGGAAGGAAAAGCAACGGTGGTGATGACGGTTAAAGGTGCTCCGATTACGATCGAACTTGACGGCACAAATGCCCCAATTACTGCGGGCAATTTTGTCGATTTGGTTCAGAAAGGAGTATACGACGGGCTGGTATTTCACCGAGTGGTGCGGGAACCTCAGCCTTTTGTAGTTCAGGGCGGCGACCCCCAGGGTAAAGACCCTAAATTCCCTACGGCGCGGCTGGGAACTGGCGGTTTTATTGACCCGAAAACATCTACAGAACGCAGGATTCCTCTGGAAATTAAAGCTAAAGGTGCCGCAAACCCGACTTACAGCCAAACGCTACAAGAAGCTGGGGTTGCCCAGAAACCCGTGTTAATGCACACTCGCGGGGCTGTGGCTATGGCTCGATCGCAAAGTCCTGATTCGGCTTCTTCTCAGTTTTACTTTACTTTGACCGATGTGCCGTTTTTGGACGGTAGTTATGCGGTTTTTGGCTACGTGAAGCAAGGGATGGATGTTGTTGATAAGATTGAAGCGGGCGATCGCATTGAAAAGGCTACTGTGACTCAGGGTTTGGAAAATTTTAAACCTGTTAATTAGTCAGTAGTCAGTTGACAGTTGATAGTTGACAGTTGACAGTTGACAGTTGACAGTTGACAGTTGTTAGTAGTTAGTAGTTAGTAGACAAACAACTGCTTTCTGTTTTCTACTTTCTGCCGAAAGCAAGCTTTCTATTTATGGATGTTGTGGTTACGGGAATTGGTCTTGTTTCAGCTTTAGGCAATTTAGAAAATAGCTGGAAACAACTACTGTATGGGAATTGTGGAATTCGGAAGCATCAACCTTTTTTAGAACTTGAACCGCGACCTTTGGCTTTAATTGGCACAAAACCTGCCGATTTAATAACTTTAATTCGGCAGGTTTTGGCAGATGCTTTGCAAGATGCTGATTTGACTTTGCCTTTGCCTGATTGCGCGGTTGTTATTGGATCTAGTCGCGGCTTTCAAGGAGATTTGGAACAGTTGGCAAGCGAAGGAAGAAGGAAGAAGGCAGAAGGAAGAAGGCAGAAGGAAGAAGGAAGAGGGAAGAAGGAAGAGGGAAGGGAATGCCCAATGCCCAATGCCCAATGCCCAATGCCCAATGCCCAATGCCCAATGCCCAATGCCCAATGCCCAATGCCCAATGCCCAATTTGTGGATTTTTTGCCTCACATGGGGGCGATCGCGGTGGCGAGGGCAATTGGCTCGATGGGGCCTGTGCTGGCACCGATGGCTGCTTGTGCGACGGGCCTACAGTCGATCGCCCGCGCTGTTGATTTAATCCGCACCGGTGAGTGTCAGCGGGCGATCGCCGGTGCTGTGGAAGCGCCAATTACACCGCTGACTGTGGCTGGATTTAGCCGGATGGGTGCTTTGGCAAACACGGGCTGCTATCCGTTTGACGAACATCGGGAAGGCTTGGTGCTCGGCGAAGGCGGGGCTTTATTTGTATTAGAATCGGCTGAGTTGGCAAGCCGTCGTGGCGCTAAAATTTATGGTCGAATTTCTGGTTTTGGGTTGACAAATGATGCTTGTTATGCTACTGCGCCGGAGTTGGGTGGGAAAAGTGCGATCGCGGCGGTAACTCAATGTTTGAAACGCAGCAATTTATCGGCGGTTGATATAGATTTTATTCACGCTCATGGTACTGCAACTGATTTAAATGACCGACATGAAGCACTGTTAATTCAGCAATTGTTTCAGCAAGGAGTTGCTGTTAGTTCGACTAAGGGGGCTACTGGTCATACTTTGGGGGCTTCGGGAGCTTTGGGCGTGGCTTTTTGTTTGATGGCTATTAAATACCAGATGTTGCCACCTGGCGTTGGTATGAAAAAACCTGGGTTTGAGTTAGATTTTGTGCGCTGTGCCCGATCGACTATTGTGAGAAATGCGGTTTGTTTGAGTTTTGGCTTTGGCGGGCAGAATGCTGCGGTTGTCTTATCTGGCGATCGTTAATTTTTGGCAATGAAAGGCGATCGGCATTGAAATTGCAGCATCTCTATACAGTTAAAATCTTGTGGGCGTGTCCGAGAGTTCGATCGCACATCTAATTAAAATCGCAAAAATACTACCATATTTATGGATTTTAGTCAATTAACTAAGAATTTGCGCGAGATTGCTGCTGCTGTCTGAGTCTGGCTCTGCATTCCGGCGATCGCCCTTTCCCGGCCAGGGATGCCAAAACATAGAGCCCGATTCAAGCAGTATTGTATTTTATCAACGCATCGATGCCGATCGGCGAAAATAGAAAAAAGAAACTGTTTAAATTAAGCATCAGGTATCATCTCATGGATCTGGCATCTCATCGATTTATGTCTTATTTTGAACCTCTGCAAGCTGCTCACCTGTGCAACATAGCTGTCTTGGAGAGTTTTGCTGAAGAAACGCTGGTTTTTGACGAAGGAGAAACCGCCGATTTTTTATATCTAGTTTTAGCAGGTGAAGTCGAGTTTAGCAAGCGAATTGACGACAGTAAATATCAAACTATTGCTGTCGCTAAGCCAGACGATTTTTTTGGCGAGCTAGGAGTTTTAGACGGAGAGCCGCGCAGTGCTAGAGCTGTGGCAGTTTGCGGCACGACTTTGGCAAAAATAGGCCGCGAAGAGTTGATAGCAACTCTCCAGTTTGCTAAAGGCAGTTCGGTACTAGAAATGTTTAGTTTCATTATTAAAAATTTGCGTTCTACGACAGATCAATATGTTAGCCAGTTTGTGCATAAGCAAAAAATGGTTTTGGTAGGAGAAATGGTGAGCACAATTATTCACGATTTCAAAAGTCCTTTCACGGGAATTAAACTCTCCAGCGAAATGCTCAAAGAAATGCACCCGGATGAGGAAACTCAGGAGTGGTGCGAACTGATTCAATTGCAGGTTCAGCGAATGTTGGGGATGGCTGAAGAAGTGTTAGAATTTTCGCGCGGGAACTCTGTATTAAGTAAAAAACCAGTCAATTTAATCCAGACGTTGCAGCAGTTTGAAAGGTTGAACAAAGTTTATTTTGATGCGGCAAAAGTAGATTTGGTGCTGCGGGTAACAGAAGTAATAGTGGAAGCGGACGACAATAAGATTTTGCGCGTTTTGCAAAATTTAGTTGGGAATGCTGTTGAAGCTTTTGGCGGGCGCGGGGGGCGAGTTGAGATTATTGTGACACAAAGCGAGGAGTGGGCAGAAATTAGCATTTACGATAACGGCCCCGGCATTCCGCCATCAATTCAGGACAAGTTATTTGAACCGTTTGTGACCTACGGGAAGCGGACTGGTACTGGTTTGGGAACGGCGATTGCTAAGTCGATCGTTGATGCTCACAAGGGGGAAATTACCTATGAATCGGACAATGAAAAAGGGACAACTTTTTACATCCGATTGCCGAAAAACATGGCGGGCGCGGAGCAAGTTTAATTAGCAGACAGATATCTGGCTTTTCTCAATTTTTGTGAGATATAATGCAATACGGTTCACTTAACACTATTTAGGCCCCGGAGATCCCCCTAAATCCCCCTTAAAAAGGGGGACTTTGAGAGGTTTCTTGTCCCACCCCCTACTCCCCTTTTTAAGGGGGGTTAGGGGGGATCGTCTTAAGTGAACCGTATTGAGATATAATGGTAAGGTGCGTCAGGCTGATGATGTGTAGAAAGCAATTATGATTGTCCTCTGACGCACCCTACGCTATGTTTTTTTGTTCGTAAATTCTATAATAGTTAGTGGCAAAATCGAGTAGAATTGTATGGAGGATTAACATCTAAAATTCTGATGGCATCTACTATTCAAACCTTACCCGCAGAAGTTATCAATTTAATTGCCGCCGGCGAAGTGATTGACTCGATCGCCGCTGCGGTACGAGAATTAGTTGAAAATTCTCTGGATGCTGGCGCAACTCGCATCGTTGTGTCTGTCTGGCCCGAACAGTGGCGGGTGCAAGTTGCAGATAACGGTACGGGCATGGATCTGGAAAATTTGCAACAGGCGGCTTCGCCTCACAGTACGAGCAAAATTACCACGGAAGCTGACCTTTACAAAATTGCTACTTTGGGATTTCGCGGGGAAGCTTTGCACAGTTTGGCTCAGTTGGGCTGTTTGGAGGTTTTGAGCAGATCGAACGATTTGGGATTGGGCGATTTTTGGGAAAATCGAGAGTCTGCGGAAACCCCCCCCAGCCCCCCCTTGTTAAGGGGGGGAGTTAAGAATTCATCGTTTAACAAGGGAGCAGTTGAAAATGCTCGATCGGGCTGGCGGGTGGTTTACAACAACGCGGGCGTTGCTGTGGAGGTAGAAACAGCGGCGATCGCCCCTGGTACGGTGGTGACTGTGGCTAATTTGTTTGGCAATTGGCCTGTGCGTCGCACTTTTTTGTCGCCGGCACAGCAAATGCGATCGATCCAATCAATCATTCAGCAAATTGCTATTTGTCACCCGCACGTTAATTGGCAGTTGCGTCAAGCAAATACGCCTTGTTTTTACGTAACTTCTGCCCGCACAGCGTCACAAATTTTGCCTCAATTTGTGCGCGGTGTGCGATCGAGCGATTTACAATATTTAAAGTTAGATTTGCCTGCGAGTCCTCAAAATCAGCAAGTAGCAAATCTGTTGCGAGAAACTCAACTTGTGGGAGCTACAATCCAGCACAATTATCAATTACCTGTTGCCGATTCCCAATTATCTGTTACCAATTCCCAGTCTTTGGAATTAGTAATTGGTTTGCCCGATCGCTGTCATCGCAGGCGGCCCGATTGGGTGAAGGTGGCGGTGAATGGACGGGTTGTGCGATCGCCCGAATTAGAGCAAACTATTCTCAGCGCCTTCGCCCGTACTTGTCCGCGCGATCGCTATCCCGTGTGTTTTGTTCACCTGCAAATCTCCCCCTCAGAAATCGACTGGAACCGCCACCCGGCTAAAGCGGAAATTTATCTGCACGATCCGAGTTTTTGGCAAGCACAAGTTAGCGCGGCAATCGATCGGGCTTTGCACCTGAATGATGAAGTTTTGCCAGCGCCACATATTCCCGATCGCGTGGGACAATTGCTGAAGGCATCGGAACAAAAAAGTGCTTACAGTGTCGGAATTGGCGATCGGCAGAAAGATGAAGGCGGCGAAGAGGCAAAAAATCATAAAATAGGATTGATGGAACTGAGGGCGATCGCACAAGTTCACAATACTTACATTGTGGCGGAACATTCCAGCGGAATGTGGTTGGTAGAACAGCACATCGCTCACGAGCGCGTTTTATACGAACGCATCTGCGCTGATTGGCAGTTAAAATCTCTCGAAAAACCAGTAATTCTCAGTCAATTATCTGCCCTGCAAATCGAGAATTTGTCGCGCTTGGGTTTGGAGGTAGAAACATTTGGCGAACAGCTATGGGCGGCGCGAGAAGTGCCTGAATTGTTGGCAGATCGAGATGACTGTGCGGCTGCGCTTTTTGAACTCAGTAAAGTCGCAGATTTGCAAGCTGCTCAAGTTGCTACTGCTTGTCGCAGCGCTATGCGTAACGGTACTCCTTTGAGTCTTTCGCAAATGCAAAATTTGTTGAATGAATGGCAACAAACTCGCAATCCGCGCACTTGTCCCCACGGCCGCCCCATCTATTTTGCTTTGGAAGAATCGACTCTGGCTCGAATTTTTCGCCGCAGTTGGGTAATTGGCAAAAGTCACGGGATTTGAAAGTTAAAAGTTATGTTGTAAGGTGCGCGTTACATACAGGACTGTTTTTTTTTTTGAACCGCAGAGGGCGCAGAGAACGCAGAGAGGAAGAGTAGAGAGATGTTTTTAATGTTTTTTTGGGCAACAGGATATTCGGATAAAATGTCAATTAAAATCAAATAAATCATTAATATGGACTTTTCCAGATCCAGACAACTTTTTCACCAAGAAATTAATCAGCCAGACAACTCGATCGACCTGGCGAAAGCTGCTTTGTATGTGGCTTTGGAGGAATACCCAAATTTTGAGCCGGAAGCGTATCTAAATGTTCTCGATTCGATCGCAGATGAAGTGCGATCGCGCCTCCCACCACAGAATTATCCGCTGCGGATCATTCAAACTATTAACCGCTATTTGTATGACGATTTGCAGTTTACGGGCAATGATGCTGATTATTATGACCCCCGCAATAGCTTTTTGAATCAAGTGCTCGATCGCCGCACGGGGATTCCGATATCTTTGTCTTTGGTTTATTTGGAGGTTGCTAAGCGGATTGATTTTCCGATGGTGGGGATTGGGATGCCGGGACATTTTTTAATTAAGCCGGATTTTGAAGATGCTGGGATTTTTGTGGATGCGTTTAATGGCGGCGAGATACTATTTCCTGAAGATTGTCAAGGGAGACTTTCTCGAATTTACGGTCAACCGATGGAGTTACAACCGGCTTTTCTCGCGCCGGTAAGTCCGCGGCAGTTGTTGGGGCGAATGCTGGCAAATCTGAAGGCGATTTATTTGCAACAGCGTGATGCTTTGAGGGTGTTGGGGGCGATCGAACGGATTTTGCTGCTGTTTCCCGAGGCGCTGTTGGAAAGGCGCGATCGCGGAATTCTCTACTATCAAATGGGGCGCTTTGCTGAGGCGCGCCACGATTTGGAACTATACTTGAGAAATGCTCCGAATGCTGAGGATGCTGCTAGAATTCGGCTATTACTCGAAAGGCTGGATCAGAACTAACTTATACCATTTTGCAAAATAAGTGCTACATAGAACCCCCCCCAACCCCCCCTTGTTAAGGGGGGGCTAGAAATTCATCTATAGCAAGTATTTATTAAATTGGTATTAAATGGGCGATCGCACAACATCGCACCCCAAGCCACACTCGATAAGTTTTACAAAGTTCGATGAATTCTTGCCAATCTGGGCTTAACATATAACCGAGCAATTAACACCTATCTTTTGATAGGTTACATTTGCTCGACTTGACTGTATAGTATTATGTCATTTACGGAAGTCCTGAGTCCACTTTCTCGACTGATACCCGCAGAGACGATCGCTCGAAACTGTATTTTGACGTAAAAAGGCACAAACCCATGAACTTTAAGTTTCCACAAAGTTATCTCAACGGAATGCAACCACAGTCAGCCCATTTTACCAAAAAAATGTCAAAGTCTTTATCATTAGGTTTGGCACTTTTACTCTCGACAAGTGCAGTATTTCTCAACAGCGGCAAAGCCTTTGCACTAGACAATGTTACAGTAAAATACGGGGCAATTGACGTAACTTTACCGATGAGCGACTTGCAAAGCTTTGCACAAACCGGCAAAGCATCACCTCAACTGCAAAGCGTTCTGAATTTGGCGAAACAAACTCCCGAGTCGGTGCGCGAAATATTAACGCGAGAAGTGGCTTTAGATTCCCAATTAGTAACGCGGTTGGCAAATACTTATTTTGGGGAAATTGTTTTCAAAGAATTGGGCGAGGTTGCTTATACGCCAACAACTCGGCTTCAAAGCGCGCCGGCACTGCGCGATGCCTTACTCGCAGCTTCCACAGATGGCAAAATATCGCTGATCGAAATGATTCAAAATTACGGGCCTGCAGCTTTAGAAGTGAATGGAAATCAAGCGATGGCAATTTATCAGCGAGTAATCAAAGATTTGCAAGATATGCAGGCTTTATATCAGAATTCCCCAGCTTTGCAAAATACGGCAGGTCAAGCAAGACAAATGATTTGTCAACCCAATTCATCATCGGGGGCTGGGAAGTAAATAATATCAATTCCGGTTGCACTCATACATAATTGTTGACTGTTGACTGTTAACTGTTGACTGTTAAGAGGGCGGGCACGCACCATCCACCGCCCCTACTGACTGTTGACTGTTGACTGTTGACTGTTGACTCGATTTTATTATTCCGATGCAACCGGAAACGATATAACTGAAGTTTTTGGTAAGCGGGAATCGGGAAGCTGGAAATTGCCAATTGGTGCTGCTTTTTGTATTAGCTTTGAGGTTTCATCTATTACCAATTACCGATTCCCCATTCCTGTTATATCAAATCCTCTCTTCATCGGAATAGTAAATTAACAGTTAACAGTTAACAGTTAACAGTTAACAGTTAACAGTTAACATCATGTATGAGTGCAACCGGAATTGGTATTACCGATTAGCTATTACTGATTTCTTGAGATAATTGCTCCGCTACTCGTTTGAGTCGGCGGAGTTGGTCTTTCATGTCTTTTTTGGTCAAAGAAGCTGCAAAGCTATTGAAACCAAATCTAATTAAACGATTGGGGATTTGAAATTCAAAGCGGTTAATCAAAAGAGTTCCTTGGATGTGGGGCTGGCATTCCCAGCGATCGCATCCTTTGAAATATCCGTCGAACCCCCACACAATTAAACCGGGTTGTCTCTCCAACACAACACTGTCTAAAGTGGGTTGCAAAACGGGGATTTTTATGATAAATGAGCTGCGACTTCCGACAGCAGTATCCCATTCGCCTTCGGGATCGCAGCGCAACAGGGGATTGAGCCACTTGTGCATCAAAGTGCGATCGACTATACAGCGCTCCACCAAGGTTGCAGCAGCGCGAATTTCAATTGATTGCTCGAAAACTTGACGAATTGACATGAAAACCTGCAAGCTAGAAGCGTATTCTTACAGTTTCTTATCTTCCTTGTCAAATCTGACGTTAACCTGAGAAAAAAATGAATGAAACTTGGCAAGAAATAACTCAACCGATATCGGGCCCAATGGTGGCTTTGTCCGATGGCTTACGCCCCGCTACGCTACGACTTTTGGCACAAGCCCAGCCCGCACCGAATCCGCTGGCAGATGCCGAACGCGGAATCAACAATTTTGTTCAGAGTTCAAACATTGAAAATCTAGTCTGGGCGATCGGTATCCTGCTAATTGGCTTGATCGTATCAGCCCTCGTCTCATCTTTAGTCGGGGGATTGCTCAAGAAGACTACCATAGACAACCGACTGGCTGGTTGGATTACTGGCCGCCCGGAAGGAGAAGGCTCCCCGCAAGTGGAAAAATGGATTTCCGCTGCGGTATTCTGGATCATTTTTATCTTTTTCCTAGTTGCCTTTTTCAACCGGCTGAATCTAACGGCTGTCTCGCAACCGCTGAATACATTTCTCAATCAAATTGCTGGTGCTTTGCCGAAGTTAGCCAAAGCCCTAATTTTTCTGGGGATTGCTTGGGTGTTGGCGACAGTTGCCAAATTGGCTCTATCGCGGGCGATGCGGACTTTTAGCGTAGACGAGCGCTTGAACCAGCAGGTGGGGAATGCACCAAGCGAGAATCCTTTGCTGCTGAGCGATACTCTGGCGAATGCGCTGTACTGGTTCATTTTTCTGCTGTTTTTGCCGTTGGTTCTCGAATCGCTGGATTTGCAGCAGGCTTTGCTACCAGTTAATAATTTGCTCAACCAAATTTTGGCGGCAATTCCGAAAATCCTGGAAGCTTTGCTGATTGGGTTTGTCGGCTGGCTGCTGGCTCAAGTGGTGCAGCGGATTGTCACGAATCTGCTGGCTGCGGCTGGGGCGGACAGTTTGGGTGCTCGGTTTGGCATTTCCCGGAGTTCGGGCGGACAATCGCTGTCGTGGATTATCGGTACGATCGTCTACGTGTTGATTTTGATTCCCACGGCGATCGCAGCTTTGAACGCTTTGGACATCCAGGCGATTTCGCTGCCAGCGATCGGGATGCTCAACACGATTTTGGGCGCGCTTCCCAACATTTTCACAGCAGCCATAATTCTGGCGGTTGCTTACATTTTGGGGCGCTGGATCGGCGATTTGGTGACGAATATCTTGACGGGAATTGGCTTTAACAATGTCTTTTCTTGGTTGGGAATGCAGCCGAAACAGCCGCTGCGACTACCGCCTAGTTCGATCGATCCTGAAGCAACGATTCTTCAGGAACCGGAACTTCCTGCGCGCACGCCTTCGGAGTTTGTCGGCATTGTGGTGCAGGTGGGCATCCTCCTGTTTGCGGTGGTTGCTGCTACCGACGTGCTGCGGATTCCAGCGCTGACAGCGATTGTTAGCGGTATTGTGCTGGTTGCAGGTAGGGTGTTGTCGGGTTTGGTCGTATTTGCGATCGGCTTGTATTTGGCGAATTTGGCGTTTGGTTTGATTGCCAGTTCTGGAACTCGCCAAGCACGGCTGTTGGGTCAAACGGCTCGGATCGCGATAATTGCCTTTGTTGGAGCCTTAGCGCTGCAACAGATGGGTATTGGCAGCGATATTGTGAATTTGGCTTTCGGGCTGTTGCTTGGGGCGATCGCAGTTGGGATTGCTCTAGCTTTTGGTTTGGGCGGGCGCGACATTGCGGCCAACGAACTTCGCGAATGGTTAGCGGCTTTTAAACAAGATAAAACGCCGCGTTTGTAACTCTAAAAAATGGCGTTTGTCAAGTACAAGCGCCATTTTTTTATGGTTAATTTCATTGCCAGTTGAGACGGCGGTTGAAACCGCATCTAGACAGACAAAACCTGCCTCCGCAGGTTGAAGAGTGAGTGGTTAAAATCACGTTATTTTCTTCAGTCTGCGGAGGCAGACTTCGTTTGTGTAGACGCGGTTTCAACCGCCGAGTCTTGTTGAATGAAGCCTAAATTTTTCCAAGTATAACGACAAATCAATTGCCTTGTGGGGTGGGATTTGAGCATCGCCCATAAACAGATTATTAAAAACAAGCAAGTCCCAAAAAAATCAATGAGATTGATGTTTTTCCACACTTCCCAAATCCAACTTAGCCCGCAATTCATCCTTAATCCGATTTAAAATAGAATCCTCATCCAAAGAAGCCAAAATCTTACTCACAACAGCCTTCGGCCCATCATCTCCCCAAGAAGCACCATTAGCCAAATAAGCCTTAGTAACTTGACCGATTCCATAGGAAGAAACCCCAGCAATTGCAGCTTGAGTCACAGCTACAGACAAATAAGGCCCTAAAGCCAAACCCCCCGTCGCCGGCGTAGCCAAACCCAACAATCCTTTCAAAGAACTCAAACCAAAATTAGCCAACAATTCGCCCGCAGTAATTCCGCCCATACTAATCGCAATCTTTTGCAGCAATTCCACCGCGCCCGCTTCGGTCATCGCAATGCCGTAAACTTTAGATAGTGTTAATATCATCACCACATCAATTACCGCACCGCTGAGAATATCAATTACAGTAATGGGATTCAGGGCGATAGCCACAGCTTTAGTCATTACGCCATTCCAGATAATGCGATTAGCAGCATCCTCGCGAATTTCCATTTTTCGCTGTACTAACTGCTCGTTAATATCTCCTGCACAGAGCATAGTATTCAGCGCCACCAAAGATTTACCTTCGCGGTCTA
>Ga0209591_10004620_pt1 | contig 15544 bp, 15 predicted proteins | sample MAT01_FD_187207 | JGI IMG/M metagenome (GOLD analysis project Ga0209591, IMG submission 187207) | Freshwater microbial communities from Lake Fryxell liftoff mats and glacier meltwater in Antarctica - MAT-01 (SPAdes) (version 2) | ecosystem: Environmental > Aquatic > Freshwater > Ice > Liftoff... | reverse complement strand
TCTGCATGGAGCCGTAGACGCCAACTTTCTAGCGGCTCAAACCGATGGCCTAGTGATGGTTGTCTCGGTGCGGCAAACCAGCCGAGCAAAAACCAGTCAAGTCTTGAAACAGCTCGATGAATTTCACGTGCCACTACTGGGAGTTATTGTCAATCGCACTACCACTAAGCAGCATAGCCACCTCGCAGGCAGCGAAGATGAAGACGACGTGTGGGAAAGTGCATCCGCGCCAGTCGATGAATACAATGGCGGTGAGTACAATGGCGATGGGTATAGCGGCGACGAGTATCCGCAAGCTCCCATTCCTACCCCCGCATTTGCAGAAGACATTGCATCATGACACTACTTTTAGCAGGAGATATCGGCGGCACTAAAACCATTTTGCGGCTGGCCACAGTGCAATCCGCTTCAACCGGGGCGACGTTACGCCTGCAAACACTGCATGAAAAACGTTACATTAGCGCCGAGTTTGTCGATTTGGTGCCGATGGTACGGGAGTTTTTGGCAGAGACGACCACAAAACTGGGAACACTGGCGATGCCTGCCAATGCCTGTTTTGCGATCGCTGGCCCTGTGATTAGCAACACGTCTATTCTGACCAATCTTTCCTGGACGTTAGAAGCCGATCGTCTGCGAGCCGAGTTGAACATTCCCAACGTATCGCTGATTAATGACTTTGAAGCGATTGGCTATGGCGTTTTGGGTCTAGAAGACGATGACTTAGAAACGCTGCAAACAGGTGCCCTCCAGCCCCAGGCTCCGATCGCTATTATTGGCGCGGGTACAGGGCTAGGGCAGGGGTTTTTAATTCGCCAGGGCGTGCAGTATGTGGTGTATCCGTCTGAAGGCGGACATGCCGACTTTGCTCCCCACTCAGAACTAGAATTTCAGCTGACAAAATATTTATTAGATAAGTTAGGCATCAGCCGGATTTCGGCGGAACGGGTAGTATCGGGGCAGGGAATTGTCTCCATTTATCAGTTCCTGCGCGATCGCCAAGCCGCCAACGAATCACCGGACGTGGCTCAGAAAATTCGCCAGTGGGAGGGCGAAGCAGGAAAAACCGAAAAATCTGTCGATCCCGGTGCCGTGATTGGCATAGCCGCCGCCGCTGGCGATCGCCTATCTGAGCAAGCGCTACAGCTATTTGCTGCCGCCTATGGGGCTGAAGCAGGAAACTTGGCGCTGAAACTACTACCCTTTGGCGGGCTGTATATTGCCGGCGGGATTGCTGTGAAAAACCTGTCGCTGCTGCAATCGGGTTGCTTCCTGCATGCCTTCCTCGAAAAAGGCCGGATGAAACCCCTGCTGGCGAGGGTTCCAGTCCACGTTATTCTAAACCCTCAAGTGGGGCTGATTGGCGCAGCCGTCTGCGCAGCACAGCAGACATGAAGACGCAGCACAGTCAGTAAGTGTAAGCCGATCATAAAAATTCTGCCCCTCCGATCATTGTATTCTGACGCCAATTCGGAGGGGTTGTATCAGTAGGATAGTTCTGGCAGCGTGTATCTTCTAGAACTAACTTGCCCCCTATGAATGAGTACGGTTTGTGCGCGTTTCAACGGTAGCGGTGTGGACGCTGGCGGCGTTAGCTGCCAATGAATTGCCCCAAGCAGCGATCGCCAGTCAGGAGCCTGCCAACTCTGAGCAGACGCCTGTGCTCGATGGGCTCCTGGTACTGGCTTGGGTGCGATCGCTCCACCAGAACAGATCGAGAGCCAACCCCTAGCCAGTGCGACTGCACCCCGGTTCACACCTGCTGCACCCCAGCTTGAAACGGCTCCGGTTCATGTAGTTTCTACTAGTGCGGCTGAACGGTTGGCGCAAGTGGAAGGAGAGGCGATCGTCGTTCTGCCAGCCAATTCAACGGCTGAGGTGCCTGATGCTGAAACAGCGGAAACACTGCGGCAGGAACTCCAAAATTTACAGCCCCTGGAGTCCGAGTATGAGTATGAAGGCGCGCCTGCACTGACTCTATCTAATCCCTCTGGCTATGGAGCTGATCAACTGCGAGGCTTCGTCAGCGGCAGCTTTCAATCGCGCACTCGCTATAGCGACACGGCTGACGGCACGCTGGGAGTCGGCATTGGCTTGGGCAACGCGCAGCGCTCGGTGGGGCTGCAATTGTCCTATACGATCAGCCAGCTTTGGCTCCAATCGCGACTTTGGTACAGGCGGCTTTAATGCCAAGCTGCATCATCAGTTTGCCGATGGTTGGAGCGTTGCAGCGGGCTGGGAACGAGGGGGTTGAACAATCAATCGAATGTTCTCTGGAACAACCAAATCCTGTCCGGTACGGTAGGAGGCTCCATCTACCTGCATCACCACAAAATAGTCGATGAACTCTTCAGCGACTTGTGCGAGAAACAAATTCATCATCTCTGTGTTGGAGAACGGCAAAACCAGCGCAGTCATGCTTCCTAAAACTGGGGCGACTGCAACAAAGCTGTAGAAATATTCACGCACCAACTGCTGTCCCCCTGCGGGACGAATTCCAGAACCACACCAAGCGCTCATGACTTGACCCAATCGTCCAAAGCGTCCTTCATCGGCAACCATGATCACGACCGGGCGCTGGTCTGCTGCCGGGCGACCAGTTAGGGCGGCTTGAACCAGATCGGGGAAGTTTTTTTGAAGGTTTCTTGTGCAGCTTTGTCATCCTCTGGGTGATAGGGTCGAGGCCCTAATTTACGCCATCCATGCCGTTCCAGCAGACGATAGAGGGTACTCGGTGCCACCTGGCTACCCACGTTTCTCGAACGCTTGTTGAATCTGTTGAATCGTCGTCAAATGACCATTCTTGGCTGCCTCGCTAAACGATTCTAAAAACGCGGCTTCTTGTTCAAAGGTCAAATAAGCCCGAGGGTTTTTCCCGGTTCTACCCTCGGTTTGTGCAGTTGCAATTTTGGCTCTAACTTCGTCCTCAGTTAGATGAGATTTAACGTAACTAATTCGGCTCATGAAGTCTAGAAATTATGAATGAATTTTTAGCTTAACCTAAATAACATGTATGGACGCAAATCGGTATCAGAAAACCATCGCAGCGCAAATTCAGCAGGCTCATGCCGACTATATTCTCAGCCTGAAAGCGAATCATCCGACCCTGTTTGCCCAAATCGATACCTGGTTTAAGACCGCGCAGATGACTGCGACCTTGCCAGACCCGAAGGAACACAAGACGGAAGCAGGGCATCATCGTATCGAAATTCGGACGGTCTGGACGATACCACTCCACTCATTACCTTCACTCCACGAAGCCAATGAGTGGATCGGGCTACAAACGATTGTCATCGTTGAACGAACTCGCTATCTATGGAATAAAACCACCCACGAAATTCAGTTTTATCTCAGCAGCTTGCCATCTGACAGTTCCCGCATTGCTGCCGCGATTCGCCAACATTGGGGAATTGAGAATTCTCTCCATTGGGTACTCGATGTCTCCTTCGCTGAGGACGCTTGTCGCGTTCGTTCCATGCACGCCCCACACAACCTTGCTCTCCTGCGCCGCTTTGCTCTCAATTCCCTCAATCGCGAAGACTCCTCCAAACGCAGTCTTCGACAGAAATCAAAGCGTGCCGCCATATCAGGCGATGCCAGTAGCGGTGGACTGCGTTACGTTAGTCACTTAAACAAAGTTGCGATCGCGGTTCCTTTCAATTAAAAGCTTCATCACAGCAGTAATCTGTATCTATGCCTCAAGTCCTCTCTTCATTTTGGAGCCTGCCTCCCCAACAGGTCCTACAACAGCTCAAAAGTAGCTCTCAAGGCTTAAGTCGCCAGGAGGCACAGCAACGGCTGACTCAATACGGGGCAAACAGCCTGAAGCAGAAACGACAGTCAAACGTATTGACACTGTTGCTGAATCAGTTTAAGAGTCCGATTATTTTGATTTTAATCGCAGCGGCGATTCTCTCCGGCTTCTTGGGAGATGTCATCGATACCGTGATTATTCTGGCGATCGTTCTTATTAGCGGACTCCTCGGTTTCTGGCAAGAGCGGGGAGCCAGCGATGCCGTCGCGAAGCTACTAGCGTTGGTACAAGTCAAAGCCACCGTTTTGAGAGACGGTCAGTCTCAAGACATCCCCAATGAGAATGTGGTTCCGGGTGACATTGTGTTGCTTGGTGCTGGCAATACTATTCCCGGCGACTGCCTGCTTTTAGAGTCAAAAGATCTGTCGGTGAATGAGGCTGCCCTGACGGGAGAAACCTATCCTGCTGACAAACTAAGCGGTGTGTTGCCTACCGAAATCGGACTCAGCGATCGCACCAACACGCTTTATCTGGGCACCAACGTCATTAGCGGTACTGGGAAAGCGATTGTTGTTCAAACCGGAAAACAGACGGAATTTGGCAAAGTCTCCGAACGCCTGAAACTCAGACCGCCGGAAACTGAATTTGAAACGGGATTGAGCAAGTTTGGCTACTTCCTGATGGAAGTGACGTTGACTCTGGTGGTGCTGATCTTTGTTGCCAACGTCTACTTACAGCGCTCTGTTTTGGAATCCTTCCTGTTCTCTCTCGCCTTAGCAGTGGGTCTAACTCCTCAACTGCTGCCCGCGATCGTCAGCGTCAACCTGGCTCGTGGCGCGAAGCAGATGGCGAAAAAACAGGTGATTGTCAAACGGCTGCCCGCGATCGAGAACTTTGGCAGCATGAATGTGTTTTGTACCGACAAGACAGGCACCCTGACGGAAGGGGCAGTGAAAATTCACGCGGCGGTGGATATCGATGGGAAAGAGAGCGATCGGGTTTTGCTTTACGCCTATCTCAATGCGGCATCTGAATCAGGCTATGCCAATCCGATCGATGCTGCCATTCGTGAACACAAGCCATTCGACATTTCTAGCTATCAGAAGCTCGGTGAAGTGCCCTACGATTTCAACCGCAAACGCCTCAGTATTCTGTTTGCCAAAGACAATAAACACCTAATCGTGACCAAAGGCGCTCTGAAGCCGATTCTCGATGTTTGCTCAATAGTCGAAACGGTCGAGGGGAAAGCAATTGACCTTGCAGACCAGCGGGAGCAGCTTCAGCAACGAGCCGATGAACTGGGCAGCCAGGGATTTCGAGTGTTGGGCGTGGCTTATCGAAACTTCAATGGCAATTCCTTCAGCAAAGACGATGAAACGAGCCTGACGTTTTTGGGCTACCTTGCCCTATATGATCCGCCCAAAGCAGGCATTGCGGACACGCTCAAGGAACTGAGAGAACTCGGCGTGACTACCAAAATGATCACGGGTGATAGTCGCGCCGTTGCCATCAGCATCATTCAACAGGTGGGACTCCCAGAACCAAGGGTGCTGACGGGTGCAGAACTACAAAAGCTGAGTGATGAAGCGCTGATGCACCGAGTCCGGGAAACCAATGTCTTTGCTGAAGTAGAGCCAAACCAAAAAGAGCGGATCATCATTGCGCTGAAAAAAGCAGGAAACGTGGTGGGCTATCTGGGCGATGGCATTAACGATGCCTCAGCCCTCCACGCTGCCGATGTCGGCATTTCCGTTGAGGGCGCAGTTGATGTAGCAAAGGAAGCCGCCGACATTGTGCTGATGCAAAAAGACCTGAATGTTTTGGTCGAAGGCGTGAAGGAAGGACGGATCACGTTTGCCAATACGCTCAAATATGTGTTTATGGCAACGAGTGCTAATTTTGGCAACATGTTTAGCATGGCGGGTATTTCTCTAGTGCTGCCTTTCTTGCCCCTGCTGCCCAGCCAAATTTTGCTCACTAACCTGTTGACCGATTTCCCTGAAATGACGATCGCCACCGATCGCGTCGATCGAGAGCTGGTCAACCAACCCCGCCGGATGAACATCACCTTTATCCGCAACTTTATGTTGGTATTTGGGCTGCTGAGTTCTGTGTTTGATTACCTTACCTTTGGTGCGCTCCTGTTGCTGCTGCATGCCAACCCAGCCCAATTTAGAACCGGATGGTTTATGGAATCGGTGATTTCTGCATCCATGATTGTGTTGGTGATTCGGACGCGACAATCTATGTTCAACAGCAAGCCCGGAAAATACTTGCTGATGGCAACGATCGCGATCGCCATGATCACGCTCCTGCTTCCCTATACTCCCCTAGCACCTGTTTTGGGATTCCAACCCTTGCCGATCGAATTTCTATTGGTGTTAGCCGCAATTGTTGGACTCTATATCTTCAGTGCAGAAAACGTCAAACGGATTTTCTATCAACACGTGCAGTATTGATCAATGCAAGTGTGCCAAGACAAGTTTTGTAACGTGCTTCATCAATTCATTCAATTCATACAGTAGATAACCCAGCAGTCTGTTAGGGTAATAGTAGAAACGGGGATAAAAGCATGAATAAACTTTTTCTAACGTTAGTGCTGGGAATGTTGTCATGTATTGTTATCGGGGCGATCGCACCCATGTCAGTTGCAGCCGCCGATCTGCTGCCCCAAGCTCAACTATCGGAAGCGATCGATCGTTTTTTGACCGCTCTTCCTAGCGATTATTACACGATTACAAAGACAGCAGATCTCAAAAGTATTGTCAAAAACGATAATGCTGCATTAATTGATGTCAGGCAGCCTGCTGAATACAGCTCTGGACACATCCCTGATGCCATTAATATTCCGTTGCAAACCTTAATCGCTAATCTGGATAGAATTCCCACCGATCGCCCTGTTGTTCTCTATTGCACAACGGGCTATCGAACGGCGATGGGAGTCATGACCTTGCAAATGGTAGGACATACGAATGTCCGAGGTTTTCCTCCTAGTATTCAAGGTTGGAAAGCAGCAGGAGAACCTTTGGAAAAGTAGAAGTTGATCTAGGAATTGATCGAAGAGAGGAATCTTTATGATCGGATTTTTTATTAGAAAGATATTTATCCAGTTCCTATTGTTGACAACTCTAGTGTTGACTGTATTGCTAGGGTTAGGGATATCCACGACTCCCGATGCAGTCGCAGTCATTAGACAACTGGAAGAAGCACCTGGGCAAATAGTTTACCAGTCTCGGCAAACCCTCAACGATCAGCACGGAAATAGCTGGCAGGCGATCGCTTTCAAACGGGTTTCTCCCAACAACAAAACGAGCTTTGAATTGCGTTTAGTGGGTTTCCCAGGGGTAGTCGAAATTGATCGCAGCCAACCTTTATTATTGACCAATTCTATGGGAGAAAAGCTGACTGCTGCTGATAACTCCAGCATCATTTTCACTGATTTATCCGCTCCCGAATCGAATGTCGGAGAATATGATCTTCAGCCATTGTTACCGCAATTGCAGCCAGAACTTCCCCTTGGTTTGACGTTGCCCACGATCGACGGTGAGGCGATTCAGCTCTCAGTTCCACCCTCCTTTGTCCAAGAGTGGCAAACCCTCTTTTCTGCAAAAACTTAGGTGGACTGTACTTATAAGGAAGGGTGAATTGATGGTTCTGTCGCAGTCGATCGCACGTTCACCTGCACTAGAGGATGTGACAATTCACATCCAGAAGTTATACAAGCACTATGGCAACACGATCGCTATCCGGGGAATTGATCTAGACATCCGGCGCGGTGAATTGTTTGGGTTAATTGGTCCCGATGGCGCTGGCAAAACCACCACGTTTAACATTCTCGGCGGAGTAATGGAAGCAACGGCAGGAGTTGCACAAATTCTGGACTTACCTGCCAGGAATGCTCGTAACCATACGGGGTATCTGACTCAGCAATTCTCCCTCTATCCAGATTTGAGCGTGGATGAAAATATTCATTACAGCGCTGGACTAAGGCTAGTGCCAGAAGATCAGCTAGATGCACGTCGGACAAAATATCTTAAGCTAATGCAGTTGGAGCCTTTTCGCGATCGCCTTGCAGGTTGGCTTTCGGGTGGTATGAAGCAGAAGCTAGCCCTCTGCTGTGCATTGGTTGCAGAGCCACAGGTGCTATTGCTTGATGAGCCAACCACGGGCGTGGATACCATTGCTCGTCGCGAATTCTGGGACATTCTGGCACGGTTGACGGCTGAGGGCATCACCGTTATGGTGGCAACTCCCGACTTGGATGAAGCAGAACGCTGCGATCGCGTTGCCCTAATCCACACCGGACAAATTCAGCAGGTGGGTTCTCCAGCAGCATTGAAAGCGGCATTGCACCTGAGTCGTTTGGTGATCCGCACTGCCGATCTGGTCAAGGCCGAACAAGCGCTGATCCCCCTGATTGAACCCAATGGGCAGATTGCCGATGTGTCAACCCTGGGCGATCACATTGAAGTGCTGGTCAAAGATGCTCAGCCGGGAACGGCGCTGGTACGCGATCGCTTAAAGCAACAGTCGATCGAGCCGATTCAAGCCACAGACCCCACCTTAGAAAACGTGTTCATTGCGCTGCTGCGTCGCAAAGGCTCAATCCCCCAATCGATTCCCTTTCCGCGATCGCAACAATTTGCCACTCCTACAGCCGATCCCGCAACTCCGAAACTGGCGATCTCAGCACGTCGGCTGAATCGGGTGTTTGGCTCCTTTCATGCGGTCGTCGATCTTGATCTCGATGTCCACTATGGCGAAGTGTACGGGTTGCTCGGTGCCAACGGCGCTGGCAAAACCACCACGATCAAAATGCTGTGTGGACTCTTACCCATCAGTTGCGGGGAGATGTCACTGGCTGGAGAACGGGGCAATCTCCGCAGCGCGGCGCTCAGACAGCGGATCGGCTACATGAGCCAGAAATTTACCCTGTACGATGACCTGACTATTCTGGAAAATTTGCACTTTTATAGTGGCGTCTACGGTATTCCTCCCCGACAGCAGCGCGAAAAAATCCGCTGGGTGCTGGCAATGTGCGGTTTAGAAGGTCAAGAAGACTTGCTGACGCGCCAACTGCCGGGGGGATGGAAGCAACGGGTGGCATTTGGAGCCTCGGTGATGCATGAACCGGAGATTTTATTTTTGGATGAACCCACCTCTGGAACCGACGTACTGGCGCGGCAGCAATTTTGGCAGTTGATTAACGACTTTGCTCGACACGGCACAGCCATTCTCGTGACCACCCACTATATGACTGAAGCCGAACAATGTAACCGCATGTGTTTTATGGTGGCAGGTCGCAAGGTGACGGAAGGCTCAGCCAGTGAAATTAAGGCGATGCAGCCCGGTCAGTTATTTGAATTGCAGGTAGAGACGCTGCAAACTAGCTATGATTTGCTGCGACAGCATCTGGAACCCTGGCGGATCTCGATTTTTGGCGATCGCCTCCACGTCGTTTTAGATCATCCTGATGTGGAGTTGCCCCAGATCCGATCCTGGCTGCAAACTGACGCGCCCTCTAAAATTCAACCGATTCCTTTCTCGCTGGAAGATGCCTTTATCGGCGAAGTACAACGAGCAGGAGGAGCGCCGCCATGATCATGCGCCGCATTCGCAATCAGTTTTTCAAGGAGTTAGAACAGTTTCAACGCGATCGCCTGGGTGTGGCGCTGGCGTTTATTTTGCCTGTGATTGCGTTATTGATTATTGGCTTTGCGATTCGGCTAGAGGCAAAAAATATTCCGCTGGTTGTGCGCGATCTGGATCAAAGCACCCTCAGCCGCAGCTATATTGAACAGCTATATGCAACTAATTTATTTGTACCCGCCGAGTGGCAGGGGGTACGCTTCCCCGATGCGATCGATCGCGGCACGGCGCAAGTTCAAGTGACGATTCCACCAGGCTTCGCGGCGGATGTCAATGCGGGTAGAACGGGCGAGGTGCTGGTGGTGATTGATGGCAGCGACGTGATCAACGCACGGGTGACCCAGCTTGCGGTGGATGGTGTCACGCTCTCTGCTGTGCAGCGTGCTCTTGGCGAAGGGCAACTCGGCGAGCTGGAACAGTTTGCAATTGTAGCACAGGTGCGGCTGTGGTTTAACCCTGGACGGCAGGAATCGTTGTTTATTGTGCCGGGAAGTTATGGCGTGATCTTGGCGATTTTTCCACCCTTGCTGATTGCGATCGCCCTAGTGCGGGAAAAAGAGCAGGGCACCATCCTGCAACTCTATGCCTCCAGCTTAAGTGCTGTTGAGCTACTCCTAGGAAAGTCTTTGGCCTACATGCTAGTGGGGCTAGGAGAAGCGGTACTTCTATTTATCGTTGGGCTTTTATTGTTTGGGGTGCGGTTTATTGGCGATCCCATTCCCTTGGTGATTGGCACCCTCATCTTTCTGTTCACTGGGGTGCAGTTAGGATTAATTATTGGTATTTTTACCACCACTCAGAGTGCGGCGGTGCAAGCGATCGGCACGATTAAAGTCTTAACGGCATTCCTTTTAGCAGGGTTTTTGTTTCCCCTTAATAGTGTCCCGTTTCCGTTTTCTGTTGCTTCTTACTTAGTTCCTGTCCGGTACTATATCGAACTTTGCCGAGATGTATTCGTGCGAGGTTCGGGCTGGTTTGGCACCTGGTATTTGATTGTCGCCATGGTGCTCTTGGGAATTGCTGAATTTGGGATCGCCTGGTGGGGAATGCGTCGGATGCAATTGTCCAGTTAAGTAGGTAGGCGCAAGTGCTTTGTAAACGGGTTTCGACTTCGCTCAACTCTCGGCCTTTAGACTGATCAAGGGACTTAGCTGGCTGAGCGGAGCCGAAGCCAGCGATCAGGGCTAACAGTTAATTTTGCCCAGCTACTTAGCCGTTTTCCAGTTAGCCGTTGTCCAATTAGCTGATCGAGTGAACTCATGCTGAATCATCGTCTCTTCGCACTCATTATCAAAGAGGCCACTGAACTGTTGCGAAATCGGCAATTGGTGATTTTTCTAACCATTGCACCGATCATTTCAATGGTGATCTTTGGCTATGTGCTCAATTCTAATGTGGCAAATCTGCGGCTCAGCATTCTAGATCAAAACCAGGTGGCAATCAGCAGAGAACTGGTAGATGCTTTTACTGCCAATCATGTTTTCCTGGCAAACCGCTATCCCCATAGCCAACAAGATCTAACGCAGCAGGTCGAACACGGACAGGCGGATGCAGGATTAATCATTCCATCTAGCTTTAGTCGAGATCTTCTGGAAACGGGGAAATCAGAAGTCGCGGTCGTCATTGATGGCATTAATGCCTATACCTCTGGGCTGGCTAAAGGCTACGTGACTGCCATTACCACCCAATTCAATCTGGATTTGCTGCAACAGGTGCAACCCCTCTCCACGCCGCTAAATATTCCGGTGCGATCGCAGATTACCTTTCGCTATAACCCTGGAATGCTCGATAGCTGGTTCTTTGTACCCGGCGTGATTGGTGTCATTATGACATTGAGCGCCATTCTAGCCGCTGCGGTGGAAGCAGTGCGAGAAAAAGATCAGGGCACCTTGGAGCAACTTCTGATGACACCCGTTGCCTCGACTGCCATTCTGATCTCCAAAATCGTCCCCATTTCGGCTTTGCTGACGGTGACATTGCTGATGTGCTTTGTCGCGGCTCGTTGGGCATTTCAACTGCCATTTCGGGGCAATCTGTTGCTGTTATTGTTCTTCTCTATTCTCTACATTAGTATTGGCGTTGCCATTGGTTTAGCCATTTCCACGTTCTCTAAAAATAAATTGCAGACGATATTAGTTGGTATCTTTTTGAACATTCCGATTATTCTACTGGGCGGTGCCATAACAGCCGTCAATAGTATGCCCCTTCTCTTTCGTTGGATTGCTCAAATCAATCCCCTTTATCACTATCTCGTGATTTTACGGAGCATTCTACTCAAGGGAGCTGGACTAGAAGTTTGGTGGTTTCATGCGATCGCCATGCTTGTGTTTGCCACAGTAACACTGCTGGTGAGTGCCAATCGCTATCGCAATCAACTTGGTTAAGGCTCACTTATTTTTTTAGCCCTTTTCAATTTCAAATTTAAGGATGCCACTAAATATGACTCAATTAAAAGCTTCTCCTCAACCTTCTACAGAACCCCAACCCGCTGAAGTTTCCCAGCCACCCGCGCCTCAAGCCCCTTCTCATCGTTGGCTATGGGTCTTGTTAGGAGCAATGGCGACAGCTGGCATTGGTGTCGCCATCTGGTATGGGTTACTCCGTCCTAAAGACAATCACCTCATCCCTTTCAGTGGTCGCATCGAAGGCTATGAAACCGATGTCAGCACGAAAGGAGCTGGTCGTGTGGAAGCAGTCACCGTTCGCGAAGGAGACACCGTAACCAAAGGGCAAGTATTGGTGCGCCTAGAGGATGATGAAGTGCAATCTGAACTGGCAGCAGCCCAGTCCCAGGTGGAAGCTGCAAAGCAGCGCGAGGCAGCAGCCCGGTTGCAGATCTCGGTCGTAGAGAGTCAAATTGCCGATGCCCGGTTGAGTTTACAGCAGTCTCAGGGAGATACAACAGGTCAGATTGCCGAATCAAATGCACTGGTTGCTACCGCTCAAGCTGGCTTAAACCAAGAGCAAGCAAGGGTTGGAGAAGCCAGCGCTTTACTAGAACAAACCCGGGTCGATCGCGATCGCTTCGTTCGCCTCGCCAGCCTGGGTGCCGAAACCCAGCAGCGGGCTGACCTGGCACAAACGGCATTAAATACCGCCCAGGCAGCACTCCAGAGCCGTCTGGCGGCGGTTGAAGTGGCGCGTCATGCAATCGAAATCGCTCAAGGGAAATCAACCCAGGCGCAAACCACAACGCTGAATCCTGACAAGCAAGTCACGAATATCAGCCGTTTGCAAGCCCAGGTCGGGCAGGCAATGGTGGCACTTTTGGGGACACAGGCAGATGTGAAAACAGCGATCGCCAATCGACAACTGATTCAGAGTCGCTTGCAGAATTTGACGGTCACTAGCCCCATCAACGGCGTGGTCACAACCCGCAGTGTAGAACCTGGAACGGTTGTCTTACCCAGTCGTCCGCTATTGCGGATTGTGGATCTAAATCAGGTCTACTTGCGGGGCTTCATTCCGGGTGGACAAGTGGCTCAAATTCGGGTCGGGCAAGCCGCTAGAGTCTATCTCGATAATGATCTAGACCATCAACATCCTTTCGGTGCCAGAGTTGCCGCCGTTGATGCGAAGGCATCGTTTACACCCGAAAATGTCTATTTCCAAAAAGATCGGGTAGAGCAAGTGTTTGGTTTGAAGCTAACCCTTGATCAGCCTGGTGGTCTTGCTAAGCCCGGCATGCCTGCGGATGCTGAAATCCTGTTGCAGTTTGTAGAAAAAGAATGATGTTTCCGCAAGCGTTTGAATACTCTGTGAATTGTATAAGTTCTAACTAAAACGCTCAAAAGATAGAGGTGATCTTGAACAACTTCTGCAACTATTGAAGCAGAGGTGGAAGTAATCCAAGTTTAGATTCGATCGAAACTCGACGAGGATAGAGCCAAGCTTTGGACGCTCAATATACTTGACTGGAGAAATCAGCATGAGTACTGCGATCGACAACTTCACTAAAAAGCTACATGACAATTTAGAAGCCATTGAAGATCGGGTGAAATCATTGAAGAAGAGCATCCGCTCGGCACCAGAAAAAACTCAAGCTGAGATTCAAGCGAAACTTGACGAAGCGAAGACGAATCTAGACACTAAGAAGCAAGAATTTGATGGGTATCGGGCAAAGCTCAAAACTCAATTTGAGACAAAAGAAGCTGAGGTGAAGTCGCAGGTCGAGGAATGGAAAGCTAGTCGCGAGGTCAAGCAACTTGAACATCGAGCTGATCACGCTGAAGGCTATGCTGATACAGCAACCTTCTTAGCCATGATGACGATGCAAGAAGCCGAAGAAGCAACCTTGGCCGCGATCGCTGCCAGACTAGATGCCGAAACTGCTGCGGGGACTACGAAGAAGCAAGACAAGAGTGCAGAAGGCAAAAAGAAATAGAAGGAACATTGTTCTCCGCCTCTCGTGTTAACGTCTACGCGCTCTTGAGGCGATCGCGTTTCAACTGCGCCGAATTGCACCGAGTTGGGGTTGGATGCTGGCAAGCGGCATCGTCGGCATTATTTTCGGGATTTTCGTTTGGTCAAGCTTTCCGTTTAGCGCCGCTTGGCTGATTGGTACGTTGATTGGTGTCAATCTCTTGTTCGATGGGATCTGGATGCTGACGCTGCATGCAGGACAGCGGCGCGCTTTCTAGTGAGCTTTAGATCCATCTAACCAGTCCGGGTCGGTGCTCTGCCCTTGTGACGCTGTGTGCACAAAGAACTAAATCAGTAGAAATGACAAAGCAGCACCGTCAATATTTAAATAAGAAATCTAAATGGCATATTCTTCGATAAAGCAAACGCTTTGGCTGTCTCAACCACTAGCTTTTTGACCAGACTCACTTGCTCTGGGCTAGCGGAGCCTTTGCCCTCAGCAGATTCAGTTTCTAGCTGGTGCAGAGTTTCTCTATACTCTTTGCATAACTCTGTAAAGGCTTCCCCTCCTCATCCCTCATCTGGCAACTGTTTATATAGATGTTCCATCAGTGCCAGTGGACTATCTATCTTTGATGTAGAACCAAAAAATGCTCCAGCAAACGTCGCATCTTGCGCATAAGTTTCCCGCAACTTGCCTAGAAAAGTAGACTTCCCAACGCCTCCGATGCCATACGCATAAAATACCAGAGGATTCGCTGCTGGCTGTTTTAATGCTCTACCAAAATTGTCGAGTAATTTTTTGGCTGATTGACGTGAGATATAGGGGTCTGAATCGGTCATATCAACTTTTATGGCTTATCTTTCTATACATTCTAGTCTTAACCCTCAAAGCGATCGCCCCTCTTGCAATGCCCAAACCTTCTCAAAGCATTGGGCTGAGAGCGATCGCCCCTCTGGTAGGATGTGTCGTGACGCACCCTACAGATATGTTTAGCCTTTCTAGAAACGTGGGGGCGATCGCCAAGATTGATGCGATCGCCGTCTAACCAAGTAAAGGCACGATAATTTCTGGCTCTATTTGGAGCTGATCAGTAAGACACAAAATTAAAGCGAACCATCTTTATCAACAAGCCGTAGAACTTTATTGTATGAGGGTTCTGCAATCCAGAATCCAGCTTGGTTGATCAAAGCATTCAACAAAGGCTTTACTTCGACAATTAAACCTTGACTTTTCGCCTCAACTAAAATCCCCAAAAGTCCTGTGTAGCGAAGATTAAACCTGGCTGCTACTAGCCGACCGCGACGTTCATCAATTAACACTTGATCCGCTTCAACTTCAACGGCAAGAGCGATCGCCTCAGCTTCCCCAACATCCAGCTCATTGCCAAGAGCTTCGACGATTGTGCGATCGCCTATAGTGCAAGTCTGAATCCAATCAAAAGTTTGCACTTCAGCCGCACCTGCAACGGGAAAACCGGGATCAGTCAGTTCTCGATAAACAGCTTCAGGAATCAGGACTGTTCCGTAGAGTTGACGCAAAAGGGGAAGCTGGTTAATTGCCGCAAGGTGATTAATCGGCGACGTATCGCTGACCACGATCACAATCTGCCCATCTCACGCAAGGTTTGAATATCCTGCTCAAAATCGTCTACCCCGTAATGCACTGGGATGTGACGACTGGCGAGTAAATGTTGAAACGCAATGCGGTGCATTCCCGCAAATCGACCTGCTTGGGCGAGGGTTAATTTTTCTTTTTGAAACAGCATGACAGCAATTTCC
>Ga0209591_10004619_pt1 | contig 15544 bp, 10 predicted proteins | sample MAT01_FD_187207 | JGI IMG/M metagenome (GOLD analysis project Ga0209591, IMG submission 187207) | Freshwater microbial communities from Lake Fryxell liftoff mats and glacier meltwater in Antarctica - MAT-01 (SPAdes) (version 2) | ecosystem: Environmental > Aquatic > Freshwater > Ice > Liftoff... | reverse complement strand
ATTGGGGATATTCGGTTTCAAAACTGGGTGCGATCGCTGGATATAATCGGGAAGCTAGCCCCAATCCTCGCAAAAATGTTTCTTGTGGTTGCTCAATTGTTCGATTTTCATAAACCAATCGTTCAACTGGATTATTCCAAATAGTTGCCGCATCCACTAAAAACTCAGGATCATCAGCCGCTTGCAGGAAATAGGCTAATGTCCAATCTGTTTCGCCAGACTCTGGAGAACGCAGTTGAAAACAGGTACGAAATAGAGTTTTAAGAGTTAACTGGTATTGTAGCGGCATAGTCCAAGCTTTCAGTGCCGCTTCCAGTCGTTCCACTTCAATTGCATCTGCATTGACTGTATGAGATGCACTAGTTAAAGCTTGCAACCATTGTCGCACCGCAGATGGTAAAGACGCGCTCGCTTTTGCTTCCATTGCAGGTTGAGAACCTACCATCCCTCGTACTTGGGCATCTATCGTACTATTAAGAAATCCCAAAAGTAATTCTTGAGGTTCGGCTGGGAAGTCTACATAGATTGGGCATTGGGCATTGGTTATTAATTCTTCTTCCCCCTCTCCCTGATAGGTGCGACAAACCAACGGCATATTCGCAGAAAATTTCTCTAGGCGGGTTCCATCTACAGCACTGTCTAGAAGTACTTGCCATTTGGCAGCAAATGCACCATCTGATTGCTGCCCAATTGTTGGTAAAAACTTACAGCGCGAGATTAAATCTAAACTCCATCGGGCAACCTGTGACCAAAAACGTAAATCTCCTCCTAAAAAGGCATCTTCCCCGTTAGTAGCATTTAAGGGAACAGCAGCAAGAAATTTTACTGCTTCGCTGGGGTTAAGACAAAAACCTTCAACTCGCCACGGTTGCAAATATTGCGGGGAATCTATGTCTAACCCCAAGCTGGCAGAATGCACAGGGAAAATCGCTGCTGTTCCTTCGCCACTGCCTTCTAGAATATAAGTTGGTAGGGCAATGATTTGCGAATGTGTTGGTAAACTGCTCTGAGTGACACTGGCGGCTTTCCGTGTTCGCCCAGTGGTAGCGTTCGCAACTTGAGGTTGCTGGATGAAGTTGGTAATTGCCATGTTCTGGGAATGCAACCACTCACTTAACTCAACTGATGTCATTGCCAGTGGATTTAGTGGTATCTCTCCAGAGCCACTAGACTCGAAATTTACTCGTGGCGATCGCCAAGTTTCCCCCCAAATAAATAAACAACCATTTTGATTTTTTAGTAACCAATTACAGTGTAAAATCGCCATTTGCTAACTACTCAAATTTCCGAAGGTTAAATCATAAAAACTGCAATTATTCTACTTTTTATATCTTCTTAAGACAATTTTTAACCCAAGATTGCATATAATTAATATTTAAACAAATATTTCACGTCAAAATTATTATTAATGATTTTTCCCCTAATCAAAGTTTTAAAAAACGGGATAATAGTTGAACTAGATTATATGCATCCTCAAGAACAGGAGGTTGTAAGAGCATTACTCAATGTTGTAATTATTGAAGGTAAAACTTATCCCCAAAAGGAACCTCTATCTCAGGCAGAATTTACAGCTTACTGGTTGAGTAAGGATGCCTTTGTTCTTAGAACATCTGTTCAGGATGCTACGCACAAACCAAAAGAAATATTAGGGGCGTTTTATTTAAAACCAAACTTCCCCGGTCGGTGTTGCCATATTTGCAACGCTGGTTTTATTGTACAACCTGGGTTACGTGGTCAGGGGATCGGGCGGTTCATGGGAGAGGCAATGCTCTTGATAGCAGCAAATCTGGGCTATGAGGCAGTAATGTTCAATTTGGTCTTTGAAACTAATATACCTTCAATTACACTTTGGCAGTCGTTGGGATTTGAGATCATTGGGCGGATTGGGCGTGCGGCGAAGCTAGGGGATGAACAAGTGGTAGATGCGCTGATGATGTATCGTGCTTTAGGTTGAACGACTTATCTATCTTTGTATGTACTAGAAGTCAGTCATAGTACATAAATGTTAGGATTGCCACAGAAAGAGAATAGCGAAAGAGAAGGAAAAAAAACTGAATGGCAGAAGTTGATAAGTCAATATCCTTCGATGGACGGGATATTCGACTGAAAGTAGGCTTACTAGCTCCCCAGGCTGGTGGGTCAGTTTTGATAGAATCAGGGGATACATCCGTTTTAGTGACAGCTACGCGATCGCAAGCCAGAGAAGGCATTGATTTTCTTCCACTCACAGTAGATTACGAAGAAAGGTTGTATGCAGCTGGTAGGATTCCCGGAGGGATCATGCGTCGGGAAGGTCGTCCACCAGAAAAAACAATTCTCACCAGTCGTCTTATAGACCGTCCGATGCGTCCCCTGTTCCCCTCATGGCTACGGGATGACCTGCAAATAATTGCCATAACGTTGTCGATGGACGAGTTAGTTCCACCCGATGTGCTAGCAGTTACAGGTGCTTCAATCGCTACCCTGATTGCCCAAATTCCTTTTAATGGGCCAATGGCAGCAGTGCGGGTTGGTTTAGTTGGAGATGATTTCATTATTAACCCCACATACTCAGAAATTGAAGCTGGAGACTTGGATCTAGTAGTTGCAGGTTCACCACATGGCGTAATCATGGTGGAGGCGGGAGCCAATCAGTTGCCAGAGCGAGATATTCTTGAGGCGATTGACTTTGGTTATGAAGCGGTGCGAGACTTAATCAAAGCGCAGCAAGATTTATTAGCAGAACTGGGTCTGGTAATCGTGCAAGAAGCACCAGCAGAAGTAGACCAAACGCTAGAAAATTATATCCGCGATCGCGCTAACGGCCAGATTAAGAAAATCCTCTCTCAATTCACCTTCACCAAACCCGAACGCGATGCAGCTTTAGATGTCGTCAAGGATGAAATTGCCGCGACGATTACCGAACTTTCAGAAGCAGACCCAATTCGAGTTGCCGCAACTGCAAATAAGAAGGCACTTGGTAACACTTTTAAAGATATTACCAAACACTTCATGCGGCGGCAAATCATCGAAGATAACGTTCGCGTTGATGGTCGTAAACTTGATGAAGTGCGACCTGTTTCTTGTTTAGTTGGTGTTTTACCAAAACGAGTCCACGGTAGCGGTTTATTTAACCGGGAACTAACTCAGGTATTATCCGCTTGTACTCTGGGTACACCTGGGGATGCCCAAAACCTCAACGATGACATGCAGCTAGATCAGCACAAGCGTTATCTGCATCATTACAACTTCCCGCCGTTCTCAGTCGGGGAAACCAAGCCAATGCGGGCCCCAGGAAGGCGCGAAATTGGTCACGGGGCATTAGCAGAGCGAGCGCTATTACCTGTGCTACCGTCAAAGGAAGAATTTCCCTACGTGATTCGCATCGTATCGGAAGTACTTTCCTCCAACGGTTCCACTTCAATGGGTTCAGTCTGCGGTTCCACCCTAGCTCTAATGGATGCTGGTGTGCCAATTCTCAAACCTGTCAGTGGCGCAGCAATGGGTCTGATTAAGGATGGGGACGAAGTAAGAATCCTCACCGATATTCAGGGCATTGAAGACTTTTTAGGCGATATGGACTTCAAAGTTGCCGGTACGGATACTGGGATTACCGCCTTGCAAATGGATATGAAAATATCTGGTCTGTCGTTGGAGGTTATTGCCCAAGCCGTTCACCAAGCCAAAGCAGCCCGGTTGCACATTCTGGAGAAAATGCTCGCCTGCATTGACACGCCGAGGACTGAAACCTCACCTTATGCCCCACGTCTGTTAACAATCAAGATTGATTCAGACATGATTGGTCTGGTCATCGGGCCTGGAGGCAAGACTATTAAGGGAATCACAGAGGAAACTGGTGCAAAAATTGATATCGAAGATGATGGCACCGTAACAATTTCGGCTGTGGATGAGAACAAGGCCAAGAGAGCCAGAAACATTATCCAAGGCATGACCCGCAAGCTGAACGAAGGGGATGTCTACGCAGGACGCATCACTCGGATTATACCGATAGGTGCATTTGTGGAATTTCTGCCTGGAAAAGAAGGAATGATTCACATCTCACAACTAGCTGACTACCGCGTTGGCAAAGTTGAGGATGAAGTAGCGGTGGGCGATGAAGTGATTATCAAAGTGCGCGAAATTGATAACAAAGGTCGGATTAATCTCACCCGCTTGGGTATCCACCCAGATCAAGCAACAGCAGCACGAGAAGCTGCGGCGGTGAATCGGTAACTCGATTTGGGATTTTAGATTAGATTAAATCTAAAATCCGCGATGCCTACTGTGAAGGCATCGCCGTATGCTTCTCTAATTATGAGCCTAACGACTGAAGTCGCGGCTACATGAACAAAGCCTGCCTACGCAGGCTGGATGCAAGGATTAGATAATTTCCCAGTCGGGAATGAGAGATTTTTGTTGATGGTGAATTGCTTGGTTACAAATGTAATTTGCTGTCTGCTCGATGAGATGATGACTGACTGTAAATGCCCCGTAACCACCTTGCCATTTAAAAAATTCGTGGCGTTTGATTTCATGAGTAATCAAATGGGAAGAACTACCTTTGGCTTTTTGCATTAATTCAGATATAGTCAATTTTGGTGGAAAACCAGTTAGTAAATGAACGTGATCAACTGTGCCGCCAATAGCAATTACCTTGCATCCTAAGTCAGAGCATTGCTTGGTAATTGCTGAATAAATTACCTCTTGAACATCTGGTGTAATCAATGGCAATCTATCCCAAGTTCCCCAAACACAATGTATGTGCAATTGCGTAAAATTTCTATGCATTTCCCTTGTTTTTTTTAATCTAAAAGCCTGCGTAGGCAGGCTTTGTTTTTGTAGCCGCGACTTCAGTCGTTCGGCTATTAGCAGAACAGGAATTGATTTTTTTATTAGGAATATAGTTTCGCCTCCAACTGTTTTAAGATCCGCTTAGGATCATTCTTATTCCCCCCAAGAAATTTCCAAGCTGCAAAACCTGCGCCAAATGCAACAACGGCAGCCCCTCCAGTCATAATACCAACCCCGCCAAGGGCTGCCATAGCAGCACTATAGGCTGCCGCTCCTGATAAAGTACCAATCGCTGTACCTGTACCAGCCACACCAAAAGCGCTGATAGCAGCCCAAGCTGTTCCAACAGCTGCTGCACTAGTTGCAACTCCTACTCCTGCTGCGATTCCTAAATTCTTTTTCTCTTCAGAATCCATTTGAGCAACAGAGGCAACAGATACTAGAGCTGCTGCACCAATCAAAGCCGCTCCACCAGTTGCAACTGCTAATCCTCCCAACATTCCTAAGCCACCCCCAGCGACAGAACCACCCCCTAACAAAGCTAGAGTTGCATTAGTCGCTGCGCCTCCAGAGAGAGTACCAAACGCTGCTCCTGTTCCTGCTTTTAATCCTATAGTTGTACCGACTTTAGTAGCAGTAGGAACAACCCCAGATGCTTTTTTAACTGAAGCATGAACTTTTTTTACTTTGCCAATGATATCATCGTCTTCCTGAGACTTTCCCTTATTATTGGTTACTGGCTCACGCATCAGCTTGTAAATTACTTTACAATCATCTGGAATATCTGAGTTTGAAATTAGCGAGTCTAACGAATCCAAGCAAGCTTTATCAGAAACTTGCTTACCATCTCTAAGTGTAGCGTAGGCAGCAAGTATCTCTGCTCTGTATATACTACTTGTGATAGTAGGGGAATTATCAATCAGATTGACGATAAATAAATCAGCAGTAATTGCTCTAGATATAACACTGTATTGAAAATAGACTTGTTTTAGTTCGTTCAGAAGAAAAGAATTTTGAATTATAGAGTCAAGCTGATTGAGGACATCAAAATCAGTTATACTTTCTCCTGCTCTAATACACTGATATATTCCTTTTAGTGACTGCTTTTCAGTCTCCTCTAGCTTAGATGCAGCTAAGGCGTTTTCAATACACTCTTCAATTTTGATCAACCTAGAACTTTGACTGGCAATTTTGTAACGCTGGTAAAATAATGAGTCACTTTCAGAGAGGGAAACAATAAAATCTAATAAGTCCTGAGCCGCTAAAGACTCACTATATTTACTATCTTTTATTAGCTGATAGACTTTTCTACATCTTTGTTTACTTTTTGGCTTGATATCTACAGTAGTTATCAATAAGTCTACTGATTTTTCTATATTCAAAGTTTTATCAAATAAAGTGTGTAAAACAAGGACAACATTATTTCCCTGCAAACCACAGTTTTTTAAGCGTAATTTATCGTCTTCTGTAGTGTTGGCTGGAATATTGACTTCATAGCTTTTTCCTGACCTCAATGTAACTTTTTGAGTTCCACCTTGGCTGGCTGTCTGATAAGGTACAAAGATGTGATGTAACTCATCTTGTTTAAATTCCATATTCGATTGTGTCATGGGTAAGTAATAAATATGAGGATTTGGTAAAAAAACTGCTACTTAACTATCGCCGCTCCTGCATATCATTAACAACCGAATAAACACCCATAACAGTGTCGAGGAATTTACAATCAACAGAAAACGCCCTTATTTTTTTACCGTAAATTTCTCTAGCCTGCCTATGCAGCCAAAGCCTGTGTAGCTACGACTTCAGTCCTTCGGCGTCGAGGGCTTCCCTAACCACTTCCCCTAAAGGGGATGAAAACGCTAGCAATTTTAGCTTTTATCTTTTTTTCTCTAAGCATTTTTCCCACCCCTTTATCTAAGTTATCATTATCAATAAGTCTTCGGGTAATATTTGCATTCCACAAAAATCATGTGAAACTCAGTTAAGACAAGTAATTCAACGCTAATTCATTATTTATATTATTCTTATATTCAGTATATCAAGTATTTTAAAATACACCTTTTATCTATTTACAAATTTATCAGATTGTCTGATCATAACGACACAACAAAAAATGTGATCAACAACACTTTTTCTTGTAATCAGTCATAATTTATGTAATTTGTGCAATGAATCCCCTGTCAAAAATATCATGGCTTTAGTTTCAACGATAAATAAACTGATATCAACTCAAGTCCCCACACTCAATGATTGCAGTTCACGAAGGCTGCTCAACTACTTTGAGAATTCCTGGGAACTTGAAGAAACACTCATGAAAAGTTTGGTTGGGGAAGAAACTTTTTATCTTAACCCCGATCCTTTAAGAAACCGGATAATTTTTTATCTTGGTCACTCAGCTGTTTTTTTCATAAATAAGTTAATTGGCGTTGGTTTAATCAAAGCTGGAATTAATTCGCAATACGAAACCCTATTTGAAATCGGAGTTGATCCACAAACACCGACAGAACTCGACGCAGCCATGCAAGGGGTTAGCTGGCCTGATGTAGAAAAAGTTTGGCAATATCGAGACAAAGCACGAGAAGCGATCGCAAAGGTGATTCAAAAGACTCCCCTGGATCTCCCGATTCATCAACAGCATCCCTTCTGGGCTTTGCTGATGGGGATAGAACATAGTCGCATTCACTTTGAAACCTCGTCGATGCTGGTGCGTCAATTGCCTAGCGATCGCCTAAAATGTCCCCAAGGCTGGAATTACGCACCGAGTAACGCGAAGATTCCTAAAAATGAAATGCGCCGGGTTCCAGGTGGTGTAGTGAAACTAGGTAAATCCCAGGATGATCTTACTTATGGTTGGGATAGCGAATATGGCGATCGCACTGTTGAAGTGAAACCGTTTTTAGCTAGTCAATATCTAATCACTAACGGCGAATATCTGAAATTTGTTCAAGCTGGTGGTTACAATAATCAAGATTACTGGAATACTGAATCTTGGGATTGGAAGCAACTCTACAATGTACAACATCCCAAATTCTGGATACCCTTCCAGGATAGCTACCGCTATCGAGCCACATTCGACGAAATAGACTTACCCCTAGACTGGCCTGTAGAAGTCAATTACTACGAAGCGATCGCATTTTGTCGTTCTCAAGGCTCAGAAATGCGCTTGATGACTGAGGCCGAATGGAAGCAAGCCTTATTTATCTCTGAGGATAACCACTTCTCAACTAACCATAATCTCAACTTACAATTCATTTCCCCCAGCCCAGTGGGAATGTTCAAACCCGCTAATAGTGCTTCTGGACTTTACGATCTCAGAGGAAACGTCTGGGAATGGTTGGGGGACACTTTCAACGCCCTACCAGGATTTGAACCTCATCCGCTTTACGAAGATCAAGCAGCACCCTTTTTTGATGATAAACATCAGATGATGCTTGGTGGTTCTTGGGCTACTAATGGTTCAATGGCATTACCAACCTATCGCAACTGGTTTCGTCCCTACTTTTATCAACACGCTGGTTTTAGAATTGCTCAAGATATTTAAAAGGAGATTATTGAGAATGATACCAAATCCTATCGTACCAGAATCCGGTCAAGAATCCGTTTGGGATTATCCTCGTCCGGCTCGTTTAGAAGATAGCAACAAGTCAATTCGGATAATTGTTAATAGTATTGTTTTAGCAGAAACAAGTAAAGCTAAAAGAGTTTTAGAAACTAGCCATCCTCCTGTTTATTACCTTCCTTATGAAGACATTAAACTAGAATATTTCATAGAAACACCTAAAAAAACTTGGTGTGAATGGAAAGGTAAGTGTCAATATTATGATATCAGCATCGGTGATAAGTATATAAATAACGCTGCTTGGCGATATTTTGAACCAACACCTGATTTTGCAACTATTCAAGAATACTATGCTTTTTATCCTAGTTTAATGGATGCTTGCTATGTAAATGATGAGCTAGTTATGTCTCAACCTGGCGATTTTTATGGTGGATGGATTACTGCTGATATTGTCGGGCCATTTAAAGGTAGCCCAGGAACAATGGGGTGGTAATTTAGGGACTTCCAAATAAAAATATCCCATCCCCTTTTAGGGGTGGGATGAGCTTAACAGCACTTGATGTCAACATCCAACAAAATATATTACTCTTTATTTTTCCTGTTGATTTTTTGCAGATTGATTAGTAGCATCATCTGAAGTGTCTGTCTGCAACTGGCTTTTTAACAAAGCAATCAAACCTTCAGAAAGTTGAGATAAAGAATTTTCTAACTGGGGGGAAAGTTGTAATGGGAAACTTCCAGAATCTAAATGTATTGAGCGTTGTGGAAAAGGAATATTAATATTTTGCTGCCGGAAAATTTCGTCAATTTTAAAATATAAATCGCTCTTAATCTGAAACTGTTTGCGAGGTTTAGCAATCCAAACTAGCAATTGAAAATTTAAAAAATCCTCACCATATTTTTGAAACCAAACAAGAGGTGTTGGTTTTTTTAAAATATCATGATTTTCATGCGCTACTTCTAATAAGGCAGAGCGGATAGTACTAATATTTGCACCATAAGCCACGCGCACGGGCAATACCAGACGAGATACCGAACCCCGATGGTTCCAATTGACTACTTCTGTATCTAACAAACGCGAATTGGGTACAATAACTACTATGTCGTCTAAAGTACGGATATTAGTACTGCGAGCATTTAATCGCTCTACGGTTCCCATAAATTCGCCAATTTCCACAAAGTCACCAACTTCAATAGCACGCTCAAAGGTAATCACAAAACCGCTAACTAGTTCTTTAGCGACTCCCTGTAAACCAAACCCGATGGCTACACCAAAAATACTGGCTAATATTGCTAGGGAACTGATATCCAAACCCCAAATTTGCAGCAACAAAACTGTACCGATAAAAATCAGACTGTACTGGATAGAAACTGCAATTGATTCTTGAACACCACGGCTAACATTGGTCATGTTTAGTACGCGCGATCGCAGCAAATTAGTCAGAGTTCCAGCTGTAGCCAATACTCCAAAAAATAAGCTGATGAAGATAATTATATTAATTACCGAATAAGAGCTTTCCCCAATGCTAATTACTGGTGATGTTAAGCTCATCCAAAGAATGTTGGCACTGCGCCTACTCCATTCTCGTGTTAAAGGAAATAAGTCAGTAATATAGATTGCGATCGCTATCCACAACAGCGATCGCACTACAAACAGGGTCAATTTTAAAAATAATTCAATTCCTTTGGGTTGCGCTCCAGTTTCGGGGTGATTCACTTCTCTCGGAACCAGCCGCCGTAACCAATAGCGCCAAACCCAACCTAACATTAAATGCAGAGCGATCGCACCCAATACTGATAAAACTGCAAATAATATTGCCCGCCAAAAATAACTTAATCTTCGTTCTTCTTGACCTTGCTGAACTGCCCCACGAATTCGTTGTGCCCAAATTTTTGCTTGCTCTTGTTTTGTTCTACCAGTAAAAGTATCTTCTTGCGTTACCGTCAGTAAATGGCGGCTATTCACCAAAATTACAGGTAATTGATTAATTTCTACAATCTCTACCTTCACAGGATCTGGGAAACGGACTACTTCTCTTAAAATTAAGTTGGCATCCGCAGCACGACTTTCAGCACTAAATTGCCCTGCTTCACTCACTTCAAATAACTTGCGACCATCTACCGAAATCACATCTGTTGATATTGATTGAGCTTGCAGCGACATTTCAGTGATTAAAAGGCATCCTATAATCATGTTTGCAACAATTACAAGAATGAAAAAACCAGTTATTTTCTTTAGCATTTACTGTGTCCAAAGTAGAAAGCCCATCAGCTTTAGCCCTGGGATGAATACTTTAGTTACCATAGATTATTCCATCCTATCGCGCTTCGTGCAGCGCAATAGGATGGCTTCGTTCATATATCTGTGACTTCAGTAGCCTTTGCTTAAGCTTTTTTCAACCAGCTAAACATGGCGCGTAAATCTTTACCGACTTCCTCAATTTTGTGTTCAGCTTCTTTACGACGCATGGCGGTAAATCCTGGTTTACCAGCTTGGTTTTCCAGAACAAATTCTCGTGCAAATTGCCCAGACTGAATTTCGCTGAGAATTTTCTGCATTTCAGCTTTAGTTTGTTCGGTAACAATCCGTGGGCCACGAGTATAATCGCCATATTCAGCAGTGTTAGAAATGCTGTCGCGCATTTTAGCTAAACCGCCTTCCACAACCAAGTCAACAATCAGCTTGACTTCATGCAGACATTCAAAATAAGCCAATTCTGGTTGATAACCAGCTTCTACCAAAGTTTCAAATCCGGCTTTAATTAAAGCACTCAAACCACCGCACAATACCGCTTGTTCGCCAAATAAATCTGTTTCGGTTTCTTCGCGGAAAGTCGTTTCGAGAACACCAGCGCGAGTACCACCGATACCTTTAGCATAAGACATGGCGCGATCGCGGGCCTGACCACTAGCATCTTGATAAACTGCAAACAGCGCTGGTACGCCTTCCCCACTTTCATAAGTCCGCCGTACCAAATGCCCCGGCCCTTTGGGTGCTACCATCACCACATCTACGTTAGCTGGTGGTACAACTTGCCCAAAGTGAATATTGAAGCCGTGGGCAAAAGCTAACACATTCCCTTCTTGGAGATTTGGTTCAATCTCGTTTTTGTAAATCGTTTTTTGGACTTCATCAGGTAACAAAATCATGATGAAGTCAGCAGCATTGGCAGCATCTGCAACATTCTTCACAGTTAACCCAGCAGCTTCAGCTTTTGCTACTGACTTACTACCCGGATATAGTCCCACAATCACATTCAAACCACTATCTTTGAGATTTAGAGCGTGGGCATGACCTTGGGAACCATAGCCAATGATAGCAATAGTTTTTCCAGCCAAAAGGTCTAAATTGGCATCTTCGTCATAATACATCCGGGCCATAGAAGCATCTCCTGTCAGCAAGCATCGTCATTTATTGGCAGGCTTAAGATTGTACCTCAAATTGAGTAACCACAGATGAACTATAAGCCATTGAATTTATTCCTTTCAACTCACGGGCTGGTAAAGCCGGGAAGTAAGGGCAATTACTAATGACAAATGACTAATGACTAATGACTAATGACTAATGACAAACCCCGTTACATAAATTGCAACAATACAGGCTTTAAGTTTTTCATCAGCAATACTGGGGTTAACTTCATCCATCTGAGGATAGATTATGTACACTTCGACTAAATTGCCGCGCACATCTGCTTTATTTATAAGTGCGTTATTAGGAGGGGTGATTTTTACCAGTTGCGCCTCTGCCGATCGCTCAACAAGTCCGGGTTTACCTCCAAATGCGGCTGATAGTGCGGCAAATCCAGCATCTGCACCTGCTAGGGAAAGCAGTATTTCCCAAAAGCCAGAAGCTGCACCAATAGCCCGTTCTCGTCCCCAACTCATTAAAAAGGCAGCAATCTCTTTGACTGTCAACTCTGTAGATAAGACTGTTGATGCTGTTTCGCAAATTATCAATAAACAGCAAGGGGATTTGATCGGGTTGAAACAACAACAACCCAAAAGCGACAATCCGCGTTACACAGCAACAATCCAATTACGGATACCAGAAAATCGTCTAGAACCTACCTTAGAAGAACTAGCTAAATTGGGCACTGTTGAGAGTCGTAATATCACTGCCGAAGATGTGGGCGATCGCTTGGTAGATTTTCAAGCTAGATTAACCAATTTACAAAAAACTGAAGCCAATTTGCAAAAAATTATGGATCGGGCGGGTTCTGTTAGAGATGTGCTTAGTGTTGCCCAAGAACTGAGTAATATCCGAGAAACCATAGAACAAATTAATGCCCAACTCAAAAGCCTACAAAATCAAGTTGCTTATTCCACTATTACGCTGAATTTAGAAGCAGCAGTTTCTAGCACCAGTTCACAACCTGCCCTTAATTTGCAAGTTCAGGAAACTTGGAACAAATCTACCCACTCTTTGAGTTCATTTTCCGTTGGCTTACTCAAGCTGGGTATTTGGTTAATTGTTTACAGTCCCTATTTGTTAATTTTTGCTGCCCTTATCTATGGCTTTACCCGTTGGCGGCGAACTCATTCACCACGTTTGACACAAACACCAGAATCAACTAGTTCTGAGTGAGTTTGCATAAATCATACATCTACCTTTGATAAATCTACATAAAAAGAGTGATTCAAATATTGCCAAATCTTATTGTCTGCGCCTCCATATTGAAAAGTTCTGTTTCTCCTGTAGTTTTGATTACTTTAATACTTTTTCAAATGTAAAGAGCAATACAAAATATGTGATGACAATTTTGATACAAATTTATTAAGAATAGTTACAATAGTCGGCATACACGATAATATTTCTTATGGTAAATTCACTTGACAATAATCCACCCCATCAAGTAGTAATTGTTGGCGGTGGCTTTGGTGGACTTTATGCGGCAAAAACACTCGCCAAAGCGGCGGTAAACGTTACTCTAATCGATAAACGCAACTTTCATCTATTTCAACCCCTATTATACCAAGTCGCCACAGGTGCGCTATCTCCTGCTGATATTTCCTCACCGTTGCGTTCTGTGCTTAGTAAGAGCAAGAATACGAAAGTGCTGCTGGGAGAGGTGAATAATATTGATCCAGAAGCAAAACAAGTGACTGTAGGCGACGAAGCAATAGCTTACGATACGTTAATTGTCGCTACAGGAGCCAAGCATTCCTACTTTGGCAAAGACAACTGGGAAGAATTCGCCCCAGGCTTGAAAACTGTAGAAGATGCCATAGAAATGCGTCGCCGGATTTTTACAGCGTTTGAAGCCGCAGAAAAAGAAACTGATCTACAAAAACGCCGTGCTTGGTTAACTTTTGTAATTATTGGTGGTGGCCCAACTGGTGTAGAATTAGCAGGTGCGATCGCAGAATTGGCAAATCAAACTCTTAAAGAAGATTTCCGCAACATCGACACATCGGAAGCCAAGATTTTGCTATTAGAAGGGCTGGATCGGATTTTGCCACCCTTTGCACCAGAGTTATCACAAGAAGCGGAAGCATCCTTGACGCGCTTGGGGGTAGTTGTGCAGACAAAAACGCTGGTAACAAATATTGAAAATGATCTTGTTACCCTCAAACAAGGTGATGAAGTTAAAGAAGTTGCCTCAAAAACGGTATTATGGGCAGCAGGTGTAAAAGCTTCGGCAATGGGGAAAGTGCTAGCAGAACGCACAGGTGCTGAATGCGATCGCGCTGGACGGATTATTGTTGAACCTGACTTGAGTATTAAGGGACATCCCAATATTTTTGTAGTTGGCGACTTAGCAAATTTTTCTCATCAAAATGGTAAACCCCTACCTGGTGTTGCACCTGTAGCGAAGCAACAAGGTGAATATGTAGCAGAGCTAGTTCAGCAGCAGCTTGTAGGTAACAGTTTGCCACCCTTTGCTTATACTGATTATGGTAGTTTAGCAATGATTGGGCATAATTCTGCTGTGGTAGATTTGGGCTTTATACCCTTTGCTTATACTGATTATGGTAGTTTAGCAATGATTGGGCATAATTCTGCTGTGGTAGATTTGGGCTTTATCAAGCTGAAAGGTTTCTTTGCATGGTTATTTTGGCTGTTGATTCACATCTACTTCTTAATTGAATTTGACAACAAATTAGTAGTAATGATTCAGTGGGCATGGAACTATTTCACCCGTAATCGCGGAGCAAGATTAATTACAGGACAAGAATCAATCACGCAGTTCGGAATTAGCGATCGCAACAGTTATTCAGCCGATAATAAACAGCCAGTAAATGTCTAGTTGGGCAATTCAATTTTGGATTTTGGATTTTAAATTTTGGATTAAATTTCAATCTAAAATCCAAAATCTAAAATCTAAAATTCTTGCTCCCCGCCCTCATAAATTAGCAGTAAGCTATTTTAGGGCGTTTTTCATATTTACACATGGCAACTATTAACGACAACTACCTGAAACTAAAAGCGGGTTATCTGTTTCCAGAAATTGCTCGGCGGGTGAATGCCTTTGCTGAAGCGAATCCTGATGCTAAAATCATCCGGCTGGGCATTGGCGATGTTACCGAACCTCTGCCGGAGGCTTGTCGCACAGCTATGATAAAAGCTGTGGAAGAAATGGGCGATCGCAACACCTTCAAAGGCTACGGGCCAGAACAAGGCTACGCTTGGTTACGAGAAAAAATTGCTACTCACGATTTCCAAGCACGAGGAGCCGATATAGATGCTTCCGAAATCTTTATCTCCGACGGTTCCAAGTGCGACAGTGGCAACATTCTGGAGATTTTTGGTCATGACAACATAATTGCCGTTACTGACCCAGTTTACCCCGTGTATGTAGACACTAACGTTATGGTGGGAAATACTGGGGATGCCAACGATAAAGGCGAGTTTGAGGGTTTAGTTTATCTACCAATTACGGCTGAGAACAACTTCACCGCAGAGATTCCCTCAAAGAAAGTCGATTTAATTTATCTCTGCTTTCCTAATAACCCCACAGGCGCAACTGCTACCAAAGAATATCTCAAAGCATGGGTGGACTATGCTAAAGCCAATGGCTCGATTATTTTCTTTGATGCAGCCTACGAAGCTTACATTACCGATCCATCGATTCCCCACTCAATTTATGAAATTGAAGGTGCAAGAGAAGTTGCGATCGAATTTCGTTCTTTTTCTAAGAATGCAGGTTTTACAGGAACTCGTTGCGCCTTAACCGTTGTTCCGAAGACACTCACAGGTAAAGCCGCCGATGGTTC
>Ga0209591_10004615_pt1 | contig 15547 bp, 4 predicted proteins | sample MAT01_FD_187207 | JGI IMG/M metagenome (GOLD analysis project Ga0209591, IMG submission 187207) | Freshwater microbial communities from Lake Fryxell liftoff mats and glacier meltwater in Antarctica - MAT-01 (SPAdes) (version 2) | ecosystem: Environmental > Aquatic > Freshwater > Ice > Liftoff... | reverse complement strand
GGCCATATACCTGGCTCAAATGTGCTTTTACCACCGCCGAATCTTCGAGCACCCAACATTCAAGGCGGTATTGTTGCCCAGGTTTTAGCGGCGCGGATAGTTGCCCTTGCACATACTCATGAAAATCTGTTCGCTGGCCCACGTCCTCCGCAGGCAGATAAGTGATGATGCCCAGACACTGCTCGCCAGTGTGGACGGTTTGGAGCCAATCGCAGTTTTCGGCGGCACGGAGCAGGTCAGGTGTTCCGTCGCGAAAGCCGCTCCAGTTAGCAGCTCTTCGAGGGAAATCGTAAGAAAATTGGGTGAATTCGCAGGGAACAACTACCGCATCGGGTCTATTATGCTCAAAGGATGGGTTGATTACCAGATTTTGAGCAGATACGCTGTAAGAAAAAAGCAGGGCTAAAAATAAGATTTGATGCATATATAAGGATTTACGACACGTTCCTATTTCTACTTTGTCAGATTAACCGCATAGCGGCGTAGCGTCTGTAGAACTAAGGAACAAACAGAACGGTTAAGCGACCATTTTTATTTATTCTAATCTGGCTCAAATTTTGCTGTAAATATTTTGCTATTATTGTTTTTGTAGCAAAAATAGAAGGGGTTAACTTCTTTTATAAAAGTTGTCTCTATCTTTGGCCGCATATCGAAAACGATATTTTTTTTAATCCGCAACTTCTCGTACGTCTCATGCAGGGTTTTCGTCATGCCAAGCTTCTTTTAAACCATTGGTATGGCTTTTTGATTTACGCTTAAAGCCACCGTTCTCCTTGCATTTTTTGTTGGACTATTTTAGGTTCTATTTGCTGCCGCAAATGGGATCATTAGAAGTACGCGCTTATGCAAGACCTTAAGGAAATCATTCTCCTGCTCATTCAGCATAGCATCTATCCATTCAAGGGGGCGGAGGCTAAATCCAAACTGCTAGCCCTATGGGATGGTATTGCGAAAGGTAAGTTCTCTACCGACGAGGCCGCTGCTAAAGCACTCTACGACGAGAGCTTCGAAGGGTCTAAATACCGCAAACTTAAATCGGACTTCCGGGAACGTGTACTAGACGCCGTATTAGAAATTGACGGCAACCAAAAATCCTATTCTGACTATCAAAAGGCTTATTATGAGTGCCATCGGCATTGGACGGTGGTGCGTATCCTGACCGGACAAAATGCAAATGCGGCGGCACTTTCAGTGGCCACGCGTTTGCTTCGGCAGGCTGAAAAGTTTGATTTCACTTTGCTGGCTATGGATATTGCTTCTTATCTGCGTACGCAATATGGCCTTCGCGAAAGCAACGACAAAAAATTCAGAGAAGCTAATGAGGTGTTTGAAAAACATAGGAAGACCTATGATGCGGAAAACCAGGCAGAAGCATTATACACTACACTTATTGTGCGCTACGTCAACAATCGCTCGGCTCAAACTGATGTGAGCAAGCTCGCCACAGAATACTGGGAACTGATAAGTCCGAACATGGAGCGGTATTCGACCTACAAATTACAGATGTACGGGTATATGATCGGGCTCATGCGACATACGGCGGCCAATGACCATGCCCAGGCTTTGATTGCCTGCAATGAAGCACTCCATTTTTTCAAAGGCCGGGCGTATGAGCCTCGCGTTCCGCTTCAAATATTTTACTATCAGCGCCTGATCTGTAATATCCAATTGCGGCAGTTTGAAGCAGGGCAGGAGTCAGCCGATTACTGCCTTAAGATTATGCAGGAGGGGACGTTCAACTGGTTTAAATACAGGGAATTGTACCTTCAACTGTCCTTGCACACTGGAGAATTTGCACAGGCATCAAGCATTTTGAGCGAGACCCTCCAAAATGCCCGATTCGAGTTCTTGCCTGAAAATGTAAAAGAAATCTGGCGTATCTATGAAGCATTTGTGCAGTATCTGATTTTGGCGGGTAAGGCTCCTGCCAAGTCAAGTGGACCGAAGTTCAAGCTCGCCAAATTCATCAACGATACCCCTATTTTTTCCAAAGACAAGAGCGGCATCAATATCGCCATCATCGTGGTCAAAATGCTTTTAATGCTTCAAGAGCGAAGGTTTGCTCAAATGCTTGACGATGTGGAAGCTGTGGAACAGTACTGCTATCGGCACTTGCGCGGCGACAATGCGCAACGCAGCTATTTCTTTCTGAAAATGTTGCTGCATATTCCAACCAGCGGCTTCGACCCTGTTCAAAGCGTGGCCAAGGCTGATCGGTATTTGCAAAAACTGAAAGAGACTCCGTTGCAGGTAGCCAACCAGACGCACGAAATTGAAGTAATTCCTTACGAGATGCTCTGGGATATTGCGATAGAATCCTTGAGTGCCGGTAAAAAGCCGGGATAGGTGGCGTAACAAAATTTCAAAAAGTAGCATACTGTTGTTATTGAAAATCAAGAGCTTAATGGCTTTGTTTGAAATTCTTGTCTAATAATGCAAGTAACAAATCCTGTTATTATGTTGCCCGTTTCCAGCCCATAAGCCGTCACCTTTGACCTTGTTAATTTTTTAATGTTTAATAATCTTTGCCTGCCTATGGATTCCTGTAAGAAAAGTGCCTTGACGTGTTTAAACTACGTTACGGGCACAGCAATTGTTGACACCACTCAGGTGTAAAGCGTCAGGCACCGCTTTTTTATTCCTTTTCATAATCTCATCGTTTTTGCAGCGCCGCTCCGTTCACTCGGAGCGGCGCTGTCATTTTGTGCTGGGCGACCACATGTTTTCTAAAACACTAAGGAACTAAGGGTCACTAAGACTTATAGGGGTTTAGTTGGCGTAACACTTTAGATTTAGAGGGGTTTAGTTGGCGTAACACTTAGTGGCCCTCAGTTCCTTAGTGTTTTAATAATACGTGGTCTCCAAGCAGCTTACACCGCCTTGCCTTCCTCCAATTTTCTCGGCAATTTTTTCAAGCAAAATGTAACACTTGCAAACTTTTTGAAGGGCTGTAAGTATTTAATATTCAATGATTTATCGTATGAATATAAGTATTATCCTTGGCTGTTTGGTGTAACGATATCCAGCTTTCCGTTTGTTCAATACCTGTCATGAGGTCAGACTTTTGAGGCATCATTTTTTACTAATCAATCTGCCTTCACTCATGAAAAATTACTGTACCTCCTCAGCCGCCATTTCCTCCAGCCGCAATGGAATTATTGTAGATACCACCATGGTCTAAACCGACATCCACAATATTCCTAACTCATGTTGCAACAACAAAAACGGGTCACGCAAAGCCTGCCGATATCGCTTGCGCAAACGATCGAAGTAAAAATGGAAGTGGTGTTCGGCACACCCAGCCAGAATTGCATTGGTTCTGGGGTTTGTATGCTCATGAACCGATTTCCAAGGCACAAACAATTGCCTTGTCCACATGCACCAGCCTGGATTTCTTTTGAATACGGGCAGTTAGTCTTTCGATTTTCAAAAGCCGAAGTCCTGCGCGCGGATGTGGCTAGTCGGCTAGATCCACCTTGGTTTTTAGTCGAGGAGTCCTTTCCAGTCCCACGCTGTGCCGTACGGCATTTGGGCTTGCCCGCTCAACACATATCCCCCGGGATATATAGAATCGTAGAGACTAATAAAGATTGGTTTTTGGCTTTTCCGCTTGCTAGATGAAGCAAATCTAAAAGGCCCGCAAAATATTCAAAATCAAGGCCTTGGCCATAAATCCAAGGACATATTTCTTTGAAAAGATAAAAATTTAGGTGGAGTCCTGTTCCGTAATATCTGCTAGGTCTCTCCAACGAAAACGATCGTTGGGGGGCCTGGCAGCAACGGTAGGCTTCGTCTTAAAATGGATCGATAGATTAATTTCCGTTCCAATATGTAGTTGATTATGTCTAGTCTGATAAAAAATAAAGCCTGCTCTAATATGCTCTCCTTTGGAGGGCTATGGGTGTTTTTGGGCATACAGGGCTTGTTCGTGTATTCGATTGAATCGGATCAAAATTCAAGCTCCCTTTTGAAAGTTCAAGCCGGGCTACCTGCGGGTTTGAACTTTTATTTTAATCCTCCTACCGTGCATCCGCAGGGCCAGTCCGGCTATGCGCACAAGGCCGTGGTGCGTCCGTTGGGCGCGTCGCGGTTTTGTGTTTTACGGCGGTCTCTGCCACACATACGTGACAGGGACGGACCAAGTTGACGCCGCTTCAGTCAGGTATTAGCCTGACCTGTGGAACCATTTTTATTTAGCAAAACACTCATTTTTAATAAAACATTTAATTCATCTCTCATGAAAAGAGTTTGTTTACTCCACAAGAAAAGACCTGTTTTTCGAGGGGCTTGGTTTGATGCCAGCACCCCGAAAGACAAGTTCTGGCGCATGATCTTTTCGGCCATAGCGCTTCCTTTATTTATGCTGATTGCCACAACTATGTCGCTTTCAGCTCAATCAGGCATCGCCTTCCGTGACTTTAATGGCGATGGCCTTAAGACTGGTGCAGAACCAGGAGTGGAAGGTATCAACGTACGCTTATATACCAATGCGATACTGCCAACCAAAGACCAATTGATTGGCACCACCGTGACCGACGCAAGTGGCAATTACAACTTTGCCATATCTGTAATTGGTCGTGCAGCAAATCCTGGCGAATCGGTGCGGATCGAATTTGAAATTCCAAATTCATTTGAATGCTCCTTGGCCAACGATGTTGACTTTGAGAGTCTCGCTGGCAACGTATTTGGTACGAGCGTCCAATTTATTACGGGGCAGCAAAACAATGTCCGGTTCGCAATCAACTATCCTGGTGAGTGGGTACAAGGCAACAATCCGGAAATTTACCTCCCTTGTTACGCGCTTGGTAACCCAGACGCTCCCAATAGCGATGTAGCTGCAGAACCTGCATTTGTAAAATTTAATTATCAGGATAATGGTATCCCTGGTCAAGGAGGCACCTTGCCACCCACTAAGCTGGCAGATATTGGACAAGTGGGAACCCTTTGGGGTGTTGCATATTCCCGAACGGCTAAAGTGGTTTTTTCTTCAGCAACCATGCGCCGCCACTGTGGATTAGGTCCTTTGGGTCCGGGAGGCATTTACATGATTAACCCAAGTACAGGTGCAGTTACGAATTTTCTGAACCTTGACGCTATTGGAATTCATACCTGGGATCATAACCAGGTAGCATACCCAGCGAACCCAGGAAACAATACCAGCCCTGTAAGCGGCTTTGTAGGTAACAATAATCAACGCGGTCTTCCGGCCCTTAGCCAAACACCGAGTACTGACTATGCTGCAGGTGACCAAGTGGGCAAAGTATCCCTTGGAGACATCGATATTTCTGATGATGGTAGGTATTTGTATGTAATGAATTTGTGGGATCGCAAACTTTACGAGATTGATCTGTTCGATACAAAGAATCCACAAGCGCCTACTTTGGGTAATGTTGGAAGCCGGGTTCGCAGCTGGTCAGTGCCTGACCCTGGGACTATCGGGTCACAAGGGGAGCATCGCCCATTCGCATTAAAATATGCTCGTGGTAAAATATTTGTTGGTCTCGTGCTTTCTGGCCAAAACCTGGCTGGCAACGTCGTGTCACCCGTTATCAATGGAAATGGAGCAGATCTTCGGGGTTATGTCTATGAATTTGATCCGGGTTCTCAGAACTTTTCTGCCCCGCTCCTAAATTTTAGTTTTGTCTACGGACGTGAGCGCCCATGGATCCCCTGGGGTTACAGTACGCAAAGTGGGCTCAGCCGGTTTTTCTCCGGGCCCGAGCGCGAGATCGCAGAGCCGATCCTTTCGGATATTGAATTTGATGATCAGGGAAATATGTTGGTCGGAATCATGGACCGCAAAGGCAACCAGTATGGCATTAATACAAATGATTATGCCGGCAACCTGGTGAATTATGAGTACGCAACCGCCGGAGAATTGCTTCGGGCCAATGCCTCATTTGTCAATGGAGTATGCAATTACACAATAGTCACCCGTCCAGGTACGGCTGACTATTATAATGACAATTTATTTCACGTAGAATCCGTGCAAGGTGGCCTGGCTGTTTTGCCGGGTGCTGGCGATGTAGTAACTGTATGGCTTGATCCGTTTCGTGTCAGGTCGGGTGGTACCATGCGCTTGAATAATACGACGGGTGCACAGGTAGCAAATTCGGCGTATGAAGTTTTTGAAGACCTTTTTACCATAGGTGGCCCCGGTGCTGCCGTTAGTAAGGCCAACGGTTTGGGTGATGTTGAAATAGCTGGCGAACGAGCCCCAATTTCATTAGGAAATCGTATTTGGGCAGATATTGACCGCGATGGTATTCAAGATGCCGACGAACCAGGCTTACCAAATATACAAGTGGTTTTGAAGAATAGTGCCGGTACGGTTCTGGCCACTACTACCACAAGTCCCACGGGTAATTTCTATTTTACAACGGTGAATGTCATCGATGGAGATCTAAGCCAGCCAGGCAATCAGCCCGGGCCACAATCTACTACGGATTATAAAATTTGTATTCCGGCTGCTCAATTTAACAACGGCCAGCCCTTAAATAATTTCCTGGTATCGCCGCCCAATCAAGCCGGTGTCGGCATTGCTGATTATACGGACAATGATGGTGTTCTTCAGCAAAATGGCGATATTGAAATACTGGTAACCACAGGAGCTCCAGGAGAAAGCAATTTTACCTATGATTTTGGTTTAATCCCCACTGATTATGGTGATCTTCCAAATACCTATGGTACGCTGGAAGCCAACAATGGCGCTTGGCACTGGATTAGACAAGATCTGAAACTAGGCGCCTGCGTGGATGGTGAAATTGATGGTCAACCAGAAGCTATGGCTGGATTGATGGCTGGTGGTGATGACAACAATGCCGGTATTGCAGCCATTGGTGCTTGTGGTGGCAATGGCGATGATGAAAACGGCATCGTTTTCTCTTCTCCAATGATTCCAGGTACGCAGGCTTGCCTGACAGTTAATGTCATGAATATGACTGGCGCTAATGCAGTGCTCCAGGGTTGGATTGACTTTAACGGCAACGGTACTTTCGATGCTGGAGAACAATTGACTACCGGCAGTTTCGCCCCAAGCGGCGCAACAGTACCCAATGGAGGGCTTACCAATGCTCAATTGTGCTTTACGGTTCCTGCCAACGCTAGCTTCCAGGGCGGCGCAGCATTTGCCCGTTTCCGCCTTTCTCCAGCGGGAGGTCTTGCGCCTACCGGAGGGAATGTAGACGGTGAGGTAGAAGACTACAAAGTAACCCTTGCTAAAGTGGGTAACTTTGTATGGTCTGACTATGATGACGATGGCGTTCAAGATGTTGGCGAATTGGGCATCAATGGTGTTCAAGTTACCCTCACTTGGTTGGGCCCCAATGCTGCCGTGGGCGGGGGAGATGACGTAGACTACAATGCGACTACCTCCACGATGAATGCTACAGATGGCATTTATATGTTCTTTGGCCTTACCCCGGGTATGTATAAAATTACACCAACCCCTCCTCCCGGATTCATTAACGGTAAAGAAGATTTGGGCGGCAATGATGTGAAAGACGGCGATGCGCACGCAGGGGTCATGGTCAACATACCGGCTGCATTCGGTTTGCCAACTGGCGAAAACGGCACAGGCGACAACCCTGGCGGCACCAACGGTTTCCCTGATACTCAGGACAACCTGACTTTCGATTTCAACTATATTGGTTTGGATTATGGTGACTTGCCCAACACATATGGCACATTGCTTCCGAACGGCCCGGCGCACGGCATCAGCCCTAACCTCAAATTGGGCGCAAAAGTAGATGCTGAAGGCGATGGCCAACCCGATCCAATGGCTGGTGCTATGGTAGGCGGCGACGATAACAACCAAGGCCAGCCAGCTTTTGGCGGCAATGGTGACGATGAAGATGGCATAGTATTCGAGTCTCCTTTAGTACCTGGAGCACAGGCTTGTATTCGTGTTACTGCAATGAACATGGGTAGCACTTTCCCCGCAGTATTACAGGGCTGGGTAGACTGGAACGGAAACGGCCAGTTTGAAGCAGCTGAACAATTAACAACAGGAAGTTTTGCACCTTCGGGGGCAAGCGTTCCCGCGAATGTTGGCCTGATCAATGCTCAACTTTGCTTCACCGTTCCTGCAGGCGCAACCTTTGCCGCAGGCAATGTAATGGCCCGCTTCCGCTTGTCTCCCACAGGAGGTCTTGCTCCTACTGGCGGCCTGCCAAACGGTGGTACTCCCATTGGCGAGGTAGAAGACTACAAAGTAGCGACCGCTAAAATCGGTAACTTCGTTTGGTGGGATTACAACAATGACGGTATTCAGGACGAAGCCGGTACTGCCGGTATCAACGGCGTTACGGTACAGCTCGTATGGGCTGGTATAGACGGTAATCTGGCTACGGCTGGTGACAACGTTACTTTTACTGATGTAACAATTGCCGATAACGGCACCAACGGACAGTATGCTTTCTGCGGTCTTGTTCCGGGTACTTACAGCCTGAGCATTCCAACTGCTCCTGCCAACTTCGTTCCTACGCAGTTGAACCAGGGAGGTGATGATGAAACAGATGCAGATAACCCTGCAGGTATTACAATCGTTATTCCAGCCTTGCCAGGTTTAGTTACCGGCGAAAATGGAACAGGTGATGCTCCAGGTACTGATTTCCCTGATAATCAGGATGATCTGACCTATGATTTCGGTTATGTGGCTTATGATTACGGGGACTTACCCAACACGTACGGCACCACTATAGCTAACAACGGCGCTTCCCAACTGCTGAACCCAAACCTGTACCTCGGTACTTGTGTAGACGCGGAAGTGGATGGTCAGCCGCAAGCCATGGCCGGCCTAATGATCGGTGGTGACGATAACAATGCTACTAGCACACTGTTAGGTGCCTGCGGGGTAACAGCAGACGACGAAAACGGTATCGTATTGTTTGAAACGCCGATGATTCCGGGCTATTCCGCTTGTATTCGTGTAACGGCTGCTAATACAACCGGCGATCCTGCCGTATTACAGGGATGGGTGGATTTTAACGGCAATGGTACGTTTGAAGCCGATGAACAACTCACCACCGGATCTTTTGTGCCAAGCGGTGCAGCGATTCCAAACGGTGGCGTCGTAAACATGCAAATGTGCTTCGACGTACCGCTGACGGCTACTTTTGCCGGCGGACAAGCGATGGTCCGCTTCCGTTTGAGCCAGAACGGCGGCCAGTCGGCTGTCGGCCCTGCTGCGATCGGCGGTATCGGTGAGGTAGAAGACTACAAAACACCCCTTGCTAAAATTGGTAACCTCGTTTGGAATGACTGGGACAACAACGGTCAACAAAATGAACCAGGCACTGCCGGCTTGAATAATGTACCGGTAAATCTCGTATGGGCCGGTACTGACCTTGCGTTCAATACGCCAGATGACCGCACGTATTCAACAACTACATCCAATATGGGTGTAAACGGTCAATATATGTTCTGGGGCTTGATCCCAGGCTCCTATCAAGTAGTATTGCCAACCTTGCCTGCAAACTTTATTGCAACACAAGTGGGCGTAGGTTCAGATGTGTCTGACAGCGAAAACCCTGCTGGAGAACTGTTCAACATTCCTGATCCAATCCTTCTCCCAACAGGTGAAAACAGCACAGGTGACGTTCCAAACGACGTTTTCCCGGATCCTGCAAACAATATCACGATCGACTTTGGTTTGATCACCCGTGATTTTGGTGACTTGCCGGATACTTACGGTACCACCGATGGTTCGCCAAACGATGGTCCGGTACACGTACTCAATCCAAACCTCAAACTTGGCGCCTGCCAAGATGGAGAAATGGATGGTACTCCTGATGCAATGGCTGGCCTCATGGCTGGTGGCGACGACAATACCAACGGCGCACAAGCGGATGGAACAGCCGCAACTTGCGGCGACGATGAAGATGGCATCGTATTCGAATCTCCGATGGTACCCGGTACCATTGCCTGTATTCGGGTAACTGCTTTGAATAACCTCGGCACTGCGGCAGTATTGCAGATGTGGGTTGACTTCAACGGCGACGGCGACGTAACAGATGCTGGTGAAGCGATTACTTCCGGCAACTTCAATGGCCCGGGCAACGGCGCGATCGTTCCTAACGGCGGTCTCACCAATGCACAGCTTTGTTTCGACGTACCGGTTACAGCCACTTTTGCGGGTGGTTCTGCCCGCGTTCGATTCCGGATCAGCCCAAGCGGTGGTCTTACACCAAACGGTCCGGAGAATATGCCGTTCCCGGTAGGTGAAGTAGAAGATTACAAACTTCCGGTGGCTAAAATTGGCAACTACGTTTGGAATGATAATAACAACGACGGCATTCAGAACGAACCCGGCACCAATGGCTTGAACAACATTACCGTTCAATTGGTTTGGGCCGGTCCTGACGCCAACTTTGCTACGGCGGGCGACAACCGTACTTATACCACAGTAACCGCACCAAATGCTGGTGTGAATGGTCAGTATATGTTCTGGGGTCTTCCTTCCGGTTCGTACAGATTAAGCGTGCCAACCAACCCGAACGGATTTATACCGACGCAACTCAACATCGGTTCCGATGTACTGGACGCGGATGATCCTACCGGCGTAACCCTTGTAATTCCTAACCCGATCAACCTGCCAGTAAATGAAAATGGCACAGGTGACCAACCGGGCGGATTCAACGGATACCCTGATAATCAGGATGATTTGACTTACGACTTCGGTTTCGTAAGCGTAGACTACGGCGATTTGCCAAACACCTACGGGACGGATATTCCATCCAATGGTCCAAAACAAATCGTAAATCCAGGTCTGAAACTAGGTTCAACCGTAGACGGTGAACTCAACGGCCAGCCGGAAGCCATGGCGGGTATGTTGATTGGCGGTGACGACAACAACAACGGCGGCTACAACGAAGGTGGCGCCGGCGACGACGAGAACGGCATTACGTTCCTCACGCCAATGATCCCTGGCTTCCAGGCTTGTGTTCGGGTGAATACCATGAACACCCTGGGCGGCAACGCAGTGTTGCAGGCATGGATCGACTTCAACGGCGATGGCGACGTAACGGATGCTGGCGAACAATTGAATACAGGTTCTTTCGCAGCAGCAGCACCGGGTGCAATTGTACCTGCTGGAGCTTCCGTGAACTCTGATTTCTGCTTCGACGTACCAGCTGCGGCGACTTTCTTTGGTGGCAATGCATTCGTACGCTTCCGTCTGAGCCCAACAGGGGGCCTTGCCTTCAACGGTCCGGCAGCAATGCCTTACCCGATTGGTGAGGTAGAAGATTACAAAGTACAATTGGCTAAAGCGGGTAACCTCGTTTGGATTGATGCCAACGTGGACGGCTTGCAAACCCAACCGCTTGAAATTCCTTTGGGGATCAACGGCGTGACGGTTGAATTGCAGTGGGCTGGTCCTGACGGCAATTTTGCAACCGTGGTGGATAACCGCACCTACACCGATGTTACCGCCACCGAAAACGGGGTACAGGGTAAATACCTGTTCTGCGGTATGATCCCGGGTAACTACCGTATGGTAGTGCCTCCATTCGGGTATGTGCCAACGCTCCTCATTGACGTGGCGGGCAACACCCAGGATGTGATTGACGCTGACAATCCGGTTGGCGTGAACTTTACCGTACCAGCGCCTCCAACGACGCTGCCTACGAACGAAAACGGCATTGGCGACAATCCGTTGGTGATCAATGGCTTCCCGGACAACCAGGCGAACTTTACGATCGACTTCGGTTACCTCGGTTTCGACTTTGGTGATGCTCCGAATACCTACGCAACCACACAGGCATCGAACGGCGCGGTACACACCGTTACCCCGGATCTTTACCTCGGGCTTTGCGTAGACATTGATATTGATGGTCAACCAGAAGCAATGGCTGGATTCATGACAGGTGGCGATGATGGCAATGCAGGTCCTGGTTCGCTGGGTGTTTGCACCCCACTTGCTGATGACGAAAATGGTATTTCGTTCCCAACACCATTGATTCCTGGCAACTCGGCTTGTGTGAAAGTGACTGCCCGCAACAATACAGGCGGTGCTGCATTCCTCCAGGCTTGGATGGACTTTAACGGCAATGGTACGTTTGAGGTGAATGAACAACTGACTACGGGCAACTTTGCTCCAGCAGGTGCTTCAATCCCGAACGGTGGCGTAACGAACCAGAATTTCTGCTTTGATGTGCCTGTTACGGCTACCTTCAATGGCGGTAATATGTTCGCTCGTTTCCGTCTGTCGAAAAACGGCGGCGTAACGGCCACTGGTCCAGCTATCCCTGGTAACGGCCAGTTCCCGAACGGTGAGGTAGAAGACTACAAACTTCCACTGGCTTTGATCGGCAACTATGTTTGGATGGATAATCCAGACATCGAAGGCGACCAGGATGTTACGGAAATGCCTTTGGCAAACGTTAAAATCAACCTGACTTGGGCGGGTGAAGACGCTGTTTTCCAAACGGCTGCCAACAGTGGCACACCTGCCGGCGACGACCGTGTGTACATGTCTACCACCGACGCTACAGGTCGTTACGAATTCCGTGGCCTGATTCCAAGCACGAACTACCGTATTTTGCCCGACAAATACACGGCGCCAAATCAGGTTGCTGGTGATGCTATCAATCCGGTGAATAAGATTCTGACTATTCCGAATCTGCCGCCGAATGATAATATTGATAGTGACGGAACTCCGCTAATCAATGTGAGTATTCCAAACTTGACCATTGTTTTCCTCCCAACGGCAGAAAACGGGCTTCAGGATGGAACTCCAACAGGATTCCCGGATAATCAAGCTGCTGTAAATTTTGACTTTGGCTTTATTGACAATCCAAAAATCAATGCAGCGATGGCGATCACGGGCTTCGACCCAACGGTATGTGGCGAGTTTGCCGCTTGGATGGATATCTGTATTGAAAATACCTCGACTACGCCATTGGCCACCCTTCAGGTAATGCTTGATCTGGCAGGCCCTAATGCATTCGGGGCGGCGTTCAAGGGTATGATCGGTATTCCAATTGTAGTTTCTAGTAATGCTCAACAGAATCCAATCTTCAATGCCGGGTATACAGGCGCCAGCACGGCTCCAGGTAAAAACCTCCTAGACGGTACCAGTGGCTTGCTCTGGCCTGGTGAAAAATTCTGTTTCCGCATCAAGTTTGGTATAGACCCGGATGCGCCTGGTGCACCTGCCAATCCGAAAGGACAGGCTATGGTAAGTGGCAAAGCGGTGAACTTCCAGGGTGTTCCTGTTCCGGATTACTGGAACGGTGGCGCGCAGTTCATGGCAATGGATGCCTCAGATATTGGGCCCGATCCTAAAGGTACTAATCCTGGATATCCAGGGGATACTGGCGGCGCAGACGATCCAACCGTCTTGGGCAATTGCTGGCAAACTACCCAGGGCATGGTCTGCAATGACTTGGTGTATATTTCAATGGATGGAGATTGCAACGCTTTCGTTACGCCATCTATGTTATTGGAAGGTGAAGATCCAAACTGTGACGAAGACAACTATCCTTTGGGAGGGTTCACGCAAATCACTATTACGACGCTCACAGGCCAACCGGTTCCAAATCCGATCCCTGCATCTTACTTTGGCCAGACCCTGAAATACAGCGCGAAGCACATCTTTACGTGCAATTCTTGCTGGGGCAATTTGAAGCTGGAAGACAAACTCGCACCAGAAATTGAATGCTCAGACATTCACCTCAATTGTGCGATCACGGAATACAGCCCGAACTATCTGGAAAATGTACTTGGCTTAGCCAACGCATTCCCAGAGGTGTTTGATTGTGCTACATACACCCTAACCAATTCGGATACTTGGCATAATGTGGCTTGTAATGAGTCTGTAAATGGCTTCGACGATATCTCTGCTTATACAGAGCGTATCTGGACCGCTACTGATGGCTGGGGCAATTCCTCTACTTGTGTTCAGTACATTTATTTCGACCGGATTCACGTTTATGATGTGGTCTTCCCAGAGAACGCTGAGGTGTCTTGTACCAACGGTAATTCAAACCCATCGATAACGGGCGTACCATACTACGAGGCATTTGGAATTCAATGGCCTTTGTGGCCAAATGCAGGTTTCTGCGAATTGGCGACGACTTATACCGACGATCCGATCGTTGAATGTGATGGCACAACGAAGATTCTCCGCACCTGGAAAGCGATTGATTGGTGCTTGCCAACGTCTCCAACCCCACCATTGTTCAATCCATTATACTACATTCAAGTCGTAAAAGTGGTTGACCATGAAGGGCCTGAAATGGCTTGCCCAGCTAATCTAACGGTATCTACTGATCCGTTTACCTGCTGCGTGACTACGAATTTGCCTGATGTTGTTATCGAAGATAATTGCTCGCGCATCAATAACATCGGTGCAAAAGTCTTCACACACGAACTTTACACAGGTATACAAACGGGTATCTATACTATAGGTGGTTCCGTTCAAGATTTCCCTGGCAACAACTGGTGGGATCTGGATACATTGGGTAACTATGGCTGGACGCCATGCTTGCCACTCGGAACACACACAGTAGTCTATACCGCTCAAGACGACTGCGGCAATACCGCAACTTGTAGCTTTGACTTGACCGTGGCTGACTATGTGCCGCCTGTAGCTTCTTGCGACGAGACGACGACCGTTGCCATCGGTGGCAATGATGTTGCAGACTGCTACACGCCAGCTGACGGCTGTGAATTTGCAGGAGTAACCTGGGTGAAAGCCAGTGTCTTCAACGATGGATCAACCGACAACTGTAACAATGTGAAATTTACCATTCGTCGCATGGAACAATATTCAGATTGTATCAACAACCTGAACCACGATCCTTGCTACCCAGGCGGTTTGAGTGAATTTGGTTTGGCCACGGCAGAACTGGATTCGATCAAATTCTACTGCTGCGAAGTAGGTACAACGCAGACGGTTATCCTTGCGGTTTACCAGGTGGATGTGAACGGAAACATCATGAATGGTGCTGACGGTGAACCAGTTAAGAACGAGTGTATGATTCAGGTGGAAGTACAAGATAAGCTAAAACCGGCTTGCTTGCCTCCAGCTCAAGTCATTGTAAACTGCGAGAACTTTGACCCAAGCCTCTGGGCTTATGGCAAAGCTCTAGTAGCCGACAACTGCTGCCTGGACACTTCCAGAGTGTACCAGGGCCAATGTGGTCTGTCGCACTCAGCGAACTACAGCTTGTTTGACACGGTGTGTAACAAAGGCACGATCACGCGCACCTTCCGGGCGTTTGACTGCCACGGCTTCAGCAGCTCTTGCACCCAGCGTGTCATAGTTAACTACACACAAGACTACTTCATCAAGTTCCCGAACGATGCAATCGTGACGACTTGTGATGGTACGGGTGTTTACGGTGAGCCAATCTTCTTTGGTGAAGATTGCGAACTCTTGGGTGTATCGTTTGAAGACGAAGTGTTCACGGTAGTGCCAGATGCTTGTTTCAAAATAGAGCGGACCTGGACGATCATCAACTGGTGTACTTACAACCCGAATGGCAGTTGCATGTTTGTACCTAACCCAAATCCGAACGCGATTAGCAACAACATCCAGAAC
>Ga0209591_10004614_pt1 | contig 15548 bp, 10 predicted proteins | sample MAT01_FD_187207 | JGI IMG/M metagenome (GOLD analysis project Ga0209591, IMG submission 187207) | Freshwater microbial communities from Lake Fryxell liftoff mats and glacier meltwater in Antarctica - MAT-01 (SPAdes) (version 2) | ecosystem: Environmental > Aquatic > Freshwater > Ice > Liftoff... | reverse complement strand
TGGCAGCACTGCCTCACTGTGGGAGCTGCCATGGCAGCGACAGGAGTCGCGGCAGGAGTGGAGGGTGCAGTCGCCGGCATGGCGGCTCCCACGGATCGAATGGCCGGCGAGAGGTGCGCGGCATCCGCCACAGCTGAACCGGGAACGCCGCTCGGGCGGGCCAGGGATCGACCGCAATGGACGAGATCTACCTCAAGCATGTGATCGACTTCAATCGTGGCAACGGCGGCCGTCTGCTGCTCAGCGGCGATTTGACCAAAGCCACCGTGCTGCGCCTGACCGAAAAACTCGACGCGGTCGGCGCGCGGCCGAAGCTGGCCGACCTCGCCGGTGTGCGCTTTGCCGATGCCTGCGCGATGGCCGCGCTGGGCCGCTGGGTGCGGTGCTCGGGACTGATCGCGCTGCACCTGGTCAATGCACCGCCGCAGGTGGTTGCGCTGGTCGCACGTTTTCGGCTGGGGTCGGTACTGCCTTCGGTACACGCAGCGCCGAGCCGCGGCGCCATCGCTGCCTGAGCGGCACCCCTTTCAGGTCTCGAACAGCGGTGCATCCTCGGCCAGCGCATCGCGCTGGCCGCCGATTACGCGCAACGCGTGCTGGTAGCCGATGTCGACCGCGCGGTCGAAGCGGCGCCAGTCGAGCAGCTCGATCTCTGCCAATGGCGGCGTGATCAACAACGTGGAAGCCGCGCGTGCGGCATGCGTGGCAAGTGCGGAGTTGACCATCCCGGCGCGCAGCATGATCTGCAGGATCGAGGGTCGGCGGCGACCGGTGTACCACTGCAACACCATCCGCCACAGCGGCGGCAGGTCGAACTCATCGATGCCGGCACCCGGCATCACCGCGTGGTCGCCGCCGATATCGACGGCCACCACCTCGCCGAAATGCTCGCCGCGCATCACGTCGACCGGCAGGTTGTTGATCACGCCGCCGTCGACATAGACACGCCCGTGGTGGAACACCGGCGGCAGCACGCCGGGAATCGCGATCGAAGCGCGCAGCCACTGCCACAGCACGCCATGACGGTGCACAGCGGATGCGCCGGCTGTGAGGTCCGACGACAGACAGAAATACGGCAGCACCAGGTCCTCGATGTCGCGCTCGCCGAAAGCCTCGCGCAGCAGGCGCGAGACCTTGCGCCCGGAGACCAGCGAGACGAACGGAAACGTGCGGTCGGACAGCGGGTTGCTGGCCACGAATGCGCGCCGGTAGACCTCGGTCATTTCCTCGGTCGACCAGTCGGCCGCCACCCCGGCGCCGATCACAGCGCCAATGCTGGTGCCACCGACCGCATCGATGGTGATGCCGGCCTCGCGCAGCGCGCGCACCACGCCGATGTGCGCAAAGCCGCGCGCACCGCCGCCCGACAGCACCAGCCCGATCGCACGGCCGGTCACCAGGCGCGCGATGCGCGCCCAGTCGGCCGCATCGCGCGCATGGTGCAGGCGCGCCGCCGGGCGCTCGGCCCGCCAGCGGCGGCCCGCACCCAGGCGCGGCTTGCCCGCATGCACCAGCACCAGATGCTCGGGTCGCGGCAGCGGCGCGCCGGTGCCGGCCACCAGTTCCGACCATGGCGCGGGTACTGCGGCGGCCGCGGCGATGAACATCAGTGCATCGGCCTGGCGCAAGCACAGCGATCGCCACTGGCTGGGACCGCTGCCGGCGACGTAGATCACGATGCGATGCTCGGCCTCGATGCGGTTGAGGCTGGCCGCATCGCGAGCGGGTTCGGAGTCGGCGTGCACGATGGCGACCTTGCCATGGCGTGCAAGCGCGGCCGCCAGTGCGTGCGCGGCGGGCAATGCATCCAGGCCCTCGGTCTGCGGCAGCAGCGCCAGCGTGCGCGGGCCGTGGCTCACGCGCGCAGCACCACCGCCGACCACGCGGTCGATGGCCAGCCGCGCGATTGCGCGCAGGGCTTCGGGTTCGGTCTTCGCCAGACGATCGAAATCGGCGCGCGCCAGCCTCAGCACCTCCGAATCGCGCAGGGCGCGCACGGTGGCGCTGCGCACGCGGCCGGTGATAAGCCCCGTCTCACCGGCGGTTTCGCCGGCCACGATCTGGCCCAGGAAACGCCCGCCGGGACCGCCCTGGAACGCGCCCAAGGAGCCTGCCACCAGCACATACAGGGCATCGGGCTCGCTGCCGGCCTCGAACAGGGCCTCGCCGCCGCTCAGCCGCAGCGGCTGGAAGCTCGCCAGCAGCTCGCTCCGGGCAGCGGCCGACAGCCGCGAAAACCACGGCACGGCGTCGACGAGGGCGGTGAAGTCCGGCAGGCTCATGCCGCGCAGCTTACGCGGCGCGGCGCTTGAAAGCGCGGCTGCGCGCACCCAAGTTTGTCTGTCCCCGGTGGATGGATTCCGCATGTCGCACGCCAACCCCCTGCTCGACGACACCGTCCTGCCGCGTTTCGATGCGATCGATGCGGTGCAAGTCGAGCCTGCGATCGACTTTCTGCTGGCCGAGTACCGCAGCCGCATCGATGCGCTGACCGCTGCTTCCGGGCCGCGCACCTGGGCTACCACCATGCAGCCGCTGGAGGATCTCGATGATCGGCTCGCGCGCGCCTGGGCACCGGTCTCGCACCTGCATTCGGTGCGCGATTCGGCCGCGTTGCGCGAGGCCTACGGTGCGGCACTGGAGGCGATCACCGACTGGGAATCCGAGCTCGGGCAGAATCGCGCGCTGTACGAGGCGGTGCGCGATGTGCGCGCCGATGCCGGGTTCGCCGCCCTGTCGCCGACCCAGCAGCGCATCGTCGACGAGGCAATCCGCGACTTCGCGCTATCCGGCGTGGCGCTGGAAGAACCCGCACGCGGCCGCTTTCGCGAGATCGCCAACCAGCTGTCGAAGCTGTCGACCGAGTTCGAACAGGCCCTGCTCGATGCCACCGAAGCCTGGCATCTGGACTTGGCCGAGGTCGACGCGCTGGCCGGCCTGCCCGATTCCGCGCTGACCATGCTGCAGCAGTACGCCGCCGAGGCGGGCGTGGCGGGCTGGCGGGTGAGCCTGCAGCATCCTAGCTATGTGGCGGTGATGACCTATGCAAAGGATCGCGCGCTGCGGCGCACGCTGTACGAGGCCTACGCCACGCGCGCCTCCGATCAGGGTCCGCATGCGGGACGATTCGACAACGCAGCGCGTATCGAGCGCATCATGGCGCTGCGCCACGAGTCCGCGCAGCTGCTCGGTTTCGCCAACGCCGCCGACGAATCGCTGGCCACCAAGATGGCCGGCGAATCGTCACGCGTGCTGGGCTTTCTGAAAGACCTTGCAGCACGCGCGCGCCCGCTGGCGCAGCGCGAGCTCGACGAGCTTGCCGCATTCTCCGCCAGCGCGCTGGGTCTGGACGCGCTGCAGCCGTGGGACGTCGCGTACGCTGCCGAGAAGCTGCGCATGGCGCGCTATGCGCTCAGCGAAGAGGAGCTCAAGCCGTACTTTCCCGCCGAACGCGCAGTCGAGGGCGTGTTCGTGGTCGCACGAGCGCTGTTCGGCGTCGACTTCCGCGCCCGCGACGACGTGCCGCTGTGGCACCCGGACGTGCGTTATTTCGAAGTGCTCGACCAGCAGGGCAACGCGTTCGCTGGCGTGTATCTGGACTTGTACGCGCGCACCGGCAAACGTGGCGGCGCGTGGATGGACGTGTGCCGCACGCGGCGGCGGCATGCCGATGGCCTGCAGCTGCCGGTGGCTTTCCTGACCTGCAACTTCGCACCACCGGCCGGCGCGCAGCCCTCGCTGCTGACCCACGACGACGTGATCACCCTGTTCCATGAGTTCGGCCACGGCCTGCACCACCTGCTGACCGAAGTCGACTGGCCCAGCGCATCCGGCATCGCCGGCGTGGAATGGGATGCCGTCGAGCTGCCCAGCCAGTTCATGGAAAACTTCTGCTGGACGCGCGAGACGCTCGATCTGTTCGCCCGCCACTGGCAAACGGGTGCCGCGTTACCGCCGGACCTGTTCGCGCGCATGACCGCCGCGCGACATTTTCACGCGGGCCTGTTTCTGGTCCGCCAGCTGGAGTTCGCGCTGTTCGATTTGCGCCTGCATCTGGAGTTCGATCCGGCGCGTGGCGCGCGCGCGATGGAGCTCATCGGCGAGGTGCGCGACGAGGTGGCGGTGATGCATCCACCGCACTGGCACCGCTTCCCGCACTCGTTCTCGCACATCTTCGCCGGCGGCTATGCGGCGGGCTATTACAGCTATCTGTGGGCAGAGGTACTGTCGGCCGATGCCTTCGCGCGCTTCGAAGACGCCGGCGTGCTCGACCGCGCCACCGGCGAGCAGTTCCGCCGCGCGATCTTGGCCGTCGGCGGCTCGCGCCCGGCGCTGGACAGCTTCATCGCATTCCGCGGCCGCGAACCGGATCCCGCAGCGCTGCTGCGCAGCTATGGACTGGCCGCCTGAGGGCTGCGCTGCACAACAGCTTGCGGATGGTGGGTGCGCGGTTGCCGCAAGAGCGGACCCCCATCCCCAACCGTTCCGCCGTTAAGGACCAAGGGCGCTCGATTCGGATGCATGGATGCGAATCGCGGCACCACCGCGGCGCGTGTTCGCATGCAATGGACGGCCTGCTGGCGGTAGCGACGCTCTGCCGACGGCCCACCGATGCCCACCGCTTCGAACTCACGGGGTCTCGAAGCCGTTGGCGAAGAGATCGACCGCCGGTGTGGTGGTGTGGGCCTCGGGGCCCGAACCGCTGTAGGCATGGACGATGGAGCCGGTGTACTCGGCGATGACGGTCGACACGCCCTGCGTCGAAAAGGCGAACGCGCACGAGAACTGCGTGGTGATGGCAGAGATCGCTGTCGCCGCGGCGCTGGTGCACGCCTCGCCGGTGCTGGCCCTGAACGTGACCTGGCCGTCACTGGGTCCGTTGGGTAGGGCGGTGACCGCAGCAGTGAAGCTGACCAACTGCCCTGCGGCCGACGGATCGGGCGTCTCGCCGACGATGCTGATCGCGGTGGCAAGGCCGGTCCGCTGCAGCACGACGCGGTTGCTGCTCCGCTGACCGACGACAAGCTGGTTGCGCGACGCATCGTAGGCGAAACTCAGCGAGGGGCCTCCAAACTCGACCGGACCCAACACGCTGTGTTCGCTGGTCACTGCGCCGACCACGTTACCGCCGCCAAGGCCCAGGGAAACGGCGCCGCCATCGCTCACCGTGCCGTTGTCCCATCCGGAACTGCGCACCACATAGTTGCCATTGCTCAGCGCAAAAACCCCATTGTTGCTGATACTGTCGTCAGTGCTGGTGCCGACCAGGGAGTTGGTCATCGAGACCACGCCACTGATGCCGGTGCTGCCGGCGCCAAAGGTCGCGGCGCCGGCGTTGGCCGTCGCACCGCGGTCCCACCCCGCACTGCCGACCACGTAGCTGCCGTTGGTCAGGGCGACGACGCCAATGCTGCCCACTGCATCATCGGCGGTACTGCCGACCAGCGAGTTGGTCTGCGAGACCACGCCGCTGATGCCGGTGCTGCCAGAGCCAAAGGTTGCCGCGCCGGCATTCGTTGCCGCGCCGGAATCCCAGCCGGGGCTCCTCACCACATAGTTGCCGCTGCTCAGAGCGGTAACGCCACCGGCGCTTACTGCATCTGCGACTGTACTGCCGACCAGCGAGTTCGCCTGCGAGACCACCCCACTGATGCCGGCATTGCCCGCACCGAACGTCGCCGCGCCGGCATTGCTCGCTGAACCGTTGTCCCAATCGGGGCTGCGCACCACATAGTTGCCGTTGCTCAGGGCCGTGACGCCGCCGTTGCTCACCGAATCACTGGCCGTACTGCCGACCAGGGAGTTCAGCTGCGAGACCGCGCCACTGACGCCGGTGCCGCCCGCACCGGAAGTCGCCGCACCGGCATTAGGCGCCGCGCCGGAATCCCAGGCGGGGCTGCTCACCACATAGCTACCATTGCTCAGTGCGACAACGCCACCGGAGCTGACTGAATCACCGGCTGTACTGCCGACCAGCGAGTTGGCCGGTGAGACCAGGCCACTGATGCCAGTGGTGCCCGCGCCAAAAGTCGCCGCACCGGCATCGCTTGTTGCGCCGTTGTTCCAATTGGCGCTGCGCACCACATAGTTGCCATTGCTCAGTGCGGCAACGCCGCTGCTACCCACCCGATCCTGTGCGGTGCTTCCAACCAAGGAGTTGACCGGCGAGACCTGGCCACGGATGCCGGTAGTGCCCGAGCCGAACGTCGCCGCGCCAGTATCGATGGTTACGCCATTGTTCCAGTCAGGGCTGGCCACGACGTAGTTGCCATTGTCCAGCGCGGTAACGCCACGGGCGCCTACGGCATCACCGGCAATGATGCCGACCAGCGAGTTGGCGGCCGAGACCGCGCCACTGATGCCAGTCGTGCCCGACCCGAAAGTGGCCGCACCGGCGTTGCTAACTGCACCGGCATCCCAATCCGGGCTGATCACCACATAGTTGCCATTGCGCAATACGGTGATGTCTTCGCCCACCCTATCGTTCGCCGTAGTACCTGTCAGCGAGTTGCTTGGCGCGACAGCGCCGCGAACGCCGTTGATGCCTGAGCCGAACGTTACCGCGCCAGCATCGATGGTGCCGCCGTTGTCCCACTCGCGGCTAGACACTACATAATTGCCGGTACTCAGGGCAAAAACGGAAAGGCCCATGCGATCTTCGGTCGAAGCTCCGACCAGCGAGTTGACCGACGTGATCGGGCCATGGACGCCGATCGTGCCCGAGCCAAACGTCACCGCGCCAGCATTTCTGGTTGCGCCGTTGTCCCACAATGAGCTGGTCACCACATAGCTGCCGTTGCTCAAGGGAACGACGGCGCCTACCGCGTCGCCGGTCGAGGTTCCGACCAGTGAATTCAGGGGCGAGACCACGCCGCTGATGCCGGTAGTGCCCGAGGCAAACGTCGCCGCGCCGGCTTCCACTATGGCGCCATTGCTCCAGCGGGGGCTGCGCACCACGAAGTTTCCGTTGCTCAGCACCGTGATGCCGCCACTACCCACCCGATCGTTCGCCGTGCTGCCTGTCAACGTGCTGAGCAATTGGCCATCGGGCCGATACAGGAATACCGCGCCCACCTCGTCGATCGGCCCCGGTGCGTCGAAGAGAAAATCCCTCACCACGAAGTTGCCGTTGGGCAGCACGGTGACCGACATCCCGAATGCTTCGGCGCCGACAGGGCCATTCACTACGACCTGGGCGGCGCCGGCAACCGCGCCGTACAGGATCGCTCCGATCAACAGACCTGCGCGCGTCGACAGCGCTGCAAGATTCCCGACGACCGAGTGCCCGTTCATTGCTTGGTGCTTCATGTGCTGAACTCCTGGGGTCTGCGTGTTTTGGTATGGCTCTGGGGTAGTGCCGCGATCTGCAGGTGCAGCACCGCCTGTACTGCACTTTGGTGCAGTACGCCCGCAGCAAAAAATCCGCCCTTGTTGGCCGCGATGGGGCATACGCTGCCGCCAGCGACTTGCGATGGCACGCTGATCACTCCGGCCTGGGTGATGTTGCACACCCCCGGAGTCAGACTGCTGAGCAGAATCGGCGCGCCCGAGCCTGGCATCGGGCTCGCGCTGACGCTCAGGCTGCGGCTGCTGCCCGCCACGAGAACAGGTGGCGGTCCACAGCTCAGCTGTTGCGCCACCACACCGGTGGGCACTTGGCAGCCTTGCGCGAAATTGGGCCCTGCTGCCTGCAGCCAGCGGGTCGAGCAGGCGCGTGCCGGCGCCCGTTGCGGGCCCCTGTGCCACAAGCAAACCATTGCGCAGCAAAAGCAGCGATTCGCCATTGCCCAGTGTGGTGTTGAAAGCCAGCTGGCTGAACGCGGTCGCGCCGTCATTGTCCAGATGACCGCTGTTGTACGCCGCCACCAGTCGCGGCGGCGCGGGCTGACAGAGTGCGGTGTCCACCGCCAGGCGGGTGTCGGTCTGTACGCTCAAACGCCACTCGGCAAACAGGCCGGAACTCTGAAACACATCGTCGAAGGTGCCGCCTCTGGCTCGGGTCAGGCGCATTCGAATCTCGTCGTGTCGGCCGGCGTCCTGCGCGCGGTACAAACAGCTGCGCTGCATGTCGATCACATCGTTCAGATTGCCGCGCGCGCGCACGCGGCGCGGGGTGTTCTCCAGAACGATGGCCTGGCCGAAGTCGTCGATACTGAAAATGACCGCGCCCGTCGACTGGGTCAGCAACTCCACTTCCGATTCGAACTGCGGCGAGCCCTGCTCACCGTCGAGATCGCGCAACAAAAACAGCTGACCAAACCGAAACGGCAGCGTGCGGCCAACGGTGGCGCAGGCGCGCGCCATCGGCTGTATCAGCAACTGCGCCGGACCGCAGTGTGGTGGCTCCGCCGACATCTGGATGCAGGTCGCGGTCTGCGGTCGGATCTGGCTGCGTTGGCCGTGTGCAGGCAGGGCGATGACAGCGGCCAGGGCGAGCGCGTCCAAGCCCCGCAGCTGGCGCGAAAAAGTCTGAGTCAGGCGCATGGCGGAGCACGGCGAAGGCAAGGTACTGTCTATAGGCGTGGCGCCGCGGGCAAACCCTTAACGCGAATCGACGGGCACGTGTCGGGACCGCCAGGCGGACCGGTGAGCTGCGCTCAGCGCCGGCGTAGCCGCGCGGCCAGCGCATCCAGCTCGCCGCGCATTGGCACACCGGGCGCCCAGGCGTGGTGCAACACGGCTTGCGCCTGCGCCACCCGCGTCCGCGCGGACGCTGCATCGCCGGCGGCTGCGAGCGCGCCAGCGAGCAGAAAATCCAGTTTGGCCACGTCGGGATGGGTTTCGCCCAGTTCGCCGGCCAAAAAGCGCCGCGCCTCGTCGAAGGTCTGCACCGCCGCCTCGGGTCGGCCTTCAGCCATGGCCAGCCGCGCCTGCAGGCGCAACAGGATCATGCGATCAAAACGCTCGGCGATGAATCCACTGTCGGCAATCGCCTGCAGCTGCGCGTGCACGCGCGCATGATCGCCACGGGCCAGCGCATGCGCGCCGAGGAACACCCGCGAGACCACGGTTTCGAAATGCGCAGGGCCGAGCAGTTTCAGACGCGTTTGCAGCGCCGCATCGAGCAGCGTCTGCGCTTCGTCGAGCGCGCCCAGCTTGGTCAACAGATCACCCAGATTGCCCTGCATCCGCGCTACCGGCAGGCTCTCGACCGGTTGCTCGCGTAACCGCAGACGCAAGGATTCGCGCAACAGCGCGAGGGCCGCAGGCGGGTTGCCGCGATCGACTTCCAACGCGCCGATGTTGTTGATGGCCATGGCGTACTGCGGGCTCTCGCGGCCGTACACTGCAGCGGCGGCCTCGCGCTGGTTGGTGTAGGCGGCCAGCGCCTCGTCGTAGCGACCGAGGTCGTGCAGTGCGGCGCCGAAATCGGCCCACAAGGTGACCGCTGCAACGCTGCGCTGGGCGTCTTTCTGCAATCCGTCCAGCAGCGTGCGATACGCATCGACCGCATCCGTTGTGCGACCTTGATCGCGCAGCGCCCGGGCGATGCCGGCATCGATCATGCGCAGTGCCGGCGAACGCTCGCCAAGCTGCGCGGCAAGGCGCGCGCGCGCTGCGCGGAAGGCGCGCTCGGAGTCGGCATAGCGCGCCTGCAACCAGTGGATCTCGCCCAGCCGCTGCAGCACGCGAGTCTCCCAATCGGTGTCCTGCAGTGGCAATCCGCGGGCGATGATCAGCGCGCGCTGCAAACGCGCTTCGGACTCCACGCTGCGCCCGGCGGCCTCCAGTGCAGCCCCGTCGGCCAGTTGCAGCTGCAGTTGCAGCTCCGGCGTGGCATCGGCCGGTGCGTGTGCCATGGCGCGGCGCACCGCGGCCAGCGCGCGATCCACTTCACGCCCCTGGGCATGCAACAGGGCCAGCTCAACCGCGCTGCTCGCTGCCGCGGCCGATTCGCCGCTGTCGGCATACAGCCGCTCCGCGCGTGTCCAGCCATCGATCGCCGGCTGCGGCAGACCCAGGTTGCGGTAGATCGCTGCCGCCGTATCGAACAATCGCGCGGCGATGACCGGGTCCTGCTGGGGTTGGCTGGCCAGCGAGGCGAGGCCGGCGTCGAGCACTTCGCGCACGCTCAGGGCTGCGCGCTGCGGTGCAAACGGGTCGGCACTGCGAAACAATCCAGCCAACAGATCGGCGGTGCGCTCAGCCGTACCTGCCTCGCGCTCGGCGCGCGCTTCGGCGACCAGCGCGCGGTCGCGCTCGCGCGCGAGACCCCAGGTGAACATGCCGATGGCGACGCAGGCCAGCAGGCCGGCGGTCAGCGCCAGCGGGTGTCGGCGGGCAAACTTTTGCAGGCGATAGCGGCGCCCGCCCGCGCGGGCCAGCACCGGCGCGCCTTCGCGCATGCGCTGCACGTCGGCGGCGAAGTCGGCCACGCTGAGGTAGCGCATGCCGGGCTCCTCGCGGGTAGCGCGCTCGACAATCGCCTGCAGATCGCGGCGCCAGTGCGCAGGCGGTGCGCTCACCAGCTCGCCCAGAATCACCCCCAGACTGAAAACGTCGCTGCTCACGCCGATGGTCTCGCCGCGCAGCTGCTCCGGGCTGGCATAGCCCGGCGTGAGATAACGCAGGCCCTGCGTGTGTGCTTCCTCGCCCTCGCCCAGCCAGGCGGCGATGCCAAAGTCGACCAGGCGCGCTTGGCCCTGTTGGTCGACCAGGATGTTGCCGGGCTTGAGGTCTCGGTGCAGCACCAGCTGGCCGTGCGCGTATGCCACCGCGTCTGCGATTTGCAGCCACAGTGCCACGCGCTGCTGCGCGCTCGGCTGCTGCTGCGCGCACCATCGCGCAAGGTCGAGCCCATCGACCAGGGCCATCGCCAGCCACGGCTGGCCTTCGGCGGTACTCCCGCCATCGAGCAGGCGCGCGATGTGCGGATGCTCCAGTCGCGCCAGCAGGCGGCGCTCGCGAGCGAAGCGCTGCAGCCGATCGGGCTCGGGAAAGCCGCGCAGCAGTTTGATCGCCACGCGCTGTGCATAGGCACCATCGACGCGATCGGCGGCGTACACCACGCCCATGCCGCCGCGGCCCATCTCTTCGCCGAGTTGCCAAGGGCCGATGCGGCGACTGGCCGCATCCGCCGGCGCGTCACTTGGCCACGGGTCGAGGTCGCGCGCGACGTGCACCGGGGCGTCCAGAGCGCGCGAGTCGGCCGCATCGGCTTGCAGCAGGCTCAGCGTTTCGGCACGCACCTCGGGATCTGCGCAGGCGGCCAGCATTGCAGCCCGCGCAGCGGCATCATCGAGCGCCAAGGCGGCATGAAACAACGCCTCGACTTGCGCCCAACGCGCGCTGCTCAGCACGCCAGCGCTCGCTTCAAGTAAGCCCGCGCCAGCCGCAGATCACGCTCGATGGTGCCCAGCGACACGCCAAGCAATTGCGCAATCTCTGGCTGGCTCAGGCCACCGAACACGGTCATCTCCAGCACCTCCGCGTGGCGCCGGTTCTGCGCCCGCAGTGCCGTGAGCGCTGTGTCCAGAGCGAGCAGGTCGCTGGAATCAGGTGCGGCGCCAGCAGACTGGGTATCGAGCGTTACGAGCAGACCGTTGCGCTTGCCCGCCAGCCGAGCGCGCGCGTGATCGATCAGGATACGGCGCATCAGCAGTGCCGCGATAGCCAGCAGGTGCGCGCGATCGTGAAACGGCCCGGCGCAGTCGCGCAGGCGCAGATAGGCTTCGTTGGCGAGATCGGTGGGGCGCAACGTGTGATCGGCACGCTCGCCGCGCAAGCTGCGCGCGGCGAGTTGCCGCAGGCCGGCATACACCTGTTCGATCACCTGCGCCTGTTGCTGCGCGTCGCAGTCAGCCCAGCGCGCCAGCAGCGCACCCGTGTCCGCCTCTGGCGACACCTCGTTCAGCGGCATTGAGTTTCCAATCCCAGGACAACCGCGCGCAGGATAGCAAGACGAATCAGGACACCGATGATTCGAATCGGCGGTGCGCGCGCCATGGCGTTGAACTCACAGGGTTTCGCGGCACCGATGCGCATCGAGGCAGGGATGCTGGCTGCCCGGCGCTGCCCGGCGCTCCCCGTACACAACCGCACGTGCGCAATCGATGCGTCCGGCGCTTGCACACAGTCCCTCACGATCAGCACCTGCGGCTCGGGTTGATGCGACACGCTCCGCTTGTTAGCTGTCGAACAACAAGTCGACGTCCATGCTGGGCATACTGGGAGCTGCCATGGCAACGTCAGGCGTAGCGGCTGTAGCGAAGGGAGCGGTCGCCGGCATGCCGGCTCCCACAGCCGCGCGCTGCACACTTGCGCATGTCGCCTTACAATGCCGGCATGAAGATCGCCGCATGGAATGTGAACTCGCTCAAGGTGCGCCTGCCGCACCTGGAAGAGTGGGTCAAGCAAGCGCAGCCCGATGTGCTCGCGCTGCAGGAGATCAAGCTCGAAGACAGCGCGTTTCCGCACGCAGCGATCGAGGCGCTGGGCTATACGCATCGCGCCGTCAGCGGGCAGAAGACCTACAACGGTGTGGCGATCCTGGCGAAACAGCCGCTGACCGAGGTGTACGCCGGCGTGCCCGGCTTCGACGATCCGCAGCGGCGCGTGCTGGCCGCGACCATCGGCGATCTGCGCGTGGTGGACCTGTATGTGGTCAACGGCCAGGCCGTGGGCAGCGAGAAGTTCGCCTACAAGCTCGACTGGCTGGCGCGCGTGACCCAGTGGCTCGCAGAGCAGCTTCGCGAGTACCCAAAGCTGGTGGTGCTGGGCGATTTCAACATCGCGCCGGACGATCGCGATGTCTACGATCCGGTCGAGTGGAACGAGGCGATCCTGTGCTCCACGCCGGAACGCGAGGCGCTGCGCGCCATGCTGGCGCTGGGACTTAACGACAGCTTCCGCAATCTGGAAGCGGGTGAGGGTCACTACAGCTGGTGGGACTATCGGCAGGCCGCGTTCCGGCGTAATCGCGGTCTGCGTATCGACCTGGTGCTGGTCAGCGACGCGCTGGCCGGCGATCTGCGTGTCGCCGGCATCGACCGCGCGCCGCGCGCCTGGGATCGGCCCTCGGACCACGCACCGGTCTGGGTCGAGCTGGCCTGAGCGCAGACTACGATGAGCGATGAACTCGAACCGCCGATCGACGGCGATGATCTGGATGCGCTGCAGAGCATCCTGGTAGCGCGCGAGGATGGCGCCGAGGGCCTGCTGGTCGATGCCATCCAGGGCCTGCTGGTGGCGCTCGCGATCGGGCCTGAAAAGCTGACCGCGGAAAGCTGGATGCCGTTGATCGTCGATGACGGTCGCGCCTTCGACAGCGAGGACTCGGCGGCTGCCGCGGTGCGCCTGATCCTGCGCCTGAACCGAATGGTGGTGAGCAGCATCGAGTCCGACCAGTTCCACCCGATCCTGGCCGAGATCGAGTCGGAAAACGATGGCGAATCAGGCCGGCTGTCCGCACGCGGCTGGTGCGAGGGCTTCAGTCTCGGCGTTGATCTGGCCGCTGAAACCTGGGAATCGCGGATGTCGGCCGATCCGAGCCTGCTCGAACTGCTCGGCCCGATCATCGCGCTGGCCGCCGAGGAAGATTTGTTCGAGCCGCCCGAGGGCGGGCCACTGCCGCCGCTGTCGGAGAGCGAATACGAAGCCGCCCTGATGGCGCTGCCGGATGCGATCAGCGCAGTGCATCGCTATTGGCAGAATCATCCAGCCGGACTGGAACCTGCGCCGAACAGCACGCCGCGCGCGGTGCCGCGCCGGCGCGGTGGTGGCTGGGTGCACTGAGCGGTCGCCGGCAGCGGGCTCCGGATCGGCGATCGATCGTGTCCGCGCGCGGAATGCGCTGAAGACCTGAACCCTTTCAGCGGATTGACCTGAACAATATTGGCGGCGATGCCAAAGTCGGCAGCGACTCATCGGCCAGCATCACGGCCGCTCGCATCGGTGGCGGGTCTCGCGTGGGCAGCGAAGGCGCGCGCCCGATCGACTATCGCGATATCGCAGGGCCTGACGCGCCATGAAAAAGCCGCCGGGCATTGCTGCCCGGCGGCTTTTGGCACAACCCAGACCGTGGCTCAGAAGCGATACACGCCAGATACCGAATACACGTCATAGGGATTCGAAAAATCGGCCGCCACGTCGACCTGGAACTTCTCGAACGCCATGCCGAGGCCGATCGTGTAGTGCATCTCGTCCTCGCCGGTCGAGAAGATCTGCGCGTTGGCGCGGTTGATCGGCGTCACCGGGCCCTCGAAGCCGATAGTGTGCTTGGGATCGCGCCACAGACCGGCGCGGAGCACGATCGGGTTCGCCATCTCGGCGTACACGTACTCAGCGCCAAGACGGATCTCGGTGCCATCGTCGATGCCGAGCCCCGCCACTTCCGCATTGCCCGCCTGGCCGTCGGCCACCAGGCTCGACTGGATGCCCTCGGTGAGGTCGGAGTACAGCATCCGCGCGACGTCGAAGTTGATGCCGAAGTTGTCGGTGACCTTGTAGTTCAGGCCCACGCCGTAGGAGCGCGGCACGTCGAACGACACGCCCTCCTTCGGGAAGCCCGGCAGAGCGACGAGCTGGGTGGGCGAGGTGTAGCGCGCGGCGAAGGCGGTGTATTCGTAGTTGCCGCCGTCACGGTACACCGCGCCGACGGACAGCTTGTCGGAGGGCTTCCACAGCAGGCCGACGTTGAAGATCACGTCGGTGTCGTCGCCGCGCGAGGCCGCGCCGAAGGCGCCAGCGACCTGGAACTGGTTGGCGTTGTTGACGCGCTCGGTGACCGACTCCAGGTCGAACTGCGAGAAGGCCACACCCACCCCGGCGGAGAACTGCGGGCTGAAGCGGAACGCAGCCGAGAGACCGTAGTTCACGCCCTTGACGTCGATGTTGGTGGCGAAGCTGCGCAGGGCGTCGCTGTCCTGGGCGCCGATGAAATCCGTGCTGTAGCGCAGGAACTCGTGGCGGTACAGCGCGATCGCCCAGTTGTCGAACGGCATCACGTAGGACAGGAAGGCCAGCCCGCTCTCGCGACTGTTGGCGGTATCGTACTGCGGCAGGTCACCGGCGATGAACTCGGTGCTGAAGCGCGCGTTGCGGTACTCGGCCGAGATCTCGCTGTTGACCAGCTGGGTCAGACCGGCCGGGTTGGTGTAGGCAGCGGTGGCGTCGTCGGCCAGACCGATGAACGCACCGCCCATGCCCAGCGCGCGGGCGCCCGGTGGCACGAAGCTGAACTGCAGCGAGGCGTTGCCTTCCTCGTCGGTGATTGCAAACGCGGGCGCGGCCGAGACCATCAGCGCGCCGACGACGCACAGCGCCAGATAATTCTTCTTCATTGGAGTTCCTCCACGGATGTACGGATGGTTGGTTGCGGGCCATTGCTGCAGCTTGGCCAGGCGTTAAATTAGCGTAAATTCATGACACTGTCCTGAATACGTGAAATGGCAGCAGAACCCGTAATGGCATCGATCCGGCGCAACCGTCGGATTTGTCCGCAACGAACCGCCCTGCCCTGATCGCTACGGCAATGGCGGCTATCGATGACGAAACCGGCTCCCGCGCGCGCGTCCATCGCCCGGCATCTACCAGCCCCCGAATACGGG
>Ga0209591_10004610_pt1 | contig 15553 bp, 10 predicted proteins | sample MAT01_FD_187207 | JGI IMG/M metagenome (GOLD analysis project Ga0209591, IMG submission 187207) | Freshwater microbial communities from Lake Fryxell liftoff mats and glacier meltwater in Antarctica - MAT-01 (SPAdes) (version 2) | ecosystem: Environmental > Aquatic > Freshwater > Ice > Liftoff... | reverse complement strand
GCTTTGCCAAGGAATGCGCCGTGGTCACCCATCACCGGTTGGAAATGAAGGACGGTAAACTTGTGCCCGCCGGTGTGCTGGCTGAACCGCTTGTCATTCGCCCCACCTCGGAAACCATCATCGGAGCAGCCTATGCGCGCTGGGTGAAATCCTGGCGCGATCTGCCGATTTTGCTCAACCAATGGGCCAACGTCGTCCGCTGGGAAATGCGGCCCCGGCTTTTTCTGCGCACGGCGGAGTTTCTTTGGCAGGAAGGTCACACCGCCCACGAGACCGAGGCCGAGGCGCTTGAGGAAACCATGAAGATGCTGCGCGTCTATGAGACGTTCGCACGCGACTACCTCGCCATTCCCGTTCTCACCGGCGAGAAAAGCGAGGGCGAGCGTTTTCCCGGCGCGGTGCAGACGCTTTGCATTGAGGCGATGGTACAGGATCGCAAGGCCATCCAGGCCGGCACTTCGCATTTTCTCGGGCAGAATTTTTCCAAGGCTTCGGGCATTCAATTCCAAGGCCGCGACGGCGCGTTGGAACATGCCTGGACGACAAGCTGGGGCGTGAGCACGCGCCTCATCGGCACGCTCATCATGGCCCATGGCGATGACGACGGACTTATCCTCCCGCCGCGCATCGCCCCGGCCCACGCCGTTATTATTCCCATCACTCCAAAGGAGGATTCCAAGGCTGCCGTGCTCGCGGCGGTGGATAAACTCGCGGCTTCCCTGCGCGAGATTCGTTTCCATGGCGAACCCATCCAGGTCGAAATTGACGCCCGCGATCTCGGCGGCGGGGTGAAAAGTTGGGAGTGGATCAAAAAAGGCATCCCGCTGCGCATCGAGATCGGACCGCGTGATTTGGAGCAGGGCACGGTAGCCGTCAGTCGCCGCGACAAGCCGCCCAAGGAAAAATCCTTCGTCCCCGCAGCGGACGTGCCGGGGCAGGTCTGCGCCATCCTCGACGACATCCAGGCCACCCTGCTGACGCGCGCCACGGCGTTTCGCGACAGTCAGATACAGGTCATCGAAACGCGTGACGAATTTTACAAATACTTCACTCCGAAGAATGCGGAGAAGCCCGAGATCCACGGCGGCTTTGCCCTGGCCCATTGGAACGGCAGCGCGAAGGTCGAAGAGCAGATCAAGGAGGATTTAAAGGTCACCATCCGCTGTCTTCCCTTCGAGGACTCGCCGGAGGCCGGCACGTGCATCTTCACCGGCGAACCCAGCCGCCAGCGCGTGATCTGGGCGAAGTCGTATTGAGCTACTTTAAAACCTGCGGAGCCTGGCAGGTGAAGTTCTCGCACAGATAAAGCGCGGCCTTTCCCTGCACCGGTTTCATCAAGGCCAAGGCGGGATTGTTTTTCGCCAGAAAAGCATCGCCATCCGCCAGCAACAAGACGCGCCGCGGGTGAAAGTCGTAATGAAGTTTTGCCTGCCATTGCCGGACGTCCCCGGCGCCGCGCTGACCCGCCACCACGGCTTGAGCCGGGGGTGACAGGGCGAGATCGAGTGCGACCAGCATCTGCGGAACCGCCGTCGGCACACGTTCCATTTGCGGAAGGTGCGCGGCGATAATCTTTTGTGCCCGTTGCTCGCGGGCGTCGTCATGCAGCATTCGGGCCATGCGCAAAAGATTCAGCGCGCTGATGGAGTTGGCTGATGGCTCGGCCCCATCGTAGTCCTCCTTCATCCGCACGGGCACGAGGGGATCATCGGCGGCGCTGCTGAAGTAACTTCCACCCGCCTCGTCCCAAAAAAGTTTGTCCTGCGTGGCTTGCAAATCCACTGCCCACTTCAGCCAGTGAAGATTAAAATCGGCCTCGTAGAGATCGAGCAGGCCTTGAATGAGAAACGCATAATCCTCCGCAAAGCCTGCGATGGTGCCGGGCTCCCCGCGCCAGGTGCGCAGGAGTTTGCCGTCCTTCGTCAGGCGGGTTTGAATAAACTCCGCCGCTCGCGCGGCGGCGGCGAGATAACGGGGTTCGGAGAGCGTCGCGCCCGCTTTGGCAAAAGCGGAGATCATGAGACCGTTCCATGCGGTGAGAACCTTGTCGTCCAGGTGCGGACGCGGACGCTTGGCCCGCAAGGCCAGGAGTTTTTCCCGGCTGGCCGCCAGCGCATCCGCGCCGGATGCCTCGCGGTCGATCAGGATGTTTTTTCCGGTGAATTCCCCCTGCGGATCACTGCCCGCTGGAGCATTGCCTCCCTTTTCCACTCCGTACTGACGGCAGAAAATCTCCGCATCCTTCACGCCCAGCGCGCCGACGATCTCCTCTTTACTCCAAACGTAAAAAGCCCCTTCCGCATGTTCCGCGCTGCCATGAGTCAGCAGGCTGTCCGCATCCTCCGCCGAATAAAAACCACCCGCAGGGTGCGTCATGTCGCGCAGCACATAGTCGAGTGTTTCGCGCGCAATCCCCGCGAAGAAGTCGTCGTGCGTCACCTGCCAGGCCTCGACGTAGGAAACGGCCAGTTGGGCCTGATCGTAGAGCATCTTTTCGAAATGCGGAACGTGCCAGTATTGATCCACCGAATACCGGTGAAACCCGCCGCCCAGATGGTCGCGCATTCCGCCTGCGGCCATCTTGCGCAGAGTAAAAAGTGCCATTTCCGCAGCGTGTTTTTCGCCGTGGCGCAGGAGAAAATTGAGGGTGGAGGGACGGGGGAATTTAGGAGCATCTCCGAAGCCGCCCTCAGCCTGGTCGAAATTCCGGGAAAAACTCTCGAAACCGCGTGCGAGCGGAACGGCGTCGCGGGCAAATTTTTTACCGGACGCAGAGCTGGATTCGCCCAAAGCCTCCATCACGCGAGCGCCTTCCTTTTCGATGCGGGCGCGGTCATTTTCCCAAAGCTGCGCGATTTGTTGCAACACGCCGGGAAATCCGACCCGTCCAGAGCGATCAGCGGGCGGAAAATACGTGCCGCCAAAAAACGGTTTTCCCTCCGGCGTGAGCCACACGCTCATGGGCCATCCGCCTCTGCCCGTCGTCGCCTGCACAAAGGCCATGTAAAGCCGGTCCACGTCGGGACGCTCCTCGCGGTCCACCTTGATGGTGATAAAATTCTCGTTCATCAGCTTGGCAATTGCCGGATCTTCGAACGACTCATGCGCCATCACATGGCACCAGTGGCAGGTCGAGTAACCGATGGAGAGAAAGACTGGTTTGTTCCGCCGCCTGGCTTCGGCGAAGGCGGCTTCGCTCCAGGGCTGCCAATCCACCGGGTTGTCTTTGTGTTGGAGGAGATAGGGGGATTTTTCCCCGGCAAGCTGGTTGGCCTTCACGCCATTTACTGTAGCGCATAGGGCAAGCCACTGCCAGAGAAGCGACCCGCCTGGCGCAAAGAAAAATCCGGCTTTCCGGCTTTGGTTTCCAAGGATGGACTTGCCTGTCCGCGGACTGGTGCGGTGTTGGCGCGATCCGGCCAATCTCTGCGGACCCACATTTCGAATCCGCCTTATTGGCAGTTAAAATTCTTCGTTTCCTTCACAGCCTTCGGTAAGGTCTTCCCGCACCTGCCTTCCATGCCAGACCCAATCCTCAGAATTGTCATCGCCGATGATCATGAGATTGTCCGTCAGGGCGTGAAAAATCTTGTGGCGAATGAAGCCGACATGGAGATCTGTGGCGAGGCCACCATTGGCCGCGACGCGGTCAGCCTGGTGGAGAAACTCAAACCCGATGTCGCCATTTTAGACATCAGCATGCCTGGTCTCAACGGGATTGATGCCGCGCGCCAGATTTTAAAAGCCCAGCCCAAGACAAAAGTTCTCATGTTCACCATGCATGAGGCCGAGCAACTCGTGCATGAGGTCTTCAACGCCGGAGCGCACGGCTACCTGCTGAAATCCGACGCGGGCCGCCATCTCATCGCCGCCATCCGCACCGTCGCCTCCGGATCTCATTATTTCAGTTCCAAGCTTTCGGAGGTCATTTTCGAAAGCTTCCTGAAAAAGGATGTCCCCCATCTTCCCGCCGACAGTCAGCAAAAACCCAGCGGGCGCGAAAGGGAAATCATCCAGCTTCTGGCCGAGGGGAAAAGCAACAAGGAGGTTGCCACCACCCTTGGTATCAGCGTGAAAACCGCCGAGACCCACCGCGCCGCCGTCATGCGCAAGTTGGGACTTCACTCCATCAGTGAACTGGTCCGATATGCCATCCGCAATCACATGATTGAACCATAATTTATGCAACGTTGCGTAGATGGCATACAGGTTTCCCCCTCAGCAATTTACGCAATCCCTCAAATTGCCATCCCAGCGAAAATCCCGCAAAGTGAGGGCGTTATGAAAAATAAATCCAAACTTATCGGTCAACGGGGCTTCAGCCTTGTTGAGTTACTCGTGGTCATCGCGGTCATCGCCATCATTGCGGCTATCGCGATTCCCAACATTGCAAATATCACGACCCAGGCTACGATTGCCAAGAGTCAGCGTAACGCGCAAAACATCGCGTCGGTGGCTTCGGCCGCCAAAGCTGCGGGTGTGACGGCCGCCTTGAATACACCCGCGGCGGCGACCACCCTTCAGACTGCATTGACCAATGCGACGGGAATGAGCTTCAGCGTGTCGCCCATGAGCGGTCCTGAGATTACTGCGGCACAGGCCTATTTGCTGGAGAACGCCGATGTAAACGGCGGGGTGAACTACAATCCAGCCGGCGCCGCCGCGGCCACCCCGCCCACCCCGCCCGTCCCGCCCGTCACGCCCTAAACTAAACCGGCCCGCATTTTTGCGGGAACCTTCAAGGCAAGGGAGGCGTGAAAACGCCTCCCTTCTTGTTTTGTTGCATATGCAACGCTTTGTAGTAATTTAAATTCATGAAAAGGGATGGCTGCTCGGTTTTTCCCCTCGCTCTGCGATGGTGCAAGCGAAAATCAGCCTTTACCCTCATTGAGCTCCTCCTCGTCATCGCCGTGATCGGGATCATGACCTCGCTGATTGTGGCGTCCATTGCCAACTCCGCCTCGGACACCCGCCTCGTCATCGCGCGTCAACAGCAAGCCGTGCTGCAAGAATCCCTGACTGCCTGGATTGCCCAGCAGTCCAGCGGAACAAACAGCCTGCAGGACGCGAGAACGATCTACAACGCCGCCACGACCGCGCAGGCCCGTCTTGCTCTTGTGCAAAACTATCTGGATCCGACCAGCTATTCGCACATGACCGATTACACGGTGGACGCGGCCAAGGTCAAAACCGAGGCCCTCACGAAAGAAAGCCTCTACCTGACCTTCACGACCTGGACCACCAACAGCTATCCCCGCGTCAACATGGTGACGGAATAGTGCTCCCTATGAAAATCCCACCCACAGATCGGAAATTCCGCCAAGGCAGAAGCGGCTTTTCCCTCGTCGAGGTTCTCGCCGCCATCGCCATCATCGGCATTATCACGTTTCTGGCCATTCCGAATCTTTTGCGCATCAAGGAGGACGGGGAGAAAAACCTGGCCATTTCACGCGCCGAAACTCTCAACATGGCCATGGCCTCATTTCTTCAAGCTGGAGGCCAGGCCAACGCCACGGCCGATTGGAACAGCGCGGGGGACAATGCCTCCCGCTATGCCAAACTCACCGGCTACGTGGCTTTTGCCCCTGCGACTTTGTCGAATTATCTTCCCTCGGGTTACAGCGTGACCCTGCCGACCGCCCTCACCCCCCTGACCAAGGTCCCCTTGACCGGACCCTCCGGCTCCATATCGTATTAAAATGACAATACGGCACGGCCATGGCCGCAAGCGTTGCTTTTTTGCGTCCGGCACGCGCGGCATGTCGTTAGTTGAAGTGATGATCGTTATTGGTGTACTTGCCGTGATCGCCTCGATCCTGATCCCCGCCATGGTCGGGATCGTCCCCGGCTCCAAGGCCGCGACGGCGGAAGCCAATTTGGAATACCTCAACCAAGCCGTCTTGAAATTTAATCACGCCAGCACGGAAATCACCAACGCCGTGGAAAGCGGCGGGGCGGATGAGCAGGCCGTTTTCGCCACTCTGCAAGCCCGTGATGCCACCCTGCCGGGCTCGCCCTTCCTCGGCACCAATTTTCGGTCCAACCTTTCCAACACTGACACCACCTACCGCGCCTCCTGGAATGGGCGGATGTTTCAATTAGTCTCGCCAGGAAGCGCCGGAACCGGTTTGGATCTCCTCCTCCTGCAATGAACGAAAAAGACTGGAAATGGCTGAAAGAGGCGCTGCACGGTGCGGGCTACGAAGCCGGCGACGCGCCGGAGCAAAATCAGGAACTTCACCTTTTTCTGGCCCATGCCAACAGCATCCCGCAGGATGAAGCTTTGGAGTGGCTGGCGGGTGTCTTCCAGATCCTCCCGCTCGACACCCCGCGCACGGCCTGTTCCACGCGAGCCGAGGCCGTTTTCCGCAAGCTCGCAACTACCGGGTGTGAAGATGACGAGGCCTGGATGCCGCTCGGCAACGTCGGTCCGTTGTTAATCTGCGCGCACTACAATCCCGCCTCGGCTGCGCTTTGGAAAATCCCGGTCGAATTTCTCGTTCCGGTCCTTATTCCACGATCCAAATATGACGCCCTCCGCAAGGACATCAAAGAGCGGCTCGATTTCACTCCACTGGAAGCACGGAGCGCGATCTCACTCTCCGAACCCCTGCCGCGCAGCGAGGGCCTGCAAAGTGTGCTGGACTGGATGTTGAAAGAATATCCCTTCGAGGAAGCCGAGATGAAGTCCCGCTTGGAAGAGGAAATCCGGCAAATTCCGGCCAACAAGCCGGGCGATCTCTACGCGCTGAAAATCCTGCCCCGCAGCCTCGGGCTGGCACTTTATCATCTCTCGACCAACGAGCCGTGTTTCAACGCGGAGTTCGCTCCCTCACAGAATCTCTTTCCCGAGGTCCTGCTGGAAAAACACGGCGTCTATCCCATGTTTTGCGGACATAATGTCGTTTATCTTCTCTCCAGCGACAAAAACAATTTCGCGTTCGAGGACGAATGGCTCTCCGGCGGCAACGCTGCCTATGATTTCCGCACCGTTCTGGCCGAAAAAGAGGCCATCCTCGCCGTCATCGCTCGGGAACGCGGCCGCGCCGCCGCCTCGACTTCCGTGGCCCAGACGGGCGACCTCACGTACTCGGATGTCGCCAACATGGTGGACATCGACCTGCAGGACGTGCAGCGCATCAACCCCGCCAGCATCAACTCCACCCCGGAACAGATCATCCACTGGGTGCTCTACCGCGCCATCACCGGACGCGGCAGCGATCTGCACATCGAGAAATTTTACAACACCGCGCGGTTCCGCGCCCGCATTGACGGCGAACTCAAGGTCATCCACTCCTGCGGCGAGGAAATGCTCCCGCGTTTTATCAGCCTGATCAAAAACTACGCCAACATGGGCCAGCGGCGTCAGGATGCCCAGGATGCGCGCTTCTCTCTCATCCTCGGCAAACGCCGGGTGGATTGCCGCGTCTCCGCCATTCCCTGCCGCAAGGATCTGCAAAAAATCACCATCCGGTTTCTGGACAAACAGGACGGCGTGAAAAAATTCACCGACCTCAATCTTTCCGAGCGTCAGACCACGCTTTTCACCGAGGCGATGGGGCGCGATCAGGGCCTCATCCTCGTCACCGGCCCGACCGGCAGCGGCAAGACCACCACGCTTTACGCCCTGCTCAACAGCATCAACGCGGACAACATCAACATTCACACCATCGAGGACCCGATCGAGTACGAGATCGAGGGCATGAACCAGACCCAGACCGATCCGCACAACAGCATCGGTTTTTCCGAGGGCCTGCGCCGCCTCATGCGCGCCGATCCCGACGTGATTCTCATCGGTGAGTGCCGCGATGCCGAGACGGCCAGCGCCGCCATCAATGCCGCGCTCACCGGCCACCTTGTCCTTACGACTCTGCACGCCAACGACTGTTTGCGCGCCGTCAGCCGCCTGGTTTCCATGGGCGTTCAGCCCTATCTGCTGGCCGATTCCCTCGCCCTCTCGCAGGCCCAGCGGCTGGTGCGGAGGCTCTGCACCTATTGCAAAAAGCCAGCGGCTCTCTCGCTTGAGGCCCAGCGGATCTTCCACGCCAATCACATTCCCATTCCCCCGGACGTGTCGGCCATTTACACCAAACACGGCTGCCCGGAATGTGGCGACACCGGCTATTCCGGGCGCATGGCGCTGATGGAATTGTGTCCCTCCGACAACACGCTGGCGGATTTAATTTCGCACACCGCGCCCCAAACGGAAATGCGCCGCATCGCCATTCAAAAAGGCATGCTCACCCTTTACCAGGAAGGACTCCAACAGGTCCTCACCGGCACCACCTCCCTCGAGGAAATCAATTGCCTGAGTTACACCGCCATCACCGCCGACCAGCATGATGATGTGCCGCCCGATGGCAAAATTGTCGGCATGCCGGTGGACTCCGAAGTCGTGCTCGAACGCGATCTCGCCGCCAATCCGCAATAGGTTCGGGGCGGGTTTTCCGGAAACCTCACATTGGCACTGGGGGCTAAAGCCGTTTCGTCGTCACCAGCCAGTCCCAGGGAAAAGGCGTGTGCATCCAATCCGGAGGCGATTCAAATTCCGTGTCCCAGCCATATTCCACCTTGTCGGTTTGCAGGGTTTCAAATCCGAAGGCGCGGAAAAAAATCACCAGTTCTTCACGGAGATAATGTTTGGTGGGAACGTCATCAATCGGCACCAGCCCGGCAGCCAGATGGCGGGCCGCTTTGGCGGCGGGAGCCGCCGAGGCGAGGGACGCCTGATCCGCACTCAGGCCATCATAACGATGCCATTCCACCAAACGATGATGCGCCAGCAGCGCGGACTCCACCGAGGGAACGAGAAAAACCGCGTGCCCGCCGGATTCCACCATCCGGGCCACCGAACGCAACACGGCTTCGCGGATCGAGATGTCCGCCATGATCAACACATTGGCGCACAGCGCGAACCGCACGGGGAAAACCTTGGCCGAACGCGAGGCAAAATCGCGTTTGAAAAACCGGACGTTCTCGCAACCCGCCGCCGCCTTGCGCGCGTGTTTGAGCAACTCGCCGGAGAGATCGTAGGCATCCACCGAGGCAAAGCGCGCCGCCAGGGCGGGGAGATATTTCCCCACCCCGCAGCCCGCGTCCGCCGCCGGGGCGGAGCCATCGGCAAACTGATCGAGCCGCCGGGCCAGGATGCCGGTTTGATCGCTGGTGAAGGAGTCGAAGATCTCGCCGTCGTAGTCTGCCGCGACGCCATCCCAATAACGCTTGTCCATCCGCGCAAGATTAACGGGCGGGAAGCGGGAAGCAAGGGGAGGGTGTCCGAACCTTCTCATCCTTCCCATCCTTTGCGTGAGGCTCTTCTTGCTGCCTTTTGTGAGCGCAAAGGGAAGGCGGGGCACTTCCGTCTTGCCATTCCCCGGTGCCGTATTTTGATGAAGATGATGAAAAAACTGGCATGTCATGTTTTGCTGAGTGGTCTGTTGGCCGGGTTCCTCCATGCCCAGGATCAGGCTCAAGCCACCGGCTGGGAGACGCCTTCGGCCCCACTTCCCGGCCAAGCCTCGAACTCCGATCTGGCTTTGGTGGCTCCTGCCCCGCCCCCGCCCCCGCCGGCTGCGGGCGGTGCGATCGCGGCCATGATGGCGATCAATCCCAAATACACCGAGGGCATGGTCGTGGTCACGGCCCGCGGCGGCACCCCTCAGCCGAAGGAATGGACGATCGTGGCCCGCGATACGGATGATCTCGGGGTGCTGCACAAACTCACCGTGGCGGACGGTCAGGAAATCGCCGACGTGCAGTCCCTCAACGCCTACGAATCCTTCCGGCAGGATGTGAACATAGATCCCGCGCAGGTCCAGGTCGATTCCAGCCAGGCGTTTTTCATCGCCCAGCCTATTGCCGCCGCCAATCAGAAAATCATCGGCCACGTGGACTACGCGCTCACCATCCAGGGAAAGGATGCCACGCCGATCTGGACCGTGAATTGTTTCGACATCAACGGCGTTTATATCGGCAAAGTGGTTCTGCTCGCGACCAATGGTGCCGTGTTGCAAACCCCGGGATTTGCCAACGCACCATCCGCGAATTAATGATAAGCTCGGCATCATGAAACTGTCATGAAATCCCGTCCGCCAGACACCGCCCGCCTCGTGCTGGAATTGAAACGCCGCCTCGGCGCCGCGCAGATCGTCACCGACCCCGCCCGCCTCGCTGAACTCGGCGGCGACAAATGGTTTGCCCATCATCAGCCCGCGCTGGCGGTGTTTCCGCGCAGCGCCGCCGACGTTTCCGCCGTGATGAAAATCGCCGCCGCCCATTGCCTGCCCGTCACCACGCGCGGCGCCGGTTACGGCTATGTCGGCGGCTGCGTGCCCATGCGGGGTGGCATCGTGCTCGCGATGGAGCGCATGAACCGCATCAAGGAAATCCACACCGGCGATTTCGTCGCCGTCGTCGAACCCGGCGTCATCACCGGCGACCTGCAAGCCACTGCGCGCGCGAAAAATCTCCTCTACCCGCCCGACCCCGCCAGCCTGAAAAACTGCAGCATCGGCGGCAACATTGCCACCAACGCCGGCGGCCCCCGCTGCTTGAAATACGGCGTCACTCGCCACTATGTCCTCGGCCTCGAAGTCGTCCTCGCCAACGGCGACATCGTGCGCTGCGGCGGACGCACCCACAAAAATAAAACCGGCTTCGACCTCGTCGGCCTCTTTACCGGGTCGGAAGGGCTGCTCGGCGTCGTCACCGAGGCCACCCTGCGCCTCCTCCCGCTGCCGCCCGCGCGGGCGGCTCTCTCGGCGGGTTTTCATACCATGCGCGACGCGACCAAGGCTATCCGCGCCGTCTTCGCCGCCGGCTTCCTCCCTGCCGCTGTGGAAGTCGCCGACCGCTTCACCCTCGACGCCGCGCGCGAATTCAAACCCGGCGCAAAATTCCCCCCCGGCCACGCCCACCTGCTCATCGAACTCGACGGCCAGCCTGCCAGCGTTCGCAGCGAAATCCGCGCTCTCGCCGCGCTTTTGCATCAACAAAAAGCCACCGCCGTGGAAACCGCCATGACCGATGCCGCCTGCGAAAAACTGTGGGATCTCCGCCGTGCTTTTTCCGAATCGCTCAAGGCCACCGGATTGAAAAAACTCAATGAGGACATCGTCGTCCCGCGCGGAAAACTCGTCGAGCTGATGGACTTCGCCCGCGCCCTGCAAAAACGCAGCGGCTTCCCCATCGCCTGCTTCGGCCACGCCGGCGACGGCAACATCCACGTCAACATCATGGTCGGCGACTACGACGCCCCCGGCATCCGCCCGCGCGCCGAGGCCGCCCTCGACGAACTCTTCGGTCAGATCGTAAAATGGGGCGGCGCCATCACCGGCGAACACGGCATTGGCCTGGCCAAGATGCCTTGGTGGAATATCGCCCTCTCGGAAGAAAACCGCGCCCTCCACCGCACGATCAAGCGCGCTCTCGACCCGCGCGACATGCTGAATCCCGGCAAGTTCGTTTAGCCAAAGCCGCTCTGAATATCTTTCGTTTTTTCCCCCTTCTTTCAGCTCCGCTGCTTCTCCCTCGAAACCGGGGAAACCTGTTTCGCCTGGTTTCGCTCAAGTAAGCCACCACCTCAAATACACACTCTCCGAAAACCCGCCGCTGAAGCAGCGACCCCATTTCCAACCGCGCGGTCGGATAAAGGGTTATTTTGTCCTCAGGGATGAGGATGAATTTCCGGTTTTTCGGGATAAGCCAAGGGCGGCTGGTGGGGGTCCGGCACGGCCTCGCGCCCCCGCAGAAAGGCTGCGGGATCGAAACCCTGCGCTGCACCCGGTTCATACCGTGCCACCATGCGATTGTGTGACTCGTCGAAGCCATGGAACATCTGGTAGTCCGAAAACAGACCCGCCTCGTTAAATATCCGCCACAATGGCGCCGCATTGAACACCGCCGCCCACGGATGCGGCACCATGATGTAGAGAGGTTTTTTCTCCGCATCGGCCTTTTGCATGAGAGCCAAAAAATCTCCCGGCGTTCTCAAATGCACGGCGCGGGGATCGTAATACCACGCCTTGCCGAGTAGAATTCCTGTCAGGGTGTCGGCCTGTCGGGGGTCGTTCGGATCCAGTGTTCCCCGGATTGCGATGGCGGCCTCCTTGATGGGTTCCAGCGGGTTCGTGCAATACCAGTGGCGAAACGGCTGCGAAAAAAATGCGTACGCGGTCAGGACGGCCACTGCCGGTGCGCAGACCAGCCATCGCGGGCGGCTCCGGTCTTCCAGCCATCGTCCCGCAGCATCCACCCCGAATGCGACGCCGACGACGAGGCCGGGCAGGAGATAGAAAAGATACCATTCGAAAAGCCATTGCTCCAGCAGCCAGGCCACAAAAAAACCAAGAAATCCCGGCAACAACAGCGTGGCCGCTGCAATGGGAGCATCCGGCCATTTGCGACGAAACAGGGAAACGTAACCCAGCACTCCCAGCCCAAGAAACGCGGTGAGCAGAATTCCGAAAAAAACCGGATGACCGGCTGCATAGGGCATCAATTCCGGATACGGCGAATCCATCCGGTGCGTCTTCGTCCAGGAAACCCCTGAGAGAAAATGCGCCGCCGTATTGTATTGCCACTCGAACGAGAGCGGTTGCCGGGCCTCGCCCGTTTTCATGTAGGCCTGGAGTTGCGGAACCAGCGGCAGCATGAGTTGCAGTGCCACCATGCCGGCGAAGCAGTTGGCTGCGAACCATCGTCCCGCCGTGGTCCAAATCCGGGAGCGCCAGGCCTGCCGGAGCAGCCAGCCTGCGGTCAGTCCATTCAACACCAGCAGCACGTAGATCGCGCCGGGATAACAATAAACCAGCGCGAACTCCGCAGCGGCAAACCCCAGCCACCAGCGCCAACGATTTTCCCGCATGGCCCGCAGCCAGAAATACAGACACAACGGAATGATGAACAACAGCAGCGAATATCCCCGCGCCTCCGACGCGTACCGGATATGCCACGGATGCAGTGCCAGCAGCCATGCCGCCACCACTGCGGCCCGGACCGAACCCAGCCTCCGCAATAAAACCGCCAGCATGGCGACCGCGCCCACTCCGCCGAGCCAGGCCGGTATGCGCACGACCGCTTCCTTCATATGCCAGTTCACCGGCGGAGCCACTTTGCGCCAAGCCTCCTGACACAGCCGCGCCAGCACGCTGTGCAGCGGATGGTTGTTCGGCTTTCGGTAATAATAAAACGTCTCGCTCCACTTCAGTTTTTCGATCCCCACCTCGCCGTTGTCCTTCACTTGGTAGGAACCCGAAATAACCCGGCGCGCGCTGTAATCCTCGTCATGCGCGAAACCGAAATTCATCCGCATTGCCGCCGAGGCTCCGCAGAAAATCATCGCCCCGATCACCAGAGGCCAGAACCATTTTGCCCGCGCCAGTGGCGCTTCCGTGGAGGTCGGGGCCCGTCCCGCCCACCAGCCTGCACTCAGAACCAAGCCAGCCAGCACCACAAGGTTCAGCGCCCCGGCCCAAAAAGAAAAGTACCCCACATAGTCCCGCACCCGCCACTGGGAGTGTTCCAACGTGGCGAACTCCCAGGGTTTATCCGAGGCGAAGACCAGCCAGCCCAGCATGGCCAATACGACGAGGCCCAGTCCAAGTCGAAACCTTGCCACCATGGAAAATGTAGTGATCCCGCTCATCGCAAGGGCTCCGGGAAACGTGTGAAAACGGAAAATAAAAAACAGGACATGACTGATGAAAGGTTGATCGAACCATATTGAGGCGATCGCGCGCAACCCCGCAGGACTAGCCGTGAGTCTATTTTAAAACGCAGGGAGAATATCCCTAAGGCTGCACCCACAATGGGCCAGAACTAGCGAGGGGTGGAGCGGGGAGCGGCAGGAGATTGAAAAGTCCCGCCCACCAGGAATACACCCGCAGATAGTCGTTCAGCCGGATTTATTCAATTTTCCGGCTCGATCCGCCCACTACCGGAGGCTGTTGAGGTTGCCGCCGCCGATGTCCACGGCCGGGGTTTTTTGGTCTTTGTCGGAACGGCCGATGTCGGCGGGTAGGGTCGAAAAATCATAGCCCGCCGCACTTTCCGGCCGGTAACGGAAAACGTGGCGGCCCAGGGTATCCATGAAACCGGGCAGGATGCCGAGATCGTCGAAAAAGCCGGACTCTTTGAGGAAACGATATTTGTTGGGATGCTCACCGCGCACGGTGACGAGAAAGCCCAGATTGACAAAGAGGCTCTTGTTTTCCGCATCGGCCCGACGGACGAGGGCACCAAGTTCCGGGCCATTTGCAAAAAGGATGATCCGGGGATCGTAGGGGAAGGGTTTGCTGTAAAATGTGGTCGTGAGGATTTCATCCTGCGCGGGATCACGGGGATCCAGCGTGGGGCGGGTCAGCGCGACAGACTCGCGGTAGGGTTGGAGGGAATGCCCGCGCAGGAATTCGCGCTGCGGAGCTGTCCAGGCGACATAAGTGGAAAGCAGGAAAAACGAGAGCGCCGCAAAGGCGATGTCCCGTCCGCCCGCCACAGGCAGGAGTCGGCAAATCTCCCGCACACCCACAGCCAGGAATGCGACCAAACCCGGCAAAAGGAAAATGACATACCATTCAAAGAGATATCCGCCGCGCCGTTTCGATTCGAGCACGCAAACGGCGGCGGCCAGAGGGAGAACCACGGCAAAGAGCCCGCTTGGGACGCTCTTTGTGACCAGGCGAAGGAAGCCAAGAGCAAGCAGCAAGACAGCCGCGCAGATGATAAGGGACATCAAAAAAGGATGAGCTTCCGCCCAGGGCCAGAGTTCCAGAAAGGGGGAAACCGGTTGGAACGAGTAACTCCATGGCAGCCCGGCCAGGAAAAACCCGCCGACATTTTTTAACCAACGCATGCCCAGATCGCCCTGGCCTGGAGTTTTTGCCACGTAATCGAGAAATTGCGGGATGCACGGCAGCATCATCTGAAGGAAAAGCATGGCGGCGGCCAGATTCGCGATAAACCACCTGCCGGTTTGTGTGAAAAATGCGGGCGTCCATCTCCAGCGAACGAACAGGACCGGCAAGAGAACGAGATTGGTCACGGCCAGCACGAACGCCATGGCGGGATAAACAAACATAAGCAAAAACTCCACGGCTCCGAAAGCCACCCAGGCCCGAACCCTGCCCTCCTTCCAAAGCGCGCGCACAATCAGGAAATAAACCGGCACGAAAAGCAGGACGTAATTATACGCGCGGGCCTCGGTGGCATAGCGCAGAAACCAAGGATGCAGCGCCAGCACCCAGGCGGCCAAGGCTCCGGCTGCGGGAAACCCCAATCGGGCCAGCAGGAATGCCAGCGCACCAACGGCTCCGATGCCGGCCAAAAAGCCCGGCAGACGAATGGCGGTTTCGCTGAATTGAAGCCCCGTGGGTCGGACCGCGAAACGCCAGACCTCATTGGCCGCACGGCTCAGGATGCTTTGCAGCACGTGATTCGGCACCCGGTACTGAAATACGGTGTCCCGCCACGGCAGGGAGTGGAATTGCCATTGGCCCTTCTCATCCTCCTGATATTTTCCCACGAGGATATCTTCCACCCGGTCCGATTCGTCGTG
>Ga0209591_10004609_pt1 | contig 15555 bp, 15 predicted proteins | sample MAT01_FD_187207 | JGI IMG/M metagenome (GOLD analysis project Ga0209591, IMG submission 187207) | Freshwater microbial communities from Lake Fryxell liftoff mats and glacier meltwater in Antarctica - MAT-01 (SPAdes) (version 2) | ecosystem: Environmental > Aquatic > Freshwater > Ice > Liftoff... | reverse complement strand
GATCTGGTCGACCCGGTGCCGCCCCCGCTCCAGAACAGCGTCCATATCCGGCCGCTCACCGACGACAGCTTCCGGATGCGGCGGCCCGGCGCATCAGGCCCACAGACTCTGAAGATCCTTGCGATCAACGCGAACCGCACTACCCAACTAGACGAGGCCCAGCTCAGCTTCGCCAATGGCGAGCTCCAGCTCCCGCTGCCGGAGGATCTTGTGCTGATCAGTGTTGTACCGCGCCACGGCCAGCCCCATGAGCCATCACTGGCGCTGCTGCGCGGCCTTGGCCTGCGCGAGGGCGCCATAGCCACCACCGTCGCCCACGATAGCCACAACCTGATCGTGGCCGGCCGCACCCCCGAGGATATGCGCACTGCCGCCCAGGCTGTGGCGGATATGGGCGGCGGCGCGGCGCTGGTGGCCGACGGGGCGCTGCTGGCGCGGGTGCGTCTCCCGGTAGCCGGGTTGATGTCGGCCGAGCCGGTGCCGGTGGTGGCGGCCGAGGTGCGGGCGTTTAACCAGCGGGCCCGCGAGCTTGGCCTGGGCGGAACCTCGCCGGTGCTGGCCATATCGAGCCTCGCGCTGCCGGTCGCGCCCTTCTTCCGCATCACCGACCTCGGCGTCGTTAATACGCTTACCCAGGAACTCGTCGGATAATGCTATAATGCGGTTCACACCTTGGGCAACTAGCATCGGCGACGTAATCGATTAACACACGGGAGGATCCCATGTGCGCTTCTGAGCATCATGCCCGCCCCTTCTCCGAACATCGCCAGCAGGTCGAGACGCAGCTCGTACCGGCGCGCACTGCGGTCGTCGTGGTGGATATGATCAATGAGTTCCTGGAAGATGGCGGGCTGATGGTGTTGGCGAGCGGGCGCGCGCTCTACAAACCGATCCAGCAGCTAGTCGATGCGGCGCACACAGCGGGCGCGAAGGTGGTCTGGTTGCGCGACCAGCACGACGACCTGGCGGATCCGGAGTTTCGGAAGCGGATCGTTCACTGCCTGAAGGGCAGTTGGGGCACTCAGATCGTCGACGCGCTCCAGCCCGGGCCAGACGACATCATCCTGCCGAAGCACACCTACAGCGGATTCTTTCGCACGCCCCTACACGATCTGCTCCAGAGCGCTGGCATCACGACCCTGATCATTACCGGGGTCGTCACCAATATCTGTGTGCGCTCAACCTCCCACGACGCCTTCTTCCTCGGCTACGATGTGCTTGTGCCCGAGCAGTGCGTCTCAGCCACCAGCGATCGCGAGCAGGCGAGCAGTCTCTACGATATTGACACCCACTACGGCAGCGTCACAAGCCTCGATCATGTGCTGAACCTGCTCGCGCAGCAAGAGGTCACGCGATGAATGATCTCGTGATCGTCAACATCGGACAGATCATCTCTGGGGATATCGAGCGGCCACGGCTAGAGGGCGATACGGTGGTGGTGCGTGGCGGGCGCATCGCGGCAATCGGTCGGCGCGATGATCTCGACACAAGCGGGATCGACCGCGTGATCGACGCCGGCGGCTGCCAGCTCTGGCCGGGCCTGATCGATTCACACACTCACCCGCTTGTCGGGGACTACACGCCCCGTCAGCAGACGATCGGGTTTATTGAGAGCGGCATGCATGGCGGCGTAACGCGGATCATCTCGGCCGGCGAGGTGCATTTCCCCGGGCGACCGAAGGACGCTGCAGGCACGAAGGCGCTGGCGATTCTGGGTGCGAAGGCCTCGGCCGTCTTTCGCCCAGGCGGCGTGAAAGTGCTGGCTGGGTCGCTCATCCTCGAACATGGGCTGGTCGAGGCCGACTTCGCCGAACTGGCCCGCGAGGGGGTGCGGGTGGTCGGCGAGGTCGGCCTCTCTGGGATCTACCGGCCGGAGGATGCCCGACCGATGGTCGACTGGGCCCACGCCTGCGGTATGACAGTGATGATGCATATCGGCGGCGCGTCGATCCCGGGCAGCCATGTGCTCGGTGCGCGCGAGGCGCTGGCGATCCTGCCCGATATTGCCTCGCACACCAACGGTGGGCCGACCGCTGCGCCCCTGGCAGATATCGAGCGGCTGATCCTTGAGTCGCAGATGATGATCGAGGTCGTACAGGCTGGGAACACCCAGCGAGTCGGAGCGATCGCCAGGCTGGCCGCGCAGCACGGGGCGCTCCCGCGCATGATGATCGGCACCGACACCCCCTCTGGTACCGGCGTTATCCCGCTTGGCGTGCTACGGACGATGGCCTGGGTCGCCTCGCTCGGCGAGGTTGCGCCGGAGCTGACCGTTGCGATGGCGAGCGGTAACACTGCACGGGTCTATCAGCTGAGCGAGGGCCTGGTGAAGCCCGGCAACGCTGCCGATCTGCTGCTGGTCGACGCGCCGATCGGCTCGGAGGCCGGCGACGCGCTGGCCGCACTTACGATTGGCGATACGCCGGCGGTGGCGGCAGTGATCATCGATGGGGTGGTGCGAGTCAACGGGAGCCGCAATACCCCCGGCAGTGCGCGCAAGGTCAGCATCCCGTGGATGCCGACCGGCGGCCACTAATACCAGCTCCCGAATGGCTACAGTCGCCGCGATCACCCACCAGAATGTAAGCAACCTTCGTTGACAGACTACTCAGAGCAGAGGAGCATGGCATGGCACAGAAAGTCATCCTGGATGTCGACACCGGAACCGACGATGCGGTCGCGCTGATGATCGCGGCGCTCGCGCCCGAGCTAGAGCTGATCGGCGCGACGACGGTTAATGGCAACACGCTGGTGCAAAACTGCACCGAGAACACGCTGCGGGTCTTCGACTATATCGGGAAGAGCCACATCCCCGTCTTTGAGGGCATGTCGCTGCCGCTAATGCGTAACAACGCCGAGCAGGCGATCTCGGCCGCCGGTATTCACGGCGAATTCCTTGATCTGCCGCCCGCAACAACCAAGAAGCAGCCGCAGCACGCCGTCGACTGGCTGATCGAGACCTACCTGAAGTCGGATGGCGACATTATCCTGGTGCCGGTCGGGCCGCTAACCAACATCGCGGCGGCGATCCGCAAGGAGCCGCGGATCCTGGCGAAGATCCCCGAGATTGTGATCATGGGCGGCGCGCACGACCACGGCAATTCGACGCCCTCGGCGGAGTTTAACATCTGGCTCGACCCTGAGGCGGCGCAGATTGTGGTCAACTGTGGGCGGCCGATCCGGATGATTCCGCTTGACGCGACCCACCGCGCGCTGGTCTCGCTCGATGACTGCGCCCGGCTGCGCGAGCTTGGAACGCCGGCCGCGCTTGCCACTGCCGTCTGCACCGAGCGGCGGGTCGCCGGGTATGACACGAGCCAGCCGATGCATCGGCTTGGGGCTGCGCCGGTTCACGATGCGCTGGCCGTCTGCGCGATCATCGACCCGACGATCGTTACCACCCACTTCATCAATGTTGATGTTGAGACGAGCGGGCCGCTGACGGATGGGCGCACCGTGTGCGACTTCCGGAATCGTAGCCTGAACCCGCCTAATGTACACTTCGCCATGGACGCCGATGAGGCGAAGTTTGTGCAGATGCTGATGGAGATCCTGGGCCGGACTGCGTAGGCTCGCCGCCTGATCGCGGCTGAGTCTCCATGTGCCCGTTGTTAGATAGAGGAAGCAACTCGTGGCCCATAAGCTGATTATTGATACGGATTGTGGCGTCGACGATGCCATCGCGATCCTGATGGCGCTGGCCGATCCGGCGGTCGAGGTGATCGGGATCACCTGTGTGAGCGGCAACGTCGGCCTTGATCATGTTGCGCGCAACGTGCCAATCGTGCTCGACGCGATCGGCGCCGGCTCGGTGCCGATCTTTCGCGGGGCCAGCCAGCCACTTATGGCCCCGCTGGTTCACGCCGGCGAGGTGCATGGCGATGACGGGCTTGGCGACGTAGGCTTCCCGGCCTCGCCGCGCCTGATCGAGGCCGAGCACGCCGCGCTGGCGATCATACGCCTGGCGCGTGAAAATCCCGGTGCGACGCTGATCGCACTCGGCCCACTGACCAATGTGGCGCTGGCGCTGGCGCTAGAGCCAGCCCTGCCGCAGCTACTCGGGCAGAGCGTGCTGATGGGCGGCGCAGTGCGTGCGCGCGGCAACACCTCTGCGGTGGCGGAGTTTAACATCTACGCCGACGCCGAGGCGGCCGCGATGGTGTTTAGCCGCGGACTGAACCCCACGATCATTGGCTGGGAGCTGACCATCGAGACGCCGATGCTCTGGCCGCGATGGGACGCGATGACGGCGGCTCCAGGCAGCATCGGCTCCGCATTTGTGGCCCGGATCGTCGCGGATGTTGTGGCGCGCGGCCACGAGCGCCAGAATCCTGGTATTCTGCTGCCCGATCCGCTCGCGCTCGCGGCGGTGCTCGACCCCGGCTGCGCCACCAGCTACGCTGCGGCGGTCGAAGTCGATACCGGCTGGGGCGTGGGCCGCGGGCTGACTGCGGTCGACCTACGACCTAGATCGGACCGCCCACACAACGCGCGGGTTGTCACCGCCGTGGACATTGATCGCTTCGCGGCGCTGCTTGAGCGAGCTTTCGCGCTGCCGTGTCGGCTCGGCTAAGTGGTGCATCCGGCAACTTCGCTAACGCTCGTTGCTGGGGAAAGGGTTTTCGGGAGGGCTTCGCCCTCCCGACCCCTCCCGTCAAGGAACTTGGCGGATGCACCACGAAGGCAAGGTTCGTTAGTGCTTTACAGTTTGCCGCCGCGACGCCCTCACCACGCTCGCCTTTCCCGCGCGCGTGAGCGGGGTGAGGGCAGCTGGCAACCGGCACGGAAGTTGATCAGGTAAGGAGCGCGTGTCATGGCCCTATACGACCAGATCTTGGGCGGCCTCTATGGGCAGGCGCTCGGCGACGCCTGGTGTATGCCGGCGATGATGACGCCAGACCAGACCTGGGATCGCTACGGCGGCTGGATTGATCGGTTTCTCCCTGGAGCCGATGATCACATAGTTCACGCCGGGCTACCGCCCGGGCGCATCACCGACGATACCGAGCAGGCCTTCATGCTGGCGGCGGAGATCATCGAGGATCGCGGCGTGACGATCAACGGCTCAGTACGCGCAGTCCTGCGCTGGTATGACTCAGTCGGCGGCGAGAACTGCCCCTATATCGGCCCGAGCACGCGCCGGGCGGTGCAGCAACTGCGCAACGGGGTCGACCCACTCCGAAGCGGGCTGCGCGGCGACACGAACGGCGCGGCGATGCGGGTGAGCGTGGTCGGGCTGATCCACCCGGGCGACGTCGTCGGGGCAGCTCACGACGCTGTGCTTCAAGCCACGCCGACGCATCATACCGATGTGGCGATGTCGGGCGCGGCGGCGGTGGCCGGGGCGGTCGCGATGGCGCTGCGGCCGGGCGCGGGGCTCGATGCGATCCTACGCGCCGGGATTGACGCCGCCGAGATCGGCCGCCAGCGCGGCCCCGCCTATATGGGCGCATCGGTCGCGCGCCGAATCGAACTGGCTGTCGCGATCGCGCGCAAGCTCGCTGAACCGCGGGCCCGCATCCAGGAGTTGTACGATCTGGTCGGCAGCACATTGGCGACCAGCGAGTCGGTGCCGGCGGCGTTCGGGGTGCTGGCGATGGCCGATGGCGACCCGATGCAGACTGCGATCTATGCCGCCGCACTCGCGGGGGATGCCGATACGGTCGGGGCGATGGCCTGCGCGATCGCCGGAGCCTGGCGCGGCGCCGACGCCTTCCCTGAGGATGTGCGGGCGACCCTGCGCTCGGCAAATCCTGAGCTTGATTTTGAGCAGACCGCGCAGCGCCTCACGGAGCTCGCCGGCCAGGCTGCGCGTAGCTAGGGGGGGCGATGGCATTCACAATTGTGACGCTAGGCGATCTGGTGGCGGATGTTATTGTGGCGGTGCCGCGACTGCCGCTTGAGCCCGGACGCTATCAGCAGGCGCACTTCGTGCGGATCGAGCCCGGCGGAGCTGGCAACTTTCTCATTACCGGGAGCCGGCTCGGGATGCATATGGCCTCAGTCGGGGCGCTCGGCGACGATGCCTTTGGCCACGATGTGGCCGCCACGCTCGCCGCCGAGGGCGTGGACCTGGCCCTGGTCGAGCATCCAGCTGACACCACGACGACAACCGTGCTCGTCGTGAATGATGATCAGGGCACAACGGTGATGGCCGGTGCCTATGGCAGTGGCCCGACGCTTCTGGCGCGGCCCGAGTGGGAGGATGCGCTCCGCCGAGCCGACGCGGTCTTCGCCTTCGGCTACTCGCTGCGCGAGCGCCGCATCCAGTCGGCTATTCTGGCGACGCTCGAGCGCGCCCAGGCGCTTGGGCTGCCCGTATTCTTCGACCCAGGCCCGGAGTTCTACCTGATCGATCCAGCCGGGCAGGCGCGGGCGCTCGCCTGCGCCGAGACGCTGCTCCTGACTGAGGAAGAGCTGGCGATCGTCTGCGCCGGCGGCGTTCCGGAGCTGCTGCAGTCCAGCCGCGTGGTGGTGATCAAGCGCGGCGCGGCCGGATGCCAGATCTGGACGCGCGAGGGGATGCACGCGGCGCCAGGCTTTCCCGTCCTAGCGCGCGACACCGCTGGCGCCGGCGATTGCTTCGCCGCCGGTTTCGTCTATGGCTGCTTGAGCGGCTGGGGCCTTGAGCGCGCGGCGACGCTGGCGAACGCAACTGGGGCTGCAAAGGTTCAGAAGCGCGGCACCGGCCGCCAGGCGCCAACCGCCGCCGAAGTACGTGCGGTGCTGGCGGCCTACCGGTCGGATATCGCGCTCTAAGCGGTTTGGGACGAACGACGAACGACGAACGACCAAAGCCGCACCGTGCCCGTCCTTCGTCGTTCGTCTTTGGTCGCTACCGGGCAGAGATTTCCGTCTGGCAGTACTCATGCTTTTGGCTCAATGGGTCTGCTCGCTGCGGGAAGGAGCACATGATGCAGCGCTTTATTGGCCGCACAGTGTTGATCACCGGCGCGAGCGGTGGCATCGGGCGCGCCGCTGCTGCGCGCTTCGGGTCTGAGGGTGCCCAGCTTGCGCTGGTCGACCGCGACGAGCCGGGTGCTGAGGAGCTGGCGCAGGAGCTCGGCGCGAGCGGCATTCGCGCCCTGGCGCTCACGGCCGATGTGGCTGATGAGCAGAGCCTTGCGGCGGCGTTCGCTCGGGCCGAGGCCTACTATGGCCGGCTCGATGTGGTCTTCAATAATGCCGGCATCGGCGGCATGGACCTGCGGGTCGCCGACATGCCGGTGGAGCGCTGGGATGCGATGATCGCGATCAACCTGCACGGGGTATTCCTCGGCTGTAAGCACGCCATCCCGGCGCTTGCCCGCGCCGGGGGCGGCGCGATCATCAACATGGGTTCATCAACCGGTCGTCACGACACGCTGCCCGGCAGCGCGCCCTACATGGCCAGCAAGGCTGGCGTCGAGGCGCTGACGAAGTCAGTCGCGCTGCAGGTCGCCCACCAGGGGATCCGGGTCAACGTGGTCTGCCCGGGGATTATCGCGACGACACTCAGCCTCGGCCAGCAGGATACGACCGACGCGACGAGCTTCTTCGGACGCTTCGCCGCGCGCATCCCGCTTGGGCGGGCCGGTCGACCGGCCGACGTCGCGGCAGTTGTCGCCTTCCTGGCCTCCGATCAGGCCCGCCAGATCACCGGCGCCTCGCTGCTCATCGACGGCGGTCAGACACTGCGGCGCTGGGTGAGCGCGCCGGATCTAGCCGCCGGCTGAGCTGCGGCGGCGTGTGCTGGATGCATGGGGGGTGTTCATGGGCCAGGCTTTAGCCATCCTCGTCGGTGACCCATCCATCGGCCGCACGCCGGAAGCGCGGCGAGTAGAACACGCCGCGCACCTCGCCGGCCCAAGCGGGCGCCGCCGTGGCGAGGTGCGCCCGCCAGTGATCGCCCTGAATCATCGCGACGACGACAGCCGCAGGCTCTGCGCCGACCAGACCGAGCAGCGCGAGCGCGGCGGAGATCGTCTGGCCGCTGCTGATCGCATCGTCGATAATCACCACGCGCCGACCGCGCAGGCGCTCGACCACGTTCGGGTCGACGTAGAGCGATTTCGCACCGCCCGGCGTGGTGATCGATCGAACTGGGACGGCGAGCCGCTCATCGTACCAGTATTTGCGCGAGTATCCCAGCGGGACATAGTTGGCGAACCCCAGGTGCCGCGCCACCAGCGGGGCGAAGACCAGCCCGAGGGTCGGCAGGCCGATGATCAGCTCAGGCCGCACGTCGCGCGCCAGATCAGCCATCAGGGTCGCCAGCACATCAACGACGCCGAACGAGGCATGATTGCCGATGAACGAGGCTACCGCACGATCCGGGTCGCTTGCCAGGCGTCGCAGTGGCAGATCGAGCAGACGGCCATCGGGCAACCGCGCCGGAAAGGAGTAGCGATACAGCGGGCCGGGCAGATCGCCCGCCGGGTCGGCCGAGCGCAGCGTCTGCCAGAAACCGGTTGTCGGCATTATGAAGTCGTCGCTTGGCTGCATTGGTGGATCAGGCCTGATCACTCGGCTCACCGTTGCGAGGGCGCAGCTCGCGCAGGGCGGGGATGGCCGCGTACTGATCAGGCTGGACGGCGTCCCAGTCGATCCCGGCCGGCTGCGGGTATGCGGTTCGGGTCTCGATCACCTCGTCGGGCGTCACGATCCAGTCGAGGGCCGAGTCGTGGCGCTGCATCGGGACGCGCAGATCGTCGACGATCTGAAGCGAGTGGACGGTAGTGATGATCGGGGCGCCCGGCCGGAGCAGGTTGAACTGCCGCAGCATGCCCAGCTCGAGGTCGGCGAAACCGGCGCCCTTGCCAGTGCGCCCGCCGGCGCGGGTGACCGCGACGCAGCCGGTCAGAACCAGATTGATCGGCAGCATCTCCTCGAACAAAACCAAGCGGCCATGCTCGATGGCGCCCTGCCAGCGCGCGACGCTAGCCAAATCGATGCCGCGCTCGGTAAGATCAGCGCCGATCAACTCGACAAAGCAGCGTGAGTCGACCAGGCGCGGTACCGCCATATAGAGCGTCTTGCCATCGCGCAGGGCGCGCAGCCGAGCCGGGGCCTGGGCCGTGTCGGGGTTGGCTTTCACAACCTGGGCCTGCGCCCAGATCGGGAGCGCAGCCAGCCGATCCGCCGCCTGATCCGAGCCGATGAAGTCAGGGATGTGTCCGAATGGGTCGCTCGGCGATGCGCCGTGCTGCTTCAGCAGCCCCCAGATCTCCTCGCGGAGCGCATCTTTGCCCTCGTGGCGGCCCGCCCAGGTCTGCGCGTTGTTTGTCATAGTCGGCACTCCGCTAATAGAATGATGCTCACATCTACTACGCCCCAAAGGACTCAAGCATGCGCTTCCTTGTCTATGGCAAGATTATAATCGATTCCATTCGGCTGAGCTCAGGAGCGGTGACCCACAGTTCCCTCGGCGGAGGTGGCCCGCAGGCCGCGTTCGGCATGCGGCTCTGGAGCGACTCGGTCGCCCTACTGACCCGCTCGGGAACCGATCTGAATCCGCCCCTCGTCGCTGCGCTGGAGCGGCTCGGCCTTGATCTGAGCGGGTGGGCTCGCTACGACGACCTGCCGACGCCGCGCGGCCTGGTCGAGTATGACGAGCATGAGCGCATGCTCGACCACGGTCTTGTGACGGGCCGCGATGCCTGGTTTGCGCTTCTCGGTCGTCCACTGACCGTCTCGGAGGCGCACCTCCGCGCCGACGGCATCCATTTGGTGACCGAGTTCGGCCGTGAGCCGATCATCGACACCGCCCGCGCCATGCAACGCGGCGGCGCGCTGCTCTCGCTGGAGCCGATCTTGGACCCCCGCCACTGCCCCGACCGCGGCGCGCTGCTCGACCTGGCGCGTCAGGCCGATCTGGTCACGCCTGACTGGCCGGCGGCAGCCTCCCTCGCGCAAAGCGATGACTTGACCGCCGTGCTACGCTTCTGGGCCGATCTCGGCGCCAGGGCTGTGGCCATCCGGCGCGGATCGCAAGGCTCCTACGTCTGCGATGCCGCGAGCCGGCAGGCCTGGCACATCCCCCCGCTGCCGGTGCAGATAATCGACCCAACCGGTGCTGGCAACGCATATGGGGGCGGCTGGTGTGTCGGCTGGTCGCGCACGCACGATGTGCGCCGCGCCGGCTGCTACGCCACGGCCGCCGCCGCGATGATGCTCAGCCACGTCGGCATGCCGGACTTTAACGAGCAGACCTACCAGCGCGCCGCCGAGCTGTTCGATCTGGCGCTCAGCCGCTCCCAGCCGCTGGCGATCTAGTTCGATGCTGCCGCGTTGTCGGTTGCGCTTGCGGCGATTTAGCTTACTAGGAAGTGTTGGGGGCGTTACTCCAGCTCTGGAGCGACTGCCCGCCGTCGACTACTAGCGCGGTGCCGGTTACATGGGCCGCATCGTCTGAGAGCAGGAACATGATCGCATCGACAAGATCCTCCGCCGCAGTAGCGCGCCCCAGGGGGATGCGCCCGAGCGCCTGCTGGCGCAGCGCACGATCGGCGGGCAGCGGGGCCGGCCCACAGACCACGTTGACCCGCAGGCCGAACGGTGCCGCCGATAGCGCCAGCGACTGCGCCAGGGCCAGAACCCCGCCGCTGCTTGCGCCCAGCGCCGCGAGGTCGGCGCGGGCGTCCCAGCCCGCCAACACCGAGGCCAGCAGCACTACAGCCCCCGGGCCGACCATGTGCGGCAAGATCTGCTTGCAGGCCAGGTAGGCCCCGCGCAGATTATGCGTCATGATCTGATCCCAGGCTGCCGGATCGAGATCGTGCAATGCCGTCGGGTCGCCCGGCTCGTAGAGCGTGTAGGCGAGCATCGCGGGGCGCAGGCCGCGATCCAGGAACGTCTGCGCGGCTTGCGCCCAGTCTCGCTCATCGGCGATATTGGCGACGAGCGGCAGTGCCACGGCGGGCGCCGCCAGCGTACCCGACGGATCGATCGCGATCACCAGCATGCCCTCGGCCTGCATCCGTGCCGCCAGGGCATGGCCGACCGGCGTGGTGCTCCCACAGATGATAGCGGTTGGCTGCATATATGCCTCCTGACGTGCCTGTCATAAACCGCAGGGGCTAAAGCCCCACGGCTTGTGCCTCAACCCGAACGCCGAAGCGTCGGGATGGACACCATAGGCTGTATGACCGCAGCCCGCTCGCGGATGTTCAACGCCGCGTTATAGTCGGCAGGAGCACGGTGGCCACACTTCACACAACAGAATTGGGCCTGCGAACGTCGGTTCGCTCGTGCCGTGTGCCCGCACTCGTGGCACTCCTGGCTCGTATAGGCCGGGTCGATCATACGCACGTTCACGCCTGCCATTCGCGCCTTGTAGGCGATAAAGGCGCGAAGTTGCGCGAACGCCCAATTGCTGTGTCGTGCCCGTTGCGTTGGCCCGTTAACCCTAGCCCGCTTGCGAATGTGGGTCAGTTCCTCAAGCCCAATCGCTCGCTTCGTGCGTTCTGCCTTCGCAACAAGTCTCTTGCTGATCCCGTGATTCACGTCTTTTTGATAGCGGCGCTGGCGCCCCGAAAGTTGGCGCAATCGCCGCTTGGCCGACTTCGTACCTACCGATTGCAGCGCCTTTTTACGGCCATCGTACCACTGTCGCTTGCGCTCTACGTCCTTACCGCTATAGCTCGCACCATCACTATCAGTAGCGAGGTTGACGATACCCAGGTCTACCCCAAGCACATCATCAACCTCTTGCTCGGTCGGTTCGGGAATATCACAGGTGGCGAGCAAGTACCACTTGTCTTTTCGATACACCAGATCACTCTCGCCTTGCTGGTACGCAAGGAAAGCGAGTTGTCGGTCGCCGGTCAAGAAGGGGATAGACAGCCGCCCGTCGAGCGTCCAGATGGACACCTTGCGTCCAGGCAAGGCCCACGACAAGATCCGGTCGTCATAGGCGATGCTGCCGTGTCGCCGGAAGGTGCGCAGACTCGTCGTGTCGAGTTTGTAGGCGTCTCCGACCTTGGCGATGACGCGGATCGCCAACTGCGACGACAACCCATAGGCTTTACGAATGCTTAGGTAGCACAGCTTTTGCAAGTCGAACTTTTTGAACGTGCGTGTGTCCCACGCAAGCTCACTTACCGTCTCACAAGCAGCGTTCGCAGCCTCAAGGGTGCGGAGCAACGCATCTGCCTGCGCGTCGGTGGGCGTAAGTTTGACTTGTGCTATAAGCTTCATATCAGGAATTATATCGTAACAGGAAAGTACAGTCAAGCAATGCATGCCAGCAGCCGGACTCGCGGCGCGCTGATGCACGGTGCGAGTCCTCCGTGCGCCGCGCCCGCACTTCCTCCACTGGGGCTAACGCCCCGTGGCTTCCGTGCGAGATCAATCTGTGATCGCCGCTCTGCATAAGGAGGTCCCATGGCGCGCCACAAGTTGCTGGAGCACCGCACGCTTAGCCCCGCCGACCGCCGCTACGCGCGGCCCCTGCTCCTCATTCACGGCGCCTGGCACGGCGCCTGGTGCTGGGAGCCCGCTATGCACGATTTTGCCCAGCGCGGTTTTGAAGTCCACGCCATCAGCCTGCGCGGCCACGGGGCCAGCGACTCCCTGGTGTTCTTCAACGGCTGCGGGGTCGACGACTATCTGCGCGATATTGACGCCGCTCTGGCGCAGATCGCGCCCACCCCGGTGATCATTGCCCACAGCCTCGGCGGCTTCCTGTTACAGCACCTGATGGAGCGCCGGCAGCTGCCCGGCGTCGTGCTGCTCTGCGCCATGCCCCACACCGGCGCGCTGCGCTTTCTTTGGCACTGGGCGCGCCGCCACCCCGGCCCGGCGCTCCACGCCACCCTGACTCTCAACACGATTCATTTGGTCGGGACACCGCCCCTGGCCCGTGAGGCGTTCTTCCGGTCTGGCCTGCCCGAGGCCGAGCTCCTCGCCCACGCGGCCCAGCTCTGCCCGGAGCCGCTGCGTGTCGCCCTCGAGTCCATCGTGCGTCTGCCTGTGCCGCAGCCTGGCCGCACCCCGGTGCTGGTGGTGGCCGCCGAGCGCGACGCCGTGTTCACCCTGGCGGAGCAGCAGGCCCTCGCCGCCGCGTGGGCGGCCGAGCTAGCCGTCATCCCCGGCGCCGCGCACGACCTGATGCTTGACCCTGCCTGGCCTCTGGCCGCCGACCAGATCGCGCAGGCGGCAGCGCGCTGGACGAACCTGTGAACGACACGCCGATCAGTACGTGAGGGCCTGACCATGGCACAGCTCGCTCTCGGCTCGATGACGATCACCGTCACCCCGGTAGCCGTGTCAATCGTCGGCCGTGAGTGCACAACGAACGTCGGCAATACTGCACAATCAGATCGGCGGCTATCCTGCACAATCTGCCGAACCTCCCGCATCATCAACGGCGATACTTGGCGAACACGCTCGTGGTCAGAGACGTCGGCCTCACCCCCTTTCGTTTGCTGACTGTCCTGCCGCAGCGACGCTGGCTTGCAGGAACTCGGCGGCGACGGCGGCCAGCCGCAGCCCCGTCACCTGTGCGCTGCGCCCCAGATAGATTTTGCGCAGCCGGCCGCCGCTGCGCCGGTAGGCCACCCAGTAGCTGCTGCCGCGCGCCCGCCGCTCTTTGCGCACCGTCATAAAGCCGCTCATCCAGCCCGCCGCGCGGTCGAAGAGCGGATAGGCGAAGCTGGTCGTGGTGGCTGCCTCCAGCCACTGCTCCCAGGCGAGGCTATCCACCCGGATGCCCCCGGCCTGGCCGAGCAGATCGGTGAGCTCGGCCCGCTCGCCCGAACTCGCCGAAACCACCTCCACCGTTGGGATACTCCGCCTCATATGCGAGCCCCTTTCGGAGAAAAGTTACCCAACGCTGGGGACCTCCGACGGCGGATTGCCCGCCGTACGCACGGTGCGGTAGCTCCGTCCCGTAATCACTAGCGTCTCGGCGTGGTGGGCCAGCCGGTCCAGCCCGGCGGAGGCCAGCAGCGGGTTGCCGAACAGCTCCGGCCACTCGCTCGGTGCCCGGTTGCTCGTCACCAGGATGCTGCCGACCTCGTAGCGCTCGTGGATCACGTCATATACGTCGCTCGGCATCTGGTCCGTGAGCGGCTTGAGCCCGAAGTCGTCCAGAACGAGCAGTTGCGGCCGGACATAGCTGGCCAGCCGCCGCGCCCAGGTGCCGTCGGCCCGCCCACCGTGCAGGTGTTGGAGCAGCTTGTGGGTGTTCATAAACAGCACGTCATAGCCTTGGCGGCAGGCTTCGTGGGCCAGCGCGTGGGCCAGATGCGTTTTGCCCACCCCGGCTGGCCCGCAGATCAGCACGTTGTGGTGCTGCCGCAGGTAGTCCCCGCTGGCCAACTGCAGCACCTGCTGGCGGTTCACCGTCGGGTTGAAGCTCCAGTCAAACGCATCGAGCGTTTTGGTGCTGGTGAGCGCCGCCCGCCGCACCCGTAGCGCCAGCTGCTTCTGGGCCCGCCGCTCGACCTCGTCTTCGAGCAGGCGTTCGAGAAACTCGCCATAGGTCCATTGTCCGTCGACAGCCTGGCGCTCACGGGAGGCCAAGGTGGCCAACATGCCCGACAGGCGCAGCTGTTTGAGCTTGGGGCTGAGGTGGTGGCTCAGTTCCATGCGGCACCGCCAAACAGGTGCCCGAGCAGCTCGGTCGCGCTGCGCAAGAACGTGTGCGCTGTAGCAGGCGGCGTGGGTACGGCGACAGGCTCCTGCTCGAGGCCACGGTCGAGGATACGCTTGAGCGTCGCGTAGGTCAGGTCGTCAAAGCGCAAGGCCCGCGCACAGGCGGCCTCCAGCCGGGCGTCGCCGACCCGCACGCGCAGCTTGAGGATGCGGATGACCCGCTGGTGGCGGTCGATGACCCCGTCGTCGAGCAGGCGCTGGACGACGGTGGTGGTGGACTGGCCGACCTCGGCGGCCAGGGCCTGGCAGCTGGCGCGGGTCCAGGTCGCGCCGGGCAGCTTCTCGGGCGGCAGGTGGTCGGGATGGGTGCGCCGCTCGCCTGGCTGCTGGGCCAGGGTGTGGGTCGCCACCAGCGCGTAGTCGACCGTATAGATGCGCAGGCTCTGGCTGCCGCCGCGCACCCAGAGGGTCTGGCCGACCAGGCGGAACGGCGCCGAGTAGAAGCTCTGCGCAAACACCACGTAGCTGTCGCGGTGCAGCTTGGCGCGCTTCCAAATGGCGAGGTCGTAGGGGGCCGGCGGCAGCGGGCGCAGCAGCGCTTGCTCGCGGGTCTGGAAGCGGAGGAGCGGCTGGGCCTTGGTGGTGCCGTGGGTGCGCAAGCCAGCCGTCGTGAGACACCAGGTGCGCACCTCAGCGTTGGCCTGAACCAGACCCGTCGGGGCGCGTCCGCCGAGGAAGTTGCGCTTAAGGAAGTGCACGCCGCCCTGCTCAACCTTGCCCTTGTGCTCGGGCGTGCGCGGTGCACACGGGGCGATGAGAAAGCCATAGTGCTCAGCACACGCGCGGTAGGAGGCCTGGACCTGCGGGTCGTCGAAGCAGGCCTGGGTAATCCCGGCTTTGAGGTTGTCGAGCACGACGCGCTGGGGCACGCCGCCGAAGAAGCCAAAGGCGTGCGCGTGGAGGGCAATCCAGGTCGGC
>Ga0209591_10004607_pt1 | contig 15559 bp, 10 predicted proteins | sample MAT01_FD_187207 | JGI IMG/M metagenome (GOLD analysis project Ga0209591, IMG submission 187207) | Freshwater microbial communities from Lake Fryxell liftoff mats and glacier meltwater in Antarctica - MAT-01 (SPAdes) (version 2) | ecosystem: Environmental > Aquatic > Freshwater > Ice > Liftoff... | reverse complement strand
AGCACGGCAACACCCAGTTCACGGGCCTTGTCGAGCTTGCTGCCGGCCTCGGCACCGGCCACGACGTAACTCGTCTTCTTCGACACCGAACCGGCCACCTTGCCGCCTGCGGCCTCGACCAGCGCCTTGGCATCGTCGCGGCTCAGCGTGGGCAGTGTGCCCGTCAGCACCAGTGTCTTGCCGGCCAGGGGCTGAGGGCCGAGTGCCGCTTCCTGTTCATTCCAATGGATGCCAGCGGCGCGCAGCTGCTCCACCACTTCCACGTTGTGCGGCTGGTCGAAAAACGCGCGGATGCTCTGCGCCACGATGGGGCCGACATCGTTCACCTGCAGCAGCTCATCAACACTCGCTGCTATCAGGCGGTCGATGCCGCCGAAGTGCCTGGCCAGATCCTTGGCTGTGGTTTCGCCCACCTGGCGTATGCCCAAGGCGTAGAGAAAACGGGCGAAGCTCGTTTGTTTGCTCTTCTCCAGGCCTGCCACCAGATTGGCCGCACTTTTTTCGCCCAGGCGCTCCAGCGCCGTGAGCTTGGCCACGCCCAGGGTGTAGAGCTCGGGCAGCGTGCGGATAACGCCGCTGTCCACGAGTTGATCCACCAGCTTGTCACCCAGGCCCTCGATGTCCATCGCACGCCGGCTGGCGAAGTGCAGCAGCGCCTGCTTGCGCTGCGCAGCGCAGAACAGGCCACCCGTGCAGCGGTGGTCCATGCCGCCACGTTCACGCATCACGCGGCTGCCACACACGGGGCACTGGCGTGGCTGGCGGAAGTTGGGCACGTAGTTCTCTCGTGCGCCGGGCCGGTCACCCACGACTCGCCCCACCACTTCGGGGATGACGTCACCGGCTCGCCGCACGATCACGCTGTCGCCCACGCGCACGCCCTTGCGGCGCAGCTCGAAGACGTTGTGCAGAGTAGCGTTGCTCACCGTGGTGCCGCCCACGAACACCGGTTCCAGCTTGGCCACGGGCGTCAGCTTGCCGGTGCGGCCGACCTGGATCTCGATGCCGTTCAGCCGCGTCATCTGCTCTTGCGCAGGGTATTTGTGGGCCACGGCCCAACGCGGCTCCCGTGTCACGAAACCCATGCGCTTCTGCAGCGCAATGCCGTTCACCTTGTAGACAACGCCGTCGATATCGAAGGGCAGCGCGTCACGTTGGGCGCCCATGGCGGCATGGAAGGCCACCAGGCCGTCGGCGCCCTGCACCACCGCACGGTCGGCGCAGACCGCAACCCCGAACAGCGCCAGCGCATCCAGCGTGGCGCTGTGCGTGGCGGGCTGGCTCCAGCCCTGGACATCACCCAGGCCATATGCAAAAAAGCTCAGAGGCCGCAGCGCGGTGACGGCCGGGTCGAGCTGGCGCACTGCACCGGCTGCCGTGTTGCGCGGGTTGATGTAGGTTTTCTCGCCCTTCTGACGTTGACTCTGGTTCAGGCGCTCGAAGTCGTCGCGGCGCATGTAGACCTCGCCACGCACCTCCAGCACCGGCGGCGCCTGCCCTTTCAAGCGCAGCGGAATCTGGCCGATGGTCCTGATGTTCTGCGTCACGTCTTCGCCGGTTTCGCCATCGCCACGTGTCGCGGCCTGCACCAGCACGCCGTGTTCGTAACGCAGGTTGATGGCCAGGCCGTCGAACTTCAGCTCGGCGTTGTATTCCACCGGCGGCGCGTCGGGCGCGAGCCCCAGTTCGCGGCGCACACGTTCGTCGAAGCGGGTGGCGCCGCTGGCCGTGGTGTCGGTCTCGGTGCGGATGCTCAACATCGCCACCGTATGACGCACCGGCGTGAAACCCGCCAGCACGCGGCCGATGACACGCTGTGTCGGTGAATCGGGCGTCAGCAGATCGGGGTGCGCGGTTTCCAGTGCTTGAAGCTCCTGGAACAGCCGGTCGTACTCGGCGTCAGGCAGCACGGGCGTGTCCAGCACGTAATACAGGTGCGCGTGGTGGTGCAGCTGCGCGCGCAGATCAGCCGCTTGTCGGGCAAGGTCTGCGGCAGGCTCGGGGCGGGCAAAAGCGACCATGGCGGCATTGTGGCGGGCGGTGCCAGCCCGCACAGTCAACTGAACAGGCGACGCGCGGCGGGCGACCCGGCCGCGAGGTCCAAGGCTTCCAGGCGCGCGTAGAGGTCGTTGACTTCCCTGCCGATGCCATCGAAATCGTGCAGCGTCAGTGGCTGGCCCTGATCGTCCACCACGGTGGCGTCGAGATCGTCGCTGAGCTGCTTGCCCAGCAGGTGCCACGCGGGAAAGGGCTCGGCCGCCGCGGGTGTCTGGGGCACGTCCAGCACCAGCGTGCACGAGCGCACCGCGGCATTCTGCGGGCTGTCGCCCAGCGCCGCCAACGCGGCCTGCGCGTCCACAGCCAGCACCAGCGTGGGCGGTGCGCCCTCTTCGTCGGCCGCCAGCACCATGCGGCCGGGCACGGCACCCGGCACCAGGCCAGCGCGCTGCGCCACCTGCTGCACGAAGGCCACGCTCCAGGCCACGGCGTTGGTGCGCAGCGTCACGGTCAGCTGCGCGTCCAGCGGGCTGGCCAGACTGTCGAGCTCGCGGCCGCGGGCCACCACCTCCAGCATGTCGGGCGCGTCCATGCTGGCACCCATGGCGTCGGCGAAGGCCTGCACTTTCTGGATGAATTCGCTGTATTCGATGTCGCCCAGCGCACCGCTGCGGTTGGCCAGTTGCACACCGGCCTGCAGTTCGCCGTAGCGGCGCCCGGCCTGCAGCGGCTCCCAGGTGCCGGTTTCGGTGTCCAGACCCTCGATGTAGAACGGTTTGCCGCCTGCGCGGCGGCTGGGCGGCAGGTGCTGCAGCGCCATGTCGCCGCTGACGGGCGCCTCCAAAGCCATCGGCACGATGGCGTCGATCAACGCGTCCAACCGCGGCAGGCGCTTCTGCGGCAGGCGCAACGGTATGGGTTCGGTGTCGGGGCCGGCGTGGTTGCCCGCACGGTTGCCCGCATCTTTACCGGCGTCGGCTGCGTCAGAACCTGTGGCGGCATTCAGCGCAGGCTCCACACGGTCTGCAGGCACGCCTGAACTGCCCATCACGCGCGGCACGCTGCGGCGCAGGGTCCACCAGCTGTGCAGCGCCACGCCTGCCAGCACCACCCCGCCCAGCAGGGCCAGCGCCAGGCCCAGGCTCAGCTCAGGCATCAAAAACCCCCCTCAAACGACCTCCGCCAGGCTGAGTGCAGCTTCCATGTCCACCGCCACGATGCGGCTGACACCCTGCTCCTGCATGGTCACGCCGATCAGCTGTTCGGCCATCTCCATCGCAATCTTGTTGTGGCTGATGAAGAGGAACTGCGTGCCCTTCAAGCTCATTTCGATAACCAGGCTGCGGTAACGCTCGGTGTTGGCGTCGTCCAGCGGCGCATCCACTTCGTCCAGCAAGCAGAACGGCGCCGGATTCAGCATGAAGATGGCAAACACGAGCGCAATTGCCGTCAGTGCCTTTTCGCCGCCAGACAGCAGATGGATGGTGCTGTTCTTCTTGCCCGGCGGCTGCGCCATCACCTGCACGCCAGCGTCGAGTATCTCGGCGCCCGTCATCACCAGGCGCGCATTGCCGCCGCCGAAAAGCGTGGGAAACATGCGGCCGAAGTGCTCGTTCACCTGGTTGAAGGTGTTGGCCAGCAGGTCGCGCGTTTCAAGGTCGATCTTCATGATTGCGTCCTCCAGCGTCTTGATCGCGTCCAGCAAGTCAGCGTTCTGCGCGTCCAGGAAAGTCTTGCGCTCGCTGGAGGCGGCCAGTTCGTCCAGCGCCGCCAGATTCACCGCGCCCAGAGCCGCTATTTCCTTCTGGATGCGGTCGATGTCGGTCTGCAGACCCCAGAGCTTCACGCTGCCGGCGTCGATGCCCTGCGCCAGCGCTTCCAGGTCCACTGCCGCTGCGGCCAGCTGTTCCAGGTATTGCGCGCCGCCCAGTTGCGCCGCTTGCAGCTCCAGTTGCAGCTTGGTGATCTGCTCGCGCAGCGGCTCCAGGCTGCGCTCGAAGCCCAGCTTCTGCTCGTCGGCGCGGCGCAACTGCGCGCTGAGGTCGTCGTACTCGCTGCGCGCCTGGCCCAAGGCACGCTCACGTTCGGTCTTCAGTTCCAGCGCGGCCTGCAGGCCACTTTGAGCTGCGGCATCGTCGAAACCGCCCAGCTCCAGCTGCAACTGTTCACCGGCCTGCAAGTTGGTGGCCACCTGGGAAGCCGCGGTCTCGATGCTGCGCTGCAGTTCGTCGCGGCGCGCCGCCAGCGCGCGCGCCTGGAAGCGCGCTTCCTGGGCCTGGCGCTCCAGCGTGCGCTGCTGTTCACGCGCATCGGCCAGCTTGCGTTCACCGGCAATCACGGCGTCTTCCAGCTCGGCGTGCTTCTGCTGCGCGTCACCGAGGCCGATGTCCAACTCTTCGAAGCGCGCTTCGCCGGTGGCCTTGCGCTCTTCCAGCGTTTCCAGCTGGGCGTCGATCTCGGCGAGCTCTTCGTTAAGCTGGTCGCGGCGGCTGGTAGCAGCTTCGAGCTGTTGCGTCAGGCGCAGCAGTTCCACGTGCAGGCCGTGGGCGCGGTTCTGCGCCTCGCCGGCTTCGCGCCGCGCCGTCTGCAGGCGCTGGCTGGCGTCGGTGTAGGCGGCCTCCAGGCGCACGCTGGCGGTCTTGGCGTCGTCGGCGATGAGCACCTGCGCCTTCTGCTGACGGTCCAGGTTCTCGATCTCTTGCGCGCGCGCCAGCATGCCGGCCTGTTCACTGTCAGGCGCGTAGAAGGCCACGGCGTGCTGGCTGACGGCATGGCCTTCGCGGGTCATGATCACTTCGCCCTGGGTGAGCCTGGTGCGTTGCGCGAGCGCTTCGTCGATGCTGGCCGCGGTGTAGACGCCTTCCAGCCAATCCGACAACAGCGCCTTCAGGCCAGCCCCGCCGTGTGAGTCACCCAGGCGCAACAGTTGCGACAGCTGCGGCAGGGTTTCGTGGCTGTGCGGCGTCGCGCCCACCGGCGCGTCAGCGCTGACCCCCGGGGTCTGCATCGCATAGAACGCCAGCTTGGCCGGTGGTGCGTCGGCGGCAAACGCACGAACGGTGTCCAAACGGCCCACCGACAAAGCGTTCAGCCGCTCGCGCAGCGCCGCTTCCAGCGCGGCTTCCCAGCCAGCCTCGATGTGTATTTGCGTCCACAGGCCCTGCAGGCCCGACAGGCCATGTTTGTCCAGCCAGGGCTTGAGCTTGCCTTCGGTCTGCACCTTCTCCTGCAGCGCGCGCAGCGCTTCCAGGCGAGCGCCGATGTCGGCCTGCCGGCCCGACTCCGTGTTCACCGCGGCTTGCGCGGCGCGGCGCTGTTCATCCAGTTGCGGCACTTCTTCCTGCAGCTCGTGCAGGCGGGCCTCGAGCAGTTCCTGCTGCTCGCCGGCCTCGGCGTCCTGCAGCCGCAGCGCGTCGATCCTGGCCATGTCCGGCGCTTGCAAGCCCTGGCGTTCACCGGCCAGGCGTTCACGCCGCGTGCGCAACCCGCGAGACTGTTCTTCGATGCTGCGGCTTTCAGCCGCCAGCACCTGAATCTGCTGCTGCACCTGCGCCACGCTGTGGCGCTGCTGATTGGCCACGCCCTGCGCGCTGCGCACCGCGTCTTCCAGCGTCGGCAGCTCGAAACCCTGTTCTTCGGCCTGCGCGGCCAGCACGCCGGCCTGCTCGTCGGCACCTTCAATTTGCGCCGAAAGGTCTTCCAGCTCGGCCTTCGCCGTTTCCTTGCGGTCTTCCCACTGCGCGTTCTGCGTCGTCAGATCGGCCAGGCGCTGCTGGGCGCGCTGGCGGCCTTCAACGACATAGCGGATGCGCTCTTCGAGCCGGCTGACGTCCAGCGCAGCTTCGCCCAAAGCGCCCTGCTTGGCGTGCAGCACGTCGTTGGCGGCGTAGTGCGCCTGGCGCACTTGCTCGAGCTGCGCTTCCACGGCGCGCAGCTCGGCCATGCGGCTTTCCAGAGCGTTGGTGGCTGCCAAGGCCGCTGCACTGACCCGTGCTTCTTCGCTGGCCGCATCGCGGTGCTTCAGAAACCACAGCTGGTGCAGCTTGGTGGTGCCCTGCTCCTGCAGTTTGCGGTAGGTGACAGCGACCTCGGCCTGCTTTTGCAGCTTCTCCAGGTTGCCGCCCAGTTCACGCAGGATGTCGTCCACCCGCGTCAGGTTCTCGCGGGTGTCCTTGAGCCGGTTCTCCGTCTCGCGGCGGCGTTCCTTGTACTTGCTGATGCCGGCGGCTTCTTCCAGAAAGAGACGCAGCTCTTCGGGCCGGCTTTCGATGATGCGGCTGATGGTGCCCTGGCCGATGATGGCGTAGGCACGCGGGCCAAGACCGGTGCCAAGGAAGACGTCGTGCACGTCGCGGCGGCGCACCGGCTGGTTGTTGATGAAGTAGCTGCTGGTGCCGTCACGCGTGAGCACGCGCTTGACGGCGATCTCGCTGAAGGCATTCCACTGCCCGCCGGCACGCGCCAGGGTGTTGTCGAACACCAGCTCCACGCTGGCGCGGTGGGCCGGCTTGCGGTTGCCGCTGCCGTTGAAGATGACGTCCTGCATGCTCTCGCCACGCAGTTCGCTGGCCTTGCTTTCACCGAGAACCCAGCGCACGGCGTCCATGATGTTGCTCTTCCCGCAGCCGTTCGGTCCCACCACACCCACACGCTGGCCGGGCAGCTGGAAGGTGGTGGGTTCAGCGAAAGACTTGAAGCCCGCGAGCTTGATCTGGTTGAGGCGCATCGGCTGCCGTGGCGAGCACACCCGCGCCCACAGTCGAGCGCATGCAAGTGCTTGATTTTATTGATTAATTGCGCTTCGAACCGAGGCGCAAAGCGGGCCGGATGATAGCATCGCACCCCTGCCCGCCATGCCAATCCTGACGCCTTCTTCTGCCCCTACCGCACCTGCTGCACCTTCCGCCGCACCCACTGTAGCTGGCGCGTCCGGGCGCCCGGCTTATCAGAAGTACGCGGTGACGGTGCAGCCCAGTGCCATCGACGGCCAGGGTGCATTCGCCGCCGAGGCCGTGCCGGCGCGCCTGAAGATCGGCGAGATTCGCGGCGAGAGCATCAGCGTGCAGCAAGCCCGCATACGCGCCACGCGCAGCGAACGCATCATGATCGTCGAGCTGAGCGACCGTAAAGCCATCGACTTCAGCAAGAGCGCCGACCCCATGCGCTACACCAACCACAGCTGCAAACCCAATGCACGGCTGTGCATTCGTCAGGGGCGGGTGGAGTTCTATGCGCTGCGCGACGTTGCCGTAGGCGAAGAGATCACGGTCGACTACGGCGAGACGCACCACGAGGGCCGCCTGGCCTGCCGCTGCGGCGTGGCGGGCTGCCGCGGGGCACTGTAGGCAGGCAGCCGGCGGCGCGCATTTCTGCGCACCGCGATTCTTTGGTGCTCAAGTTGCGGCGCGAGCGCGTCGATAGCACCTTCAGGGCCGTTGTGCTGTCAGCGCTAGGCCCGCAACTGCCCCCAAAACCGCAACGCCAACGGAAGCATCACCATGAAGCAACTCATCATTTCCTCCCTCGTCCTGTTGCTGGCCACAGCCGCGCACGCCAACGACCCCAAAGTCGCCATCGAAACGCTTGATGCGCGCCTGGCCAAGATCGGCGCCGCCAAGGTAGAGGGCACCGACAAGGCTGGCGACAAGACGGTCGGCGCGCTGTTCTTCGGCCCGCGCAAGATCAACAACAACTACGACGTCGTCGACGAGATCAAGAAGACCACGGGCGCCAGCGCGACCATCTTCGTCAAGGAAGGCGACGACTTCGTCCGCGTCAGCACCAACGTGCTCACGCCCGAGGGCAAGCGTGGCGTCGGCACATCGCTGGCACGCGCCAAGGCCTACGAGGCTGCCGCCAAGGGCAACAAGTTCTGCGCCGTGGTCGATGTACTGGGCACCGCCTTCGACTCCTGCTACCACCCCATCCAGGACGCAGGCGGGAAAGTCATCGGCCTGACTTACGTCGGCTTCAAGAAGTGAACGACGGCGCCTGTCTGTAACTTTGCCGGAGTAAAGCCCCATGAAGTTTCTTTCCCAAATCAAGGCTGGGTTCGACGGCATGCGCATCGGCACGCGTCTCACCCTGGCCTTCGCCAGCGTGCTGACGCTGACCGCCATTCTGGGTGCTGCTTCGGTCATGAACCTGACGCGCGTCAACCACGCGTCTGAAGAGCTGGCCAGCAAGTGGCTGCCCAGCGTGGGCGCGCTCGGTTCAGCCCGGGCGGCCATGCTGGAGTACCGCGACTTCGAGATGAAGCACGCGCGGGCGGCCGACTCCAGCTATCGCGCCGAGTACGAAGACAAGCTCAAAGAGATTGGGGCTCGTGTGCTGGCCCATCTGGAAACCCAGGCCAAGCTGCCAGCTGCTGACGACGAACGCGCCCTGACTGGCGCGGCAGCCGCGAAATGGAAGGAGTACCTGGGCTTTGCCAGCAAGGTGCAGGAGTTTGGCCGCCAGGACAAGGCCGACGACGCACGCGACCTGAGCGACGGCGCGGCCAAGATGTCGGCCGACGAGGCCATCGCAGAAATCGACAAACTCACTGCATTCGGCTTTGCACAGGGCAAGGTCTCGGCCGCAGACGCATCCCGCGTCTACGCGATCAGCCGCGTCATCACTTTGGGTCTGGTGGCCCTGGCGCTGGTGCTTGGGGTGCTGCTGTCGGTCTTGATCACGCGCAGCCTGAAAGCGCAGTTGGGTGGCGAGCCCAGCGTGGCGGCCGCCGTGGCGCGGGCCGTGGCCCAGGGCGACCTGAGCACGGCAATACCCGTACGCGCGGGCGACACCACCAGTCTGATGGCAGGCCTGCAGCACATGCAAACCAGCCTGGCTCGCGTGGTGCGGCAGGTACGCAGTGGCTCAGAACGTGTGGCCGGCGCCAGCAGCGAAATTGCCCAGGGCAATGCCGACCTTTCCAGCCGCACCGAGCAACAGGCCAGCGCGCTGGAGCAAACCTCGGCCTCGATGGAAGAGCTGGGCAGCACCGTGCAACAGAACGCCCACAGCGCGCGCCAGGCCGACGAACTGGCCAACAGCGCCAGCAAAGTGGCCACCCGCGGCGGCGAGGCCGTCACCCGCGTGGTGCAGACCATGCGCGGCATCAACGAAAGCAGCCGCAAGATTGCCGACATCATTGGCGTCATCGACGGCATCGCCTTCCAGACCAACATCCTGGCGCTGAACGCTGCGGTGGAAGCTGCACGTGCCGGTGAGCAGGGCCGCGGCTTTGCGGTGGTGGCCTCCGAGGTGCGCAGCCTCGCACAGCGCAGCGCCGCAGCGGCCAAGGAGATACGCGGCCTCATCGCTGCCAGCGTGGAGCGTGTGGAGCAAGGCACGGCCCAGGTCGACGAAGCCGGCACCACCATGACCGAGGTCGTGACCGCCATCACACGCGTGACCTCCATCGTCCGCGAGATCAGTGCCGCCAGCCAGGAACAGAGTGCCGGTGTGGCCCAGGTCGGGCAGGCTGTGTCTCAGATGGACCAGACCACGCAACGCAACGCGGCGCTCGTGGAGCAGAGCGCAGCCGCAGCAGAAAGCCTGCGCCAGGAAGCGCAGCAACTCGTGGAGGTAGTGGCAGCCTTCCGCCTGCAGGCCGCAGGCGCAATGCCCGCCTGAGCTTGATGTCCTGCGCAGCGGGCACGCCGCGCCCGCTGCCGCTGCGCACGCTGCTCCTGGTCAACGCCGGCCGTGTTCGGCCAGCGCCAGCGCGTCGATGCGTGGGTTCAGCGCCGCAAACCACAAGGGCGGCACCAAGGCCAGGAACAGGCAGCCGGCATAGCCCGTGGGCAGCTGCGGACCGGGCAGGGCCTGCAGTTCGGCATAGGGCTTCCACGCGTGCATGTGGTGGTCACTGTGGCGCTGCAGATTGACGATGACCGAATTGGTGAGCAGGTGGTCGGCGTTCCATGCGTGCATCACACCGAAGGCTTCGGGGCGGCCCTTGACGCTGCGCCGCTGCAGGCCGTAGTGCTCGATGTAGTTGATGGCCTCGAGCAGGAAGACCGCGTACGCGGTCTGCACGGTCCAGAACAAAAGCGCCAAAGGCCCCAGCCACAGCAGCAGACACAGCGCCCACGCGACTTGCGCCGACGTTGCCCACAGCAGCGGGCTTCGCAGCCAGCTGCGCTTGAACTGGCGCAGTTGGGCGGCCTCCAGCGCCCAAGCGCTGTGCAGGCTGCCCAGCAAGGTGCGCGGCAGGAAGGCCCACAAGGTTTCGCCGCGGCGGGCACTGGCGGGGTCTGCCGCAGTGGCTGCGCGCGGGTGGTGGCCGCGGTAGTGCTCGACCATGAAGTGCGCATAGTTCACGCTGGCCATCAGGCCCCACGCCAGAGCACGGTCGAGGCGCGAGCGAGCATGCCCCAGCTCATGCGCAAAGGTGATGCCCTGCGAGCCCGAAATGCCGCCCACCGCCAGCCCGAGAAAGATCACAGCGCCGGCAGTGGCGGCCGAGGTGCTGATGAGCCACAGCGCCCAGGCCATCAGCCCTGCCTGCAAGAGCACATGCAGGCGCAGGCATGCCCGGTGCCAGGCCGTCTGCGGCGTGGCAGCGGGCGAACGGCGCCAGGCCGGCACCCGTTCGGCCACTGCCAGGCCCACCTGAATCGCCAGCATGGTGGCCCAAGCCAGCCAGAAGGCATGCGCAGCGGCGACGGCCACAGCCACTGGCATCACCCAGGCGAGTGCAAAACGGTACTGGCTCCACTGTTTCATGGCTGCATCTTGGCGCCTGGCCAGCCGCCCGGCCTACGGGATAATCCTAGTCATGCCGCCGTTCGATTCCACCCCGCTTGCCATGATGCCCCCAGCCATGCAGCCTTTGTCGGGGCGCACGCCGCTCAACCCGCTGCTGGCTCGCCTGCAGCCTTATCCTTTCGAGCGCTGGCGCGAACTCTGCGCAGACATCGCGCCGAACGAGGCCCTGCGCCCCATCAGCCTGGGCATCGGTGAACCCAAGCACGCGACGCCGGCACTCATTGAAGAAGCGGTGATGAAGGCGCTGCCCATGCTGGCGGCCTACCCGTCCACGCTGGGCGAGCCGGCACTGCGCGAGGCCATGGCCGGCTGGGTGCAGCGGCGCTATGCAGTGAGCGTGAACCCCGGCATGCAGGTGCTGCCCGTGAACGGCTCACGGGAGGCATTGTTTGCGCTGGCGCAGACCGTGCTGGACCCCGCCGAGCGCGACGCGCTGGTGGTCTGCCCCAACCCCTTCTATCAAATCTACGAGGGCGCTGCCCTGCTCGGCGGCGCGCAGACGCACTTCGTGGCCAGTGACCCGGCGCGCAACTTTGCTGCCGACTGGGGCGCCGTAAGCGAAGCCACCTGGGCGCGCACACGGCTGCTCTACGTGTGTTCGCCGGGCAACCCCACCGGCGCGGTGATGCCGCTTTCGGAGTGGGCGACGCTGTTCGAGCTCAGTGACCGCCATGGCTTCGTCATCGCCAGCGACGAGTGCTACAGCGAGATCTACTTCCGCAACGAGCCGCCACTGGGCGCGCTGCAGGCGGCGCAGGCGCTGGGCCGCAGCGACTTCAAGAACCTCATCGCGCTGACCAGCCTGTCCAAGCGCAGCAACGTGCCTGGCCTGCGCTCGGGATTCGTGGCCGGTGATGCCAGGTTGATCAAGGCCTTTCTGCTCTACCGCACCTATCACGGCAGCGCAATGGGCGGCCTGGTGCAACGCGCCAGCACCGCGGCATGGAACGACGAGGCCCATGTGGTGATCAACCGCGAGCTCTACCGCCAGAAGTTCGCCCTGGTCACGCCGGTGCTGGCCGGGGTGCTGGACGTGCAACTGCCCGACGCCGCGTTTTACCTGTGGGCCGGCGTCCCCGGCGGCGACGAAGTGGCCTACGCCCGCGGCTTGCTCGCTCAATACAATGTGCAGGTCCTGCCCGGCAGCCTGCTGGCGCGCAGCGTGCAGGGCCTGAACCCCGCGAACCCAGGCCAAGGCCGCATCCGTATGGCGCTCGTGGCCCCGGTGGCCGATTGCCTGGAAGCCGCCGAACGCATCGTCACCTACACAGAAAGTTTGCGATGAGCACCGCTCAACTCCAGTCCATCGTCGACCTGGCGTGGGAATCCCGCGCCGAGATCACCGCCATCAACGCACCCGAGGTGCGTGAGGCCGTCGAGACCGTCATTGCCGATCTGAACCGCGGCAGCCTGCGCGTGGCGGAGAGGCGCGGCGTCGGCGACTGGCACGTCAACGAGTGGCTGAAGAAGGCCGTGCTGCTGAGCTTTCGTCTCAACGACAACATGGTCATGCGCGCTGGTGACCTGGGCTTCTTCGACAAGGTGAAGACCAAGTTCGGTCACCTCGACGACGCGCAGATGCGCGAAGCCGGTGTGCGCGTGGTGCCGCCAGCGGTGGCGCGACGCGGCAGCTACATCGCCAAGGGTGTGGTGCTGATGCCCAGCTACGTCAACATCGGAGCCTATGTCGACGAGAACACCATGGTTGATACCTGGGCCACCGTCGGAAGCTGTGCGCAGATCGGCAAGAACGTGCACCTGAGCGGCGGCGTGGGCATCGGTGGCGTGCTGGAGCCATTGCAAGCCAACCCGACCATCATCGAAGACAACTGCTTCATCGGCGCGCGCAGCGAGGTGGTTGAAGGTGTCATCGTCGAAGAGAACTCGGTGCTCGGCATGGGCGTCTACCTGGGGCAGAGCACGCCCATCTTCAACCGCGAGACGGGCGAGATCAGCTACGGCCGCGTGCCCAGCGGCAGCGTGGTGGTCAGCGGCAACCTGCCCAAGACCGCAGCCGGCGGCCAGGCCTACAGCCTGTACGCCGCCGTGATCGTGAAGCGCGTCGATGCGCAGACGCGCAGCAAGACCAGCATCAACGAACTGCTCAGGGCCTGAGAGGAGTGCCATGCGTGACGATCAAGCAAGAGCCGCGGGCGGGCTTTGCCCAACCGCTGGCGAGCGGCCCCCTCGGGGGGTAGCGAGCGCAGCGAGCTTGGGGGCTACTTAATCATGGCCAACAATCTCGAACGCGTATTGCGCCTGATGGCGGAGAAGAGCGCGTCCGACGTCTACATGTCGGCCAACACACCCATTCTCATCAAGATCAGCGGGCAGATCCTGCAGCTCTCAGACCAGGTGCTCACCACGCACCAGACGCGCCAGCTGCTGGCCGAAATGCTGGCGCCGCAGCAGCTGGAAGAACTCGACGACACCGGTGAGCTGAACGTCGGCATCAGCGTCTCACGCGTCGGCAGCTTCCGGCTTTCGGCCTTCAAGCAGCGCGGCACCATTGCCGCGGTCATCCGCTGCATTCCTTTCGAGATTCCTTCGCTCGACAGCCTGGGTATGCCGCCGCTGCTGGCCCAGTTGGTGACGGAAAAACGCGGCCTCATCCTGATGGTGGGCGCCACCGGCACCGGCAAGAGCACGACGCTGGCCTCGATGCTGGAATGGCGCAACCAGCAGATGACCGGGCACATCCTCACCATCGAGGACCCGATCGAATTCCTCTTCAGCAACAAAAAAAGCGTGGTCAACCAGCGTGAGGTGGGACGCGACACGCAGAGCCTGCAGATCGCGCTGAAGAACGCGCTGCGCCAGGCGCCGGACTGCATCCTGATCGGTGAAATCCGCGACCGCGAGACCATGAGCGCTGCGCTCAGCTACGCGCTTTCGGGCCACCTGGTGCTGGCCACGCTGCACGCCAACAACAGCTACCACGCAATGGGACGCATCTTGTCCTTCTACGCGCCCGAAGCGCGGCCGACGCTGCTGTCTGACCTCTCCAGCGGCCTGCGCGCCATCGTGTCGCAGCGCCTCTTGCGCAGCAACACCGGCGGCCGTGTGCCGGCGGTGGAAGTGCTGCGGAATACCAAGCTCATCAGCGACCTCATCGACAAGGGCGACCTCTCGGCCGTGAAAGAGGCCGTGGAAAAGAGCCTGGCCGAAGGTTCGCAGACCTTCGAGGCCGATATCGCACGGCTCATCAACGAAGGTGTGGTCTCGCGTGACGAGGGCCTGGCCTTTGCCGATTCGCCCACCAACCTGTTGTGGCGCCTGCAGAACGAGCAGACACCGGCGTCGCGCATCGCGCCAAAGAAGGAAGAGGCCGAAGCCGCCACCTTCACCGAGATCGCCATCGACGTGCGTCCCGAAGATTCCCGCAGCGCTTCGCCGCCGTGGTCGATGAGCAGACTGTGAGCAGCAGTGCTATCAGCGTGAGGACCCACGTTGGTAACAACGTCGGGGCCACGCTGCGGCTGACGGAAGCGCTGATCGCCTGCCGTTCCGTCACCCCGGCGGATGCCGGATGCCAGGCCTTGCTGGTGCAGCGGCTGCAGAGCGCCGGCTTCGTGTGCGAGGCGCTGGACGCCGGGCCATCGGATGCCCGCGTCGCCAACCTCTGGGCCGTGCACGATAGCGGCGTGCCGGGGCCGACACTCGTCTTTGCCGGCCACACCGACGTCGTGCCCACCGGCCCGCTGGAACGCTGGGCGAGCGACCCTTTCATCCCGACGCATCGCGCGGGCCCGGGCTTTCCAGATGGCCCGCGCCTGTTCGGCCGCGGCGCTGCCGACATGAAGGCTGCCGTGGCGGCGATGACCGTTGCCGCCGCCGAATATGTGACCGCGCACCCCCGGCACCCGGGGCGTGTGGCGCTGCTTTTCACCAGCGACGAAGAAGGACCCGCGCTGCACGGCACGCGGCATGTGGTCGAAGTGCTGCAGGCGCGCGGCGAGAAGCTCGATGCCTGCATCGTGGGCGAACCGACCTCGGTGCAACGCCTGGGCGACATGGTGAAGAACGGCCGCCGCGGCACCTTCTCGGGCCGGCTGAAGGTGCTGGGCGTGCAAGGCCACATCGCCTACCCGCAATTGGCGGCCAACCCGCTGCATCTGCTGGCCCCGGCGCTGGCCGAACTGGTGGCCACGGTATGGGACGCCGGCAATGCCTACTTCCCGCCGACCAGCTTCCAGGTCAGCAACATCCATGCGGGCACCGGCGCCTTCAATGTCATTCCGGGTGAGCTGGTGCTGGACTTCAATTTCCGCTTCAGCACACAGAGCACGCCGGCCACGCTGCGCCAGCGTGTCGAAGACCTGCTGCAGCGCCACAGCGTGCCGCATGAATTGCAATGGACGCTGGGCGGCGAGCCCTTCCTCACGCCGGCAGGCACGCTGAGCGATGCGCTGGTGGCGGCGATCGCGTCTGAATGCGGTGGCATCGAACCGGAGCTGAGCACCACGGGCGGCACCAGCGACGGTCGTTTCATCTCGCGCATCTGCCCGCAGGTGATGGAGTTCGGTGTCGTCAACGAGAGCATCCACAAGCTCGACGAATGGGTGGATGTGGCGGCACTGGAGCCACTGAAAAATGTCTACCGCCGCACGCTGGAAAACTTCCTGCGATGAACGTCTTGCAGCTTGTGCAGCAGGCCGCCGTGCGCCTGAAAGCAGCCGGCGTGCACTTCGGCCACGGCACCACCAACGCTGACGACGAAGCCGCCTGGCTGGTGTTGTGGCGCCTCAACCTGCCGCTGGATGGGTTGGGCGCTGCGGCCGAGCGCGCCGTCACGCCCGAGGAA
>Ga0209591_10004606_pt1 | contig 15561 bp, 19 predicted proteins | sample MAT01_FD_187207 | JGI IMG/M metagenome (GOLD analysis project Ga0209591, IMG submission 187207) | Freshwater microbial communities from Lake Fryxell liftoff mats and glacier meltwater in Antarctica - MAT-01 (SPAdes) (version 2) | ecosystem: Environmental > Aquatic > Freshwater > Ice > Liftoff... | reverse complement strand
TCGCCGGTCGGTGACCGATCGAACAATGGTGTAGCACGATGACGCTGAGCGTGCTACGCATCGAGGATGCCTACAAGATTTGGAATCCGAGCGCTTCGCAACCACACCAAGGACGTCTTGGATCGAGCAGCACTGGAGGGCGAGGTGATCATCACGAACGATGGGGTGGATGTTGCTGTGATCCGGCCTCTGGCGACTGAGTGGAGTCGGCTGATCGACCGACTGACCAACGACGAGGCTCAGTTCGACACGGGGTGGGCCAGAGAGCTCCAAGCGGATGACGAGTCGAGCATGGAGGATCTCTAGATGCAGTACATAGTGGATACCTCGGTGATGGTCTCGGCAATGGAGCGTCGAGATGCGGGAGCCATCTCTGCCCTGAAGGCGTGCGGTCGATCCACCATCCGATCCGTCATCGTGGTTGGCGAGTTGGCTTCTGGTGTGGAGTCGGCCGTCCGGGGGAAGCTCGGACCAAGAGCCATTCGGTCGCGCCGAGCTACGTCGTCTGCATACACGCTCATCTCGACGCCACCGGAGGAATGGGCCGGGGGAGACGTGGCTGCCCACTTCGGTCACCTGACCGCCGTGTGTTCGACCAAGAAGATCAAGCTCGGTCAGAACGGCAGGTGGATTCTTGCAGAGGCATTGACTCATGGTGACGCCGCCGTGTTGACCATCGACCTGGTGATGCACGAATTGGGCGAGATGGTCTCCACATCAATGAGCTTGGAGTTCGACCTGACGGCTCTGGTGACCACCGAGAGCTGACACGGTCGCTACCCGCGGGTGTGCGCGTGGGCGTCGCCGAGGTGCAGTTCGACGGCGTCCCAGTCGACATCGGCGATGTCGAGGTACATGCCCACCCAGCCGCGACCGCCGTAGTACGGGGGCACGAAGTAGCGCTGCGGATCGGCGGCAACCAGCTGGTCCTGCGCGCCGGGGGGTGCGGCGAACAACACGCCGTTGCGATCGTCGTGGTGGTGGTCCCAGGTGGTGGCGAACTGGCGGGTCTTCTTGCCCAGGCCCACCGACCACGCCAGCTCTCCGTGGCTGATCTTGCTGCTGGTGTCGGGCAGTTCGTCGCACAGGTCGCGCAACCGAGCCCACAACTCTGGTGACGAAGGACGATCGGCGGGACCCATGCGGGTGACGATAGTCAACTCCCTGAGGCATGCTGTTCTGATGGCCGACGTTCCGATGCTCACCAGCCGCGACCGCCGCGCTCTGCGCAGCCACGTGCTCACCGAGCTGATCCGGTTCGACGAGCAGATAGTGACGCTGACACGGAGCTTCGACGACATCGTCGAGGCGGCCGTGCAATCGAACGTCGACGACGAACACGATCCGGAGGGCACGACGATCGCGTTCGAACGGCAGCAGGTCGCCGCACTGCTGCGCCAGGCGAAGATGGATCGCGCGGCGCTGATGCTGGCTCGCGACCGCATCGAGCAACCGGGCTACGGCGTGTGCGAGCACTGCAAGGGCTTCGTCGGCCTGGAGCGCCTGCTCGCGCTGCCTTCTGCGGCCCGCTGCATCTCCTGCGCCAGCTGAACGGTCGGCACCTCGTAACCTCGCGACCATGCATGACGACGCGATGTTGGTGGAGCGACGCATTCGGCGAGAACTGAGCGAGCGGGTGATGCCGGCGATGTATTCGGCCAGCGTGCCGATGCAGGTGACCGCGTGGGATGCGCCCGGCGAGCCGGTGCCATACACCGAAGCGATGGCGGCACTCGCGTCGCACGGCCGAGAGTTCAGAATCGGCGACAAGTGGAGCTGGCCGTGGGGCACCACCTGGTTCCGCTTCAACGCCGAGGTACCGGCCACTTGGGCGGGGCCCACGCTGGAGGCTGTCATCGACCTTGGCTTTCATCCCGATGGGGCCGGCTTCCAGAGTGAGGGACTGGTGTGGGTGCCGGGAACCGACGGACGGGGCGAGCCAGTGCAGGGCATCCATCCGCGCCGCACCGGCCTCCCGTTGCCACACGCCGCTTCCGGTCCGCTCGAGATCGTGCTCGAGGCCGCGTCGAACCCCGCCTTCCCGATGGTGGGCGCGCGCTCTGGTCACCTCGGCTCGCTGAAGACCGCTGGCCAAAAGCCGCTCTACAACCTGCGGCAGGCCTCGCTGGCGGTGCGCAACGACAACGTGTTCCATTTGTTGCTCGACGTCGAAGTACTGCTCGGCCTGTTCACTGCGCTGGCCCCGACTGACAAGCGCCGCCAGCGCCTACTGCGCGAGATGGAGGCAGCGTTCAACACGCTCGACCTCTACGACATCGCTGGCACCGCAGCGGCCGCCCGCAAAGTGTTGCAGCCGGCCCTCGCCTTGCACGCCCGCGATGGCGCGCACCACGTCGTTGCCGTTGGCCATGCGCACATCGACAGCGCGTGGCTGTGGCCCATCCGCGAAACGGTGCGCAAGTGCGCCCGCACGTTCGCCAGCGCGACGCGCATGATGGACGAGTATCCCGAGTACCGCTTCGTCTGCTCGCAGGCCGCGCAGTACGACTGGATGGAACGCGAGTATCCGCCGCTGTTCGAGCGCATTCGCGAGCGCGTTGCCACCGGGCAGTGGCAGCCGGTGGGGGCGATGTGGGTCGAGGCCGACATGAACCTGCCCAGTGGCGAAAGCCTGGTGCGCCAGATGGTGTACGGCCAGCGCTACTTCGAGAGCCGCTTTGGCAAGCGCTGCGACGAGGTCTGGATTCCAGATGTGTTCGGGTACCCGGCCTCGTTGCCGCAGATCTTCAAGGCTGGCGGCTGCGACCGCTTCGTCACCCAAAAGCTCAGCTGGAACAAGCAGAACCGCTTCCCTCATCACACGTTTCGGTGGCAGGGCCTCGACGGCTCGCAGGTGCTCACCCACTTCCCACCGGTGGACACGTACAACGCCACCGTTGTTGGCGAGGAGTTGGTGTTCAGCGAGAAGAACTTCAAGGACCACGGCTGGAGTGATTGGTCATTGATGCCATACGGCCATGGCAACGGCGGCGGCGGCCCGACGCGCGAGATGATCGAACGTGCGCGTCGCTTCGCCGATCTCGATGGAGCACCGCGTGTCACGCCGGGTACCACCGACGAGTTCTTTGCAAGAGTGGAAGCCGAGATTGCTGACGGCGCGCCAGTGCCGGTGTGGAATGGCGAGCTCTACTTCGAAATGCACCGCGGCACGCTGACCAGCCAGGCCAAGACCAAGGTTGGCAACCGTCGCTGCGAGGGCTTGCTGCGCGAAGCCGAGCTGTGGTGGGCGGCCGGCGGCGACGTTCCCAGCGAGGTGGTGGCCGAATTGGAGCTGCTGTGGAAGGAAGTATTGCTGCAGCAGTTCCACGACATCATCCCTGGCAGCTCCATCACGTGGGTGTACGAGGACAGCGAGGCCGCGCACGCACAGGTGTCGGCGCGACTGGAAGAGCTGATCGGCGACGCGCTTGCACGAATCGCGCCGGTGTTGCCTTCGCTTGCCAACGCAGCTGACCGGGCACGGGCGGAGGTCATTGCAAGTGCAACGACACCGTCTGGAGCCGGCCCGACGCAGGCGCTGCACGATGGCACGACGGCGGCTTTTGTCGCCGTCCCAGGGTTCGGTCTGGCGGAACACGTCGCGCTGCCGACCAGCGACCGCATCGCGGTGACCGAGCACTCGTTCACCAACGGGCAGCTCGCTGTCAGCTGGGATCTCGATGGCACCGTGACGTCCATCATCGATGTCAAGGCCGGTCGCGAGTTGCTGCCGCCCGGCAAGACTGTGTCGGTCGAGCTCGCGCCTGATCACCCCATCGAGTACGACGCGTGGGATGTGGAGGAATGGACCCGGGGTCTCGGCGCTCCACTGGGCGGCGTGCAGTCGGCGAGCATCATCGACTCCGGCCCGCTGGTGGCCACCCTGGAAGTGCGCCGCACGTTCGGCAGCAGCACGATGACCCAGCTGCTGACGATGCGTGCCGGCAGCGCGCGACTGGACCTGACCTTCGATGTCGATTGGCAGGAGGACGAGAAGTTGCTGTCGGTGTTGTTTCCACTTGACGTCCATGCCCGCGAGGCCGCCTGCGACATTCAGTTCGGTCATGTCATGCGCCCCACCCACGCCAGCAACTCGTGGGATGCCGCCAAGTTCGAAGTGTGTGCGCACCGCTATGTCGACCTCAGCGAGCCGACGTTCGGCGTGGCTGTGCTCAACGACGGTCGCTATGGCCACGGCGTGCAAGATGGTGGCATCCGTGTGTCGCTACTGCGGGCAGCCAAATACCCCGATCCAGTGCAAGACCACGGCCAGCATCGAGTCACTGTCAGCCTGCTGCCTCACGGCGCCGGCCTGCACGACGTGCTGCGCGAAGCCGAGGCGCTGAACACCCCCCTTCGCCCGGTGGCTCCAGGTTCGGCGAACGACGTGCCGTTGCCGATTGTCAGCGTCGAGAACCCTGGCGTCCAGGTGAGTGCGGTGAAGCGCGCCGACGATGGAAGCGGCGACCTGATCGTGCGTCTCTACGAAGCGTGTGGCGCTCGCACACAGGTGCCGGTGCGAACGCCACGCCGCACGGTCGAAGCCACCACCTGCAACTTGTTGGAAGAACCCGAACAAGCGCTGGATGTGGCCGACGGTTTCGTCAACCTCACCCTTCGCCCTTTCGAGCTGATAACGCTGCGCCTGCGCACTTGAGCCGAAAGGCGTCTCGCCAATGCGTCCACCGGCCCCTGCTTCGGCGCTGAGATGCGGTACTACCGCACATGAACGCCGAAGCTCGGCCGGGTACGACTACGCCGGGTGGCCGGTGAGGTGGCGCAGGGCCATTGCGCTGTAGACGGCGACGCCGTTGATCATTGCGTCCTCATCGAACATCACGCGGTTCGAGTGGTTCGGTGCAGCGGTCGCCGGGTTACGGCCCTCACCGGTGCCGCCGAGGAACAGCATTGCGCCGGGTACCCGGTTGAGCACGTAGCTGAAATCCTCGGCGCCCATCACCGGGTTGGGTAGTCGAACGGTTGAGGAAGCGCCCACCACGTCGGCCGCAACAGCGAGCGCGAAGTCGGCAGAGCCAGGATCGTTGACCGTCACCGGGTACCCGTCGTGGAACTCGACCACGACCTGTGCGTCGTGCGCCGCGCTCACACCTTCGGCGACGCGACGGATGCCCTCGCGAACCTTCGCTCGCGTGCGCTCGCTGATGGCACGAATGGTCCCTTCGATGACGGCGGTCTCGGGGATGATGTTGTTGGTGGTACCCGCCGAGATGCGGCCAACGGTGACCACAGTGGGGTCGAAGACGTCGATGGTGCGGGTGACCATCGTCTGGAGTGCCTGCACGATTTCGCACGCAATCGGAATGGGATCGAGCGCGGTGTGTGGCTGGCTGGCATGCCCACCGCGACCGATCACGGTGATCAGCAGCACGTCGGCGCTGGCCATGATGCTGCCGCCTTTGCTGGCAATCCAACCGGTGGGCAGGTTGCTGGTGATGTGCAGCGCATACGCGCCGGTCACCGGCGAATCACTGCCGTCGGCAGCCGGCGGTACGGCGAGCAAACCCTCGTCGAGCATGAAGCCGGCGCCGCCTGCGCCCTCCTCGCCGGGCTGGAACATGAACAGCACGCGGCCGGGAATCTCGTCGCAGCGGGCGCTCAACAACTTGGCTGCGCCAACAAGCATTGCGGTGTGAGTGTCGTGGCCGCAGGCGTGCATCTTGCCGTCGTCTGCGCTCTCGAACGGGAGGTCGGTGTCCTCGTGCAGCGGCAGTGCGTCCATGTCACCGCGCAGCAACACCGTTGGCCCCGGCTTGCCGCCATCGAGCATGGCGGCGATGCCGCTGGTGGTCTCGTGCAGCGTCAGTGACAGCGGCAGACCCTCCAGCGCAGTCAGTACGTTCTCGCGTGTGGCGGGAAGGTCGTTGCCAAGCTCGGGCCAGCGGTGCAACGTGCGCCGCAGCGCGACCGTTTCGTCGTGGAGGTCGCGGGCTTCGGCGAGCAGGGTGTCGAGTTCCATTGCCGCATGCTAGGCAGGGTGGCGTGGGCAGCGAAACAGAACTGGTCGACGTAGTTGACGACGATGACCGCGTTGTTGCCACGGTCACTCGCGCAACGATGCGCGCCCGGCGTCTACAGCATCGTGCCGTCAGTATCGCAGTGATGAGCAGCGATCGCCGACTGCTGGTGCACCGCCGGGCCGGTGACAAAGACGTGTGGCCGGGCATGTGGGACTTGGCTGCCGGCGGGGTGGTCGGCGCCGGCGAGTCGTACGAGGTGGCTGCTCATCGCGAGTTGGCGGAGGAACTGGGTGTCGGGCCGGTCCACCTTCACCACCTCGGCGCCGGGCGGTTCGTCGACGAATCGGTGAGGCTTTTCGGCCGTAGCTACCTCGCGGTGCACGATGGTCCGTTCACCTTCACAGACGGCGAGATTGCCGAAGTTCGCTGGGTCAACGCCGCCGAATTGCAGGCCTTGATGATGACTGAGCAGTTCGTGCCCGACAGCGTCGAGCTGCTCCTGCCACTTCTTTTGCCGTTCTGGTGATCTCGCCGTGCCCAGTAGTGGTGACGGCGCTGCACTGGGCGGGCCGGCGAGAGGAATCATCACCATGTCCATGTACGGCGCAAACCCCGAGCAGCTCGCATCCCTCGGCCGCTCGCTGAAGCAGCAGATCACCAGCATCGAGGGTGTGATGAGCGCCGTCTCGTCGGCTCTCAGCGGCACCACCTGGGTGGGCCCGGCCCGAGACCAGTTCGAGAGCGACTGGAACACCTCGTTCCGCAGCGCACTCGGCAAGCTCAACCAAGCCTTCGATGCCGCCGGCAGCGACTGCATCGCCCGCAGCACCGATCTCCAACGCGTCATGGGCGCTCGTTGATGACTGTGGCAGATGTGTGCCACAGTGGTGGCATGAGCCGAGTTCGTATCAGTACCACGGTCGACGAGGCCACCCTGACTGCAGCCCGCGGTCTGGGCTTCGGGAACGATGCAGCAATCATCGATGCTGCGCTCGCAGCGCTCGTCGCCGCTCATCGCCGGGCAGAGATTGATCGCTCCTATGAGGCATACGACCGAATTCCGTTGAGCACGCCCGATGAATGGGGCGACATGGAGTCGTTCCTCGACTCTGTTCACAGGGCGAACCAATCCCGTCGACCGACTGCCCCTGATGCTGCCGAGCAGGGGTGAGCTGTGGTGGTGTGCTTCACCGGAAGCCGGCGATCGCCCATGCGTCGTTCTGACTCGCGATCAAGCCATTCCTCGGCTGCGTCGCGTTCTGGTGGCTTTCGCTTCCACGTCGATACGGGGTCTGGCGACCGAGGTTGTGCTCGAACCGGGTGACGATCCCGTGAGGGAGCGTTGCGTGTTGAATCTCGATACGCCGACGATGCTTCCCGTCAACGAGCTCATCCGTCGGATGGGCCGGCTGAGCGACGATCGGATGCGGCAGGTGTGCGCTGCCCTCGCCGTTGCGGTCGACTGCGGGTAGTCGGCGGCAGCGAGGGGGTTGATCGGTCGCTACCATCGCAGCGTGCTGCTGTTGGAGTTCACGATCGAACCGTTCCACGAAGGGAACCCTGGGCCGCATGTCACGGCAGCTATCGACGCGGTGGAAGCGCTCGGTGTCGAGGTCGAGTTCGGGCCATTCGGGTCCTCGTGCACCGTCACCCAGGAGCAACTCACGGAGGTGTCTGGCGTCATCGTCGGCCAGGCCTTCGCCAACGGCGCCACGCATGTCAGTTTGCACGCCGAGCGAGTTCCCGACACGGGCGGCGAAACGTGAGCAAGCTGCCGCGCCACCCACTCGTGCTCGCCGTGAAACCGATTGTCGAGCAGTTGGGTGCCTCGCTGGTGGCCGCCGAGGATCGCGAGCCGGGCGACCTGCCGTTGAAGTGGGAGGGCGTGGTCGTTGCCGCAGTCCGCCCGGCTCCACTGCACGGCGCGCTCGACCGTTTGATCGAATCCGTGGAGCGCGAGATGGGGGCAGCGCTTCCCAGCCTGTCTCGCGAGGAGAAGCAGAAGGCGATCCGTCTGCTCGACGATCGTGGTGCCTTCATCCTGCGCAGGGCGGTTGAAGACGTTGCCGACGCGATGGGCGTCAGCCGTATCACCGTCTACAACTACCTCAACGCCCTGCATCGGTGAACGGCATGCACCGATGAACGGCATCAATCGATGAAGTCGTTCGATGTCCTGGCGTTCGATGCGGACGACACGTTGTGGCACAGCGAAGACGGGTTCACCGCGAGCGAGCTGCGCTTCGTAGAGCTTGTTGCTCCGTTCGCCCCTGAAGGCATCGACGTCCGGGCGGCACTGACGGCAGTTGAACGCAAGAACCTTCCCGTGTTCGGGTACGGCGTGAAAGCGTTCGGGTTGAGTGCGGTGGAAGCTGCGCTCACCATCACGGACGGGACCGTTGCTACCTCAGTGATCAGCGAGCTCTTGGACATGGTCCGCGCGACACTCACCGAACCGGTGCGCCTGCTGCCCCACGTGCCCGAGGTGCTGGCAGCGGTGGGTCGCGACTATCGGCTGGTGCTGATCACCAAGGGCGACCTCATCCACCAGACACGCAAGGTGGAGACCAGCGGGCTGGCCCATCACTTCACCGACGTGGAGATCCTGTTGGAGAAAGACCCGCAGACCTACGACCGAATCTTCCGCAAGATCGGCGTGGCGCCCCAGCGTGTGTGCATGGTGGGCAACAGCGTGCGCAGCGACATCCTGCCGGTGATGGCACTTGGCGGTACCGCAGTGCACGTGCCGTATCCGTTGCTGTGGGAGCTGGAGCACGTCGATCCCATCGACGCCGACCGCCACCACTTCGCCGAGCTGGAGTCCATCGCCGATCTACCTGCGTGGCTGGCCGCCGACCAGGCCCCGACTGGGCCGGCCTACGGCAGCCAGATCTGACGGGCTTCCACGATCTTGCCGTCGAGCACGCTGAGCAGGAACGGAAATGGCATGAAGGCGAATCCCTCTGGCGCTCGTTCGGCTGGCGCGCCGCCGTTGGCGAGCGAGGACAGTTCGTCGGCGGTGATGGCAAAGTTCGCCCGATCGTCAGTGACCACCGTGACCGATGTGAGGTCTGTCAGCGCTGCAATGGCATCGAGACTGGGCTCGCTGAGAGTACCGAAGTCGTTCGGGCAATCGTCGATGCCGAGCTCTTCGATACACGCATCTGCAAAGAATGCCTGGGTGACGCGAAATGTGAGGGACGACTCGCCTGGGTCGACGGGCAGGAGCAGCTGCGCCCAGTAGGTTCCGTCCGGGCTCAAGGCTGTTGGGTCGACAGCGGCGGTGCGGTCGGGCACACCTGGGACTGGTGCCCGGTCGTACAGCTCGACGGTACCCGGGCCTTCGTTGCCACCGCACGCGGTCAGCGCCAGGCAAACGGCTGCCAAGTACACCACCGGGCGTGCACCGACGAGGCGCGCTCTCACAGGCGGCGGAGCTTCACGTTCGTCACGCGATGGTCGTTGCCCTTGGTGAGCAACAGGCTGGCGCGGGTCTTGGTGGGTGCGATGTTCTCGCGCAGGTTCTTCCCGTTGATCTCGCGCCAGATGAATCGCGCGGTCTCGACCGCTTCCCCCTGCGTGAGGTGCGCGTAGTGCTGGAAGAAGCTGTTCGGGTCTTTGAAAACTGTGTCGCAAAGTGTGAGGAAACGCTGTACGTAGAACTGCTCGATGTCGTGCTCGTTGGCATCGATGTAGATCGAGAAGTCGAAGTAGTCGCTGACGAACTCGGTGACACTTGAGCTGTCGATGGGGGTGCCCACTTGCAGCACATTGAGACCCTCGATGATCACGATGTCGGGCTGGCGCACGATGACTTCCTCGCCGTCGACGATGTCGTACACCACGTGGCTGTAGACCGGCGCGCTGGTCTCGGCGGTGCCACTCTTGAGGTCGCGCAGGAACTGCAGCAGGCGACGCGTGTCGTAGCTCTCCGGGAAACCCTTGCGGTTCATGATGCCGCGCTCCTCCAGCACCCGGTTGGGGTGCAGGAAGCCATCGGTGGTCACCAAGTCCACCTGGGGGTGGTCGGGCCAGTGAGCAAGCAGCGCCTGCAGGATGCGAGCGAACGTGCTCTTGCCCACGGCAACACTGCCGGCAACACCGATCACATACGGAACCTTCGGTGCCAGCGTGCCCAAGAACGCGGCCGATGCCTTGTGCAGGTTTTGGGTGGCTGCGACGTACAGGTTGAGCAGGCGGGTGAGGGGCAGGTAGACCGCTGCGACCTCGTCCAGGTCGATACGTTCGTTGATACCGCGCAGCAACTCCAGGTCGTCCTCGCCGAGCGTCAGTGGCGTGGCTGCACGCAGCGCGGCCCATTGATCGCGGTCGAAGGACAGGTAGCGGTCGGCCGTGTCGGTGAGGTTCGATGCCGTCACGGGGGCAGACCCTACGCTCATGAGGTGACCGAACCCCAACGCCAGCGCGCCGCCCGCCCGACGCGCAAGGAACTGGGGGCGTGGTATACCCCGCCCGCATTGGTGGACGCGGTGGTTCGCGAGGCGGTGTTCGACGGTGCGCAGACGGTGCTCGATCCGGCCTGTGGCGATGGTCGATTCCTGCGCGCCACAGGATTGCCGCGCCAGACCGGCGTCGACATCGATTCGTCGACGGGCCTCATTCACGACGGCTTCATTCTTGACGATGCGCTGCAGCGCGACTGGGGCGACGAACAGTTCGATGTCGTCATCGGCAACCCGCCGTACCTCAATCAGCTCTCGCGCCTGACGTCGCGTGGTGGCAGCAGCAAGTTCGGTGGCGGCCCGTACGCAGATGCGGCCGCAGAGTTCCTGGCACTCGCGATTCGCCTGGCGCGTCCCGGTGGTCGGGTTGGGTTGGTGTTGCCGCAATCGCTTTTGGCCACGCGTGACGCAGCCCCCATTCGCACGGCAGTCGACCATTCTGCCGCGCTGCGTTGGATGTGGTGGTCGAACACGCAAATGTTCGACGCAAGCGTGCGCGTGTGGGCAGGTGTCTGGGAGGTGGGCGGAGTAGAGGGCGAAGTCCGCCGAGCGTTCGGTCCACACTTCACGGAATTGCCGTCGATGCCGATGCCGAGAACGTGGTCGGGCTTGTTGACCGGCTCGTCCGCCGTCGCGTATGACGGGCCGACGTTGGGCACGATAGCCACGTTCACCGTTGACTTCCGCGACCAGTACTACGGCCTGGTCGGTGCGGTTGGCGACGGCGAAATCGGGCCGCCGTTGATCACCAGCGGACTGATCGAGCCGGGCCTGAGCCTGTGGGGCCAGCGGCCAGTGCGATTTGCGAAGCAGCACTTCGATGCTCCGCGAGTCGCAGTCGAGCGGCTCTCGCCTGCTCTGCAGAAGTGGGCCGCAGCGCGGCTGGTTCCGAAGATTCTGATCGCGAACCAGACGAAGGTGATCGAGGCCGTCCACGATATCCACGGCGAGTGGCTGCCCAGCGTGCCGGTGATCACCTGCGTCACCGACCAACCCGAGAGAGCGCTGGCCGTGCTCGCGTCCGAAGCGGCCAATGAGTGGGTGCATCAACACGCAGCCGGCAGCGGCCTGTCCGCAACCAGCGTGCGCCTCAACCCAAGGTTGTTGGCCAGCATCCCGCTCCCGGCGCTGCCGTCAGTGAGACGACGGTGAGACGACGGCGAGCAGCACCGTGGAGGCACTTGCCACGCCCGCCAACTGCGGGGTACCCAGGCGACCAACGATCGCTGTTTCGACCAGTACGAAGAGCGGTTCGACGGCGAGCGTGCCCAGCGCAGGAATCGCCAGGCGGACGATGCGCCGTTCGAGATCATCACGCAGGAAGGGCACGCCCGCATGATGTCACGCCGACTCAGCAGCTCAGTCTTGATGCACAGGCAAGGAGATCTAGCGGCACCAGGGTGCGGACGGCGAAGGGCCGCCGAGTGCTGTCAGTACATCGACGCCGTCGTCGGTGACCAGGCAGGTGTGCTCGAACTGCGCTGTCCACTTGCCGTCGGCGGTGGCTGCAGTCCAGTCATCATCGAACACCATCTTGTGTTGCCAGCCGCCCAGCGTGATCATCGGCTCGATGGTGAACGTCATACCCGGGCGCATGATCATGGACGCGCGCTCATCGTAATAGTGCAGCACCTGCACGTCGGTGTGGAACTGCTCACCGATGCCGTGGCCGATGAACGCCCGCACAACACCGAACTTGTACTTCTTCGCGTGGTTCTCGATGGCGCGACCAACATCACTGAGTGGGCGGCCGGGCATGACGGCCTCGATGCCGTGCCACATGCATTCCTCGGTGACCTGCACCAGTTGTCGGCTGGCCGGGTCGACATCGCCGACCAGGAACGTGGCGTTGGTATCGCCGTGCACGCCACCGATGAACGAGGTGACATCGATGTTGAGAATGTCGCCGTCGTGTAGCACCCGACTGTCGGGGATGCCGTGGCAGATGATCTCGTTGGCGCTGGTGCACACGCTCTTGGGGTACCCGTGATAGTTGAGCGGGCTGGGGTAGGCACCGCGCTCGACGTTGGCTTCGTGGACGAAGATGTCGATCTCTTCGGTGGTGATACCCGGGCGCACCATCTCGCCGGCGAGGCGCAGAATCTCGGCGCCCACGATGCCGGCGTGACGCATGCGATCAATGATTTCGGGCGACTTCACGCGGTCTTCGGCCCAGCGCGTCACCTGGCCAGTGGCGGCGTACGACGGCTTGGCGATGTGGTCGGGAACGGCACGCATCGTGCTGATTTCACCCTGCAGGACGCGACTTTCCAGGCCCTTGTGACAGCGCTTGTACTTGCGACCGCTACCGCACCAGCAGACGTCGTTTGCCTGGGGAAGAACGAGGGGCGGTCGGGTTTGCAGCACGTTGGCAGTCTACGGGCTGTATCGGCCGGTGGAAAAGGCGTGGTCGTAGGTGGCACGATGATCGAATCACTACCGACCCATCTCGTGATCCCGCAACTGCACGCCTCGACATCTGGCTGTGGGCAGTGCGGCTGACACCAACGCGGGCAGTCGCCACCGAACTGTGTCGGAACGGGCGAGTGGTGGTGAACGGCGGCGTCGGCAAGTCAGCAACGGCCGTGAAGGTGGGCGACCGCATCGAGGCACGGATTGCCCAGCGGCAACGCATCGTCGTGGTAGCGCGCGTGATCAACAAGCGAGTCGGGGCACCGCTCGCCGCGGAGTGCCTGGTGGACCACAGTCCGGTCGTGGATCGTGACACGTCGCCGCCCGTGTTCGAACGTGAGCGGGGCAGTGGCCGACCGACAAAGCGCGACCGCCGGCAGATCGACCGCCTGCGCGGCAATTGAACGTTTCTCCGCTCGAGGTGGGCCGTCGACAACCCACGCGGGTCGGTTCTTGCGCCGGGGCCGCCGGGCGGACGCGGGTTGGCCTTGACCCGATTGGAGAGCGACCGCTCGAGCTGACGAGTGGCGGCACCCTGCAGGTCGTCGCGCGTCGTTGCGACTCTCGAGCGCCCCTCGATTCGGACTGCGTCACCAGTGCGAGCCCCGAAGTGGATTGCGAGTTCGGGACACTCGCCGAGCCGGTCGACCGGACAGCAGCATTGTTTGCCGACAGCTCGTGGCCAACAGCGACGGTATACACAGCTTCCGAGGTTGGACCGAAGGATGGTCACGACAACGTGCTGTGGGTCCCCGACGCAGCACTGATCTGGACGAGCGACGTGAAGATGGACAACACGATCCTGTGGAGGTTCACGACGTCCGGCTGACTTGGTCAGGGCGTTGGCGGGGGTACGTCGCATTCGTTGGCCGCAATGGTGGACTGCCAGGTGAACAGTGCCAGCTCGTCGGTCGTCAGTGTGTTCTCGAACAGCAGCGGCGCCAACAGCGGGTCATCGATCATGGTGCGGGCGAAGCACCGGTACTTCTCGATCTCTCCCGGTGAAGCGCCTCGGCCGGCCCGTGACACTGCATCGTGTTCGACCTGCAGCGCCTGCAGTGGTGAGATCACTGGTGTCACCGGCTCCATGGCGCCGGCGCCGCGGTTGCAGGCTTCGAAGGTGACATCGTTGACGATGATGATCGGGTTGGCGCTGGAGCCGGACGCTTTCGCCCAGGCAGTGATAGCGGCCGCGAACCGATCGGCTGATTCATCGAAAGTGACGGTGGCGGTGAAGCAGACGGTGCTCTCGCGTTGGTAGCTGGTGTAGCCACTATCGGCCCAGCCGTCCAACGCCTGTCTTGCCTGCGTCCACGGCAGCCACGCATCGAGCATCACCAACGCATCCAGCTGTGAAAACAACTGCGGCTCGTCGATCACGGCGTTACCCAGGGGAACCTCCACGGCAACCGCGAGCGGCGCTTGCCCGGGGTCGCCGTACAGCCACGGATTGAGCAGGATCTCCTCGGTCGGCGGCGTCCGGATCAGTTGATTGATGCCTTCGTTGCCCTCGGCAGCGAACACGTCGCCCACCAGTATCGGGCCGAGGACGTACGGTGCGTAGCGCTTCTCGACCACCGCCCAGGGGACGTCGGCGAGCCCTTGCGCGGCGTCTGGTGCAAGGCTGTTGGCCTGGTTGGCTGCCGCCTGTTCGGCAGTCGACAGGGTGTCGATGTAGGCGCCCTCGACTCGCAATGCGTCGGCCTCGACGACCGACCTCAGCTCGAAGTCGTTGTCGCCACCGACGGCAAGGTCGAAGTGCTGTGCCTGCAGCGCATGGGTCAGTTCGTGGGCGAGCACCACCCGCACGGCTGGTGTCAGCTGCTCGCCGCGCACGGTCACGCGGTCGCTCGTCGGTGAATAGAACCCCAAGGTGGTTGCCGCTGAAACAGTGGATTCACCCTGTGTCGGGTCGTAGTTCACCGCCAGTCCGAACGCGTCGTAAAGGAGCGAGGAGGTGCGCGCTGCTGCCTCGTCGTCGTCACTCATGGCGGGGGTCGGTTGGCTGAAGAGGGCGACGAACTCGGCCTCGGTGAGGAAGTCCACATACACCGGGTGCAACCATTGCAGGTCGCGTTCCGTGCCAACGAAGTCTGCAATTGGCGCAACACGAGGGTCCCATTCGGTCGGATAGGTAGGGACACTTTTCTGAGGAAACAACTTGTCGCGGAAGAGCACTGCAGCGCCGCCAGCGAGCATTGCTATGACGAGAATGGGCAGCAGGAACCGCTTCCAGCCTCCGCCACGCGACGCGCCCGCCACCGCGTAGGGGGCGTGCGCGCTGGCACCGTAGGGCTGGTCCTGTAACCACTGACCAGGCAGCGCCGGCGCGACCGATGCCGCCGGTGGCCCGGTGAGTATCGAGATACGAGGCGGCACTGTGGGCTGCGTCGGTTCGACCGTTGTGTCGGGTGAAGGCTGGGTGTCAAACGGTTCCATGAAGTTCCTGCACTGTTGCACCAACGAGGGTATGGTGCGCGATGGTCGTGTCCACGGATCGGTCGCTGAGGGTGCTCGTCACGTCGACGCCGGGCGTCGGGCATTTGGGGCCACTTTCCCCCTTGGCAGCGGCGTTGCAAGCGGCAGGCCATCAGGTGCTGTGGGCGACTGCCGAGGAAGCCTGCGACCGAGTGCGAGCGATGGGCTTCGATGCGGTTTCATGCGGAATGGGTGTTGGGGACCGCCTGGCGTCACTCACACCGCAGATG
>Ga0209591_10004605_pt1 | contig 15563 bp, 10 predicted proteins | sample MAT01_FD_187207 | JGI IMG/M metagenome (GOLD analysis project Ga0209591, IMG submission 187207) | Freshwater microbial communities from Lake Fryxell liftoff mats and glacier meltwater in Antarctica - MAT-01 (SPAdes) (version 2) | ecosystem: Environmental > Aquatic > Freshwater > Ice > Liftoff... | reverse complement strand
GGGCCGGGTTCATCGGCGCTCGCCCCGCCCCGGCGTGCTGACCTTCGGGCGATCCATCGGTGCCGTGCGCCGGAGGCCCGATCCACCACCCCGACGGACTCCGACCTCGCGAACCGACCACAGCGACCGCGCACCCACACCCACGCCGACGTCGCCACACGAGGTGACCACGGCGATGGTGACCACGGCCACGTGACCACGCCACGGACCACGGCCACGGTGACCACCCTGGGTGCCGTCCGGGCGGGCGGACCGGCTGACCACCGACCCCGGCCGGGACCGGTCGATCACCGGCCGGGACGTCGCGGGCCACGCGGCGTCCCGGTGCGCACCTGGACGTCGGTGATCCGATCAGGAGAGCGGGGTCGAGCGGCGCCGTAGGCGAGGCCGTCGGTGATGTCGCGGTCGATCTGGTGGGCGGTGTAGCCGGCCACACCGATGTAGCCCTGTGCGGCGAGGGTGAGGACCGCCCGGGCGTCGGCCGCACCGAGTGCTCGACCGCCGACCCACTGACCGAGGCGGCGGGCGGCCCGGAGCAGGGTGGTGTGCCGGGCGCCGACCGGCGCGGCGGCGACGGCCCGTGCTTCACCGTCGACGACCGCCCGCAGGTACGCCTGCACCCGCGCCCCGGACACGACGAGCACCTCGACGCGGGGAAGGCCGAGGCATGGAGCGGGGGTGGCCGGCGGGGGGATGAGGGCTCGGTGTAGCCAGGCCGGGAGCGGGACGATCGGCGCGTTGCGCAGGACGCGGTAGGAGCCGCGGGGGGCGCGGGATCCGGCGGCCAGCACGCAGCCACCATGACCGCGGGTGTCGATGCCCGTCCCGAGCAGCCCCTGGGTGTTGCGCAGCGCGGCGCGTGCGGGTTGGCCGAAGTACAGGTGCCGCCCGCCCGACGGGGTGGCGACGGTGTAGGTGTGCAGCGGTGCGGGCGCGTCCGCGGCGGCGGCAAGGCGCAGCAGGGTCGCCATCGCGACGTCGTCCGTCTCGTCGACGACCTGCCTACCGCGACCGGTGTCGCTGATGTCGAGGTCGAGCACGAGCAGCCCGGCCGGCCCGGTGGCCACGCCGACATTCCACGGAGCTCGCGACCACCAGGCCAGGATCCGGTCGGGGTCGACGGTGGCGGCGTTCTCCCAGTTCGGCACGGCCGCGGCCTTGCGTCTGGGGAGGATGGGGAACACCGGCCATCCTGCAGCGGCGGCCCGTAGGGCGGCGGCCGCCAACGCAGAGCGGATCGCGGGGTGCGGCCCGTGGCGGGGTACCGCACCGTCTGGGGCGGTGTCGGTGGGCGGCGGGTCGATGTCGGTCATGGTGGGGCCTCCTCGCGTCGGGGACACCGAGGCGCCCGGCGCGCGGCGCCCGCGCGCCACGACCCTGCCGAGATGGGCGGGGTGATGGCAGAGCTGGCGTGCGGGCGCCGGTGTCGGGCACGGTGTCGGGCGCGACGCGAGCGGGGCCTCGCCCGGGCGCAGTCCGCACGCGGGCGCAGTCCGCACGCGGCCGCCGCTGCGCACGCGGACGCCACGCCCCGGGATGGACGCGCAAGAACACCGCGGTAGGCCCGGACCGTGTGGCCCGGGCCCACCGCCGAAGGGTGCTCAGTCGGAGCCGACGACGCTGAGCTCCCGCTTGCGGCCCCTGGCCGTCGTGCGGGCCGGGCTCGGCTCGCCGGCCGAGTCCGCACCGGCCGGTGTGCCGGCCGAGTCCGTACCGCCCGGGTTCGTGCCGTCGGCCGGCGGGCGGGTCGTGTCGACCCCGTCGTCGGTGCGGGTGGTGTCGTTGCTGCGGGCGTTCTTGGTAAGGGTGGCGGTGGCGTAGCGGAGGCTGGCGGCCACGTCCTCGGCGACGAGCTGGGTGGAGCGGACCCGGGTGCCGTCCTCGCGGGCGTAGGAGTCGTCGGCGAGCTCGCCGGTGACCGTCACGGTGGCACCCGTGACCAGGCTGGCCGCGACGTTCTCGGCCACCTTCTTGAAGCAGACCACCCGGTGGAACACCGGGGGCAGGTCGGCCCAGCGGCCGGTGTTGCGGTCGAACCGGCGGCGGTTGACCGCGACGCTGAAGGTCGCGAAGGGGTTCCCGTCCCGGGAGTAGCGCAGCTCGGGCGCGCTGGTGACGTTGCCGTGGATGGTGATCTCGTTCATCGTGGTGTCCCTCTGCTCGGTGGGGCGTCGGTGGGTGACGCGGCCCTGGCCTCAGCGCGGCGCGGGTGGGGTCCCGCAGGGACGGCGGGGGTTCCGGGTCGTCGGACCGGGTAGGAACGCCCGCAGGGCGTCCGAGCGCAGCGAGGCTCGTCCCACCCGTGTCGGATCGGCCCGGGTTCATCGGCGCTCGCCCCGCCCGTGGTGTGCTGACCTTCGGGCGTCTCACCCGGACACCACACCGATGACGGGCAACGGCGATGACGACAGCAACCGATCGTGACCAGCGACTCTGCCGCGCTGCGCCGTCGATCCGCGCGGCGGGAACGACAGCGACGACAGCGACGCCCGTCACGCACTCCGTCGCCGCGGTGATGCTCGGCGTCGACAGGTTCCCGGTGGCGTCAACGCTGCTGCGCGCGGCCGACGCGGAGTGGATCGGCCCGGCGCGGCTCGCACCCTGAGGGGTGGTCGACCCGGCCGAGCATGCTGGCGCGGCGCGCGCGGAGCACGATCCCGGGTAACACCCGGCGGACGATCCGCGGCGTAGGTTTCCGGCAACACCCAGTGTCCCCCTCCTGCTGCGGGATGACCGCGCATCCACCGAGCTGGACGCATGGACACGGCGCAGACGGTCCCCGCCTTGCAGGGGGAACCGGGATGGTCTGGGCGCACCGAGCTTGGCTACCGCGCCGGCGGGCACTGCTGCGCCGCCGGGCACTGCTGCGCCGCCGGGCACTGCTGCGCCGGCGGGCACTGCTGCGCCGGCGGGCGGCGAGGGGAACCACCCGCGGCGCTGCGGCGCGCTGACCCACCGACCCGCAGGTAGGGATCAGGGACGCTCGGTCGGGGTCGGTGCGCGCCGGGCGAGGCAGGCGGCCATGTAGCCCTGCATGGGCGGGGACGGTGGAATGACCCGATCCTGCTCGACCTGGGCGACGCCGTCGGTCGTCAGGGTCCAGTCCCCCACCCGGTCCGGCGGGTACCGGCGGACCAGGGTGGCGGTGGAGACGCTCAGCGTCGTCCCGTCCGGACGGCGGGCGGTGGCCGTGAACTCGAGCAGGATGTCGGCGTGGGCCCCGTCGCGGGTCAGCAGGGTCTCGCGGTAGTCCAGCGCCACCGGCGACGCTCCGGTGTACGCGCAGGTCTCGACGAGCAGACCGCGGGCGGCGTTGTGCGCGCCGAGCATGTCGACGCTGCCGGTGCGCGGGATGGTGGTGATGACGTGGTCGGGCAGAACGTAGCTGCGGGACCAGTCGTGGTGGGTGAAGCATCGAGGGAACACCTCAGGTCTCCTTCCAGGAGCGGGGTCGGTGGTCGGCCGGGGTGGGGTCGGCCGGGGTGGGGCCGCCGCGACGGGCGGCCCCACCCCGGCCGGGGAACGGGTCAGCTGCTCGTGTCCTCGACGGCGGCCGTGGACCGATCGACGCCACCGGTTCCGGCCGGGCCGGGATCGTCGGTGTTGACGCGTGCGTCGGTGGGGTCGACGTCGGTGGGGTCGGGGAGTACGAGCTGCTCGACCGGGGACAGGTCATACCCCCAGCCGCGCAGGGCGATGAAGTAGGCGCGCTGGTCGCGGTCGGGTTCGCGCCAGGTGTGTCGGCTGGTGGCGTCCTCGGCCGCGCCGAGCAGCACCGCCAGTGTCAGCTGCGTCGCGCGCTGCGGGGTGGCGGTCGCCGCGGCCTCGGCGATCGGGGTGCTCCGGCCGGTGTAGACGCTCCCGACCGGTTCCAGCCCAACGAGCTCGCAGCCGGTGGGGTGACCGGACTCCATCGCCCGCCGCAGCGGGTGCCCGCCCCGGCCGAGCGTGGCGGCGATGAACACCGCCGCGTCCCGGGGTGGGGTCCTGCGGGCCAGGAAGGTCCGCAACCACTGCCGGCGGACGTTGGTCGCGGAGTCCCACTGCTTGTTGTTCGCGATCACCCGTCGACGCTCGGCCTTCTGCTCCTCGCTCATCCCCGCAGCGGTGCCCGCACCGGCGCCGAGGCCGGCGGCGGGCTGGGTCCAGCGTGCGACGTGACCGTGCGCATCCGGGTCCAGGCACCAGTACCGGACCCGCAGCTCAGGTTCGTGACCCCACCGCGGCCGGACATCGACGCCGGCGGCGTGCCCCGGGCAGGTGGCGTGCGCGTCGGTGGTGAGCTCGGCGCCGCTGGGCTCCTCCACGCTGGCCCGCAGCCCGCTGATCTGTCGCGCGGCGCCCGGCTCGTCGACGTCGACGAGCGCGACCCCGGCTGCGGTGAGCTGGTCGACCTGCGCCGCGACCAGCGCGGCCTCGGCCCGCTGGTCCCGCAGCTTCTGCGTGACGTGCGCGAACTGCCCGGGCTCCTTCGCCGCGGTGACGGTGAGGGCCTTGACCGCCTCGACACCGGTGTCGGTGCCGTCGTCGAACTCCGCGATCACCGCCGCCTGGTCGAGGGTAACGGCGTAGCGGCCCAGCACCGCGGTGGCCAGCTCGCTGCGGGCCACCGCCGCGGTCACCTTCACCCGCGCGGCCGGGACGTGGGTGCGCCGCGCGATCTGCCCGGCGGTCAACCCGAGGTCGAGCAGGAGCTGATGCGCGCGAACCTCGTCGGCTGCGCTGGTGTCGGTGCGGTGGTGGTTCTCCTCGAGCTGGTCGACGATCCGGTCGATCTGGGTCGCCCGCTCGGCCCGGTCCTGCTTCCGGCCGGGAGCCGGACCGGTCGGGGCGGTACCGCTCGGGTCGGCGCCGTTCGGGTCGGCGCCGTTCGGGTCGGCGCCGTTCGGGTCGGCGCCGTTCGGGTCGGCGACGACCTCGGGCGGGCCGGGTTCCACCAGCACCGGCACGAACGGGCGCCCGGCCCGGACGGCGGCCAGGGTGCGCCGCATGCCCTTGCGCACGACCAGGCGGCCGTCCTCGGCGCGGCGGGCGGTGATCGGCTCACGGACACCGCGGTCGGTGATCGAACGCAGGAAGTGCGGATCCAGGTCGACCTCGCCGCGGACGTTCGCGCCGATGACCAGGACGCACGGGTCGACGGCGACCAGCTCACCGATCTCGGTCACCGCCAGCGCGGCGGCCGCCGGTGCAGCGGTGCCGGTGTCCGTGTCGGTGTCGGTGAGATCGACGGTGACGGGACCGTCGGTGGGCACGACGTCGCGACGGGCAGGGTCGCCGCCGGCGTCGGCCGGGGTGTCGGGTAGGTCGGTGATGGTCATGGGGCTCCTCCCCCAGGCCGAGCGGAACGGGCTCGCTCGGCGGTCCGGTGCTCCGCGGGTGCGGGGCGCACTCGGCCCGGGCGGCGGCGGCGGGCGTGGACGGGGCCGCCGGGCGGCGCCGATCGGGGTGGACCGGCGACGGGTGACGCGAGAGACGGGTCCGGCGGGAGGGCCGGTTCACCCGAGCGGCAGCGGCCCGGGGCATCGCCCAGACGCCCGGCGGCGCTGCCAGAGTGCGAAGCCCCGCCCCCCGCGTGCCGGCCGCATGTCGCCCGGCCCGCGCAGTGGGTACCGGGCTCCCGGCCGCCGGCGGGCAGCTCGCCGGCCGGCAGCCCACATCGTGGTGACCCGGGACGCCGCCCCGGGGTGGGCCGCTCAGCCGGTGGGGTCCGCGGCGACCAGGTCCTCGTGCTGCGCGACCCAGGCGGCGATGGCGGCCCGGTCACTCGGCCGGGTCGCTCTCGTCCAGGCCCGGCGCAGCAGCTCGGTGGCCCGGGGACCGGTGTTGCGCTCGGCCACCAGGGCGCAGCAGCGCTGGATGACCCGTTCGCGGGTCATCCCGCCGCAGTCGCGGCAGTCCACGCACAACCCGTCGGGGTTGACCAGATCCGAAGAGGTGCGCTCGAGCCGGCAGCCCAAGCACGGTGCGCCGCGCAGGCCGGTCAGGGCCGCCAGGTCGTAGTCCAGGTCGCCCCAGATCGGCTCGTTCCACCCGGACGTCTCCACCGGTGCCGGGCCTTGCTCGGCGAGGTAGGTGACCGCTGCGGCGTCGCCCTCGCGACGGCTCGAGTCGGCCGCCCGCGGGTCACCGCGACGGCGGGTCACCCGGCCCGCCGGCACGTAGCGGTCGGTGGAGGTGCGTGGCAGGGCCACCGCGGCCTCGCGGGCCAGCTCCCGCGCAGCGGCGCGCTCGACGATCTCGCCGGACAACGCGGGATCGGCCCGGTCGAGCAGGGTCCGCAAAGCCGCCGCGGCAGTCTTGCGCCGGCCATTGTCGAGCAGGACCTCCACCCCGACCAAGCCCTGCAGCAGCAGCTCACGCGACCGCTCGTGCGCGTCAACGCTCGCGGCCGAAGTGGCCGCGCCGGCCGCGGTGCTGGTCGAGGTGGTCGTCGGGGTGGTCGCGGTGGTCGGTGTGGTCTGCATGAGCGGGCTCCTGATGCTCGGTGCCGGTGAGGGACGCGGCGAAGCCTCAGCGCGGTCGGCGGGGTCCCGCAGGGACGTGGCAGGGGTTCCGGCTGGCCCATCCCGGTGTGATCGCTCCCCCTGACCGGCGCCCGGTTCGTCTGACCACAGCGCGATCTCACCGGGATGGGTCGGCAACGGGGCCCTTGACACGCTCGCCCCGCCGGCTGTGCTGACCTCCCGGGGCGGTCTCTTCGGCACCGAACTCAGCAGCACGTTCGTCAGGCTCCGCGCGGCCGGCGGCCGGCTCCGCACACGAGCTCAGCCGGTGTCCAGCGGCGGCATGCCACGCTACTCGATCATGGTGTCCAGCGGCGGCATGCCGTACTGCTCGATCATGGGTGGCTGGTCAGCCGGATGGTGGATGAGCTCCTCGGGCGGGTGGCCGCGCCGGCCGCCCCGCGGCCGGCGCGAGCACGGCTACGGAGCGATCCGGTCCCACGATGGCACCGACGACGTCGTGCACGCGGTACGAACAGCAGAACGGCCTCTGCCTGCGACGCCTCGGCGGCACGAAAAGACAGGCCAGGAACGCCACGAGGGGGTTGCCGGGGTGGGCGGGGCCGGATCGGATCCAGCTTCCGTGCACAGGGTCGTTCATGGCTGCGTCGTGGAGTCGGGAGCGGCGGTCTGGTCGTTGGTGGCGCAGTCGGTTGTGGGTGGGGACGGGCGACGGTGCGCGGTGACGCCGCGCTTGAGGATCTTGTTGTTCCAGCCCGGATCGACGACCACGGTGACCGTGGTCGTGTTGACCCGGCGCACGACCTCCCACCGGCCCCGGTACTGCAGCAGGTCACCTGGGCGGACCTGGTCCCAGTCGACGGTGTCGATCCGCCCGGCGGCGCGGTGGGCGTCGCGCAGGGCGGTCCAGTGCCGGATCTGGGCGTCGAGGTGTGCGGCCTCGACGAGCAGCCGCTCGCGCAACCGTTCGCCCGCCGGGGGGTGCTCGTCGACCCGGTACACGGTGCCGTCGACCCGGCGGCGGGTGCGGGTGTGGCCGTCGAGCTCTCGCTGCAGGCGTCGACGGTCGGTGTGGAGCCGCTCCAGCCGTCCCGCGACGACCTGCGGGTCCTCCCGGTGACGCATGTACCCGGCGGCCGTCTGGGCGCCGTGGGCGGCGTGGGCGGCCAGCCGGTCGTGCTCGCGGCCGGCGCGCTCGTGGTTCTCGGCCCGGTCCAGGGCCCGGCGGTGCCGACCCTCGGAGTGGTGCCCGACCAGGATGGGTTGCCCGGGCGGGATCACGTCGAGGATCCGGCGGGCGGCGTCCTCACGGCCGCGGGCCGCGCCGGCGTGACGCTCGGCCCGGGCGGTGAGCCGGTCCGCGCGCTGGTCCAGGCGCGACGCGCGGTCGACCTCGGCATCGGGCATCGCGCGAGGTTGGGCGTCGACGTCGACGGTGACCTCGAACCCGGCCGCGCGCAGCACCGCGGCGCTGTGGTCGATCACCCCGAAGGGCGGCACCCGGTCCCGGGTGCCCGGCAGATACCAGGCGCCATGCGCGCCGACCCGGCCCGACCACCGCCAGCGGCCCAGCCCGGCGGCGCGCAGCGCCTCGATCGCCCCGTCCCCGCGGCGAGTGCCCTCCAGCACCGTGCCCTCAGCTGGGGTGTGCACGATCACCAGGCCGGTCACCTGCTCGGCCACACCTTCGGCGAGGTGCTCGGTGAGGTGTTCGGTCGAGTCGTTCATCGGACCGCCTTCCAGTGAGGGTGGGTACGCGCGGTGGTGACCACGCGTCCGGTGAGGTCGGTGATCGGGGCTTCGGGGTCGATCCCGAGTTCCTCGAGCCACGTGGTGAGCAGCCCGACGACGTCGCCGCCGTTCCACGACCCGTCCGCGCCCTCGACCGCCTTGACCCGCCCGAACAGGGTCAGGACCGCCCGCACCGCGGGCTGGGCGACATCGAGGTCCAGCCGCTCGGGCGGGATGGTGGCGAGCAGCGCGGTGATCTCCTCGGCGCGCAGCACCCGCGCCGGCTGCGGGTCCCGGCCGCGGATCCGGTCGATCTCGTCCTCGATGCTGTCCCCCGGCGCGACGACCATCGCCGGGCGGCCGACGAGGCGGGCCTGGAGCTGGTCGACCAGGGCGAGCGCCGTCCCGTGCTGGTACGCGCGGCGCCACCGCGCGTCGGTCCAGACGCTGCGCCGGTCGTCGGGTTCGATCAGGTCCCGGCAGGCGAGCAGGACCCGATCGGCGGGGTGGTAGGTGGCGGGTCGGCCGTGCGGGTGGCCGGAGTCGGAGTCGTAGAGGTGCAGCTGGACGAGGTCGTCGACGATCGCGGCCCGGGCGACGAGCAGGTACACGTGCCGACCCGCACCGGAGCCATGGCCGGAACCGGAACCGCCGGGGCCGGGGCGATAGATGAGGTCGCCGACGCGCAGCTGCGCCGCCGGGATCGTGGCGAACGGGACGTCGGGCCACGCCGGAACGGGACCGTGGTCGACGCAGCCCTGGTCGACGCAGCCGTGGTCGACGTGGCCGTGGTCGACGTGGCCGTGGTCGACGTGGCCGTGGGGGTGGTCGGATAGGTGGTCGGACATGGCGAGGAACCCTTCGGGGAGGGCGGGTCCGGTCCCGGCCCAGGCGGGACGGGACCGGACCCGCGACGTGGTCAGACGTGGTGGGAGATGGCCGATGCGTGGCCGGGTGTGGTCAGGCGGCGTGCGCGGCGGCCAGGGCCATCGCGCGGAGCCCGGTCCGCTCCAGCTCGTGGGCGGCGTCGGCGTCGTCGAGGGTCTGTGCCGCCGAGGTCACCGCGTGCAGCACCCCGCCGGAGGTGACGTCCCCGCCCCGCACGAAGTGGGCGAGGATCGTGGCCTGCTGGTCGGTGGTGAACCGCAGGGCCTTCCCGACGTGCTCCAACGTGGCCTGGGGGTCGCGGATCGGCACCCCGGCCCGGCGGGTGATCTCGGTCAGCTTCGCCCGCACGTAGTCGCGGTCGAGGAACGTGGTGACCGCGTCACGGGACTGCTTGACCACCAGGCGCAGCAGGGCGTCGCGGGTGTCGCCCGACCAGCGCACCACCCCGTCGGCGAGCCGCCCGCCCAGGTGCACCTCGCGCATCGCGTCGCGGGTGAGGGTCATGCCGTTGCTGCAGACCTGCACGGTCAGCTGCGGGGTCAGGGAGAACGATCCGTGTCCGGTCTCGGAGTTGGAGACCAGGAACCCGGCGAACACCAGCGGGTTGTCCGCGCCGCGGGCACCGGTGAACGGTGAGCGGTAGTCCCCCAGCAGCTCCGGGGCGTACTCGGCGATGCCCGGGGCCGAGACCTTCACGTACATGCGGCGCTCGGTCAGGTCGCACCCGGCGATGTCCACCGCCACCCCCGCGGCGCGGACCCCGTCGAGGACGGCCATCAGGACGTCGAGGTTGTCCACGACCCGGTAGGAGTCCGACAGCAGCGCCCGCGCGATCCCGACACCGCCGTCGGGGTCACGCAGCCCGCGGACCAGGAACCGGCGGTCCGGGTCGTCGCCGAGCCAGGTGTTGACGTTGGCGTCGTACAGGCCGATCTGCTCGGCGCGCAGCCGGCGCAGGTAGGGCAGCGGGATACCCAGCTTGTCGGCGATCCCGGCGTCGGCGATGTCGGTCGGGCGCAGCACGGTCTCCCCGACGGTGACCCCGTCCTCGGTGAGCTGGGGCTCCCCCACCCCGATCAGCCGCAGCCGGCCCTGATCGGCGGCCAGGTGCCGGGCCGGGGTGACGACGTCGAGCCTTGCGGCGTGCTGGGTCTGCAACAGCTCGACCAGGTCGGCGAGGGTGGCGTTGCGGGTGGTCAAGGCGATGGCGGGCATGGTGGCCTCCGGGCGAGATCGACAACGCCCCTCCGCTGCGCGGTCCGGGGCGGCCCCACCGGCCGCGGCGGGGCGCGACCTCGACAGCCCGCCACCCGACACGGGCCGAAGGACCCGCACGCTCGTCCGATCGAGGTGAGTCCGTCCCTGCAAGGGGGTGTCGGCGCTCGGCTGAGACGGGCACCAGGACGGACTCACTCGTATCGGGTCGGGCGGGCGGCCCTTCACGGCCTGCGTCGGGTGGCGGGCAGAGTCGGCGCCCCCAGCCTCGGCGGGCCTCGTATCCGGATCCACGCAGATGCGGGGCCCACAGCGCTCGTGGCGGCAGCAATCTGGGCGTCGGGTGCCGGGCCTGCGACGTTGTCGGGATCGACCTGGACCGCCGGGCCGGCGCGGACGGAGTGGCCAGGTTCGCCGCCGCGGCCGCCGCGCATGCCGGCTGGCCGGACACGCTCACCGTGGGCACCCCCGGCGGAGGGCTGCACCTGTACTTCCGGGCCCGTGGTCGCCCGATTCCCCAGCACCTCCGGCCGCAGCGGGCTCGGCGCAGGCGTGGACACCCGCGGCCCGGGTCGTCGGTTCGGCGGGTACCTGATCGCCCCCCCGGATCTGTCGTCCCCGCCGGGGCCTACGTCATCACGCGGAACGCGCCGATCCAGGACCTGCCGGAGTGGCTGGTCGAGGTGCTGACACGCTGGTGGTCGCGTGGACGGCACCTCAGCGGGCCGTGCACCGGCACGGGCTGTGGCCGTCTTCGAGCAGCTGCGCGGCGATGAACCAGGCGTTGTGGTCGGTGTCGTGCCCGGTGGCGAACGCGTCCGCGATGGCCTCGGCGACACAGGTAGGTCAGCTGCCGAGTTGGTCGGGCAGTGCGTGCAGATCGTCGGGTATCAGCACATGCCTGCTCATCCCCGCTGTGTCGACGACCCGCCAGACCCGTAACCCGCCAGACCCGCCGGTTGGTCCGGTCACCGAGCAGGTGCAGCCAGCCCAGGACGCCGCGGCGGTTGTGGTTGGTGTTGACCACAGCTCTGAGCCCAGTGGAGGACAGGAAGTCGACACCGGTCATGTCGATGGACAGGTGCTGCGGCGGTGGTCGGTGACCTCGCCCAGGAAGCGCTCCAGGTCGTTGCGACGGCGACGGCGAGGTCGAGGTCCCCGGACAACTCGACCCACACCACCGCCCCTCCGCACAGGGGTCGGTGCGATCTGATCGGAGGCGAGTCGGCCGGACGAACCGCAGAATCCGACGGGGGCACCGGGCAGTCGTTGGCTCGCGCATCTGTCCCCACCCTATCTCCCGCACCACCTGATCATGAGTACGCAGCGTGAGATCTAGTGGCCGAATACCTCCATTCGTGTATCACTGGATGGCTGCAGCCGGGGTTGATGGGCGTGTGGATGAACGAAGCGTGGTCAGACAGGATGTGCTGATGCAACTCCGAAGGGTGAGCATCACCCGGTTCCGCGGTATCGAGAACCTCGTGCTGCACCCGGGCCGCTTCACCGTGCTGATCGGGCCCAACAACAGCGCCAAGACCACGATCCTCGAGGCGTTGGACCTGTTGCTGCACCACGGCATCGGCCGGCCACGGCTCTCGCCGACCGAGTTGGACTACTACGGCCGCGACACCGCCGACGCCTTCCGGATCGAGGCAGTCCTAGGCGATCTACCCGCCGACCTCACCGCTGATGTCGTGGACCACCTCGAAGGGTGGCGCTCCCGCGACCAAGCGGTGCTGGCTGAACCCGACGGCGACGGAGTGGAGACCGTGCTCCGGGTCCAGGCTCTCGGGACACCGGATCTGGACCTGAGCCACACCTTCGCGAAACCCGAGTCCGGCGGTGCCCGTTTCGCACCGGCGCTGCGCAAGCGGGTCGGATGGTTCTTCGACGGCCGCGCCCAGGATCCCGCTCGTGAGCTCGCGTTCTCCCAGGGCGGGGTGCTGGAGCAGCTGTTCGACGAGGTGGACCTAGACCCGGCGATCGAGGCCCTGCGCGCCGCGTTGTCCAGCGGCGCCGCGGAGGTCACCGCCGATCGGGGGGTCAGTGCCGTGCTGGACGAGCTCGGTGCGGATCTGCGCACGCTCGGGCTGCTGGCCGAAGAGCAGCTGCCGATCTTCGAGGCCGGGGAGACCTCGCGCAGAGTGCTGCTGCAGAACCTGAGCCTGGCCCTGCCCAGACCAGACGGGGTATCGATCCCGATCGGCCGCCACGGCCGCGGAACCCAACGTCTGACGTTGATCATGTTGTTGCTGCGGGTGTGGCAGGCCCGCCACCATGCGCCGATTGCCGCGTTCGTCCTTCCCGAGCTGGGCCTGGTGCCGCTGCGCCAGACCCAGTTGGTGCACATGATGCGGAAAGTGAGCGAGGCGGGCGGCCAGTTGTTCGTGGAAACGGCCTCACCCAGCATCGTGCGCGGGTTCACCCTCGATGACCTCGTCCTGCTTCCCGAACTCGGGACCGCAGGTACACCACGGCCGTTGGCGCTGCTGTCCCCGCCGGCGAAGCAGGGCTACGAACGCCGCCTCGACGGAGCCGTGGTGCCCGCATTGTTCGCGCCGTTGCCGTTGCTGGTTGAAGGCCCCGGGGACCGGCCGGTGCTGGAGACCTTCTGGACCGCACTCACCGCATCCGAGGCGCTGCCCTCGATGCCCCAACTCGGAGTGGACGTCATCAACTGCGAAGGAGCCGACATGCAGCCACAGATGGCCCGGCTGCTGCAGGAAGCGGGCAAACCCGTTCTGGCCTGGGCCGAGCAAGACGTGCCGAAGGTCCTGGCGCAACTGCGCGACAACGGGCATTGCGTCGCCCTGCTGGTCCACGACGCCGCGAAGGGCCGGCAGAAGCTGGAGGAATCGTTGGCTGTCGGCGTCCCGCTGGCCGGGTTGGTCGCGGGACTGGAAGCCATCGCGCGCGACCGCGACTACGACTGGGACGCTCAGCGTGCGGACCTGCTCAGTCGCTGCTCCCAGCTCCCCAGGGCGCACCGAGACCTCGCCGGTGCGGCGACCGATGTGGCGGGGTTCCTCGCGGTGTTCCCCGAGAGCGAGGCTCGTGCGCTGGTGGCCCGGACGCTGGCGGCGTCGGGGGTGACCCCGTTCGAGATGAAGGGCGCACGCCAGGCCCGGCTGTTCGCCGAGGCCGTGGTGGACACCTGCGGGGTCCCTCAGTCCTACGCCACCGCGCTCCGCGCGCTAGTCGAGTGGCTGCGCTCGGGCCGGCCCTCGGCAGCAGACGGCACACCGGTGGAGTTCGCGCTGCTGGCCACCACCGAGGAGACCGGACCCGTCGAGTCAGATCCCGCGCCCTGACATGAGCTCGGACAGACGACCCGACGCCGATCACGACGCGGTGTGCGCCAGCGCCGCGCGACACCGGCTCGTGGTGGCACCACCGGGTACCGGGAAGACGCACCTGGCGATCCGGCTGGCCAGTTCGCTGATCCCCGCCTTGCCGGCATCCCCGGACCCCGGCTCCACGGTGGGAGCCCGGGTGCTGGTGCTGACCTTCTCCAACGAAGCGCGAACTCAGCTCGAACGCGAGGCCGCCCGCCAACTCGACCGCGCTGAGCGAGACCGAGTCACAATCAGCAACTACCACGGATTGTTCTGGGGCGCGGTGCAGGCCCACCGGCGGGCGCTGGGCCTGCCACTTCAGCTGGACTTGGTCCGCGCCTCCCGGCGGTACTCCGCACTAGCCTCCGCCGACGCGGCCGCAGTGGCCAGACTGAAGAAGCACCCAGGGTTGCTCGAGGCGTTTGCCGAGCAGGCCGTTCCGCAGTTCCGCGATCACCGCAGCCCCGACACCGCGACCATCGACCGGTTGCTGGCAGGCATGGTAGCGGAGCAGCAGGCTGGCAGGTTGGTGTTCGACGACCTCGGCGCTCTGTTCTGGGGGCTTCTAGACCGGTTCCCCGCGATCGAGGCTGCGTACCGCGCGCGATACCCGATTGTCGTCGCCGACGAGCACCAAGACGCCTCCGCCCTGCAGGATGGCGTCGTGCGCCGCCTGGCCACCCACACCCTCGTGGTCCTGGCCGATCCGATGCAGCTCATCCACGGCTTTCGCGGCGCCCACCCGGACCGGATCGCCGCCCACGAAGCCGAGTGCGAGGCACAGTTCACGCTGCGCACCCCGCACCGCTGGCATACGGACCCCGCTGCCGGGCAGTGGCTACTCGCCGTCCGCAGCCGTCTGGAGGGCAACACCACCGCCGGAAACACCACCGCCGCGTCCCGCCCGGCCACCTGCAGGCTCGTCCGCACCTGGGCCGAGCGCGGCTTCAACGCCACCCTGGCACCGATCAAGCAGGCCATCACGTCAGCGTTCACAGCTGGAGCGACACGGGTCGCGGTCCTGGCGTACACCAACACCGACGTCAAGAAGATTCGCAACCACCTGTCCAGGAACGGTTTCTCCCCGCTCCAGGCCGCTGGCTCCATCGACTTCGACGACGCCCGCGCTGACATCGACACCCTCTCCGGGCTCACCGACACCCATCAGATCGCGCAGCATCTGCTCACCCGACTGGCCGCACTCGTGCCGAGTCTGCCCCCCACGGTCCCCAAGCAGGTCAGCCAGCGGCTGAGGCCGACCGGCGTGCACAGCACAGGATGTGGGGCGGGGGCCAGACCTATCCTGGCTGCGATCGAGACGCTCTACCGCGAAGGCCCGGGTTCCTACTTCGCGACGCTGGTCGCTGCGCTGGATGCGTGCGCTGAGGCAGGGCATCACATCCCGCAGGCACACACCCTCGCGATGCTGCGCGCGACCGCAGCCTCGGCACCGACCGGGGAGTTCATCGACGCCCTCACCGCCTACGCCGAGTGCTCCCGCGGCGCGGCGCAACGCAGCGCGCGCGAACGCCACGGGCTGTATGTGATGACCACTCACCAGTCCAAGGGCAAGGAGTTCGACGCCGTCGTCCTGACCGGCCTCACTGACTCCTCGTTCCCCGACACCCTCGACGGAAGGCACCTGTTCTACGTCGCACTCACCCGTGGCCGTTCCCGGTGGTTCCTCATCGCACCGGCCTCCTCGGCATCACCCCTGATCAATCAGGTCTAGCCGGTGGACCGTGGTCTGCCCTTCGGAGGACGCGGCTGCGCCCCGTCAGCCGGTGCCGGATAGTCGGGGTGCCGGTAAAGACCGTGTCACCAGCCGCAAACGACCTGGATCACTGCGGGACCGCCCGTGGTCGGAGCGAGAAGGCACCGCGGAGCTCGGGTTACTGCCGGGCAGGGCCTTGCTGCTGCTGAG
>Ga0209591_10004603_pt1 | contig 15565 bp, 4 predicted proteins | sample MAT01_FD_187207 | JGI IMG/M metagenome (GOLD analysis project Ga0209591, IMG submission 187207) | Freshwater microbial communities from Lake Fryxell liftoff mats and glacier meltwater in Antarctica - MAT-01 (SPAdes) (version 2) | ecosystem: Environmental > Aquatic > Freshwater > Ice > Liftoff... | reverse complement strand
AGAAGGAAGCCATCTATAAAAAACTCATCGAGCTCTTCCCTACTGAACTTGCATTCAATAACCTGGGAGTGGTGTATTTGAATATGGCCCAAAGGGAGCTGGATGTGCGGAATAAAAATATTTTCATCAGCAATGCCATTTCCAATTTGAGCCAAGCCAACAAAATAAAAACCAGTTCAATAACCTTCCACAATATCGGCAGGGCATATTTGTTGAGAGGGGATTATTTCGAGGCTTACATAGCTATTTCTGAAGCTTCGGCTTTGGAAAATCAGGAGACCAATGATTTCCTGAATTACAATGAAGGACTGCGAGGGGCATTGGATATCCTTAATGGGGATTATAAACTTGCCACCATCAGGTTCAGCAAAACATTGGAAAACGAAAGAAATTTTTTCAATAAAGGGATCGCTTATTTTTTATCAAAGGATTTTTTGTTGGCATCAGAAAATTTTGAGGCCTCAGTACAGGCTGACAGGGATACAGGCTATGGCTTTTATGGCTTGGCACTGGTAGCGGCTGTAAACGGGGATAAACCGGCCATGATAGAAAACCTGGGAAAGGCTGTCCAACGGAGTGAATTTCTAAAAGAAAAGGCCCTCAAAGACATAAATTTCAAAAATTACAGGGAAGAACAGGAATTTTTAGACTTGTTTAAATAATATGTAAAAAAGAGAATATTCTTTGGTTTGCAAACAAATTTCATTTTTTGATAAAAACTTTTGAATTTGTGTTTAATCATTTATATTAATGTGAGTATACGGATAAGTGCACGTACCAAAATATAATCCTAAAGTAGTTCTTAAAGTTACGTATTTAATGAAAAGTCTTTTTTATAGCTGTTTTTTTTCTTGACAAAAAAAGTAGCCAAAAAAGTCAAGACGGCGGAATCCTATCCACGCCCAAGGCCGGAGCCGGCCTCCCGACCTTCGGGATCGGTCCTACCCGCATCGAACAATTGAAATTCAGTTTAAGCAATTACGTTTTGGGATTCAAAGAATACGTGCAACAAAGCGGATACACATATATATTAATTCCTGATTTGCGTGTTTTCAGTAGAAAACTTCAATTCTTGAAATGATTGCAGACTAATATATTTTATATATATTAGCATTGATAGAAATTAACCTTAACCCAAAATCTCCATGCCAATGACTCGATTCTTTTTTTTTGAAAAGTAAAATAAATCCTTTTAGCCCCCTCAAATAAGTGTTTTGGTTCTTTTATCCAAAACAGCATTGCGACAGATTCACTGTCACGGTATAATCAGCAATAGTTCAGGAAATCAATTTACATTCCCAAAAACTGTTGTTATTATTTTCAAGATACCTGCAATCGTTTGCACTATCGGTTGAATTGATGAAAATCTTTAAATCTTATCAATTAATAATTAATACCCAATCAATCTATGTTTATGAAAAAAATCTATAAAAGCCTAAGTGTATTCCTACTACTCTTAGTTTTTTCGAGTGCCACGTTAATGGCACAGCGGACGGTAACAGGAACTGTCTTGGATGAATTCGGGGAAAGTTTACCTGGAGTTACCGTTTTGGTAAAAGGAACTACCACAGGTACGGCTACTGACATTGATGGTAAATTTTCTATCAATGTACCGGTAGACAATGAAGTGTTGGTGTTTTCATTTATAGGATATCGAACCGTAGAACAAACTGTTGGTAACAGAAGTAATATTTCCATCAGCATGTCACCAGATGAAAGCCTTCTTTCTGAATTGGTAGTTACTGGATATGGTGAACAATCAAAACGAAGTATTACAGGTGCTGTAACTACTGTAGAAGCAAAAGACCTTTTGGCCATTCCGGCCTCTACTTTTGCTCAGCAACTTCAAGGTAGAGCTGCTGGTGTTAATGTTACCAACAGCGCAGTTCCAGGCGGAGAAGCTACTGTTAGGATTAGAGGTTTCGGTACTATTGGTAATAATAACCCTCTTTATATAATTGATGGAGTACCTACAGAAAGGCAAAGCAACCTTAACCCAGAAGATATCGAAACCATGCAGATATTGAAGGATGCTTCTGCTGCTTCAATTTACGGTTCAAGGGCGGCGAACGGCGTTATAATTATCACCACCAAAAGAGGTAAGGTAGGAAAGCCATCTATTAATTTTTCGACTTTTACGGGATCTCAAACTGCCGCAGCCTCACCTGAGGTATTGAATTCGGAAGAATTGGGTAGATACTTGTATTTAGCCGATGTTTACGCAGGTAAAACACCAAGCCATGGCCAATACAGGTTCGGCCCAAATGGAGAAGTATCCATTCCTTTCTATGTATTTCCAAGTGGTGCCAGTGAAGGTGATCCTAGAGCTGACCCTAGCCTGTATTCTTTAAGACCAGGCAATATTTATGCAATTACTAGAGCTGCTGATACTAACTGGTGGAATGAGGTAACTAGAACTGCCCCAATTAAAAATTACCAATTGTCTGCTGCTGGTGGTTCAGAAAATGGTAGATATGCACTATCTGCAGGCTATTTTAATCAAGAAGGTATTGTAAAGTACATTGGTTACGAAAGATTCTCTTTGAGAGCTAATACTGAATTTAAAACTTTAAACAATAAAGTAACTATTGGCGAAAACTTGTCGGTTACTTTTGATAATACAAAAGGTGGATTTGGAAATCAAGAAGAACAAAACGCTGTTTCTGGTGCTTACAAACACCACCCTTTATTGCCAGTTTATGATATCGCAGGAAATTTTGCGGGAAGTAGAGGTGCTAACCTGGGTAATAACTTTAACCCATATGCGGTGATTAACAGACAGCAAGACAACAGAAACTTAAGACTAAGAATTTTTGGAAATGCTTATGCTGCTATCGACTTTACTGAAGACTTTCAATTCAAAACCTCCTTAGGGATCGATGGAAATACCAGTAGAGGAAAATTCTTAGGGAGACCACAGCCTGAATACGTTGAAGGTAACTTTATTAACGGCTCTACTTCTACAAATGATTACACCTACCAGTGGGTGTGGTCTAATGTATTGAGTTACTCTAAAGTATTTAAAGAGGTTCATGGTTTTGATGCTTACGTGGGTACTGAAGCAATCAAGGAGTTTGGCGAGTTTTTTGAAGCTGGACGTCAGAGATTTGCTTTCTTGACTCCAGAAATTTTAAGCTACTTGGATCTCGGTGATGCTACCACTGCTACCAACTCCGGTAATGTATCCCGTGATTATAGCTTATACTCTGTATTCGGTAAGTTCAACTACAACTATAAAAGTAAGTACTTGTTTCAAGTGATCATAAGAAATGATGCATCTTCAAGATTCCTTTCAGCTTCAAGAAGCGCAACTTTCCCGGCTTTCAGTGTTGGATGGAGATTGTCTGATGAAAATTTTTTTAAATCTGCGTTGCCATTCTTTGATGATTTTAAGTTAAGATACGGATGGGGTAAAACTGGTAACCAAGCAATTGGAGATTATAATGCCTTCACTACCTACAGATCGAATATCTTAAATGCAGGTTATCCAATAGATGGTTCTACTTCATCTCCAGCCATTGGTTTTGATGCTCAAAGATTTGGTAACCCAAATGCAAAATGGGAAACTACCACCTCCAATAATTTAGGCTTTGATGCGTCATTATTAAACAACAAGATAAATATAGAGTTCGATGCTTGGACCCGTGTAACTTCTGACATGTTGTTTACTATTCCAGTCACCTTCACTGCTGGTGATGCAGGAGCTTCAGCTTCTAACGTAGGTCAAATTACCAATAAAGGTTTGGATTTAACCTTGGGGTATTCCGACAAAGCAATGAACGGTGATTTCAGATATTCCATTACAGGTAATTTCTCTATTTACAGAAATAGAGTAGATAGATTAGACGGCAATGAAGGTACCAGATTCTTTGGATTTGGGTCTAGGGTTCCTGCGGTTACTATAACTCAAGCTGGATTGCCATTGTCTTCCTATTATGGATTCAATGTGTTAGGTATATTCCAAAGTCAGGAAGAAGCCAATTCACACGCAACTTATGGTACATACAATGCTCCTGGTAAATTTAAAATTGAAGATGTAAACCAAGATGGAAGAATTTCAGACGATGACAGAACTATTATTGGAAATCCTCACCCCAATTTTGTTTATGGAATCAATATTACCGTAGGTTACAAAAACTTTGATTTGAACATCTTCGGTAATGGTTCCCAAGGTAACGACATCTTTAACTATGTGCGTTATTTCGCTGATTTCAATACTTTCCAAGGAAACAGATCAAAAGCGGCATTGTATGATGCGTGGCAGCCCTCAAACCCTACAGCTCCTAGAAGTCAGTGGGCAGCGGCCAATCCAAATGCAACGGCACCAATAATGGACGCTAATGATCAAGTCAGTAGCCGTCCTTCTAGCTATTTCATCGAAGATGGTTCTTTCTTCAGGATTAGAAATATCCAATTGAGTTATACTTTACCCAAGAGCTTATTGTCTAGATATGGATTCGGAAACGCTCAAGTTTATCTTCAAGGACAAAATTTGTTCACTTTCACCAAGTACACTGGTCTAAATCCTGAAATTCAAACCAATACAGACAATACATTAGGATTTGATGGAGGTTTCATGCCAGTATCAAAGACTCTTTTGATTGGTCTTAATCTTAATTTCTAAAATCAACAGTTTATGAAATCAAAATATAAAATATATTTGGCCCTCTCGGCATTTTTCATGTCCACAGGCTGCAGCGATGAGTTTTTGACCAAAGAACCTCAAGGTCAATTTAGTTCCTCAGGTTTAGCAACTGAGGAAGGTGTAGAAGGCATATTATTAGGTGCTTACAAAATGCTCTCAGGTACAGGTTTGGATGGTCAAGCTCCATGGGAAAATGACGTTCAAAACTGGGTTTTTGGAGGCATTGCTTCGGATGATGCCTACAAAGGTACAGATGCAGGTGATCAGCCAGAACAGTCATTTATTGAAGCCTATGATTTCCAAGCTTTTAATGGACATATCCGAAATAAATGGAGAGGTCTTTTTAAAGGTGTTGCGCGTGCCAATGATGCGTTGAATACTTTGAAAAATGTAGAATCTATAAGTGATGCTAGAAGAAATCAAATCATTGCTGAAGCTAGATTCCTACGAGGTTTCTTCCATATGGAGGCTCGAAAGATGTGGAGAAATCCTCCATATATTGACGATACAATCTTTGATATCAATGATGTAGAAAGTACCAAAGTGCCAAATGACAAGGAAATTTGGCCTTTTATAGAGGCGGATTTAGAGGCCGCTATGAATGATTTACCTGAAACCCAAGACCAAGTGGGACGTCCTACAAAATGGGCTGCAATGGCTTTCTTAGCTAAAGCAAAAATGTATCAGGGATGGAATGCGAACGGTACTTCAAATAATGCGAAATTACTTGAAGCTAAAGCGCTATTAGATCAGATTGTTAGTAGTGGAAGATATAGATTAATGAATAATTTCAAAGACAATTTCCTTGTAGCAACAAGAAATAATGCGGAATCTATCTTTGAAGTTCAGTATTCTATTTCAAGTGCAAACGATCAAGCGTCTAACCAAGGGGTAGGTCTTGCACATCCTTACACAGATCCTTGGGGCTGTTGCGGTTTCTACCAAGCTTCCCAAAACTTGGTAAATGCTTTCAAAACTGATTCAAATGGCTTACCTTTATTAGACACTTTCAACGATTCTGATGTTTCTTGGGAAACCAATTACACGGGACCACTGGATCCCCGTATTGACCACTCTTTGGGAAGACCTGGGATTCTGTTCAAAGACTTCAAAATTCACCAAACTGATTTTGTCAGAGATCTGTCTTATGCTGGTCCTTATTCTTCAATGAAACACGTGGCTGAGAAGGCTGGCTTCGGTATTGGGGGTTGGGGAAACTTAACATCAAATAACTATAGGTTAATGAGATACAGCATGATTCTCTTGTGGTTGGCTGAAGTTGAAGTTGAAGTGGGAAGCTTAGATAGGGCAAGAGAACTGGTTAACCAAATTAGATCCAGAGCTGCTAATGAAGATTCTTGGGTACCTAAGGCCATTCAAGGAGCTACCAGAAATGACTTTACAATTGTTCAAGGTGAATATGCTGCTAAATATGAAATTAGCACTTATAATTCTTCTTGGACAGACAAGGATGTGGCTAGAAAAGCTGTTCGTTTTGAAACTAGACTTGAATTTGCTATGGAAGGTCATAGGTTCTTCGATCTTCAAAGATGGGGTATCGCTGCCAAAACGCTCAACGAATATCTTCTTGTTGAAGGAACCAAAAGGGTTTACCTTGCAGGCAGATCATTTAGTGCAAATAAAAATGAATTCTATCCTATTCCTCTAGAGGCAATTGATAGATCTTTAATAGGTGGTGAAGCTACCCTAAAGCAAGATCCTGCTTATTAATTGATCATTCTAGGTATATTAATGTGAACGAGAGGCATCTTTGCCTCTCGTTTTTTTCATAATTGACAAGTTTTGACGGATATTTTCAAAAAAAACTCATTTTACTCTTTTAGGTCCTCTTTTAGTCATTCCTAAAAACCCATATTTTCGGCTTATTAAATGTTTAAATTTCCTCACACCAATGAAGATTTTGTTAAATCTCTGTATCCTTTGTTCTGTGATCTTAGTTGCTTGTTCTAAAAAGGAAAGGACTCTGTTTCAGCTCCTGGATCCCGAGCAAACCAATATTCATTTTAATAATCTCATCATTGAATCCGATACTTTTAATATAATCAGTGAAGAATACATCTTTAATGGTGGAGGGGTTGCCGTCGGAGATTTTAACAATGACGGATTGCCAGATCTTTTTTTTACCGGTAATCAAGTAAACAATAAACTTTATCTCAATAAAGGAAATTTAAAATTTCAGGATGTCTCTTCAATTGCAGGAGTAGAAGGCGAAGGAATATGGAATACGGGTGTCACGATTGTAGATATCAACTTAGATGGATTATTGGATGTTTATCTTTGTTCTGCCATGAACCCTGACAAGGAACGCCGAAAAAATATTTTGTATATCAATAAAGGGCTTAATTCAGAGGGAATTCCAGTTTTTGAAAATCATGCAGAGGCATTTGGCATTGCATATGATGGAAACAGTATGTCTGCTACTTTTTTTGATTATGATGGAGATGGATTGCTAGATTTGTATGTCCTCAATAACGAATTAACAGCTGCCATACCTAGTAATTACAGACAAAAAATCTCCGACGGTACTGCTATCAACAATGACAGACTGTACCGGAACAATGGTGATGGAACTTTTTCAAATGTTACCATTGAAGCAGGAATTATTTTCGAAGGGTTCGGTCTTGGGCTCGCAATAGGTGATGTTAATAAAGATGGTTGGCCTGATATTTATGTAAGCAATGATTATGTCGCCAATGATATATTATACATTAATAATCAAGATGGCACATTTTCCAACCAAACTGCCCAATGGATTCGTCACCAAAGCATGTTTTCTATGGGTTGTGATTTTTCTGACTTCAATAATGACGGCTTTGTAGATTTAGTTACCTTGGACATGCTAGGTGAAACCAATTATCGTAAAAAGACGACTATCAGCAGAAACAGCTACCAAACTTATCTTAGCAACGAAGAATGGGGATATGAATACCAGTATATCCGCAATATGCTTCACCTTGGAAATGGTAATGATATTCCCTTTTCAGAAATAGGTATGATGGCTGGCGTGTATCAAACTGATTGGAGCTGGTCGCCTCTTTTTGTCGATATGGACAATGACGGATTCCGAGACTTGTTAATTACCAATGGATTCCCTCGAGACATTACAGATAAAGATTTTGCAAATTTCCGGGCTAGTGTAGGCCCTTACGCTACTCCTCGCCAGATGTTGGACTCAATTCCAATCATTAAAATCCCTAATTATGCTTATAAAAACAAGGGAGATTGGACCTTTGAAAATATCGGTGACATGTGGGGACTCAACAAACCTTCCTTTTCCAATGGTGCAGTATTTGTTGACCTTGATTTAGATGGAGACTTGGATTACGTGGTCAACAATATCAATGATCCGGCTTTTGTTTTCGAGAATACCTTAAATAATAAAAAGGATTTCCCCAATTATCTAAGGATAAAATTGAAAGGCCATTCTAACAATCCCATGGGGATTGGATCTAAAATAGCCCTTCGTTTAGAGAATGGGGGATTCATATACCATGAGCAGCAAATTTCAAGAGGATATATGTCTGCTGTAGAGGATGTTGTTCATTTTGGTCTTGGAGATGGGAATGTCCAATCTCTGGAAATATACTGGGATGACGGTAAATATCAAAAATTGCAAAATGTATTGGTTAACCAGGTTTTAATTATTGACCATTCCAAAGCCAAATCGCTTGATTTGTCTAGTTTGGATTTTCCTTTTACACCAAAAAAAACAAATCCGATACTGTCTGAAGTTTCTGGATTACTGGGTTTTCAATTTATCCATAAGGAAGTAGATAAGATTGATTACAATATACAAAGGACTCTTCCGCACAAACTATCCCAATACGGCCCCAGCCTTGCTGTAGGCGACTTGAATGGCGATGGACTGGAAGATTTCATCATTGGAAGTGCATCCGGATTTTCTCCCATGGCCAATTTCCAAAAAGCGGATGGGACTTTTACCTCAAAAGAAATGTTCAGTACTGATGTGGAAAAATCGTTTGAGGAAATGGGAATGTTGCTTTTTGACTTGGACGAAGACGGAGACCTTGACCTGTATTTGGTCTCAGGAAGTTCCGAATTCATGCCCGATGCTGCCGAATACCAAGACAGGATATACCTCAACGACGGTAAAGGAAACTTTTCCGAACAAAATGACGGCCTCCCTGCCTTCAAATCCAGCGGGACAGTAGTTCGGGCAGCTGATTTTGATGGAGATGGATTTATGGATTTGTTTGTGGGCGGCAGGACTCCTATCGCCCAATATCCACTTCCCGACCAATCCCTCATCCTGAAAAACAACCATGGGAAGTTGGAAGATGTCACAGACATGATGGCACCCGGACTCCGCAGGATCGGAATGGTCACAGACGCGCTTTGGACTGACGCAGATGGTGACGGTATTTTGGACTTGATGGTAAGCGGTGAATTGATGCCTCTTACCCTTTTTCTAAACAAAAACGGGAAACTTGAAAAACCATCCGAAACCGGATTGGAAAATCACTTCGGTTGGTGGAACAGCCTTGTCTCCGGAGATTTTGACAATGACGGGGACATAGATTATGTGGCAGGAAATATGGGCGCAAATAATTATTACCATCCTATTGCTGACCGGCCGGTGAAAATATATGCCAAAGATTTTGACAACAACAAAAGCATAGATCCTATCACGATCGCTTATTTCAAGGACAACCAAAACCAGTACATACCTGTTCCAACCCATTATTGGGATGACCTGTATGGACAAAGTATTTTATTCAGAAGAAAATTTGAACGGTACAAGCTATACGCAAGGGTAACAGAATCCGATTTGTTTACTCCGGAAGAGTTGGAGGGAGTCACCATACTCAAAGGAAATTACGACCGAAGCAGTTACATCGAAAACCTTGGAAATGGCAAATTCAAAATTCATGAATTGCCGCTGTTGGCGCAGATAGCCCCTGTCAATGGAATGGTGGTAGATGATGTCAATCAGGATGGTAACTTGGATGTCCTTTTGGTAGGCAATGATTATGGCAATGAGGTTTTTTCAGGCCGTTATGATGCATTTACCGGTCTGGTTTTGTTGGGAGATGGCAAAGGAAGTTTTGATGCTGTGAGGTCTTTGGAATCAGGATTTTTAGTCCCCGGTGATGCCAAATCCATGGCGGTACTGACCATGGCAGACGGCCGGAACCTTTACCTTTCTACCCAAAACAGAAGTACGCTTAAAATCCATGCATTGAAAAATTCTAGTAATGGTACAGCCTTCAAAGTGCCATTGGGAATCCATACAGTTGTTATGGAATTTGAAAACGGCAAAACCCAAAAGATAGAAATCTTCAACCGGTCAGGTTTCCTTTCAAACTCCGGAGGTACCATTTCTTTGCCACCAAATCTGAAGTCATTGAAAGGGATTGATTACAAAGGGGAAAATGTTGAAATGGAATTTAAATAATATGATTATCCGCAATCATGAAATTAACTCAAAAAAAGCGAAATAAAATGCGGATAATAGCCGAATGTCTGCTCCTGTCTGTCCTGTAGGCAGGTTCAATTAACCTCAAAACTTATTTTATTTGGTTAGTGATAAAGAACCGTAAATACATAAAATAGAATGTAAAAAAGTCTGAATATGCGCTTTCTTGCTAGTACCTTAAATGCAATAAGAATCAAATCCAAATGTCAAAATCCATGAGAACTATCGGGATGGTGATATCGTCCTGATAGCGATCGTGAGTTCGGTCTTCGCTCCTGAGTAAGCCGGCATGCAGGCTTCTGACAATTAAAGAAAGTAAAATTCGCTCACTGGCAGAATGGCATGCAATCATACCAAAAAGAGAATATTCTTCGGTTTGCAAACAAATTTCATTTTTTGATAAAAACTTTTGAATTTGTGTTTAATCATTTATATTAGTTGCTGATTTGCGTGTTTTCAGTAGAAAACTTCAATTCTTGAAATGATTGCAGACTAATATATTTTATATATATTGGCATCCATAGAAATTAACATCAATTAACATTAACCCAAAATCTCCATGCCTATGAGTCGATTCTTTTTTTTTGAAAAGTAAAATAAATCCTTTTAGCGCCCTCAATTAAGTGTTTTGGCTCATTATCCAAAACAGCATTGCGACAGATTCACTGTCACGGTATAATCAGCAATAGTTCAGGAAATCAATTCACATTCCCAAAAACTGTTGTTATTATTTTCAGGATAAATGCAATCGTTTGCACTATCTTTTGAATTGATGAAAAACTTTAAATCTTATCAATCAATAACTATTACCCAATCAATCTATGTTTATGGAAAAACTCTACAAAAGCCTAAGTGTATTCCTACTACTCTTAGTTCTTTCCAGCGCCACGGCGTTGGCTCAAAAAACGGTCACAGGAACCATCTTGGATGAGTTCGGTGACGGATTGCCGGGCGTTACCGTTTTGGTAAAAGGAACCTCAACTGGTACAGCCTCAGATATTGATGGAAAATTTTCCCTCAATGTACCAAGCAACGAAAGTGTGCTTGTTTTCTCTTTTATCGGATATAAAGCTATCGAACAAGTGGTGGGCAACCGCTCCGTGATCGACCTTTCTATGGCACCTGATGAAAGACAATTGTCAGAATTGATTATCACAGGTTATACCATTGATAGCCGAAGAGAGACTACAGGTGCGATATCCACTGTAAACCCAAGAGACTTGACCATCATACCTACAGGTAACGTGGAGCAAGTGTTGCAGGGTAGGATTGCCGGTGTTACTGTTGTGACAAACGGTCAGCCTGGAACTTCATCTCAGGTGAGGGTGCGTGGTTTTGGTGCATTTGGAGGTAATCAGCCACTTTATATTGTGGATGGATTACCTGTAGAAAGCACTGACTTCCTCAATCCTGACGATATCGAGTCCACGACTGTATTGAAAGATGCAGCGGCAGCCTCAATTTATGGTGCAAGGGCAGCCAACGGTGTGATCATTTACACTACCAAAGGGGGTAGCAAAAAAGCTCAAAAATTGAGATTCGACTACAATGGCATGTATGGTTTTACCGATCCGGGAGCTGGCATAAGTATGGCCAATCCTCAGGATTTTGCTGACCTTACTTGGTTGGCTGAAACCAATCAGGCTAGAATCGACGGTAGGGCTCCAGCCTATGGTCATCCGCAGTTTGGTAATGGTTCTTCTCCGGTTATGCCATATTACATCAATGTCGGCGGTGCTTCAGGTGTTGCAGGTCCTTTTAGCCAGGCACAATTGGATCAACAAAGAGCATTATACAACAATGACCCTCGAAATGGTCGGGTCCACCAATTGGTGAGAGCAGCTACAGGAGAGGGTACTGATTGGTTTGAAGCTATAACAAGGAGGGCTCCTCTTACAAGACACTCTTTGGGTTTTAGCGGTGGAAATGGCACTAGCAGGTTCTTTTTGGGTTTGGGTATCCAAGACCAGGCAGGTATCCTAATAGGAAACGACTTCCGAAGAATTTCTTTGAGAGCAAACTCAGAACATAACCTTGGTTCCAAAATAAGAATCGGTCAAAATTTTCAGGCTACCTACCGCTCTGTCCTTGGACAAACAGGAGGTGCTGGTGGTCAGGGTGTTAACGTTGATGAAAACGATATCCTTCAAGCTTTCAGGATGCCTTCCATCATTCCCGTTAGGGACGAATTCGGTGGCTATGCAGGTACTGCAGCGAGAGGATTCAACAACCCTAGAAATCCGGTTGCTAATAGAGAAGGTTTGCAAGACAACAGAAACTTCAATGCCAATGCATTCGGAAACGTGTTTTTGGAAGTTGATCCTGTTGAGAACCTGACATTCAGAACCTCTATCGGTGGTCAGTATGACAATTTCTACGGTGTAGGATTTTCGAGACTTCAATATGAGAATTCTGAAAACAACTCCGCATTTGGATACAATGAATTTTCGGGATATGTCATGCGTTGGACCTTTACCAATACATTGACCTATACCAAAAAATGGAATCAACATGCGGTTAGAGCCTTGGTTGGTCAGGAAGCTTTGAACACTGGTGCAGGGAGAAACATGTCCGGTCTAGGTCAAAACCCATTCTCTAGGGATCCTAACTTTGTAAATATTTCCAATCTGCCGGTTCCTACAAGACAGGTTAATTCTGGACAGTTTAAGGGCGTTAACTTCTATTCTCTTTTCGCAACAGCAAGGTATACTTTCAATGACAAATATATTGTTGATGCGGTGGTACGAAGAGACGGTTCCTCAAGATTTGGTGCCAACAGCAGATTCGGTGTCTTCCCGGCTTTCTCTGCCGCTTGGAGGATCTCAGCGGAAAGCTTCATGTCCTCAGCAACGTGGTTAGACGATTTGAAAATCCGAGGTGGTTGGGGTCAGATGGGTAATTCCAACAACGTGAATCCTGAAAATCAGTTCAGCTTGTTTGGCGGTAACGTGGGTGCTTCTTCTTATGATATCGCAGGTACCAACAGTTCTGCAGTTATCGGATTTAGAAGATCAAGGTTAGGCAACCCTGATGGTAGGTGGGAAACTTCAGTTTCCAAAAACATCGGATTTGACGGTACCGCATTTGGTGGAAAATTGGACGTGATTGTAGACTTTTGGCAAAAAGACACTAGGGACCTATTGTTTACAGTGCCTGTTCCATCGACCGCAGGTTTCAATGCATCAGCCCCTTCTGTTAACGTCGGTGAGATGATGAATAGGGGTGTAGACATCATGGTAACTACAAGAGGTAACTTCAATAAAGATTGGAGATATGAATTTACGGTGAATGGTGGTTTGCTGAAAAACGAAATTGTTGCTTTATCTGCGGGTTTACCTTTCATTACAGCAGGTAACCCAAGTTTCAGGGGTATTGAACCGATCAGAAATGCGGTAGGTCAACCTCTTTCCTCTTTCTTCGGATATCAGGTAGAGGGTTTGTTCAGCAGTCAGGAAGATGTCAGCACCCATGCAACACAAGTTGGAGCAGCACCCGGAAGGTTTAAATTTAAGGATATCAATGGTAGAGATGCAAATGGAAATTTAACAGGATTGCCAGATGGAAATATCAATCCTGATGACAGAACTTTCTTGGGAAGTCCCGTGCCTAAATTCTCCGGAGGATTTAACTTCACTATTGGCTATAAAAACTTTGACTTGTCAGCTTATTTCTACGGAACTGCAGGCAACAAAATATGGGCACAATGGAGATGGTTTACCGACTTCTATCAGACTTTCGAAGGTGCTGCTATCTCAACAAGGTTGAATGATGCTTGGACTCCAAATAACCTTAGTGCTACGGTACCAGTGGTTGAAAAAACTGCCAACTTCAGTACCACTAACGTTGCTAACTCGTATTATGTGGCAGATGGTTCTTATTTAAGGTTGCAAAACCTGACAATAGGTTATACGCTTCCTAACGAAATTCTTCAGAGATGGAAGATCGAAAGGTTGAGAGTGTTTGGTTCGGCCAATAACTTGCTCACTTTGACTGGTTATGATGGATTGGATCCAATGGTGGGTGGTAACGTGGATACTGCTCTTGGTATAGATGTGGGCAACTATCCTGTAACAAGACAATATACTTTTGGTTTAAACCTTAGTTTCTAATCAAACATTTTGTTATACAAACTGTTATTAAAAAAAATTCATAAATCAATTTAAATTATGAAAAACATTAAATATCAATTCGCGGCAATGATGACAGCAGGGATGATGCTGTTTGCTACAAGCTGTAGTGATTCCTTTCTGGAGGTCCCTCCTGTAGGACAATTAAGTGAGGCGCAGTTAGGTTCTCTAGCAGGTATCGATGCGGTTCTGATTTCTGTCTATTCCCAAGTAAATGGAAGGTTCCAAAGAATGGCTTCTCCTTCCAATTGGGTATGGGGAAGTATCAGGGGCGGTGATGCCAATAAGGGGACTGACCCTGGAGATTTCTCGACCATCAACCCTATACAAAGATTCGAGACGGATGCAACAGTGTCCATTTTGGAAGAAAGCTGGAGTGGTAATTTTGAAGGGATTGCTAGGGCAAACCAAGTTTTGAGGTTATTGGACGTAAGAGGTGCTGACGTTTCTGATGCTTACGCCAAGATTGTGGAAGCGCAGGCTAGGTTCCTGAAAGCCCATTTCTACTTCCAGCTTTGGAGAAACTTCAATAAAGTGCCTATCGTACCAAAAGAGGCGGATTACAAAAAAGGCTTGGAAGAAATTAAAAATGACCAAGAGATGCTTCCTTATATCGAGGCCGAAATGAGATTTGCAGCAGATAATCTTCCTGCAACCCAACCTCAGGTGGGAAGAGTTAATTCTTGGGCTGCAAAAGCTTACTTAGGTAAAATCCTTCTTTATAAAGCCAATCAAACAGGCTCTGCTGCTGATTATACAGCTGCAAAAACTTTGTTTGACGATGTTATCGCCAATGGGGTGACAAGCAATGGCTTGAAATATGGTTTGGTTCCTTTTTATGACAATATGTTCAGAGGTAGGAATGACAACCATCAGGAGTCTGTATGGGCATACCAGTCTGCTGCCAACACCGGTTCTGTGAACAATGCCAATCCAGAGTTTGATTTGAACTTCCCTTACAACACAGGTCCTGAAGGACCTGGTAACTGTTGTGGATTCTTCCAGCCAAGCTTTACCTTTGTTAATTCATTCAGAACTAGCGGTGGATTACCATTATTGGATGGTTCATTCAATGCTCCTGCAAACAGGGTAGTAAGCGACATGGGCCTTACCTCTGCACAGGCATTTACACCTGATGCAGGTCCGCTTGACCCAAGAGTTGACCATACTACAGGCAGAAGAGGAATTCCTTATTTGGATTGGAGGGATTTTCCAGGTCAAGCTTGGATAAGAAACCAACCAAACGGGGGACCTTATTCTCCTAAAAAGTATGTTTATCAAAGAGCAGAGCAAAATTCCATACAAGACAATTCTACATGGACTCCAGGCTATACC
>Ga0209591_10004602_pt1 | contig 15569 bp, 8 predicted proteins | sample MAT01_FD_187207 | JGI IMG/M metagenome (GOLD analysis project Ga0209591, IMG submission 187207) | Freshwater microbial communities from Lake Fryxell liftoff mats and glacier meltwater in Antarctica - MAT-01 (SPAdes) (version 2) | ecosystem: Environmental > Aquatic > Freshwater > Ice > Liftoff... | reverse complement strand
AGCTTGGGTGGAGCCCCCTGCGGCGGACCTGGCTCAGAATTTGTACCGAATCCCCAGCGAGGGCAACAGCGGGAGGCTGTTGCGCCGCTCGTACGTCACGCGCGGCCGATCGGCGTTCGGGTCGTACGACAACTGCGCGTCAAAGCCCGACGCATTGTCCGCATTGAGGAGATTGATGACATCCACATAAAACTGCCAGCGGCGGCCCTTCCAGCCAGGACGGTAGGTGATGCGGGCGTCCACGCGTGAGAACAGCGGCAAACGCGCGGAATTGAGGTTCGACACGCCGCCGGGGTCAAACGTCCAGACCAGCTGCCGTCTCGACACCTGGGGAATCAATTCGGTGCGGTTGCCGTCGCCATCGGCGTCCCGCAGATCCTGCACCGCGGCCACACGTACGCCCACCGGCGGTGAATACGGAAAACCCGATTGCACTCGAACCGTCGTGGCGATCTCGAACGCGGCATTCAGGCGCAGGTTCGCTACCAGACTGAACGCGTGCGGCCGGTCGTAGTCGGCCGGCATCGTGATGCCGTAGAGCGTCTTCTCCGCACGACTTCGCGTATAGGACACCCATCCCGTGAGGGCGCGAGGGGACGATGACACGGACTGGCGCGCCACGTAGACCTCAACGCCAGACGCCCGCCCGCGACCGCCATTCACCGGTGTGCTCAGGATCTGCGCTTCGCGTGGCACCTCAGAGGCGAGCGCCGCAGGAAAGTCGTACGCCGAGGTTCGCGCGTCAATCTCCGCTGCCGTTTCGAGCCTGCCGATAACCAGATCGCGGAAGGACTTGTAGTAGCCCTCGACTCTGGCCACCACGCCAGGCGCCAGTGTGTGTTCAAGGCCAACCACCGCGTGCCTCGCCCGTTCGGGACGCACCCTCGCGTCGTCTTCACTTGTGAGGTTCACGAAGTAGTCGGACTGCAGGAGCTTTTCGTAGCCAGGGCTCTGAGTGAATGCGCCACCCGCCACGCGCAGACGGGTACGACTGGTGAGGTCAACCAGCAGCGAGGCCCGCGGTGAAAGCGATGCACGTCCGGTGACGCTGGTCTTGTCGAGACGAAGGCCCGGTTCCACCCGGAGCCACGGCCTCACCATCCAGACGTCCGACAGCCATGCTCCAAACCGCCAGGAGTCCCTGGCCGAATCCAGCAGCGCCGGCAGGCCGGTCCCTCCCTGAATGCTCGAGCCATTTGAGACGCCTGGATTACGTTCGCCATCGATGCGCCATCCCCATTGGGTGGCCAACACATGCACCTCGAGCCCCGCGTCCAGCACGTGGGCGCGGCTGACCTGGATGGTGGTGTCCTGCCGAACCGCGGCATCGCGCACGGCAAGGCGACGGGTGAAAATCAGGTCGGACAGCGATTCCGAATTATTGCTGACGGGCGCATTGGTGCGTCGTGCGCCCGTTTCGAATCGGCCGTCGAAGTCGATGTCGTCACGATTGAGATACCACGACGCCACGGTTCGGCTCGATACCCTGGCGCCAAACGGGCGTTGCCAGGAGATGGCCACCAGATCGTTGCGGGCCTTCGTCCGAATCACCGCCGATTGGGAACCGCCGTTTCCGAACTCCGCGTCCGTACTCTCGCGACTCAGCAGGCCGAAGACCGAGAACTGCCCACCACTCTTGAGGGGCCAGACGCCCCTGCCTTGCAAGTCATTGAAAGACGGCAGGTCGGCATCAACGAATCGCTCTGCCACAAGGTCGTAGTAGGTCCGGCGTCCGCTCACGAGCCACGAGCCCTGAGACGACCAAGGCATGCGCCCCTCGGCCACGACGTTGGCATCGGTGAGCGCGAGCGTCGCATTGCCTGTGGCACGGCTCGCCGGATTCCCCGCGCGGTTGTCGATGGTCAGAATCGACGACAAACGATCGCCATACCTCGCGGGGAACGCGCCGGCCGTGAGCTCAAACGCTTCCACGGTTTCCGGATTGAACGCACTGGTGAGCCCAAACAACCGATACGGGTTGTGAATCTCCACCCCATCCATCACGGTCAGGTTCTGGTCTGGTCCGCCGCCTCGCACCGAGAGCCGGCTATCAAAATCGTTCACCGACGTGATGCCAGGCAGGGTGTGCAGGACCTTGAAGACGTTTTCGGCGGCGCCCGCCACGGTCGCGACGTCGGCTGGCGTCACCGACAACAGCGACGGCGCGGTTGATGCACTCCTGCGGTCCGCGTTGACCGTCACGGTCTCCGTGACGCCGGCAACACGCATGCCGACGACCACACGCCGCGACTGACCGGCGACAACCGTGACCTCGATCGCCCGGGTGATCGTGAATCCAGCCGCGATCGCTGTGACGGAATATCGGGCCGGCGGCAGATCCGAAAAGAGAAACCTCCCCTGCTCGTCCGTCGTGGTTTCGCGTCTCAGGGCCGGCGAGGTTCCGATCACGGTCACCAGAGCGCCCGGAAGAGCAAGCCCCGTTTCAGCCACGACCGTTCCCGCCAACTCCGCGGTCGCCTGTGCACGAACCGGCGCGGGGCACCACAGATTCAGAAGCAGGGCGAGGCCCGCCAAACGCGACAGCGTGTTCACGCTTCAATTCTATCTGGCGCCACCTGAGACCGAAGGCAGTTCGGCCGTGGCTCGACTGCGATTCATCTGCAGCACGTCAATGCCAGGGTCAACCACGATGCGTCGAGGACGCTCGGCGATCACCCACGACACAGACACCGATTCGCCCGCAGGGGCGAACACCGTCTGGTCGATGCGCGCCTGGTCGCCCATCGCAGAAACGATCACCACGGCAGGGATCGCGCCCACATTCCGAAGCGTGGCCGACACCCGCCAGCCCGTCCCTTCGCGCGCCACACTCGCCCCGCCGACCACGAACTCAGGCAGTCCGATTCCTGCCGCCCACCGTTCGGTGAACGCGGTGCAGGCCTGCACCTCTGTCGCACCGGCGCACAGATGCTCGAGCAGCCCGGTCAGCGTGACAGGCGGCGACACCTCGTCGCTGTGGGCTGCCACAAACCGCCGCAACCCGCCAAGCATCGCGGCCTCGCCGATCCGGCGCTCCAGCATCCACAGCACCCAGGCACCCTTGTTGGCCGCCACCACCTCGTCTGTGCCCGTCTCGGCTGTGGTGTGCAGCAACGACCGCTCGATGTCGACCCGCCGCGCGCCCAGATACTCGCGTTCGATCTGAGTCGCAAACGCCTGTCGGGCGGCGGCGCCATGTTCGACCTCCAGAAATCGCATGGTCAGGTAGTTGGCCATCCCTTCGATCAACACGTCGGCGCCCGGCCCTTCGGCAGGCCGCACACGGTGCGGCCACCATTGGTGCGCCACTTCATGGGCCGTGACGATGGCCGGCAGAGGCACCTGGGCGTCAGGCCGCGCGAACATGCCGAAGCCCTCCGAAAAAAGGATGGACGACGGAAAGGACTGGGCACGTGTGGCGTGGTCGGGATAGGCGCTGAGCCGCAGGGCGGACCAGGGATACGGCCCCAACCACTCGCTGTATCTGGACCGGGCACTGGTCAGCGTCCGCAAGATCGCGTCGACATTCCAGGCGTGGCGCGGGTCAAACGACACGGCGTCAGCGCCGTTCTGCCGCGTCTCCCATCGCCCGCCCGCGAGGCTCAGATATCGCACCGGCTCGGAGGTCACCCATTTGGTGGTCGTCCACCCGTTCAGGACACTCGTGTTGACCGGCGCGCCAGTGGCGTTTACGGTAAACCCCTGTGGCGAGCGCACGAGTAGCCGCACGGTCATCGCCGGCCTCCGGTCACCGCCATCACCGAGAGAGTAGCCTGGTATCGGAAGCAGATTCGGCCCCAGCGTCTGCAGCACCAGACTGGACGGCAGGACAAACTCAGAGAGGGCGCCGCCATTGCGCGTGAATCCTGTGGGCCAGACAACCTCGTGAGTCACGCGGATCTGCCGCACCGGGCGGCCGGGCGCGGCAAGCAGGTGCACCCCGTCCTTCACCTGTGCGATGACCGGCACGTCGTCGACCCACCAACGCACGTCGCGAAGGGCCGGCCCGACGGTGAATGCGAGTTGATCCTCCCCTGCCTCCGGACCGAGGACGAACCTGGCATCGATGTGGACGCGGCGATGATCGGGCATCACCGTGATGTTTGCGTCGAGGTGTCGCACTGCGGGCGCCGGCCCAGCCAAACCGGCTGCGTGCGCGGCCCGATAGCGATCGCGCCACCCGCGGGCGTTGCTGCCGTCGGGCCCCACGGCGATTTGCGAAGCCATCCAAGAGCCAAGACCGGCGGTGCCTGCCGTGACGATCACCAGCGCGCTGGTCAGCGCAGCGCTCCAGCCTCGGATGCGGCTGGTCCCGGTCCGTCGAACGAATCCCTTGTAGGCCATGACCGCAAATAGCAGTGCGGCCATGAGTATCAGCACGCGGTTGGCAAGAAGGGCGTGGCCGTGCATCTCGAAGGGTCCCGCATCGGTCCAGCGCAACGCCCCCCAGAGCGGCCAGTTCGTCAGCCAACTGTGCGCACCGGTGACGGTGAGCCCGACCGTCACCATCAACACGCCCAGGCTGACAACGTAGGTCAGTGGCCGACTGCCCGTCCAGGTCCAGACGGCCGTGACCATCGCTGTCCACATGAGGAACGTCGGAGCCAGCCCGACGCCCCACAGCACCACGAACGGCCACCACTCACGGGCACCGACCGGTTGCAGCAGGAGCGCGAGCATCCCGACCGCGCCGCACGCCAGCAGGACACCGATCGTCAATACCGCACCTGCCGCCCAGATGCCACCGAGCAGTGCCGTAGTGGAAATGGGCGACGAGTACACCAGGGCATCAAGGCGCACGCGTTCAGCCCGGCTGAGTGCTTCCACCAGGTGGAACAGCAACAAGAGACAGCCGACGCTGGTGATCACTTCAATCAACCCGACCGCCAGACCTCCTGCGGTGGCGATCACGGCTGAATCGAGGGGACCTCGCGCCGAGCCCACCGTTTCCCAGGCCAGCGCTGCGGCAAAGACGATGAACAGATAGAGCGCCGGTTGCGCGCGCAGATGACGCAGCTCGGCGGCTGCGACCACCCGGACCGCCTGCAGCAGGCCCGGAGCGCGCCGGGTCATCGCCAACGTCCCCACCGGTGAGAACGGCAACGGGCTGGCAGATACGGCCGCGCGGCCTGCGGGAGTCCGAACGGTGACGGCGCCGCGCAGTGCACGCGTCAGGTGCCGCGCCGCCATCCACACCGCCACCGTCGGCACCAGCAACACCGCAAGCCGGTTCATGAGAAACGCCGAATCGAGCGGCAACGCGGCCGAGTTGTAGAAGGTGATCCCTCGATCGAACGTGAAGACCGATTGCGACAACCACCGGGCGCCCCAGAGGTCAAGAGGCACGTCCCACCAGCCGAGGGGCTCTTGTGTGCCGAGCGCCAACACCGTCACGGCAAACACGATGGTCGGCACCAGATAGACGCCCACGGGCATCCTGAACCGCACACCCACCGCAAACGCCACGCCGGCGCACCAGACCATCCCCGGAAACACAAACAACAGCGCGGGCCACAGATAGTGAGTCACCGCAAATGGGCCGCGATACGTATCGCCACCGACGAGTCCACCACACTCGTACCATCCGAGTGCAAGGGCCACGTGCGTAGCGAGCACGCCCGTGAGTACGGCCATGACGCCCAGGCACTTGCCCGTCGCATACTCGCCCGCGGTCAGGGGCGTGCTGTGGAGCAAGTCTCCGACGCGCGCCTCATCGTCATGGATCACGGAAAGACCGGCCAGCATCGACGCCAGGAACGGGTAGAACAGCAGCCCCGTCAGCGAGAAGCTCTGCGCCATCGCGTGCACGGAATTGCTGAATGGCCTCAGGCCTTCGACCGCTGCGCTGCCCGACGGAATCATCGCCGCCGGATTCACCGTGAGCGTGGCGAACGTCACGGACGCCAGCAGACCCCAGAGCAAGGGGCTTCGCAGGTGTGTGCGTGCCTCGTGGCGCGCGATCGTGAGCACACGCGAGCGCGTCATGCGGCGGGCTTCGCAGACGGCCGAGCCAATACCATGTAGGCGTCTTCCAGTGTCGGGGCCACGGGTGCGAAGCCCTGAGGCGCAATGCCAGTGTCAACCACCAGGCGCACCAGTGTCTGCCCCTCAAGCAACCGGGCCTGTGTCACGCGCTGGTCGCGCGTCCACACATCGAGGTCGGCGCGTGACACCACGCCCTCAAAGACGCGTCCGGCCAGCGACGCGCGCGCGTCCTGCGGCGTGGTGACGCACACCAGGTGACCAAACCTGATGATGGCCAGGCGCGCACACACCATTGCGACGTCTTCGACAATGTGCGTGGAGAACAGCACCACGCGGTCCTCTGCGAGTTCCGTCAACAGGCGGAAGAATCGAAGGCGTTCCTCGGGGTCGAGGCCGGCGGTTGGCTCATCGACGATGAGCAGTCGGGGATTGCCGGCGATGGCCTGCGCAATGCCCAGCCGTTGCCGCATGCCGCCGGAGTACTGCTTCACCGGCCGGTGGGCCGCATGGGTGAGGTTGACCCGATCGAGCAGGGCGGCGGAGAGCCGGGTCAGGCCCCCCGGCGCCTCCACGCCTTTGAGCGCCAGCAGATGGCGCAGCATCGCGTCGCCGGTCATGTGTGGATAAAAGCCGAAGTCCTGCGGCAGGTAGCCCAGCACGGGCCAGATACGTTCCGGCGTCTCTGTGACCTCCTGCCCCTCCCAGAAGATCTTCCCTGTAGTCGGGGCCAGGAGGCCGGCGAGGACGCGCATCAGGGTGGTCTTGCCTGAGCCGTTGGGGCCGAGGAGTCCGAACAGCCCTGACGGCACTTCAAGCGAAACGTCCTGCAGCGCGGTCACGCCGCCGGGATACGTCTTGGTCAGTCCGAGAATGGACAGCATGCGCAGCTATTACTGCCCGGCGCCGGAAATGGTTCCCGATAACCGATCTAGCGGCACTCGAACAAGATGATGTTGCCCTGTGAGCGATCGAGGCACTTGCGCATGAGCAGGTCGCGCATCGGCCGATCGCTCACGACATTTCTGCGCGGAGCGTGAAGCGCCACCAGGAGCCGGCCGTTCTGCCGAAGGAGCCCATCCATATGCGCGGGGTCGTCAACATGAGACGCGGACCGACCCACGTAGAAATCGAACATGAAGGCATCTTGCCCGACAACCACCACTGGGCTACCAGCCCAGTCCGGTGGAGGCGTGAGCCACTCGCGGTAGCCGGGTGCGCTGACGCCAGACGGGCCACGATCCAGCCACGCCCGCGCCAGCCAGAGGCCGCCCGCAAGAGTCGCGATACCAACGACGATGGCGGCGCCCCTGAGTGCGCGTCTGGTGAGCGACCGCTGCCACTGAAACGGCGCGACGATTCCCGCAGACAGAAAGACCGCAAGCATTGGCAGCCAGAATGAAAAGAACCGTGGGAAGACGACAATGGTCTTGCCAGCGAGCAACAAGAGGAGGAGGGGCACGACGAGCACGGCGACGCCGAGAGACGCCTCCCCCTTGGGCAACCGCAGGAAGCCGACCACCATCAGGCCGCCTGCGATGGCCATCAGTGTCCACGATCGGGAGGATAGCAACTCGACCGCGAGGCCCGCCCACTGCACGCCCCAGTGGTCTCCTCTGGAAACCACCGTGCCGCTTCCCGAAGGAGCGGTCGCAGAAGGCGCCGAAGGCACCGAAGGCACCGCAAAGACAGGCCGGTCGGCCACGAGATCGCCGACGCTCGGCAGGAACATCACGAGAGTGAACACGCCGATGATCAGGAATGAGCGATGCAACCGGCGCAGACCGTCGCCCGAAACGGCGGACGGCGTCACCCGCCCACCGGCGAGACTCCACGCCCAGAAGGCGAGGTACTCGATGGCAAGGATCCAGAAACCGAAGAGGTGGAACAGTGGCAGTACGGCGGTGGACATCGTGTGCACGCGCGCCTGACGAGGATCTCCCGTGCGGAGCACTCTGAAGAACGCATCGACCGACAGCCAGGCCATGCAGGCCAGGCCGGAGTAGCCACGGGCCGTCTGCGCCCACAGCAGGAATGCCGGCGACGCGGCCAGGAGCGCCGCCGCGCACAGTCCCACCACGGGCCCAGAGAGTCGCCGGCCGAATCGCCACGTCACGATGATCGCGCCAAGCGCCAGCAGGAATGCCGGCAGGCGCACCACCCATTCGTGAGGCCCCAGCGCGCGGACAAACGCCGACGCCAGAATCGAGTTGCCGAAGTGATTGTTGTAGGTCTGGACGCGGGTGGCCGACTCCCACCACGAACGCTCAACGATGAACTGGGACGCCGAGTACATCTCGTCGTACTCAAGAGACCGGCTGAGGCTGGGAATCACCACCCACGCGAACGCCGCCACGATAGCGAAGAGCGCGACAAGTTCTACCAGCCCAGGTGCGGAGTGCCCTGACTGCCCCACAGCCGACGGCACGTCTTGCCCGGCGGGCAGCCACCGTCGCCCCCACTGATGCAGCGCGGCGAAGACCACAAACGACAGCAGCAGCACGGCGGGCCACTTGAGCAGCCGGCCCCAGGAAACCGCAGCGCGCACGACCTGGTAGGTCCTGGTTCCCATCAACGCGACGTGCCCGGCCACGTCGCGGCCCAGAGCGTAGTACGGCGTGGGCGCAGCCGGGGGCTGCCAGCCGCCGGCCGACATCGACAGCACGGCGGTCCAGCCAACGCGTCCCTCATGCTCAAATCCAGGCAACGCGGCAGCGACATCGGGCCGGTCGCCCGCATGCAGTTCGGCGTACCCGACGCGCGCACCCTTCCCGTCCGCGCAGCCCTCCTCGCCGCGACGCGCCTCGCCCGCTCGACAGATCTCGATACTGCTCACGCCCACATCGTCGAGCGCCCAGCCGAACAGCCGAACCTCGCCCTCGGCCACTTCGCCATCGACTGGTGCGTCAAAGAACCCCATCGGTGGCTGGTCGGCTGTCACCACGAAGACGTGCACCGCGACCCGCTGGCTCGTGGCCCCGTCTATCGAGATGACGACTTCACCGACGGCGGAGGTCCCGTCCAGGCGCGCAGGGTCGGCCTGAACGGAGAGGCGCGCGGGACCGGCGCCACTGGTGGGCGCGACCGTCAGCCACGGCACGGTGGATTCCGCGCGCCACGGCCGCACCGCCCGATCCGTGCGATCGAGCCGGACAATTCGCGAGGGTGTCGAATGCCATTGGCCGTCAGGCGACTGGGTCGCGCGCAGATGGAGCACCGCCGGATCGGCGACCAATGTCTGCGCCTCGGCCAGAGCGGGTCGGCCCGCGAGAGCGACGAGCACACACATCCAGGCGGCGGCGAGGAACGTCTGCACCATGCGATTCTAGCTGGTGGCTCGCGTCTGCAACGAGACTAGAACTGCAGCGAAAGGGCAGTAGCCGGTCGGAGGGCATACGCAAAAGGGCGGCAAGGAGTCTCCTCCTCGCCGCCCGCGTAGTGTGCCCGCACGGGCTGAAGCCCATGCGCTCCGATCCCCCGGACTCCTGGACTCCCGGACTCCTGGACTCCCGGACTCCTGGACTCCGACTAGTACCTATAGTGGTCCGGCTTGTACGGCCCGTCCACAGGGACGCCGATGTACTTCGCCTGCTCGGGTGAGAGCTTCGTCAGCTTCACGCCCAGCTTGTCGAGGTGCAGGCGCGCGACCTTCTCATCGAGATGCTTCGGCAGCACGTAGACCTTCTTCTCGTAGTTCGACGTGTGCGTGAACAACTCGATCTGCGCGATGACCTGATTGCTGAAGCTTGCCGACATCACGAAACTCGGGTGACCCGTGGCGCAACCGAGGTTGAGCAAGCGCCCTTCGGCCAACACGAGCACGCTGTGCCCGTCCGGGAACACGAACTCATCAAACTGCGGCTTGATGTTGATGCGCTCGACGCCCTGCTTCTTCAGCCCGGCCATATCGATCTCGTTGTCGAAGTGGCCGATGTTGCCGACGATGGCCTTGTCTTTCATCTGGCGCATGTGGTCCACGGTGAGGATATTCGTGTTGCCCGTGGCGGTGATGAAGATGTCGGCCGTCTTCAGCACGTCGTCAAGCACCGTCACCTGGTAGCCTTCCATGGCGGCCTGCAACGCACAGATGGGGTCGATTTCCGTGATGATGACGCGCGCGCCCTGTCCCTTGAGCGCCTGCGCGCAGCCCTTGCCCACGTCGCCATAGCCGCAGATGACCGCCACCTTGCCGGCGAGCATCACGTCGCTCGCGCGCAGGATGCCGTCGGTGAGTGAGTGCCGGCAGCCGTAGAGGTTGTCGAACTTCGACTTGGTGACCGAGTCGTTGACGTTGATCGCCGGGAACAAGAGTGTGCCCGCGTTCATCATCTCGTAGAGGCGATGGACGCCCGTGGTGGTTTCTTCAGTGACACCCTTGATGTCTTTCGCCATCGTCGTGAAGCGGCCGGGGTGCTTGACCAGCTGCGTACGGAGCAGCTCGAGGATCACGCCCCACTCTTCGGGGTCCTTGTCCTCATCAAACGCCGGCACCGCGCCCGCCTTTTCGAATTCGACGCCCTTGTGGATCAGCAACGTCGCGTCGCCACCGTCGTCGAGCAGCATGTTGGGGCCCGAGCCGTCGGGCCACATCAGCGCCTGGTCGGTGCACCACCAGTATTCGTCGAGCGTCTCGCCCTTCCAGGCAAACACCGGGATGCCGCGCGGATTCCCGGCGGAGCCGTTCCTGCCGACCGCGACGCCGGCGGCGGCATGGTCCTGGGTCGAGAAGATGTTGCACGACACCCAGCGCACGTCGGCGCCGAGTTCGTCGAGCGTCTCCATGAGGACGGCGGTCTGGATGGTCATGTGCAGCGAGCCCATGATCTTCGCGCCCTTGAGGGGGAGCTTGCCTTTGTATTCGGCGCGGATCGCCATCAGGCCGGGCATTTCCTGCTCGGCGAGACGGATTTCCTTGCGGCCCCACTCGGCCAGGCCGAGGTCAGCCACCTTGAACGGCGCTCGTCCGGCCGTCTTGGCCAGGTCAAACGCGTGTGCAGTCATCGTTGCGGTCGTCATCATTCTCTCCTTGTGTTTTTACTCACACGAGGCATGAAGGCCTGAAGGAACTTCCATTTTGGGAAGGCTCTTTCAGGGCTCCACGCCTCGTGTAAACCCTGATCTACGTCTTTCTCCGCCCTGTTGCCACGAACAACCCTGGGCCCTTCGCTCCAGGGTCTTCGGGCAGATTTGCCACGTTCGTTCTTTCAAAACCCGCCTGCGTCAGAAACCTGCGCGCCTGGTCGTCGCCGAATCCCAGCCACACGTGCCCCATCTGCTGGCGATAGTCCTCGCGATGGTGCGCGGCCATGTCCACGAGCAACACGCGGCCGCCGGGCTTCAGCACGCGACACGCCTCTGAGAGCGCCGCGGTCGGTGACGGCACGTGGTGCAACACCAGCATCAGCACGGCGGCATCGAGCGTACGGTCTTTAATCGGCAGGGCCTCAAGGGAACCGGCGCGCCACTCCACATTCTTGAGCGACGAGAGCCTGGAGCGAGCGGCCCCGAGCATCTCTTCTGAGGCGTCCACGCCAATGACTTTTCCAACATGCGGCGCCAAAGCCGCGGTGGCCAGGCCTGTGCCGCACCCGAGGTCACCAACGACCCACGTGTCATCCAGCAGGCTGAGGAGCGATGAGGACAAGAACTCGCGGCCGAAGAGGTCGTCGCGCACGAGATCCCACTGACCGGCCGTGGAGGCGAAGAACTTCTGCGACGCGGCTGCGCGCAGCTTGAGGACACGCTCAAGCCGTCGGGTATCCTGCGCGGCACTCGGCCGGTCGGCCACTTCGTCGCGCGTAATCCGCCACACCTGCGATCGCGACTCATCGTCGAGCGCCAAGGCGTAGTAACGACTGGTGCCATCACGCCGCGAGGCCAGCCAACCGGCATCCGCCAGAATCTTCAGCTGGCGGCTGACGGTCGATTGCGGCAACTGCAATACCGTGCACAGTTCCGACACGGTCAGCTCATGCGCCTCGAGCATGGTCAGCATTCGACATCGCGTGGCGTCGGCCAGCGCTGAGAGCGAATCGAGGAGCGGTGTGGCGGTGGCCATATAAATCCGTAAATCCGGATTTAAGGATATACAGCCTGTCGGCTACCTGTCAAGTCGGGTGGTGGCAATCCAAGCCTCATTCGCAATGAAGATCAAGTTTACACTTCAAAGACAGTTCTTAAAGTTAAGCGAATCAATTTTTATACTTATTCACTCTGTTTTTGTGCTACAAGTAGCGATTCATATTTTACGGAGCCTCCCATGTCAACCGCCCTTCGCGACTTCCTTGAGATTCCCTACGACAAACTTGAAGAGATGAACCTGGCCACCAAAGAGGCCCGGCGCAAGCGCACACCCGCGCACAAGGCGCGCGAGCGGCAGATGAAGTACCTGACGGACGAGAAGCGCATCAAGGCCGTGACCGTGTGTTTTTCCGACCTCGAGGGCCGGATGCACGCCCTCGATTACGACAAGAAGTTCCTGCTTAAGAGCGCCGACAACCTGACGTTTGATGGGTCCTCGATTCGGGGATTCTCGCAGCAGGCCGAGTCGGACCTGCGGCTGGCCATCGACTGGCCGGCGTTCTACATGCTGCCATCCGATGTGTTTGGCCCTGGCAAAGCGTTGGTGTTTGCCGATGTCCTGGAGAAGGACGGTACGGCGTATGTGGCGGACCTGCGCTCGCAGCTCAAGGCCTACACCGAGAAACGCTTCGCCAAGGACGGGTCGGTGTTTAACGCGGCGATGGAAATTGAAGGCTTCCTGTTCAAGGGGCGTGACGCCGAGCGGCACTACCACGAGACCGGCGCGTTTGACCTCATCAGCACCGGCGGCTATTACCACTCGCTGCCCGGCGATGCGCTGCGGCTCTTCATCGACAGCGCTGCGGAAGTACAGCGCGCGATGGGTTTTGAAAACGAGAAGGACCACCCCGAAGTGGCGCCCTCACAGTTCGAGATGAACTACTCGTACAGCGAGGTCAATATCGCTGCCGACCAGGTGCTGCTCTACAAACTGCTCTGCCGGCAGGTGGCGGCGCGCATGGACCTTACGGCGAGCTTCCTCCCGAAGCCGATGACCGGCGTCAACGGCAACGGCATGCACACGAACCTCTCGATTTCCAGGAACGGCAAGAATACGTTTTTCGACGCGAAGGGTCAGGACCAGGTCTCGAAGGGGGCGTGGAACTTCATCGATCGCATCCTGGCGAGCGGGCAGGAGATCTGCCTTGCGCTTAATCCGAGCGTCAATGCCTATCGCCGGCTCGACCCGCACTACGAGGCGCCGAACCAGATCAAGGCCTCGGCCGTGAATCGCGGCGCGATGGTGCGCATTCCGATCGGCAACGAGAAGTCGGCGCGCGTTGAAGTGCGCTCGATCGCACCGGACGCGAACCCCTATCTCGCGCTCTACACGTTGCTGAGGACCGGGCTCGAAGGCCCGCTGGGCGACGAAGACGCCGAAACGCGCCGGTCGCGCACCAAGTTCCTGCCCGACAACATCTACGACGCCATTCGTCTCTTCAAGAGCAGCAAGTTCATGGCCGAGCTGCTCGGCGATGAAGTGCATCAGCGGTATATCGATGTGAAAGCCGCACAGGCCGACCGTTGCCCCCGGGCGCTGGGCTCACGGATCAAGACCGCCGAGGTCCAGTTCCACCACGAGGTCACGAACCAGTATCTGTGGTCGCAGTTCTGAGAAGTATGTCGGGGTCCTGGGGTCCTGGGGTGCGTAGCGCGGCCTGGGTCTAGGCCGAGAATGACACGTAGCGCGGCCTGGGTCTCTAGGCCGCGTGAGATGGTATGAAAAATAACCCGTTCGCCGGCCTGGGTCGGCAACTTGGCATCACGGTCCCTGATGCCGTCGTGCCGACGCCGCGTCCGACCAGCAGCCCCAAAGGGCCCGCCCGAGCGGTGGTCCGCATGGAACGTACCGGGCGGAGCGGCAAGGAGGCGACTGTCGTCGAGCAACTCGGCCTGAAGGGCGAGGACCTCGACGAGTGGCTCAAGGCCCTCAAGGCGACACTGGGCTGCGGCGGCAGCATAGAGGGCGACACCCTGATGCTGCAGGGCGATCACCGCAAGCGACTCCCCGACGTCCTCACGGCCCGCGGCGTCCGCAAGGTCATCGTCGGGTAGGAGGCTCGGCGGCCCGTCGCGCGCCGCCGCCCTTACCCGCCCTTCAACCGCTCCGGTCGCATGACGAGGTTCTCGATGAAGAACTCCATCATGCGGCCGTTGTTGACGCCCGTGTGACCGGCGTCAGGGCCGACCTGCACTTCGAAGTTCTTGCCTGCTGCCTGCAGCGCTTTGATGAGCTGCATGGAGTTGTTCGGATGCACGTTGTTGTCGGCAGTGCCGTAATAGAGGAGCAGCCGGCCCTGGAGGTTCTTCGCCAAGGTCATCGCATTACCCGCCTCGTACCCAGCCTTGTTCTCCTGAGGGATCCACATGTACCGCTCGGTGTAAATCGAATCGTAGTGATACCACGACGTCACCGACGACGAGGCTGACGCGGCTGCCCAGACGTCGGGATGTTTGAGCATCGAGAGGGCCGACGAGTAGCCGCCATACGACGTGCCGAAGATGCCCACGCGATCCTTGTCGAAGTACGGCCGGCTCCACAACGCTTTCACGCCCAGCGCCATGTCGTCCATCTCGGTGACGCCGAGATTGAGATACGCATCGTCGAGCGTGCGCTTGCCCATGCCAGGGGCGGAACGCGAACTAAGCTGCAACATCAAAAACCCATACTCGGTCGTCGCGTTGGGCGCCGAGAAGTTCTCGGTCGTCACCCCTGAGCCGGGACCGCCATACACGGACGCGAGCGTGGGATACTTCTTCGACGGATCGAAGTTCGACGGAAAGCTGATCATGCCGTAAAGCTGCGTCTTGCCGTCGGCCGCCAGATACGTGAACTGCTCACCCTTCCTCAACCCGAGCTCGTTAAACTTCGTGAGGTCGCTGGCCGCCACCTCCTTGAGCACCTTGCCCGACGCGTCGAGCAACCGCGACGACGGCGGATCCTTGTGCGTCTGAATCATGTCGACCATGAACTTGCCATCGGGCGAAAGCGACACAGTATGGGTGAACTTGGGATCGGTCAGGCGCACGTCGCCCTTGCCGTCCAGACCGACGCGATGCAACTGCACCTTCATCCAGTTGTCGCCCGACCGCGCGGTGTAATACACCACGCCCGCCGCCTCATCCACTCTCGTCACGCCGACCACTTCGAAATTCGTGTGCCGGGTCAGAGGCGCAATGAGTTTGCCGGCCGTACTGTAGAGATAGAGATTGCGCCAGCCATTGCGCTCCGACGTCCATATGAAGCGTTTGTTGTCGCTCAGGTACTGAATCGGCGGCGAGTTCACCACCCAGCCGGTGGGCCACTCCTCAGAGAGAATGACGCGGCACTCGCCGGACGCCGGCGCGCAACCGGCAAACTCCAGCTTGTTCTGCCGCCGGTTGGTGCGGTTCATCAGCAGCTCGCTGCCGTCCTGCGACCAGTTGATCCGGTAGACGTAGTGCCCGACGTTGTCATTGGTGAACGTGGCCCCGTCGGCCGGAATGTCGGTAAACGGACGGCCATC
>Ga0209591_10004601_pt1 | contig 15570 bp, 14 predicted proteins | sample MAT01_FD_187207 | JGI IMG/M metagenome (GOLD analysis project Ga0209591, IMG submission 187207) | Freshwater microbial communities from Lake Fryxell liftoff mats and glacier meltwater in Antarctica - MAT-01 (SPAdes) (version 2) | ecosystem: Environmental > Aquatic > Freshwater > Ice > Liftoff... | reverse complement strand
TAACTTTTTATTTCCACACCAAAAGGCAGGTCAATACATTTTTCTTTTTTTATTTTCCAGTTATTGATGGCAAATTCTCTGTCTTCCGGAGCGATGAAGAAAAGACCATCTGCTTTTTCAAAACTGCTCTTTTCGTATCGTTTCAACACCGGCCACCACCATTTCCCGATGGATCGGAAACGTTGATATTCTATATTATGTGTATGAATGATTACTTTAACCCCCGTTCTTTTTCTTACGGCAAATGCCAGCCAGGCAAAGTAGGGGTGTTCACAAATAATAGTATCAAACCCTTCTTTCTTCGTAAGGTTGATGAGCTTTGTTATAAGGCTTCGGTCAATATATCTGGAAAAAGATTTTTTCAGCAACGGGATTGTCTTGTACGATTTCGCCAGTGAAAAATCATTTTCAGCAAGCGAAATAACAGTAAGGTCAATTGCTGAACCGAGGTTTTCAAAAAAATGTGCAATAAACTTTTGCCCACCTGAAAAAAAGGGCAGGTAAGGGTAAGGAGCTATTGCCAGCACTTTTTTCATCCCGCTATTTTCTTACTTTCTCTCCAGGCCATAAATAATCCGCCAACAAATACCAAGAGGATAACAATAGATGCTATGAACATCATAGAAGTTCCTTTCTTTACCGAAGGTGGTTCAAAAACAAATTTCACGGCATGTTTACCGGCAGGTATTGATAGTCCACGAAGAATGTAATTAACGTTGCAGTAATCAACTTTCTTTCCATCTATGTATGCATTCCAACCAACAGGATAATATACTTCGCTAAAGACGGCGAACTGAGGCCCGTTGCAATTCGCTTCATATTCTATCGCATCATTGTCGTATTTCGTCATTGTAATGGATGAAGTAGAATCCCACTGCGGCTGCACAATGTTTTTGCTAAACGATTCGTCAACAATTGCTGTGTCTTTTAAATTAGTATTGCCAAGTGCCTGTATGGCCGCAACACGGTCTTTTACTACCTGCACATTTTTTACTAACCAGCATGGGCCAAAAGCATCCTGGTTTGGAATTAAACCCGGCTGACCTGATTGCTGATCTTGCACTACAATGTATTTTGTGTTCAGCATATTCATCACACCCGGATTGGGCCGGCCTGATGATAAATATTTTTCAATTACATCCTGGTAGATACGAAGTTTAGCAGGGTGATAACCACCTACCGATTTGTGATAATAAGAAGTTCTCGATTCGCTGAACGGGCCGCCTGTTTCAGTGCCTGCCATGTTGAAAACCCTGAAATTCGGGTCAGTATCTTTTAATAGCTGGTTGTCAATTTCAGTCTTTCTAAAATTAGCACCATCATAATCATCGGCAGGAATGAAAAGTTTCCTGTCTTCCCTTTCGCTCAGATACGGCTCTTTATCGTTACTAAAATATCCTTTGCTTACTATAGTTATATCAAGTGTACTTATTATCAGCAGTATAATTGCGGCTACAAAGGCAGTAATTTTAGTTTTATAAAATGCGAATATTGTACCCAGTGCCAAAAGACTAAGGCCTAATGCTCTTAATAACTGGCCGCCGAACAATCCCTGCCTGTCTGCTTTTAATCCTGCAACCACTGACCTGCCTATATCTTCATTTTTAGCTTGCTCGGATATGCTTTGTGCAATTTGCCCGTCATAGGGGGAACTGTAGTCTATCATTACATACATAATAGCCAGCAAAGCAAATAGCCCCGCAGCGGTGTACAACATTTTTTTAAAATCAGCCAGTTGAAGTTTGGGCCCAAATAAAATTTGCTGTAAAGCTAAGGCAGCACTTATGCCAACAGTAAGTTGCGGAATTACCTGGGCAAATGGAGGAGACCTGAACTTATTGTACAATGGCAGATGCTCAAATAAAAATGTATTAAAGCCGGGAAAATATTTTCCCCATGACATTGCTATTCCTAATATAGTGGCAGCTAACAATGCCCATTTCATGGGCGACTTTACAATTGCAAAACCAATTAGTCCCAACAAACAAATAATCACTCCTAAATATGCAGGACCGGATGTATAAAGCTTTCCCCAATATTCAGGCATGCTTTGGGCAACTTGTTCAGCACTGCTTTCAGGTATTCCTTTATTCACAAGTTTTTTTACCACATTAGAACCTTCGCCTGTCATATTTTTGCTAAAGCCTCCAAATGCATTTGGCATGATAAACGTAACAGATTCTGCCTGGCCAAGACTATATTCAAACGCATACGCCGTATCAAGCCCTTTCGTATTTGCAGTTTTAACAGAATCACCTTCTATCGTAATATCTTTTCCTCCCCGCATGGTGTACTTGGCATACTCTGATGTGGTTTTTAATATTAACGCATTTCCTGCCAGCCCAATTAATGCGGAAGCAATGGTGATGCCACCTGCAATGCCAATATGTTTCCAATCTTTTTCTTTAATCCATTTTACTAAATAGGCAATTGTTATCAGTGCTGCAATAATAAAAAAGTAATAAGTTACCTGCAGGTGATTTACTCCTATTTGCTGGTAAGTTGCATAGGTAGTTAACGCAAAGCCAAGCCAGTATTTTTTTTCATAAATAGAAATAAGGCCTGCCAGTATTAACGGCATCAAAGCAGTCGCCTGCATTTGTGTATCATGCCCAGCCGCAATAATAACCGGGTTATAAGTGGAAAAAGCGTAGGCAATAGCCGCCAGCATACCTATTACAGGTCTTACCCGCAATACGAGACAGAGAATATAAAAACATATACAGGCTAGAAAAAAAAAGTTGATTGGTTTAGGCGTACCCAGCGTAAATATTTTGAGCATATCAGGCATAACACTTTTGCCTTGCATAGCCACCTGGTAGTTGGGCATACCACTGAAAAGATTAGGATTCCACAGGGGGTAATTTCCGTTTTTCACTTTATACTCAAAAGAATTTTGGGCCATTCCTTTCCAGCCTACATTATCATGCTGGTTTAGCACATTTCCATCCAATACAGGTTTACAGAACAAAGCCGAAATAACTAAAAAAATGACAACCGCTATAAAATGAGGAAAAATTTTTTTGAGCAGGGAATTTTTCATGCTTATGAAGGTTAATTAAGCTGACAAAATAATGCTATTTTAGACTAAAATCCCGATGCGCTGGCTTTTATTTTTGTCAAGATTGGCCTTTATCTGTGGTATCTGTTTCCTTTTGTCTTTTTCCTTGCTGATGCAGGATTGGATAAAGGATGAAAACCTTAAATCAACTATCATTACCATCGGTTATTTAATGGGAATGATCATTCTTCCGCTGGTCAATTTTTGTTACCTGTTGGTGTTGATTGTTAAAGGAAGGTTGAAGGAGTTTGTACCATGGTGGCTCATCATCGTTAACTTGTTATTTTTAGTGACATTAATCTTTTTTATATTCTATCTCAATGATCCATACTATCATCAAACATAAACCTACCCGGTTGTTCATCATACTTGCTGGTATTTTTATCACCAATGCACTGATTGCAGAGTTTATCGGGGTTAAAATATTTTCATTAGAATCTACACTGGGTTTAAAGCCTGTTCAAATTCATTTGTTCGGCGGCACTTACTCTTTTAATCTTACCTGCGGCGTATTGTTGTGGCCGGTTGTATTTGTAATGACAGATATTATTAATGAATACTACGGACAGAAAGGAGTGAAATTTTTAAGCTGGATGACCATTTGCCTGATCGCTTTTGGTTTTTTAATGGTATTTGGGGCTATTCAAACACAACCAAACCAGTGGTGGATGGGCAGCAAAAAAGAAGCTGGTATTGAAAACATGAGTACAGCTTTTAATGGTATTTATGGTCAGGGGCTGGGTATTGTAATCGCTTCTATGACGGCTTTCCTGGTAGCACAATTGGTAGATGTGTTTGTTTTTCACAAAATAAAAAAGGCAACCGGGGAGAAAAAAATTTGGTTGAGGGCAACAGGTTCTACGTTGATATCACAGTTAATTGACAGCTTTGTAGTATTGATCATTGCCTTTTATATTTATCCTAAACTGGTAAAGGGACAAGGAGAACCATGGCCTTTCGATCAGTTGATTGCCATTTGTATTGTTAATTACATTTACAAATTTGTTGTAGCCATCATTCTTACACCGGTCATTTATCTTGTTCACAACCGGATTGAAAAATATCTTGGCCATGAACAGGCCGCAGCCATGAAGAAAGCGGCTATGGGAGATGATTAAAGCTTTTCTTTAATCAGGGAGGCAACTACTTTATCTATTGGCAGCGTTACACTTTCTGCTGAGAAGTCATCCCAATCAATAAGGCGGAATGTTTCCGTTTCTTTGGTTGCTTCGTACACTTTCATTTGCTGTTCATCAAAGTCAAAGGGTTTGTTTCTCAGCGGGGCTTTTATTTCTTCCAATGCTTTGGCAAAATAATAAATAGAAATGATCTGGTGCTGCGGATTAAAAGCAGATATCTGGAAATAATCAGTTGTATAAATGTGTTCGCCAATTTCAACTTTCAGATTCATCTCTTCCATAAACTCCCGTTGCAAACAATCTCTTGTTCCTTCGCCAAATTCTAAACCTCCGCCCGGGAATTTGGTAATGTAGCTGCCACGGATTAATTCATCACTAACCAGCACCTGGTTGCTTTCGTTAATAAGAATACCATAAACCCTGAGATTAAACATGAGGCGTTAAAAAATTTTCTTGCGAAAGAAATACCAGCCAATAATAAGAGCTATGCCCAATGATAGAAAGGCGACAATATAAAAGGCATACTTCGAATGTTCAAATCCGCTGGGCACATTCATACCAAACAAGCTGGCAATCAGTACGGGAAAGGTGAGAACAATGGTGATTACCGCCAGTCTTTTCAAAACCTGGTTCTGGTTATTGGCAATAATACTGGCAAAAGCATCAAGGGTGCTGCTCAATATGTTGGTATAAATATTAGACATCTCAAGGGCCTGTGAATTATCAACAATAAGGTCATTCAAAAATTCTTGTTCATCTTCTGTAAGGGCCAGAAAATTAGTCCGCTCCATCTTCATCATCAGCATTTCGTTGGAACGAAGAGCTGTAACAAGATACACAAGGCTTTTTTGTATCCGCATCAGTTCTAATAAATGCTCATTCCGGCTTGAATCATACAATTGTTGTTCAAATGTGTTACGACGCTGATTAATTTCTTTCAGGTGTTCCATGAAATTCTGAACAATTTTTTCAAAAATCTTCAATACCATCATATTCCGTTTATCCGGGTGGCGGTTTTGAAAAGTATTCAGAAATTTTTTGATAGCCGTATTTTCAAATGAGTTAACCGTTACAATCTGGTTGTGAGTAAGGATGATGCATATTGGAATGGTGATATAATACGCATCACTTTCATTAAAGGAATTGTTTTCTGTGGGTGTTTTGATAACAATCAGCTTTACATTATCATCCTCTTCAAAACGGCTTCTTTCGTCTATGTCTAATGAGTCGGTTAAAAAGTCAATAGGAATATCTAAGGCAGTAGATAATTCAGAAAATTCTTCCTGTTTGAGTGGGGGTAATACGTTTACCCAAACCCCGTTTTCGGGTTTGTCTATTTCCACTGTTTTTTGGTCGATATTTTTGAAGTACTGAATCAATAATTGCCGCCTGCCTTCATAACCATTTCAGCAGGCAGGCAAAGGTAAGCCTGCCCGACTTTTATTTTAAAAAATTATTATGGTCAGCCGACTGCAGGTTCAGATTCAATCGTTCAATCTTTCTTTAACAATCTTAAGATGATGCTCAGTGTGATAAATGGTAAAATAACCTAATTCACGGAGAGTGATCTTCCCTAATAAAGGATGCGGAGCAAGATATTTGTCAAGTTGCTGATCATCCCAGTTTTTTTGTATAGCAAATTCAAGTTTCTCCATTGCTGTTTTATATATATGTAGAATTTTTTCTTTTCCTTGTTTTGCTAAAACCGGTTTTGCAACAAATCTTCCGCTGGCACGGCCACCTTGTTCCAGTTTCAATATATACTTTGCTATCAGTTCATCATAACTCCGGGAGGGGCGATTGGGTTTACCGGCATAAAGCCGCACCATAAATTTCGGAAGGCGATAGGCCAGCTTTGTCATATTTGCAGAGGTGGTAAGATGAGTTACATTTTGTGCAACAGACCATTTTGCTGCAGGTTGGCGAAAAAATAGTTCATCAGTGATGGTGGAACAAAAAGAAGCGAACTCAGTTGAAACAAGTTTCAGTTGCTTAAGTATTTCTTCTCTGGATAAAATTTCCGGCATAGGTTATTTTAATTGAACAGTTCCTTCATAAACTTTTTCGGCAGGGCCGCAAAGCCAGATGTTTTCATATTTATTATCATCAATACGGTCAAACTCCACACTAAGTGTGCCGCCTAATGTTTTTACTTCCACATCATTAAATCCGTTTTCATTATGATAGCAGACAAGGGCTGCTGCAGTTACACCGGTTCCACAGGAGTAGGTTTCATCTTCCACGCCTCTTTCATAGGTCCGGACGATTATTTTATCGGCTTCGCTCAATTGTTCTGTGAAATTTACGTTTATACCTTCTTCTTCAAATTCTTTACTATGCCTTATCTCACTTCCTTTTTTAAAAACATCCATCTCCATTACGTTTGTCACCAGTTTTATGTAATGAGGTGACCCTGTATCAAGAATAAAATCATTGTGAAATTTTCTGATATTTTTTACATCTTTTATTTTTATAGAAACGATGCCATCCATATCTATCTCTGCTTCATGAACCCCGTCCGAAGCAAGGAAACGATATACTTCCCGGTGGATGCCAAGGTGGTAGGCAAATTTTGTCATACAGCGACCGCCGTTACCACACATGGTTCCTACTTTGCCGTCTGCATTAAAATATTTCATTTCAAAATCAAAATCCCTTTTTTCATTCAGCAGCATCAGGCCATCGGCACCGATGCCAAACCGCCTGTCGCAGAGTTTATGGATTTGTTCTGTGGTCAGTGCTGAGTATTCGTTTTTTCTGTTGTCGGCAATGATAAAATCATTCCCGGTTCCCTGGTACTTATAAAAATGAAATGTCATACGGCAAATAGGGTTTAGTTAGTGGCCAGTGGGTTGGCGAAGGTTCTCAATCATTTTACTTAGCATCCTGAATGTTGATTCAAGGTATTGTTCCAATTCCTGCATTTGTCCATTTTGATAGTATTCTAAAACAATTGCTGTTTCAAATTGAGTATCCATTTCAACTAATGAACTTCTTGATATTTCGTAAAATCGTTTTTTTTCTGTTTTTGAGATTCTTGATGCTCCCTCAGCCAGGTTACTGCAAACTGAAACAGCAGCTCGCCTGATTTGCGAAATAAGAACATATTGCTCTTCTTTGGGAAACATTCGTGTAGCCGCATACACTTCTTTTATCAGCTTTAGGGATATTTGATACACATCCAGTTTTTTGTGTGATAGATTTAGCATATTCTAAAGTTTGTTTTTTTTTCGGGGTCTATTCCCTTTTACTTCTTGCCATTTCCTACTTGCCTCTTAGATATTTTCTGAAAATATTTGTAAAAATTTTTGAATCAGTTTTTCAACAGTCGCCAGACCATCTTTTGAAAACTCTTTTTGAACCCTGTTAGCAACAATTGCATTTACTGCAAGACAACTATGTCCCAGTAATTTTCCTAAACCATAAATGGCCGAAGTTTCCATTTCAAAATTAGTGATACGGTGCTGACCAAAACGGAAATCAGTAAGCCGGTTAATAAGATTTGGATTACTGATACCTAATCGTAATATTCTTCCTTGTGGCCCGTAGAAGCCCGGACAGGTAACGGTTATACCCTGGTGAAAATCTTTTACAAAATGTTTTATTAATGATGCAGCACCGCTGCTGATGTATGGATTGCCAATTTGCCCATGTATTTGTGTATGCGTTACAAAAGAATGCAACAACTGTTGTTCTGCATCATTTTGTTCGTGACGGTAAAAATTTAATAAATTATCAACTCCAAGTCCATGTGTAGATGCCACAAAACTATCCACCGGAATATCGGCCTGCAACGAACCAGATGTGCCGATGCGGACTATATTCAGCGATTTCAGTTCTTTTTTTATTTCTCTTGTTGTAAAATCAATATTAACGAGGGCATCCAGCTCATTTAATACAATATCTATATTATCCGGGCCGATGCCGGATGATAAAACGGTCAGTCTTTTCTTTCCTACATAGCCTGTATGGGAGATAAATTCACGGTGTTGCCTTTTTACTTCAACAGAATCAAAATGTTTACTTACCTCTTTTACCCTGTCAGGATCGCCTACAGTGATAACGGTGCCAGCTATTTCTTCCGGACGAAGGTCAAGATGGTAAATAGCACCACGGGGATTAATAATCAATTCCGATTCTGGAATACGGCTCATCTTTCAGGGTTTAAGTGAAATGAAATTGGGTAAAAAACGTATATTTGCCACCTTTAAGGTTCATCCCGATAAAGGTCGGGACTAAAATTTATAATCTGAAATAGTTAATAAAAATGGTTCTGGGTCCGCCATCTGGCGGATAGACAGAATCAAGAAATGGTCCTGTGGCCGAGTGGCTAGGCAAAGCTCTGCAAAAGCTTCTACAGCGGTTCGAATCCGCTCGGGACCTCTATAAAACAGAGGCTGTCCAAAGGGGCAGCCTTTTTTATTGCCCGTTAGAAAATGCTAAAGGGCAATCCAACAATGCAATTGCCTTTTCCTTCGTTACGGTAGGAAAGTCTTCTAAAAACTGGTTAAGAGATATACCAGCTTCAAGATGGTCAAATAAGGTTTCGACTGGCACTCGGGTATGTTTAAAAACGGTTTGTTCGCCTAAGATTTCGCTATCTATTGTTATGATTTCCCGGATGTCCATTTTTAAAATTACAAAGGATGCACCTCCTTTTCATGCAATACAGGGTTTATTCGTAAATTAGCTCATGAAGTTTTATGTTGATACATCAGTTTGGGGTGGACATGATGACGACGAGTTTTCGTTGTGGACTCAACCTTTTTTTCAACAGGCCAAGTAAGGACTTTTTATAATTGTACTGTCTGATCTTACTTTAAGGGAACTTTCTTTGGCACCCGCAAAAATTAAATCTTTGCCGACAACAATACCCGTTGATTTTTTGGAATTAACTTCCCTGACACCGGAGCAAATAGAGTTAGCTAATAAATACATTGAAGAGGGGGCATTAACAAAAAAATTTTACTCTGATGCCCAGCACATTGCTATTGCAACTACTCTAAAGGTTGACAGCCTGGTAAGTTGGAATTTTAAACACATGGTAAATTTTTTTCGTATCAGGCAATATAATTCCATCAATTTAAAATTTGGTTATTCAACCATTGACATACGAACACCAAAGGAGGTAATTTATGAAGACAAAAACTAAAGTAAAAAAAGAATTTAAGGCAGTTGATTTTATGAGAGTGGTTCGCAATGAATTGTCTGATGAATTTTTGAAAGACAAAAAAGCATACCTGAAGAGTTTGAAAATTGTTATGGCAGATTTTAAACGTAAGCAGATTAAAACCAACCGCTAATAAGCTTATAGCTTTTAGACTTCTGCATTTATTAAAACTTCTTAGCAGGTCTGTACTGAAGTTAAACAATCGATCAACCTTATATTGGGTGGGTGCTTTAATTTATCCTGCTGGCCCAATCCAGTAATGCAATTGCCTGTTCCTTAGTTACGGTAGGAAAGTCTTCTAAAAATTGGTCAAGAGATATACCAGCTTCAAGATGGTCAAATAAGGTTTCGACAGGCACACGGGTATCTTTAAAAACGGTTTGTCCGCCTAATATTTCGTTATCTATTGTTATGAGTTCCCGGATACCCATTTTTAAAATTACATAGAAAAATCCAAATTGGAAAGCTACCCATAAGCTTTGAATCTATTTCAACTTAGGCATCTAACGCATTCCACTTATTTACCAATAATCTGCCATTCAAAAAAAGATCCCCTTTCACTATTATTGGCAGCCCCCACAAAAATGCCCCTCGTTTAAAAGCAAGGGGCATTTTTATTAAAGAGTAAGTCCTGTATTAGTTAAACAAATACCTGAAACCAAATTGCATATAATAAGTAGAGGCAATACCTAAATTATCCCTGAACGTCCTTGTTGCTATCTGACCCTGCACTATTTGTAACCTGAATGTAGGCACTTGTGTACCGCCCGGTATATATGGAGTTGCACCGGTTACGTTTTGTGGAACAAGAATAGAACTGGCATTGACAATTTTTACTTTACCCCAACTTGGATTAAGCAGGTTCCCAAAGTTGAAAATATCAAGACTGAACTGGATAGTGTTTTTATTTTTTCCAATATTAGTAAACACATCCTGTAACAATTTTAAGTCAACCTGGTTTCTCCAGGGAAGTTGTGCTCCATTTCTTTCTGCATACTGCCCCCTGCGTTTTTTCAGGTACTTATCCTGATTAATAAAGTCTTCAAACAACTGTCCTTGCTGAGCGGCAGAATAAACTACACCATTAATGGCTGCAGTTGGTACAAATGTGATTTCTGCAGGGTTCCTGGCATCTTTTGGAATATATATCAGGTCATTACCGGTAACATTATCACGGTTGAAGTCGGCGCCATATACATAAGAGAACCTTCCATCAATAGAACCCTGGTAAACGAACGATATGGTAGTAGCCAGATGCTTAAAATATTCTTTGCGGTAGGAGAGTGTTCCAACTACCCTGTCTGGTACAACAAAGCCTGAATGCGACATGCTAGGGTTATTTGCTCCATTAACTGAAGGTATTAAACTCCAGGTATTAAATGGTTGGTCACCAACACCATCATATAATGCGTTTGCAATAAATTTGGTGTAGGCCACTGAAGCAGCAAATCCTTTTTTAAATGTTTTATCCAACTTAACAGTCAAAGAACCTGAATGGCCTCTTTTTTCATTGCCTGTTAAAATAACTTGTAAGGCTGTTGTTCCGGCGGCACTTGGAACTAAGATACCCGGTCCTGCGCCGATTAACTTATTGATATATTTAGCTGGATTTGCGGCTTCATAAATCATCCTGTTATCAGGATAACCGGCAACGTTCAAACGGGCAGGGGCTGTAAGGTTGATGTTACGGGAATAAATAACATTGTAATCTCTGTTGTAGATAGCCTCTATAGTACCAATGATACCACCGGGCAGTTTTACATCTATTGCAAGACTTGTCTTCCAGGTTTGTGGCATTTTAAAATTATCTTCAAAAACTGTTACCGTAGTTGGCATGGTAGTACCTGCTGTTGGTGGAGTTGCAGGTCTATAGAATCCAACATTTGGATTGAAAGGGCCAAAAGTATTGGCAGTTCCGTTATAAGCTTGTGTAATCTGCAACATTCCCGAGTTACCGGCTTGCCCTACTATCCATACAAATGGAACTCTTCCGGTAAAAATTCCGGTACCACCACGAATTTGTAATGAACGGTCGCCATACAAATCCCAGTTAAATCCAACACGGGGTGAGAAAAGAACCCTTGAAGAAGGAAGCTTACCAGTATTTATTTTAACACCGCCAGCAAATGTCAATGCAGAAACCAAAGGATTTTCTTTTACTTCTGCTACACCGGGATAGGTAGATTGGTCGGCCCTTAATCCAAGTGTCAACTTAAATTTGTTTGAAACCGTGATCTCATCCTGAATAAAAGCGGAGAATTGAGCAAATTTGAAAGTAGGGAATGCCTGTGAATAATCTTTCTTTAAGGAATAAGTATAGGCAAAGTCATTTGGTTTAGCACCATTTTGAAAATCAGCAAAAGAATTAAACCTGTAATAGCTGGCACCGAGTGGCTGGAAACCATTTAACGTTGTGGTAGCATCATATTGCAAGCCTATCAGGATATTATTTTTACCTGCAGAAATACTCAGATTGTTTACAAAAGAGTAGATTTTTACATCTCTCAGGTTTCCGTAACTAAATGGCTCATAACCGAAAGATGTAAACGGCTGGCCATCTTTCATGATGTCAACAAATGGAAAATCTGAACTGGTCGAACTGCGTGGCTCATTCTGGTTATTATAAGAAGCTCTGAATGTATTAGATATTCTTGAGCTGATTGTTGAGTTAAGTTCAGCAGCAAGTGAATAGAAATTATAATCCTGGAAATAGTTGGTGTTTTCGAAGTGAAGGGCATTGATATCGTTACGGCCTACACCGCTAGCAAAATTAAAATTTGCACTGCCGGTAGAACCGCTCATAAAGGCCGGGTCGCTGCTCTCTACCTGGCTATAGCGAAGGTTGAGTTTGTTTTTGTTATTTATGTTCCAGTCTAAGCGAACAAGTATTTTTCTTTTATCACCTTCCTGGTTATAATTATCATAACCACCTGTTTCATAACCATAAGTATTTAGCAGGTATGACCTGATACCATCCAGTTCAGTAATAGTTGGGCGGGCAATATTATTGGCACTACCGAAAGGGGCTGCCGCAGTAGCCGCCAGCTTTGTTTGGCCGGGTTGTATAGTTTTTTCAGTTTCATAGTTGAAGAAGTAAAACAATTTATTCTTTATAATAGGTCCACCAACTCTAAAACCGTATTGCTTAAAATCAAGTGGCTGACGAACGAAAAAAGAATTTTCCACTTTGCGTCCCTGCAATCTTTCATTTCTCCAATAGTTATAAACGGAACCTGAAACTGTGTTTGTTCCTGACCTGGTTACTGCATTTAAAGCACTGCCAATAAATCCAGACTGGCGAACATCAAAAGGTGTAATGTTCACGGAAATTTCTTCGATGGCATCCAGAGAAATGGGGGAGCCTTGTGCAGGAAGGTTTGAACCAATACCAAAAGTGTTATTAAAGTCAGAGCCATCAACTGTTACATTGTTTTGACGGTAATTACCACCACCCACAGCACCACCACCGGTAGCTTGTGGAGTAAGACGGGCCATATCACCAATATTTCTTGAAATACTTGGGGCCGTATTTATCTCTCTTCTACCCACATTGGTAAGTGCTCCGGTCCGGTTAGCATTCAGGATAGTACTTCTTCTGCCGGTTGTTAACACTACATTTTCCAATGTAGCATCAGTTTTTGTAAGCATCGGAGCTATTTGAAATGATTCTGCCAGTTGCAGGTAGACATCCTCTACTTTTTCAGTTTTATACCCTACATATGTTATTTCAATAAGGTAAGGTCCGCCTACCCGCATATTCGGAATATTAAAAGCACCGCCAGCACGGCTTACGGCCGTATATTTTGATCCGGAAGGAAGGTGGGTAGCTACAACAGTAGCTCCTGACAAGGGTTCATCGGTTGCACTTTTTACAGTTCCGGTAAGTGCCGATGTAGTAATCTGTGCAAACAAAAGCGGACTGGCCATAAAGGCTAAGGCAAATAGAAAGAGTATTCTCTTAAGCATATAGGTTGATTTTCGGTTGCAAAGAAAGGGATTATTTACTAATTAAATATAGGTAAATATTAACAAATCAAGTCTTTAATGTAAGACATTATAGTGACAGTTTCTCCCCGTATTTCGCTGCCCCTGGCCGCCTAAACTTTACTTTGCTTTCTTTGTTTTTTTACTAATATGAAAGCCTTTCATCTTCATATCCTAAATAAAATAGAATGCAGGTTTGGAAGGCTTAAATAGTATTTTTGCAAAAAACTCAATATATGTTCGATTCAATAGAAAGTGCCATCCAGGATATTAAACGTGGAAAATTGGTAGTGGTTGCCGACGATGAAGACCGGGAGAATGAAGGCGACTTTATAGCTGCAGCTTCCACCATCACCCCGGAGGTTGTCAATTTTATGACCAAACATGGGCGGGGCCTCGTTTGTGTCGCCTTGCCAGACGAGAGATGCGATGAGTTGGGGCTGGAATTAATGGTGAATAATAATACCGCCTTGCATGAAACTGCTTTTACCGTTTCTGTTGATTTGCTCGGGCATGGCTGCACTACCGGCATCTCTGCACAGGACAGGGCAAAGACCATAAAGGCATTAATCAGCCCTTTTACAAACCCATCTGACCTGGGAAGACCGGGACATATTTTTCCCCTTCGGGCAAAAAAAGGAGGAGTGCTGAGAAGAGCCGGTCATACAGAAGCAGCAGTTGACCTGCCCCGATTGGCCGGTTTAGAACCGGCGGGTGTGCTGGTAGAAATAATGAACGAAGATGGTTCAATGGCCCGGTTACCGGAGCTAATTGAAGTGGCTAAAAAATTCGATTTCAAAATTATCTCGATTAAAGACCTGATCGAATACCGTATAAAAAGCGATTCATTAATTGAAGAAGTAGTGAGGGTGGATATGCCAACGAAATATGGCGATTTTCAACTGGTGGCTTTTAAAGAAAAGAATTCAAACAACGAACACCTTGCCCTGCTAAAAGGAAAATGGAAAAAGGACGAACCGGTGATGGTTCGGGTACATTCATCCTGCTTTACAGGCGATATACTTGGCTCATTACGTTGCGATTGCGGCGAACAATTACAAAAGGCTATGAAGATGGTGCAGGCAGAGGGCAAAGGGGCAATTTTATATATGAACCAGGAAGGCAGGGGCATTGGCCTGCTCAATAAATTAAAAGCCTATCGTTTACAGGAACAGGGAATGGATACCGTGGAAGCAAACCTGCATCTTGGCTTTCAGATGGATCAACGGGATTATGGTTTAGGGGCACAAATGCTTCGCCACCTCGGCATTACCAAACTTCGCCTGATGACTAATAACCCTAAGAAGAGAGTAGGGCTAGTGGGATATGGATTAGAAATCGTAGAAAACATACCAGTCGAAATTTATCCTAACGAACACAATGAAAAATACCTGCAGACCAAACGGGATAAGCTGGGGCATGAGATATTAGATAAAGAATAAGCAGGAAATGCAGCATTACTTCTTTTCAGGCTCGTCTTCTTCTTTTGCAGCTGCTACAGGGGCAATGGCTTCAGGCTTTTGTTCTACCGGCGGAGACGGTTTTTTGTTTTTCTTTCTCCTGAACAAATCGCCGATATGGTCAACATCTTTGCGGTAAGAAAGACCAAGGCCGGTGCGGTTTTGCCTTCCGGCTCCTGTAGTAGAAGTGAGGTAGTCCACATTATCCCGTAAAAAAAGATTAGCTCTGAAGGTGCCACTTTGATTAATTAATATTTCGATTGTAAAGTCTTTAAGAAACCCGACATTTTGCTGGGTGTTACCAGTTAAAACTCCCTCTACACTACCGCCTACTGTTACTATTATCCTGTTCTTAAATAACGAGCTGCCAATAGACGCATTTACATTACTGCCTAAGTTAAACCCGCCGGTGCCGGTACCAATTACATTTCTGTTATAAACGGAACTGCTGAAATTAAAATTCAGCTTATCGGTTTTAAAAATATTAGATACAATTTTCTTTACCTGCTCATTTATTACATTAAAAAATATTCCGGATAAACTATTGGTGGCTACTTCACTCAGAGAAAAGCCAGTTCCGCTTTCTACCGGTGCAAAAACACCGAGTACCACCAGGTAAGTAGCCTGCTTGTTCATTTCATTCTCATTCTTCTGCAACTGTTGCAAACCAAAAGCAAGCGACGGCTCACTATTTACTACACTGGCGGGTGGAAAATCAAGACTGAAACTGAATTTTGGCTGAAATAGTTTTTCCGT